>Ga0299914_10000128_pt1 | contig 43942 bp, 43 predicted proteins | sample RVTome_10_FD_201361 | JGI IMG/M metagenome (GOLD analysis project Ga0299914, IMG submission 201361) | Soil microbial communities from uranium-contaminated site in the Upper Colorado River Basin, Wyoming, United States - RVT153D57 (version 2) ... | reverse complement strand
GATGTCGCTGCCGTCGCTCAAGAGGTGCTGCAGCAGTTGCGCCATAGCGGTGCTATACAAATGGATCAGCTGACTGGTGCAGCGGTACGGCTGTTAGACATCAACGATCCCGACCAGCGTGACGACGCGGTGGCGGCAACGATCGAAGCCAGCACCAGTCTGCTCAGCCCGGCTGAGAATGTCCGGTTCACCGAGCTGGCAATCTTCGTCGAGGACGAGACTTTACCGGTGTCGCTGGTGATGACCCTGTGGCAGCGCACCGGTGGACTCAGCGGTGTTGCCAGCCGAGCGATGTGCGCTCGGCTGGCAGACCTCGCCCTGCTGACACTGACCGCCACCACCGAGGGCGGCTCGATCAGCCTGCATGATGTCGTCCGCGACCACGTGCACGAACGCTTAGGATCGGCGGAGCTCACGCGGCTCCACCACATCCTGCTCGACGCAGTCGCCGCCGATCTACCGATTGCGGGTCCCGCGTCGTCTGACAGGCGGCTGGTTGCGTGGTGGGAGTTGCCTGAGCAAGCCCTATACCTGCGCGAGCACCTGGTTGACCATCTGTTGGCCGCGGAGCGAGAAGCCGACGCGGAGGCGCTCGCCACCGATCTGCGCTGGATCAAGACACGGTTGGAGGACTCCGGACCGATCGGACCATTCGCCAACCTCGCTCGCATTGAGACCCCACGAACAGCCAGGCTGAGCCGGTTGCTGGGCCGGATCGCTCACCTGCTTACGCCTACCGACCCTGCTCACTCTCTGGTCGATATCCTGTATATGCGCGTCTGGCACGACCCGGATTGGGGCCCACAAGCCCGCAGTCTCGCTCGCCTGCGTACGCTTCCCGCCCTCATTCCCGCCTGGCCCCTGCCTGATCTTCCCCACGATGCGTTGCGCCGCAAGCTCACCGGCCACACCAGCCTGGTGTTGGCGGTGGCGATCGCCCCGGGCGGCACCTGGCTTGCCAGCGCCGGCGGCGATGGAACGATCCGGGTTTGGGACACCACCACCGGCAAGCAACGCGCCGAGCTGATCGGCCACACCGGCTGGGTGTGGGCGGTGGCGATCGCCCCGGATGGCACCTGGCTTGCCAGCGCCGGCGACGACGGGACGGTGCGACTTTGGGACACCACCACCGGCAAGCAACGCGCCGAGCTGACCGGCCACGCCGGCGGCGTTCTCGCGGTGGCGATCGCCCCGGATGGCACCTGGCTTGCCAGCGCCGGCGACGACGGAATGATCCGGGTTTGGGACACCACTACCGGCAAGCAACGCGCCGAGCTGACCGCCCACACCGGCCGGCTGTGGGCGGTGGCCATCGCCCTGCCCGGTCCGCGAGCCACGTAGCCACGCTCTGTAGGTTCTCCGCCAGCTTGATTGCCCTGAGATCAGCGGGCGTGGGTGGGCGAGCCCGGCCAGCGTGACTCCTGAACCGGGCTGTACTACGCGGCGAGGCCGGTGGGGCTGGCAGGAAGAAGAACGACTCGGGACGGTCGAGCAGCACCTGTAGCTTATCGAAGTTCGTCTTGTTTGGCTTTTGCGCACCTGAGATCCAGTCCTGGACCCGTCCCACGTCAACACCAAGCTTGGCAGCCACATCATGCGCCGATATGCCAGCCTCGGCCATCGCCCAGCCGAGCACGGAGCCGGTGATGGGAACGAGCACGGTGGGCATACGCGGATTGAATCACTCCCGTCGCCCTCGGTCCACCAGCCACGAGGTCAGCATGTTTGTCAGGGGCCAGTTTTCGATGACCGTTGACAGCCGGACCGGGCTTCGCTGTCCTGGACGCTGAGCAAACTCGTCTCGTCGCGGATCGGGGGTCAGGTGGTGCCACAGCGTTCGCCCCGCGCTACGCCACCATCGCGTGCAGCGCCGCCGCCACCATTACAAATGCGGCTATCCCGCCTGCGAACCCAGCAGCCGCCCCGGCCGGAACAGAGGCTCCGGCCGCGATCGCCAGGATGACCGCCCACCGCAGCGGCAGCCGCCGGGCCGACTCCCCACTGGGTTCCTGATGTTGCTCGTTCCGCACCCTGGGCACGGCTTCCTCCTGGCCTATGTCAACCTGCTCCGGACGGTCTCCCGCCGTGGCACCTCGCCCGCGCCTGCGGTCGGCCGTTGAGTGCCGCTTCACCACTCCGCCACGCAACGAGGTGCCGCAGGTGTTGCGTACTCACGCCAGGATCGCAACATACTCGGGCACCTGTTGCAAGTTCCTGCGCGATAACCGGAGGTTGTAGGACATTTTATGCGAGACACGCTCCGGAAGTGTTGCATTCCGCGCTCACTCACGGCATGGTGGAGGCATGGCGATCTACATGGCCACCCTAGTGAAACCTCGGCTACTCGGCGCTAGGCACTCAACCAACCGGTCGGTGCAGGTGGTCCAGTGCCGCGTCTCCGGCTTCGCTCGGGGTGAGACCATAGGCCCGGTCGCCGAGTTCAGCTACGTGGCCGCCATCGACCTGCAGAAACTTGCGGAGGCTGAGCGCGGTGCCCTGCTAATGAACCTGCGGCGCACGCTGTTCGTTACCGACCCGGATATCATGGCCGAGACCGCGTGGCCGATGTACCCAGACGTACTGCAGCTGATCCCGCAGTGGGAGTCATCTGCGCGCCACTGGGCCGCTTCCGCGATCCTCGGACCCTCGCAGCTGGTGCAGGACGGACTACTAGAGATCATGAAATTGGAGTCCCACCTCTCCGACGAAGAACTTGCAGCTAGGCGCCGCCGGCTGGCAGCAGAGTGGATCGAGGCCCTAGAGTCCAGAGGAACCCCACCGTTCAAGACCAAGGCGCAGAGGGCCAGCCTCCTGAAGTACGGGGAGGTCGCCGCCGACTACGCCTACTGCATGTTGACAGGTATCCAAGACCCGGCGGCGGAGATCGCCAAACGCCATGGGGCGAACCGGTCGACCGTCCGCTCCTGGATACATCGAGCACGCAAGCACGGTCTGCTGTGGATGGTTCCGGAGATGGTGGACCGAATTGATCTATCGCCAGACGAGGCCGAGATGGTGGCTGCCGCATTGCCCGCGGATGATCTGGACCTCTCGCCCGCAGACCCCCGACCCCCGGAACGCGACGGACATGACGATCGTGGTGAGTACCTGAGCCGACTCGACGGTCTGGCCCACGAGGTCGAGCGGCTGAAGAACGAGCTGGCCGAGGTCGACTTCCGACGGGCGTCGGCAGGCTAGTGTCCTGCGCCGGGAATCCGTTGAAGATATGAGGCGAGCCGGTCGAGGATTTCGTCTGCGGTCCTGGTCCAGGTGAACGGCTTGGGGTTCTGGTTCCACTGCTCGATCCAGATGCGGATGTCTTTCTCCAGCGCCTGGATGGATCGGTGAGCGGCTCGGCGCAGCCGTTTGTCGGTGAGCAGGCCGAACCAGCGTTCGACCTGGTTGAGCCAGGAGGAGTAGGTGGGGGTGAAGTGCATGTGGAACCTGGGGTGTGCGGCGAGCCAGGCGTTGACGCTCGGCGCCTTGTGGGTGGAGTAGTTGTCGCAGATCAGGTGCACGTCCAGGTCCGCAGGGACTTCCTTGTCCAGCTTGGCCAGGAACTTGCGGAACTCGGTGGCGCGGTGGCGGCGATGGATGGAGCCGATCACCTTGCCGGTGGCCACGTCCAGCGCGGCGAACAAGGTGGTGATGCCGTGGCGCAGGTAATCGTGAGTCCGCCGCTCGGGCATGCCTGGCATCATCGGCAGCACCGGCGCGGAGCGGTCCAGCGCCTGGATCTGCGACTTCTCGTCCACCGCCAGCACCAGCGCCTTCTCCGGTGGGTCTAGGTAGAGCCCGACCACGTCACGGACCTTGTCGATGAACTGTGGGTCGTTGGACAACTTGAACGTGTCCACCAGGTGTGGCTTGAGCTCGAAGGCCCGCCAGATCCGTCCGATGGTGGACTTCGACAGCCCGGTAGCGGCGCCATCGAGGCGCGCGACCAGTGCGTGGCGTCGTCGGAGCTTGTCCTCCAGTCGGCCCGGACGGGGGCACGCGTCAAGTTCGAGGTGCTCCGCAATCCCAGTGGGGACGAGCCAGATGCCGACGCAGACCTTAGGGCCGCACGAGCGGTGCGGGCAGGGTTCCTGGCCAGTCTGCTGATTGGGGATCTGACCCCAGAGTCCTCCCGCTTGAGAGCCGTGAAGATGGAAGGCGTGTGGATCACTGGTCTTCTCGACCTCCGCGGCGCGGCGCTGCTGTGCCCGCTGCTGTTGGCGGACTGTGACTTCGAGCAGCCACTGATCTTGAGCGAAGCGAGAGCGCATGCGGTGCGCCTCCGCGACTGCCGCGCGCCGGCGGTCCTCGCCGATCAGCTCCGGACAGAAGCCGATCTTGACCTTAGCCAACTCCGTGTATCGGAAGGAGTGCGCCTGAATGGCGCCCGCATCGGTGGCCGGGTCATCCTCGACGGTGCCAAGCTCGCTGCCAAACGGCGCCCAGCACTTCTTGCCGAGGCCCTGACCGTCGACCTTGGCCTCTCCTGCCAGCATGGGTTCGCTGCCGAGGGTGAGGTGAGGCTGGTCGGCGCCCGCATCGGCGGCCAGCTCAATATGATCGGCGCTGACCTTTCCAATCCGGACGGCATTGCTCTGGCCGCTGAGCACGTGACCGTCGCCCAGAGCATGTTCTGCCGCGAGGGATTCACGGCTCGCGGAGAAGTGCGACTCACCGGTGCCGAGATCGGTGGCACGCTCGACTTCAGTGCTGCCAGCCTGATCAACCCAGACGGTGTCGCGCTGTTTGGCGACATGCTGACCGTCGAACATGTCGCCACCTTCGATGGCGGCTTCACTGCGGAGGGACAGCTGCGCCTGCTTGGTGCTCGCGTGGGCGGCCAGCTCGTGTTAAACGGGGCGAAGCTCATCAATGGCCCTGATCCAGATAACCTCCCATGGCCTAAGGGGGCACCGAAGTATTAGTTGCGTGTCTTCCGGGTTCGCTTGGCTGGCGCTGGTTCCGGGTCCGATGGCTTGTGGATGGTGTAGTTCCACTCGCCGTGGAACTGGTGTGGAGTAAGGGGAACAGCCTTCATCTGCGCGTCGGTGACCTTCACACCGGTGGGGTAGATGCCCTCATCGAGGACGGCCTCGACGCTCAACCCGGCCTCGGTGGTGGTGGCGGCGATGGTCTCGATGATCACCTGGTAGTCGGTCAGCGGCCGGCCACGCCAGTTGATGGAAATGAACGAGAACAGCCGATGTTCGATCTTGTTCCATTTCGACGCGCCGCTGGGGTAGTGCACGACGGTGATGTCTCGGCCGATCTCGGCGGCCAGCCTGGCCAGCTCAACCTTCCAGGTACGCAGCCGGTAGCCGTTCGAGCCACCGGCATCAGCGGTGATCAGCAGGCGGGTGCTGTCCGGGTATCGTCGCGCGCCCACGTTGTACCACCAGGCGCGGATGGCGTTGACCGCGAACGCCGCAGTGTCGTGGTCGACGCCGACGGACACGAACCCGTCGCCTGCGGCCAGGTCGTACACGCCGTACGGGATCGCCTTGGGCACCCCGCTCGGGAAGTCGTGCCCGTTCACCTCGACCGGCTGCCCGGTGGGTTGCCACTCCCGGCCGCCCTGGGCATACTCGCCGACCAGCTCCTTCTTCTTCGTGTCCACCGATATCACCGCATCGCCGGTGCCGCAGAAGGCGGCGGCCAGATCGTTGATGTAGGTGAACTGGGCGTCCCGGTCGGGATGCTGGTTGCCCTCCTTGGTCTTGAACGTCGCCTGCTGCCGGTACCCGAGCTGGCGCACCAGCGCGGCGGTGGTCGTGGCGCTGGCGGTGAACCCGAGCCTGGCCAGGCCCTTGGCCAGGTTCACCGCCGACTTGGTGGTCCAGCGCAGCAGCGACATCGGGTCCCCACGCGTCTGCGGCGCGATCAGCCAGTCCAACGCCTCCACGATGCCCGGCTGCGAACGTGGCACCGACGGACGGCCCGCACCCGGCGCCCGGACCCGACCGTCATCGACCACACCGTCGCGGACCTGCCTGGCACCCTTGGACACGGTGTTGACCGACACCCCCGCCACCCGGGCCACCAGACGGATCACACCCCAGCCGATGGCCTCGGCCTCAGCCCCCAGCAGATGCCGCCACTGCCGCTCGTTCAGCAGCGGCCGCATCCTGGCCAGCTTGCCCGCCAACGCCTCCTCATCCACCCGACCACGATACGAAACACCCACGAGATGCAGCTTCCACCAGCCGCATCACAATGGAATAACAACCATGTAATTTACGCGTGAGCCCTAAGCCTGGATCCACCGATCTGATTGATGGTGATGGTTGCTCAATTTGAAGGATCGGCTGGCTGGTCTGGCGGCGGTATGGCGCAGGGGTAGGTCGCCGCTCGCGTCAGCGGCTCGTCCTGTTCGAGGTCTGCGGGTATCGGGGTGTGGCCGGCACCGGCCGCCCAGGTCATCGGTCGGATGTGGATGGTTAGACCGGTGGCGGGTGGGTAGCGGTGAACAGGTTGTCCCAGGCCTGCTGCCAGGGCCACCGCAGGGGAAGGTGCAGGGTGATGTGCCGGGCGTGGCAGGATACGCGCGCGGCGAGGTTGATGATCTGGGTGCGGATGGTGGCCCCCCGCGCTTTGCCCAGCCCACCGGCGGCGAGGATACCGGCGGCGCGGAGCAGGTTGTGGGCGATGGCGGCCAGCATCAGCCAGGCGGCGTTGGCGGCGAAGCGTCCCGAGGGCAGGTGCGCCAGCGGCCCGTTGATGAGGTCGGCGTTGACCTGTTCGATGACGGCGTGGCCGCGGTGGTGGGCTTCGGCCTGGGCGAGGATGAACGGGCTGTCGGTGAGCACCGCGTGGTAGCGGTAGGTCGCGAACAGCTCCTGCTGCCCTGGCGCCTGCCGGGAGTCGAGTGCTTGACGCGGCGTACGATCAGCCGGGCGGTGATCGCCTGCCGGGTTGATTCGAAGGCGGTGTAGGTGGTTTCGGCGATCTGCGCATCGGAGATCCACCGCTGCGCATCCTCGTCCCAGACCGCCTGCGGGTACTTGATGTCCACCCACTTCTCGTCGGGGATGCCCTCGCAGGCGGCGCGGACCTTCGCGTCGGCGCGGGCGGTGACCGAAACCCTGGCACCACCGGAGCGCACCGCCCACAGGATGTTGCGGCTGTAGAACGCCGAGTCCATCCGCACCACGACCTCACCGAGCGCGCCGCAGCCGCGGGCGGTGCTGATCGCCTCGGCCACCAGCGAGGCGGCGCCGCGGGCCGATGCGGCGTTACCGGCCCGCAGCCGGACCGCGGCGATCACCGGCGCGCCCAGCGGCGTGCAGATCGTGGCCAGCAGCGGGTGCAGTCCGCGTAGCCGCACGTCGTAGCCGCCGAGCTTAGTGTGACCGAACGCGGCACCCTGCTTCTTCTTGCCGTAAACCCGCCGCAACATCGAATCGACATCAACGAAGCACACCTGGTCGACGCCGGGCAACAGCGGCACGCACGAAGCCAGGCGGGTCAGCATCTGACGTGCGGCGGCGCCGAGCTGACGCACGTGCCCGTGGGTGAACCCGCGCAGGAACGAGCCGAGGGTGCTCGGCGCGTAAACCTGCTCGAACAGCGCCGGCATCCCACCGTGGCGTACCAGGTCCAGATCGTCGATCGAGTCCGCACCAGCGGCCATACCCGCCACGATCGTGGCCGCCTTGCCCGCCGGGTTCGATCCGATATCGCCGGGCAGCCGGACCCTCTGCGCGACCACCTCGTGCATGCCGACCGACTCGGCCAGCCGCATCACCGGCACCAGCCCGGCACACGACACCAGATTCGGATCATCAAAGGTTGCGCGGACGGCGCTCGGGCGGTGTTGTAGCCTCACCTCGTAGGTGTCCTCTCGAACCGGTGGACCGGAGCTGTAGCAACTTCGATCTTGCCAGTTCAGAGGACATCTTCATGTCCGACGCGCCTCACACACTCGCGCTTTGTCGGTGGATCCAGGCTAAGGGTGGCCGTGCACCGGCGTTGGTTGCAGACGGCCTGGTCGTCGACCACGACTTGATCTGCGAGGATGGCTATACGGCGCTGGGCGGAGTGCGGCTCGTCGGCGCCCAAATCAAGGGCGAGCTTCGCTTCGACAACGTCGTTCTGTTCAACGAGAACGGTGTGGCCCTGGCCGCTGCGTCTCTGACGGTCGATCGCGACATGTGGTTCGTCCGTAGCACGGCCCGCGGTGAGGTGGCGTTCGTGGGTGCCCGCATCGGCAACTCGCTCGACTTCACCAAAGCGGATCTCGCGAACCTCGGAGGCATGGCTCTGGACTTGGAGTCCGTCCGCGCCGCACGACTTGTGCTGATGCCCGCCCATGATCCGTTCGGTGGTGTCGACCTCACGAACGCCGAGGTAGGGCGTCTCTACGATGACCTGTCTGGGTCGGTCCGCTGGGTGCGGGCGTCGCCGTTGCTCCTGACGGGGTTCACCTATGGGGCGTTCGGGGATGACACACTCGGCGACTCCCACGTGAAGGTCCGCGCGCGGCTGCGTTGGCTGAGACGCAACCAACATGGCTACACGCCACAACTGTACGAACAACTTGCAGCGGCTTACCGCAGGTCGGGGCGTGACGATGCGGCGCGGCGAGTGATGATCGCGAAGGAGTGGCGGCGCCGCCGCCGACTCAATCCCGTGGGCAAGGTGTGGAACTTGCTTCTGTGGGCGGTAGTCGGCTACGGCTACCGAGCCGGGTTGGCCGCCTTGTGGCTAGGGGCGCTGGTCGGAGTAGGAACGTGGGCCTTCGACTCGGCGCATCGGCGCGGCGATCTCGTGCCCACTGCGGCGTCGGTCCCTGAGTTCCAGCCTGCCATCTTCGCGCTCGACACGCTGCTGCCCATTGTCAGACCTCGGGCAACAGCACGCGTGGCAGGCCCAAGACGCCGCATTGCCGTGGTCCTGGGCCATGATCGGGTTCGGCTGGATCCTCACCACAGCGGTGGTTGCCGGGGTGGCTAAGGTCCTGAAGCGGGAGTAGCTGTATGCCGAGGCAGTTTGCGTTAAGCGGCACTGCGGTCCAGGCGAACCTGTCCTGACCGGCCCAACCGCCGTGCACGAGTCCAAGGCCTACGTAGATCGTGGCCGTGTGGCTAGCCATCACCACTTCCTCGCCCGGAGTTTGCAGCGGTTCCAAGACTGTCGGTCAACGTTGTAAGCGGGACGAACGCGGCTCCGAGTTGCTTGGGCGTGGGTCCGGCGGGCGTAGGCGTATCGGCGAGCCGCTCGGCCGGCGTGGCGAGCGCGGCGCGGTCGTCTTCGAGGGCTTGGCGTTCCTCGTGGGTAAGGTCGAGTTGTTCGAGCATCTGCTCCACCCCGTCCTTGATGGATAGGAGGCGGTCCTTGCTGGACGCTCAGGGAGGTGGAAAGGGCACGTCATTGCGAATGTTCGGTAACGATCACCGCCCTCCCGACCGGGCGGCGACGGTAGAGGGCCGGTTCGGCGCGACGCTTCACCTGATGGAATCCGGACGACCTGAGGCCTTGTGCCGAGCAGCTCCGGCATGAGGCGGATCTCGATCTTGATCGGAAGTACCTGGTACGCCGGTGCTCGCTGTGGTGTGGCAGCTGGTCACCGACAACGGCGGCGGGTTCAAGGGCCACGCCTTCGCCGTGTTCATCGCCAGCCGCCCGGAGCTGGCCCACATCCGCACCCGGCGCCGCAGCTCGCGTAGCGGCGGCCTTCCGGTGGTGCTTGACGTTGGTCACAGTCCTGTGTGGTCAACAACGAGACACGGCGGGAGGGTGGTCGGTCTGCCGCGAGCTGGCGCCCGTCGTCCGGGGTGGACGCTCAAGGCGCACGCGGGGTACGATTACACCAGGTCGGATGGCAACCCGACCAGACCAACAACCAACCGGAAGGAGCCACACCGTGGCTGACACCCGAACCGCCGGGTCCGAGCCGTACATTCTGACGCTGGACCCTGCCGAGGTGCTGGGGCACCCGGCCAACGTGCGCACCGACCTCGGTGACCTGACTGAGCTGGCCCGCACCATCGCCGACTCCGAGATTGGCCTGGTGCAGTACCCGGTGCTGGTGCCCGAGGATGACGGGTACCGGGTTGTGGCTGGGCACCGTCGCCTGGCCGCCGCCCGGCAGGCCGGCGTCGTGCAGCGGTGCGTGGTGCGGCCGGACCTTGCCGGCAAGGCCCCGGAGCAGGTCGCCGCGATGCTGGTGGAGAACACCCACCGGCAGGCGCTGACCCCGGCCGAGGAGGCGGCCGGCTACGAACAGCTGTCCCTGTTCGAGGGCTGGACGCCGCAGCGCATCGCCAAGGCCACCGGCCGGTCGGTGCAGCACGTGGCCAGCCAGCTCGCGATGGCCAAGCTGCCCGGCCAGGCGCACACGCTGGCCGCGTCCGGGCAGCTCAGCCTGGAGGACGCCGCCGCGCTGGAGCAGTTCGCCGACCAGCCGAAGGTGCTGGAGCGGATCCTGAACAAGGGCACCGGCACGATCTCCGGGGTGCGGCACGCGATCGCCGACGAGCTGCGCAAGCGGGACGCGGCGGCCAAGGCGAACGAGCGCATCGAGGCGCTGGCCGAGGCCGGCGCGGTCATCATCGGCAAGCCGAAGGGCTACCCGTACGAGTGCCGGGAGGTCAGCGTCACCAAGCTGGTCGACGCCGAGGGCAACCGGCTCGATCCCGATCAGGCCGCGCTGCTGCCGGGGTTCGCTGCCTTCGTGTGGCGCAACGCCGGATACCCCACCGTGGAGGTGGTCTGCCTCAACCCCGAGGCCAGCGGCTACCGCACCAGCGGCTACCACTACTCCCGGTACGAGTCGCCGGAGCAGAAGGCCGCCAAGGAGCGGGAGCGGGTGGCCGCCGAGCGGCTGCAGGCCGGCCTGGACACCGCCGCCGAGGTACGCCAGCAGCACCTGATCGAGGTCTACGGCACCGCCAAGGCCACCCGGGACCTGTTTCCGGAGGCACTGCGGGCGGCCGCCGTCGACCCCGGCGCGCTGGGGGTCAACCACCGGCTGTGGCCGTTGCTGGAAACGCTGGCCGGGGTCGACCCGGACCACCTGCCCGACAACGCCAGCGCGGAGCGGATCAAGCGGGTGATCGTGGCCCGGTGGCTGGTCCACCAGGAGGACGCCGTCCTGCGGGCCAGCAAGCCGTACGGGGATGCCCGTGCGGCGGCGGCGTTCCTGGACCGGCTGGTCTCCACCACCGGCTACAGCCTGTCCGAGGCCGAACAGACCCTGCTGGACAGCCTGCAGGACCGGCTGGCCCCACCCCTGCCACCGCGGGAGACCACAGAGCAGCTCGACCAGCCCTGCGAGGAGTGCGGCGCCGAGGTGGGCGAGCCGTGCGACCTCGACTGCCCGCTACGGGCCGACGAGGAGGCGCCGGAGCCGGCCGGGGATGACCCCGAGCCGGGTGAGCAGCCCGCGTCGGCAGCCGCCGACGACCCCGAGCCCAGCCCGGCCGAGCCGACCGACCAGTAACCGCACGCCACGGGGTACGCCCGGACTTCCCCGCCGGGCGTACCCCGTGGCCCCACCCCGACGAGGAGCACCATGAACGACACGCCGTCGCCCGCCTCGGCCGACCTGCCCGCGAGCGTGGCCATCCCACCTGACCTGCCCGAAGAGCACGCCCTGGCGATCCTGGCCGCCCTGGCGGGCCAGTTCGGCTGGACCTTCGCCCTGTGGGGCCGCAAGGCCGTGGAGGATGCGCTGGACAACCTGCACCTGGACACCGCGCCGGACGACAACCAGCAGCCTCGACGCCTCACCGACCAGCAATGGCAGCGGGTCGTGCAGACTCGCACCTGGTCTGAGGTCATCCCCGGCTACGTCCTCGGTCAGGTCGCCGAGCAGGACCTACTTGAAGACGCCGCCATCGCGGCCGGGTTGGCCTGCGTCGAGTGCGGCAGCGCGCTGGACGCGCCACCGGGCACGACCGGACGGCTGTGCGACACGCACCACCGGCCCCGCCGGCCAGCCGGCCGTGGCCGACCCCGCCACCGAGGGCCTGTACTGGCTCGACGGCGGCACGCTGTTCTACGCACCGGTCGAGTGGCAGCGGCGGCTCCCGATGCCGGAGGCCGCCCAGCCGGTCGTGTGGGAGGTGCTGGAGCCGGCCGCACGGCGTCGCGCGCAGCAGGCTTACGCCGCGCTGCGTGCCGCGCCTCCGGCCGCACCCGCCGGCTCAGTCACGCACCAACCGACCCGCCCGTAACCACCTCGGCCGCGCCCGCGCGGGTTCCGCCCCGGCCGCCCCCGGGCACCGCCCGCAGCCGGGGAGGCTCGGCGGTCGGCGAAACTGCCTCATCAGCCCGCAGGCTGCACTGTGCAGCCACGCCATCCCGGAGGTGCCCCGTGCCAGCCAACCGCGTCCTGCGGCACGTTAAAGTAGGTACAACAGCGGGGCGGCTTAAGAGTTTGCTCGGCTGGTTGTTGGTGATGGCCGGGGTGTTGCCGGCGCCTCTCGGGGTGCATATCCCCGGCCATCGTTACGCGAGGCAGGTCATGAGGGTCCGGACGATCAAGGGGCGCCGCGCCACCGACCGGCCGGGTGCCGCCGAGTACCTCGGCCGCTCGATCGACCGGATCAAGCAGCTCGCCGCCGGCCGGCCGGACACCGGCTTTCCCGAGCCCATCGAGGTGGAGACGACCGGCCGCGGGGTTCGCACCCGCGGCGGGGACGGCCAGCCGCGGGGACGCGAGTGGTACGCCCTGACCGACCTGGACGCCTACCACCGGGCGCACGGCAGCCGCGCCCGGGTCCACTCGGTCAAGCTGGACGGCGACCCCGACACGCTGCTGACCGGCCCGCGGTTCGCCGCGCTGCTGGACGTCAAGCCCGACACGTTCCGCTCCTGGGTTCGCGACAGCCAGAAGGCGTGGAAGGCCGGACGCGACGGTTACCTACCGCGGCCCGACGAGACCGAGCAGACCAGTCAGGGCAGAACGATCCGCAAGTGGCGCCTGCGCACCGCGCAGCGGTTCATCGACCGACGCTCCCGCCCAGCCCCCGCGGTCGGCGTCTCCCGGCCCGAGGCGTAGACGGCCCGAGGCGTAGACGGCCCGGCCTTTCACCCAGCAGCGGCCTTCCAGCGGCCTCCGCGGGCTGCGCGGACCCGCGTGTACCGCACCGTCCCCGGCAAGCTCACCGTCGTGCTCACCGAAACCCCGGCCGAGCACGGCATGAGCATCACCAACGCCGCCGCCGATATCCACCACCAGCTCCAGGACAGGTTCCCCGGCGAGCACCTGGAGCACATCGAACACTGGGCCGCCACCGGCGGCCCGGCCGGCGCGGAACACTTCGACCAAGTCCGCCTCGACCCGTACGGCCGGGTGACCTGGCGGCGTATCCCTCGCGCCACCATGCGGGAACGCTTCGGCCCGCACATCACCGACCCGCCGACGCCGACGTAGCGAACGTGCCGACCCGAACAGGCCGTGCCCGCCATCAGGCGGGCACGGCCTTCCGGCCCGCAGGCCCGGCGACCCATGGACGCCGGTACGCGACAACCCCACCAGCAATGGATCGTGGTAAGATTACACCAGGTCGGAGGTAACCCGACCAAGCCCAACAACCAGCAGGAGAAGCCCATGAACGCGAACACCCACACCGCCGATCCGATCACCACCGACGAAGGCGTGACCTACCGGCCCTGGAGCAACGGCCACGCGGTGGGGTTCCAGGCGACCCACCCCGACGGCCGCACCGAGTACGTCTACCTCAACCCCTGCGGCCAGGCCGTCGAAGGCGACGCCGAGGTCTGCCTCTACCAGGGCACCACCGGTCACCCGTTCGACGACTCCCCGCGCCAGTTCTTCGAGCTGTTCGCCGCGGGTGGCGACACGCCCTACAGCCCCGAGCGGGCGGAGTTTCTCGCCGACATGATCACCACCGCTGTCGAAGGCGGCATCGGCTACTGGTCCACCGTCAGCGAGTACGGGTGGTACTGCCCGCAGTTGGGCGACGGTACCACCGCTCCCGGACCGGGCGGCACGGCCACCGCGCACGCCACCATCCACGATGACGACGCCGAGGAGGGCATCCACATCGGCCTCGACGAGATCGACCGCGCCCTTCGCCGCCTCGCCGTCGAACCGGTCGAGGGCATCGGCAAGCACCAGCGTAGGAGCATCACCCGCGCCTACATCGCCAACGACCACACCGAAACCGACCTCGACGCCGACGACGCCGACGCGGTGGTCCAGGTCGCCTGCCTCGGCAGCGTGGTCTACGGCTGACCCCGCGCTCACCGGGGTGCGACGGCAACCCCACCCCGGGGCGCACCCAGTCCACCAACAACCACCGCAGGAGGAGCGAGCCGTGGCCGTGACCGCCACCCTCACCGCCGACCAGCGGCGACTACTGGCCCGCATGGACCACTACCAGATCACCGACCAACCGCACCCGCGCTGGTGCGGCTTGCAGGCATACGCCCGCGACCTCGCCCGCGCGATCTGCCATGCCGCCGGCGGTGCCGACTGGACCGCCCAGGCCCGCGCCCCGTTCTGGCCCAGCCCTCTGGTCGACCAGCACACCCAGACCGCCGTAACCGTCGACCGCCGGCTGTTGGTGGTCCTCACCCAAACCAACCCGGCCGGCGCCGGCCCCGAACGTTGGACGATCACCGTCAACGGCAGGCCGATCCCACACCGCCCCCTGCCCGGCGAGGTGCCCCACCAGATCGAGCCGGTCCCCCGCAGCCTCTGGCGCCACCTGCGCGGGATACCGGTTGACCCCTGCGACCGGTTCCTGTGCCAGGCGCCGGCCACCGTCGCCACCTGGGGAGCCAGCACCTGCCCCCCGCACACCGCCTGAACGGCTCCGAACAGGACGACCCGGCCCACACACGGTAAGCCGTAACGGGGTACAGTTACACTAGGTCGGACGGCAACCCGACCGGACCAGCAACCACCCGAACAGGGGAGCCCAGCCATGCCACGTACCAGCAGAGCGCGCCGCCGGTACACCCCGGAGCAGCGCGCCGCCCGCGCCGAACAAGACCAGCAACTGAACGGCGAGGCCCGCGCCGACCTTGCCGACCCCCAGGTCATCCGCCGCCGGATCGCCGACCTGCTCACCGGCCGAACGCCTGCGCGGCTGCTGACCTACTCGCTGCGCAACCAGTTGCTGATCCTGCGCCAGGCCGAACAACGCGGCATCACACTGACCGACATCGACACCCGGGTGGGGTGGAACCGACGCGGGCGGCTGATCGCCGCCGGTCAGCAGGGTCTACGGATCGCCCGGCCGGTCGGCGCCGAAGACGACGACAGCGGCCAGGCCACCGACCCGGACGCCGACCAGCCCGACACAGACCCCGGCACCAACCGATCCCGGCCGCGGTTTCGGATGAGTCCCCGTTGGGACATCTCGCAGACCGTCCCCATGGACCAGCCACCCGACGCCGACGTGCACAGCGACGAGGAGGCCGCCTGCCCCGGGTGCGACACCGGCCCCGGCGAACCTGCCTCGCGGGCTGCACCTGCCCCGGCTGCACCGGCACGCCCCCCGCCGGCGAGAGAACCCCGGCCGATCTGCTGTGGAACAGCCTGCAAGAGCAGATCACCAGCGCCGGGTACCGGTTCTGCTGGCCCGCACCGGTCGCCACGCTGGCCGGCGCGACCGTACGCACCGACCACGACACCCGCACCGTGTACGTGGCCATCGACGCCGAGGCCGCCGACCACGACGCGGTCTCGGCCCTGGCGGTGGCACTCGGCGAGATCATCACCCGAACCGCGCAAGACCGCGACCGCCGCGCCATCGCAGCCTAGCCGTCGCAGCGACCGCACGACACCGGCCGGGAGGGACGGCAACCCCTCCCGGCCGGAGAGACCCAACCACCGGACACGCCGCCGGCCGCCGCGCCGGAGCCACCGCCAACCTCGATGACCCCACCCTCGGCACCACCTCACGCCCCGAGCTTCCCACCACCTGAACAGGCCGCGAGCAACCGGCGCAGGTCCGCGCCAACGCCACCGCTCCACCAAGTCCGGCGCCCCAGGGGACCCACCCGGGGCGCCGACCCATTTAGGTGCGGCAGCGCCGCCACCCGTCGCCTGCAGCCATGGCCCGGCGGCCACCCCGGCCCGGGGACCCGCCGCGAACCCACTCCGGCGACAAGTCAGGGTATGATTACACCAGGTCGACCAGGGGGCCGACCACGACAACGACCCAGGACGAGCGGCCGGAGCCTCGAACGCGAGCACCCGGAATCAGCCCGCCACCGCCGGACGGCAACCCGGCGAACCGACACCACCAACAGCCAACCAGGATGGAGAAGGTTCAATGGGCCCCGACCCGGAAACGAGGATCGTCGAGGTCTACCGCACCGTCTACGAGCCGGCCGACTCCGAAGACGGCACCCTGACAGACCACAGCGAGCTGGACTGCACGCCCGACGAGGCCGACGTCGAGGAGGGACGCACAACGCCGGTTGACATGGCCGTGCACTACATCCGGGATCGCCTGTACGTCAGCGGAGAGCACTCGGCCAGCGGATACGCACCCAACCCGCGCTACCGGCCAAACAGCGGCGAACCCCGCTGCACCTGGCCCGGCCCCGGCACATGGTTCGCCGACGAGCCGTACCACCACCCCTACCGCGACGAACGCGAAGAGACCACCGCCCACCTCAACGACGCCTGGACCGACCAAGAGAAGCACGAGATCTGGGCACGCGTGACCGACAACGTACCGGCCCCGGCGAGCACCAGCCCGTACACGTGGGTGACCAGCGATCTGTTCGACGACAAGCTCCGCCAGATCATCGGACCGCGGCCCCGCATCACTGCTCCTGACCGTCCCCGGCGTCTACGAAGCGGTCAGCGAGCACTACAACAACGAGGTCCTTGAGGAGCTGAGCAACCCGGACACCGAGCCGGCGTAGTCGAGTGATGGGGCGACCCCCGCCCGGCGCGCTCGCCCCGCACGCGACCGCTGACCCCGGCGGCAACGCAACCCCCGGCAGGGACCAGCCTGCCGGGGTTGCGGTGTGCGGCCCGGAACGGGCGGCAACCGCCCGCATCCTGGTAGCTGTCAACGACGGTGGACCGGCAACGGCGGGACCCACGAAGATCGGGCGCCCGTGGCACCTTCCATTGAAGATCAGTTTTTCGGCCCGCATAGCGCGGCGGTAACAGGAAGGCCCGCGTGAGGGAACAAGATATGACCTAACCATGGTGTTACCAGCCGACCGGGCGCGGTCGGCTGGTTTCGTGCGCCGGCGGTTGCGCCGGCCGCGGGGTTGGTAACGCCGGTCGGGCACGGTGGTGGCATGCGGCGGAAGAGCAAGCCCGAGCCCGCTGGCGGGGCGCCCACCCGGCGGCAACGGCTGCACCCGCCGCGCGGCTGCAAGGTGCAGCTGTACCTCAGCGTGGAGGAGCGCGACCTGCTGCGCGGCGCCGCAGCGGCGGTTGGGATGGCTGCGGGCGGGTTCGCTGCCCGGGCGTCGCTGGACGCCGCGGTGATCGCGACGGCGCCGGCGGGCGCGCGCACCGAGCTGGAGTGGCTGGCCGGCCTGCAGCTGGAGCTGGCGACCACCCGGCGGCAAGTGAACCTGCTGCGCGCCGAGCTGGCCGACACTGCGCCGGGGCGGGAAACGGAGCTGGAGCGCCGGTGCGCGGAGGCGGCCGGGCAGCTTGCCCGGCTGGCCACTGCGGTGCATCAGCGGCTTGGTGGGGGGCGCTGATGCTGTTGCACGTGTGCACCCAGCCGAAACGGCATGACGGCACCGGCGGCGGGCGGGGCCGCCGGGTGGGCGGGGTGCTGCGGTACTTGTTCGGCCCTGGCCGGGCCGAGGAGCACCACAACAACCTGTTCGGCCTGGCGCCGCAGGTGGGCACGCCGTACGGTCGGCTGATCGCCGCCTCGGATGCCGTGCCGTTGGCAGAGCTTCAGCCGCAGTACACCGGCCGGGGCTGCTTCGACTTTCGGCCGCTGGTGCAGTGGCTGGAGGAGCTGCCTCGGGCGGCCGGGGTGCTGCGGCGGGTTGACGGGCGGCACCCGGGGCCGGGCTGGGTGTGGCACGCGTCGATCCGGCTGGCGCCGGAGGACCGGCACCGGGTGCTGTCCGACGACACGTGGGCGCACATGGCCCGGGAGGTGCTGCGCGGCGCCGGGCTGGTCGTCGACGGGGACGAGGCTGGGGTGCGGTGGGTGGTCGTGCGCCATGCCGACGACCATGTCCACATCGTGGCGTCGCTGGTGCGCGCGGACGGCCGGCGGGAGTGGTTCCACAACGACTTCACCCGGGGTGTGAACGCCACCCGTGAGGTGGCGCAGCGGTTCGGGCTGCGGCAGGTCAGCCTGTCCAAGGGCACCGCCGCTCGGCGGCCGCATCCGGTGGAGGTGCATAAGGCCGCCCGGCAGGGCCGGTTCACCGGGTCCGGGCAGGTGCTGACCGTGCGCGACGAGCTACGCCGCCGGGTCCGGGCGGCTATCGCCGGCTCGGGCACGGCGCAAGAGTTCCAGGATCATCTCACGGAGCTGGGGGTGCAGGTGGCGTTCCGCGAGTCCCAGCAGCATCCGGGTGTGCCCACCGGGGTCAAGTTCGCGCTGGCGGGCGACACCAGCGCCGGCGGCGGGCCGGTGTGGTTCGGCGGGGGCAAGCTCGCCCCGGACCTGACCTGGCCCCGGCTCCAGTCCCGGTGGACCACCGAACCGCTTCCCGGGATGAGCAGCGGCGCACTTGCCAGCGGCCAGCCGCAGGTCGTCGCCGAGGCGGAACGGATCGTCGCCCGCGCCGCCCGCCGCCTCAGCCGAGGCGAACCGGCCGACGCGGCGCAGATCGGGCAGGCGGCCGCCGACGTGATGACCGCGGCCGCGTGGCGGCTCGACCGCAGCCCGGGCGGGCCACGGGTCCAGGCCGCCGAACGGCTCGACGCGGCGACCCGGCGCCCAGGCGGCCGGGGCGCCCCGGCAAGCTCCGATGCGCTGCGGCTGCACGCGCTGGCGCAGGCGCTGCTGGCCCTGCAGCTGGTCGCCGACGATGAGGAGGACCGCGACACGCTGCGGCTGATGTACTCGCTGGCCCACCTGGCCGAGCGGATCGCCCGGCTGCAGGAACGCCAGCAGCGGCACGAGCAGGCTGCCGCCGCCCGGGAGGCGGCCAACCGCGTCCGGGCCGGCCGGAGCACGCCGCTGCGGCAGCGGGGCAGGCTTCTGCCCCGCCACGAGCGGACGCGCCACGCCCACACGGTCGGGACGGTGCTGCCCGACGCGACCGGACGGATCCTGTCCGAGCCCGGCTGGGACGGCCTGGTCGCCACCCTGCACGACCTGGCGACCGCCGGCGTGGACCCGGCCGAGGCGCTGCGGGTCGCGGCCTGCGGCAGACCACCGCGCAACGTGGTGTCGGTCAGCGGGCTGTTGACCTGGCGGATGCGCCGCCAGGCCGGGCTGGACACGCACCAGCCGGCGGCACCTACGCGGCCCGGACGGCCGGACCTCGCCCGCGCCGGAGGAGGCCGCCGGCAGGCCACCACACCGCGGTCGCGGCCACCGATGCCCAGCCGTTGACCCGCCCGCCCCCCTTGCTACATCGCGGGTACGCCGGGCGTGCGACGGATGCTGGCGACAGACGACGAGCTGACATCTCGCGCTCACGTGCGGCACCAGCGCAGCGGTCAGGTCCAGCCCAAGCACGCCGCACGCGAACCGCGGCCGGGACTCGGGCCGGGCCTACCGGAGTGCAATAAGGAGAGTTCTCTCAAGTCAGGGGGCGTGTCGGCTGGGGGGCGCAGTCCAGGTGGTCAACCCGTTGTCGACCCTCACGCGGCGACGGCGGGGGATGCGTCCCGGGTCTCGGACCTTATTCCTGCGCTGGACCAGTTCGGCGTGTTCCTGCAGGCTCAGCGGCTTGTCCTCGGGCGTGCGGCGGACCAGATCTCGCCGATGCACCTCGCGGGCCTTCCACCGTCGATCGGCGTGGCCTCGGGAGACTGCCCGGCCACTCTGGTTGCGGCACGGGTCCCCAGGCTTGGCGAGGCATCGGGGGCATTTCACGGATCTGCTGCTCGGTGGTGAGCGCTAGCTCGGGGCCTGGGGCAGGACGGCACGGTTGCGCACGCGCCTCTTGGCACGGTAGATGGGCTCCGGTTGCTGCTTACTCTGCCTACTCTCTGGCTCTTGGTCCATAGACACCATCCTTCATTACCTGCACAGTCCGAGGGGGTGGTAGCTGAATGCCTTTTCGCCAGCGTGGGCGGTTCCCTCTTGCTGGCGCGTACTCAGTGACGACGGCTTGACCGAACCCAGCCGTATCGGTTCCGGACAACTCGCCGCCTGGCGACCACGCGCCAGGTGAACACCTAAACGCCGCAACGGGTCGCCCTAGCCAAGCCACCCTGTGGCCTCTGGCAGCACGGCAGACCTGAACGTTTCAGAACGTTCACGAACGCGCCCTCAGCCGGGACCCGTCGCCGGCTGATTGGTCGCCACCCTGCACGACCCCGGAGACCGCCGGTGCGGATCCGGCCGAGGCGATGCGGGTCGCCACCTGCGACAAGCCACCGCGTAACGTCGTGTCGGTCAGCGGGCTGCTGGCCTGGCGCTGCGCCGCCGACCGGGCTGGACGCGTACCAGCTGGCAGCACCTACCCGCTCCGGCAGCCGGGACTTGGCGAAATTGGTGGCATTTGTACCACAGGTAGCGGTTGGTAGCGCGACCGGCATACGGGTGGAGTGGCCGTCGAGGTTGGTAACCGCGATGTCAGCCGCTGGCGCCTGCTGGTAACCGGCGTTCTTGGTAACGCCCTCCCGCCACGATGGCCGGGTACGCAGCACGCCGGCCGGGAGGGAGGCGGTGAGATGCCCGAGATCGGAGGCAGTAGCCAGCCGCACGACAGCCCGTTCGCCGAGGCCGCCACCAAGTCCGCTAGCCGGGCGGCCAACCTCGGACAGACCGCGGCCCTGGCCTTCTACCTGAAGTCGTACTTCAACGGCGGCAAGGAGAAGTCCCGCCGGGTGCCGCAGGCCGTGATCCGGGACCTGCAGGCGCGGCAGCGGGTGGATCAGGACCTGCCGCTGGTGCTGCGGTATCTGTCGGGTGGGCGGGATGAGCAGGGCCGTTGGCAGCGGGGTACGAACCTGGAGGAGACCTACCAGGCGTGGCTGCGGGCCGCCGGGCAGGCTCGCCGCGATCCCCACGGCGCGGCAGCGTGGACGTTCCTGTGCGAGCTGCGCATGGCCATGTGCCCCGGCGGGCCCGAGCTGCTGCGGGTCTACCGTGAGCTGCTGTGGGACCGCGTGGACCGGGTGGAGGCCATGAAACGGGCCTGGAGGCAGACCGAGCCTGCGCGTGCGTTCGCCGACCAGCCTGCCGCTCGGCCCCACCGGGGCGGTGCCGAGCAGCCTGCCGCGCTGAGTGCCGATGGCCCCGGCAGCGAGCGGCTGCCCGCCACCGCCGCGGGTCCCGGGCGCGCTAGCCCAGATCCGAAGGCGGCCGCTGCGGAGGCGGCCCGGCTGCTCGGGTTCCCGGAGGTCACCGTGCCCGAGCTGCGCGCCTTCCAGGACCGATACCGCGGGGCCGCCTCCCGCGACGGCGCGGCGCTGGCCCGGCAGTGGCTGGCCGACATGCGACGCCAGCATCGCCTGGGCGCCGAGCACCACGACGCCTGGGTGGGGCAGGTCAACGACGCCGCCCGTGGCCCGGAGCACTCCCGCTGGCGCGTCGACCATGGGCTGGCCGAACCTCGGAAGCCGACAACCGAGGCGGCGGCACGCGCTGCGCCCGCCGCCGAGCCGGAACCGGGCCGGGCGGTCGCTGACCATCTCGCTGGGCATGCCGCCCGGCATCACCGGGTCAGCGACCGCAAGCTGGGACGCGCCGTTGACGACCCGGCCACCGCCGAGGTGAACGAGAAGGATCTGTTCCGGCAGCGGGCCCACACCGAACGGGGCGAGGCCGAGGTCTACGACGCCTTGGCCGATAGCCACGCCGGGCTGCGTCAGCGGGCGGCCGCTGCCCGGCCGTCACCGGCGAGCATCCACCGCGCCAGCCCGCCGGCCGATCTGGTCGGCAAGCGTCCACCGCAGGTGGTGCAGGCCCAGCTGCGGCCGCCGGCGGCAGGCAGGGGGCCGGCATGACCCGCAACGGCACCAACCGCTCCGGGCGGCCGAGTCTGGGCCGCCAGCTCGCCGCCCTGGGTGAGCGGGTGGACACGCTGGCCGCCCGGCTGGACCAGCTCCAACCCGCCGCAGGTGACGGCGAAGCCGCCAAGGCCAACCAGCGGTATTTCTCGTCGCTGGACGACTTCGTGAACCTGTGGCTGCTTCCGACGTTCCGCCGGCCGGTCGCGGCCCTGGGAATGGGTACGTGGCATTGGTGTCCACGGTGGTGGGCTCACCCGGAGGCACGGATGGTCTTCGGTGCGCTGTGGGACAGCTTCGAGACCAACCGCACCGAACCACTGGGAATGGTGGAGCTCACCCGGGACCTGCTCGGGTTCCTGCCGCAGGTATGCGGGGCGCACGGTCCGTTCGCCCGCTGCCGCAGCGACACTGACCAGGCCGGACACGCAGTTCGCCACCAGCAGGTGTCGGTCGTGGCGACCGAACCGGCTCCAGCAGGATGGTGGGAGGGCTGGTGGGGCGAGGAGGACCACGGCGAGGACCTGAACCGGCCGCAGCTGATCTTCCGCGGCGTGGAGGAGTTCGCCGTCGGGCTGCTGCTGCCGACCTTCCGCCGCGACCCGAACGCCGTTGGCATGCAGCGTTGGAACTGGTGCGACCAGTGGTGGCGCCACGATGAGGTTGTCCACCATTTCCTCGATCTGTGGTACCTGTTCGAGGCGCGGGCACCTCACAAGCGGCTGGTCGAGTTCGTCCGCGAGGTGTACTTCCTGCTTCCGCATATCCACTGTGATGCCGGGCCGATGCGAGAGTGCGTCCCCAGTGGCAAACCCGGCGGCCCCCGACACGCCGACCTGGCTATCGCGGCGGTCGAGTCCCGCCCGAGCGCGATCCGCGCTGGCACGACGACCGCCGACTGGCTCGGTGACCACATCCCAACCGTCCAGCACAGCCAGCAGCCGGCCGCGCCCGGTTTCGGTATGCCAGAACCGGTTGCCGGCGGCGACACAGGTAGCCGGACGCATTACCGCAAGGGGCGTGAGGTCCCATGAGCCGAACCGATCGCCTTCGTGACCACAGTGGCCGCTTCAGGCAGAACCTGCAGGTCCTCAGCGACGCCGGTATGGTGCGGCCAATGCGGATCAGCGAGTACGCACCCTACGACCCACAGCACATCGCCGCAGGAGACGAGATCGACAACCGCTGGGTCTATCCCGCCGACGTGTCCTCCGGTATTCACCTGTACGAGGTCGGCTGCCTGTGGTGGGGAGACTACATCGGCGATGACATCAACCGTTCCAACCACCGAAGCCTGCTGCGGGACTTCCCGGATCAGTTCGTACACCTCAGCGGGGTGTTCGACAGTCACGGCCTGGCGTTGCCGCCCACCTTCCACGATGGCGCCCTGACCCAGGAACTGCTCCGCCTTGTCGACTACCCCTTCTACGACGAGGACGACCACAGCGCCCTGGTCGATGAGCTGGCTGCGCAAATGTGGGAAGGCGTGCTCGAGTTCGACGTGCCAGCACAGCTTCGAGACGACCACGGGGTCGACCCTTTCCAGCTCGGCGCCGGTGACGAGCAGCTGCGCGAAATGTTCTTCAGGTTGCAAAGCGAGTACGGCGACGAACACGCCGAGACCGCCGTATCGGTCGTGTTCCCGTCCCAGGACAAGGTGGTCGCCGAGATGGCAGACCTGCTGCGTGGCGAGCAGGGGACCGGCCGGCCGAGTACGGGCGGTGCCGGGGAGCGGGCGCATCGAGGCGCCGGCTTCGCACACCGCCCACTCGTTGCCGACTCTTCGGCGGCTTCCCAGCCACCGGCGCCTGATGTGACCGCCTGGCGGTGGCAGACGCCAGGCAGGTAGAAGGGCGGGCGCGGTGTCTGCCATGCTGTTTCGCCTCTTTCCCGTGAACTACGGTCGACCCTCACGGCTCAACCGCGGACTCGGGTGGGGTCGTAGCGAAAGGACGAAGGTTGGCCTGTCGGCCTCGCGTCGGGAGGGCCGGACTGGCCTGCCCACGCCGCGATCTGGCCGATCGCGGCCTTGGTGTCGGTGGCCAGCCGGTCCGCGTGCGGCCCCTGATACCAGGGCTGGGGCTTGATCAGGGCGGGCTTGGCCCCGGAGGCCAGCAGCAGGGCGGTGCCGCGCGGCAGGGCGCGCACCTGCCCAGGGTCAAGAATGCGGCGGCGGTGGGTGGCGACGCTGTAGGACAGCCGGCCGGTGACGTCCCGGCTGCGCGAGGCGGTGGCCACGTCATGTTCGCCAACCAACCGGGAGACGTCCTCGGCGAACCGGGCGTCGTCCACGCCAGCACCGACCAGCTTGACCGTGGCCGCCGACCACAGCGCGGCCATGCCCCGCTCACCCCACACCTGCATCCCCTGCGGGTAGGACTGGAGCACGGTAATGATGCACACCCCGTGCGATCCCATGTAGGAGTACAGCTTGGGCAAGTCGCCGATGCGGCAGATGTTGGCGGCCTCGTCGAGCAGCGCGGTCAGCGGCGGGTCGATCCGGCCGCCCAGACGTTGCGCGTGGCGGACCGCGGTCTGCATCACCTGGTCGGTAAACGCTGCCACCAACGGCGAGGGCGCTCCTTCGTTGTCGGTGGAGTGCAGATACAACGTGTCGGAGGAGCTGATGAAGCCGTTGAGGCTGAACTCCGGTAGGCGACCGGCCGGTGGGGTGACCCAGCGCATGATGGTGGGGTCTTCCAGGCAGACCGCGGCCGTGCGGGCGGTCTCGAAGGTCCCCTCACGGGTTTCCGGCGCCCCGGCCTGGCGGCCCCGCAGCGCGTGCGCCTTTTCCGAGAACCCGTGCCGCAGCAGGATCTCGGCCGGTTCCGGATCGGTCGTGTTCGACAGCCACGACTGCACATCACCCAGGGTCCGGCCGGACACGGCGGCGGCGAGCACCAACGCGCTGATCACCCCCCGGGCACCCTTGATCCAGAAATCATCTCCCCGACCCTTGGTGATCCCCTGGACAAAGTGATCACTGAACCGGCCGGCTTCCTCCACGCCGGTGACGTGCGCCAACGGGTTCCACCACCACCTCTGCGGCTGGCCGGTGATCTGCTGCGGGTCGAAGTTCCACACCACACCGCGCTCGGCACGCCAGGCGCCGGTGGTTTCCCACAGGTCGGGCTTGACGCTGGTGGCAACGGTGGCACCCGGGGCGCCGAGCACGATCGGCACCGCCAGCCCGGTGGTTTTACCGGTCCGGGGGCCCATCAACGCCACCAGCACGTCTTCCCATGTGGCCCGCAGCATCGGCCCGAGCCGGTCGCCGGGCCGCACCAGCCGACCCAGCGGCAGCCCGGTGTGTTCCGGCGCGAGCCGGCGGGCCGGGACGCTGGCCAGGCTGGGGCGCAGCTGCCGGGCCCGGGCGGCGACCCCGGCCGGGGTGAGCGCGGCCAGGTCTCGCGGCCGGGCCAGCGACGGCAGTGGGTCACCGGCCCGGGTGCGGCGCCGCTGCCACACCACCGCCGCCGTTACCAGCGGCGCCGCGGCGATTGCGAGCAGGACGACGTATACCGTGCCGGCCAGCGCCGGGTTTACCCCGGGCCAGATGTCTGCCCACCGGCCGGACAGCAGCCCGCGTAGGAAGCCGGTGCCGAACGGTGGGCCGGGTGCGACGCCGGCCATTCGGGCGGTGATGCGCCCGGCGGCCCACGCCAGCCAGGTGACGCCGACCATGGTGTACATCAGCCCGACGACCACCCATGGCGCCAGCGGCAGCCCGGCGGTGGTCCGCGGCTCGACCGGGTCAGTGTTCACGCCGATCACCTCCGACGGGGTAGCGGCGGCAGGTGCGGTTAGGACGCAATGTGGGCAGGCGGTTCATCGGCTGGTCTCCGTGAGCTGGCTGGCGCTACGGGCCTGGTGTCGCCCGGCCGGTTGTGGTTGCTCGCGTACTGCGGCGTCGGTGTCGTACAGGGCGATTTCGTCGGCCATCAGGTGCAGCGAGACCGGCAATCCGACCCGCTCACCGTTCTTGATCAAATACCGGCCGCGGCCCGGGTGGACACCGCCGGTGGTGTACCCCTCGGGCGCGGCCCAGCTGGCCACCAGATCGCGCTCGGGGCCGGTGAGCCGCACCACCTCACAGATCCGGTCCAGCTCCGAATGCGGCACCGCCCCGAAGATCTTGACCGCGCAGCGTTCCATGAACCCGTGCGCCTTGGCGACATCTTCGGCGGTCGGGAGGGCGTCCAGATCGGCCAGACCGTGCGTGACCATGATCGTTGCCATGCCCCGCTGCCGGTTCAACCGGGTCAACGCATCAGCATGGTCGACCAGCCCAGAGGCGCCGCGCAGCGCCCGCCACAGCTCGTCCATCACACCCAGCCACCGGCGGCGGGGGGCGAGCTGCTGCTCGGCCAGCACCCCGGCCGCGTCGACCGCGCCGAACCCCCACGCCCAGGTGCACAGCATCGCCGCCGCCAGCAGCGTGTCACCGGCGGCCTGCACCCGGGAGATGTCCACGCTGATCGCCGGCGCGGCCAGGTCGATCCCCGTGCTGGTGGGGCCGTCGAACGCGCCGGCCAGCGATCCCTCGCACAGCAGCGCCAGGCTGGCGGCCAACTGGTCGACCCGCTGGTGATAGCGGGCCTGGTCGGGGGATCGGGCGGCGGATACGAGCTCGTCGGGACCCTGCTCGACCAGGCGTAGCACGTCGGGAACGGTGGGATCGGCTGCGAGCCGGTCGGTGAGTAGGTTCACCGCCCGACCCAGCACGATCTCCTCATTGTTGCTCAACGGCTGCCGGCGTACCAGCGCGCACAGCGCCAGCAGCAGACTCATCCGCCGGCCGCGGATCTCCAGCCGGAGCTTGTCGGCGTCGGTGCCGCTCATCCGGGCGCGGGCGGCGGCCAGCGGCCCGGAGTCCAGCGGGTTGATCCGGTCCATGCCCCGGCCAGCGCGGATGACCTGCCCGCCGAGGAACTCCACCAGGCCGGTGTAGTCCGGTTTGGTGTCTCCGATGATCAGCGCCTGGGTGCCGCAGGCGGTCATCCCCGTGATCAGCCGTTTCACAATGGTGGACTTCCCGACTCCTGGCTGGCCGAGGACGAACACACCGGGGTTGGTGACCAGGCCATGGTTCAGCCACTCCAGCGGGTCCAGGCACACGACCTGCCCCCACAGCTGGTGCCGGCCGATCGGGATGCCCAGCATCGGTGCGCCGGAGCCGGCGGTGAACGGGAACAGGCCACACGCCTGCGCGGTGGTGGCCTGGTAGTCCATGCCCGTGGCCACGTGCACGGCCCGGCCGCCGCCGGGACGTCGCGGTCCCCACGCCGGCGGCACGGGATCGTCGAGGTGGCTTCTCGTGGCCAGCGCTGGTGTGCGCATCAACACTCCCTAGCAACATGTATCGGTGATCGTCTGTCTAGTGGGGCCAGTGGGTGGCGAGGGTGTAGGGCATGACGCCCAGCGGAAGCGTTGCCGTGAAGCCAGCTGCTTGTGCCGCGTGCAACCTGCGCAGCCGCAGCTTCGAGGCGTCGGCGGCGGCCTCCACGTCGGCGATGGCCTTGGGAAGCTCGCCCTCGTCGAGCACGGTGGTGGTGACGAACAGGTTGAGCCGCCCGACGCCGGCACCGGATGCTTCCTCCTCGGCGGCGCGGCTGGCGCGCTGCCGGTCTTCGACTTCGCGTGCGGTCTCGTCGCGGCCCTTGACCCGGGCGTACTGCTGCCGGAACGCGACCACGTTGCGCTGGTGTTCCACGATGCGGGCTGCTTCACCGGCGGTGTAGGGGGTCCACAGCCAGGCGACCCGTTTGGGGTACATGCCGGGGTTGAGCAGGCGGGCCAGCACGTTGTGCGGCACCTGCTGGCGGGGGGCCTCGTGCCAGGCCCAGGAGACGCTGACGGCCTGGTCGTGCCGGTAGGAGTCCCACCGTTCGACCGCGGCGGTGGGTCCGGCCTCGGCCCAGCGCAGCGGGTCGAGATCGGCCTCGGGTAGCCGGTCTGTCAGGCCGCGGGCGGCCGGGTCGTAGGCGTAGCGCACCACAGAGGCGAGCTCGGCGGCGGTGGCGCGCCCGAGCACGCTGAGGCCGCAGCCGGCCAGCTGTTCGGTCAGCCCGGGCAGCACCCGGGCGATCTCGGTCACCGCCTCGGCTGGGCCGCGGGGTCGGCTGGGTGCCGCCGCCGGGTGGAAGGTGATCGCCACCCACGTGCGCACGTCGGCGGCCACCGCCGGGGAGGCGGCGACCAGCTCGCGCAGGATCCGCTGCGCGGCCGGCGGCCCGTGCGGGGCGATGCGCCGGCTCATGTACGCGGACAGCCCGGAGCCGGGGTCGGGGGCGGTGTCGACGACCACCGCCGCCTGCCGGATCATCGGCTGGTAGCCCAGCCCGGCCAGCCATTGGCCCCAGTTGGCGACCCAGGTGTCGGCGTCGGCCGGGTCGGCCAGCCAGGTGGAGGTGGCGGCCACCTTCACCGCGGCGGTCATGGTCCCGAGGCGGGCGTTCCACACCACCGCGAAGTCGCCCCCGCCGGGGTCGGCCACCGGCAGCAGTCGGGTGGGCGCCAGCACCCCGGGCAGGGTCTGCGCCTGCCGCGGGTCAACCATCACCCCGGAGCGGTACCGGGCCTGCGCCCGGTTGGCGCCGGCCAGCCACCGCACCCGGCGGGTCAGCGCGTGGATGATCGGCACCCCGTCCCAGCGCAGCAGCAACGCGGCCAGCACCAGCACCGAGGGCACCAGCGTGGCCAGCAACGCGAACAGGCCGAACGCCGTCGCGAACAACGGGACGGTGATCGCCGCCAGCACCAGGATGGACTGCGCCGGCCCCAACCCGAACAAGCCCATCGAGGAGGCACGGCGCCACCCACCGTAGGTGCGCACCTGCTGCTGTGGCTGGCTCACCGGGTTAGCCTCCGGTCTGCGTCGCGGAGGTGGCCTTCTGCTTGGCCGCGCCGGCGGTCTGCTGGGCGCCCTGCAGCACCGCCATGGCCGCCATCCCGGCCGGGCCACCGGCGGCCCCGGCGGCCGTGCCCGCGCCGGCGGCGGTGCCGTCGGCCCCCGCCGCCCCGGTGCCGGCCGTGGTGGCGGCCGCGCCGGGTGCGGCGGCCGCGCCGGGACCTCCGGTGGCGGGTCCTGGTGGTGTGCCGGACGGCCCGCCGCTGGGCCCTGGTGGCAGCGCCTTGGGCGTGGTGGCCCCGGAGCCCGGGTCTGATCTTCCCGGCCCGGGTGTGGGCAGCGCCCGCTCGGTGGCGCGGGCTTGGTCGGCGGCGCCGGCGGGCCGGTGCGAACCCAGCGCGTACATGCCGGCCATCGCCGCACCGGCCAGCATCCCGCCACCGCCGCCGCCGCCGGATGCCTGGCCCACGGTCCAGTTGAAGAACTTGGAGCCGGCCGGCAGCGCCACCAGTGACAGCACCAGCATCGCCAGACCGAGCACGAGCCACCGCAGCTGGGTGACGTCGTCGGAATCCTGGGGAATGGGGTCGACGTCGCCGCCGAGCAGCAGAAACGTGGTTGCGTACACAGTGGCCACGATCGGCTTGTATGCCACCAGTGTGAGGACCCATGCCAGGACCTTCTGGAACCAGCCCGAGGTGCCGCGGGTGACCAGCCCGGCAGCGGCAAGCTGCAGCAGCCCGGCCAGGATCACAATGGAGGCTTCGCGGAACACCATCAGCAGCAGCTGCACCAGCACGATCAACATCACGATCAGCCCGAACACCAGCGTGAGGAAGCCGGCGCTGAGTCCGGTCAGGGCCAGCATCTGGGAGAGATTCTGGACCGCGTCGTCAACAAGCAAGCCGTTGGCGATCCCGGACGGGTCGCAGGCGTTCGCGTCGGCGCCGAGCGACTGGCCGATGATCCAGCAGGAATACTGGTCGCCGGCGCGTAGCGCCATCTGGGTGCCGACGATCCCGACCGCGCCCCAGGCGGCGGCGGCGATCAACCCCTTTCCGGCCTGCAGCAGCGGCTGACCTTTGTGGGTCACGGCGGTGACCACGCCCTGCCAGGTCAGCCCACCCAGTAGCACGAGGGCGGTGAGCGGGACCATCCACTGCCGCAGCTGCAGGCTGGGGCTGCGGGTGCATTGCGGGGCGCTGGAGTCCACCCATGGCGCGCACTGGCCGAGCAGGTCGACCGCGGGGATCAGTAGCCAGGAGATCAGCAGCGCGAAGATGCTCGTCAGGGCGGCGCTGATCGGCGCGGCCAGCTGGTCGAGTACGGTGTCGGCGGCGACGTTGGCCGCGTCGGAGGCGACACCGCCGGCGATCTGCCGCGCGAGGCATGCTGGGGTCCAGCAGTCGGGCAGCATCAGGGCCTGCCCGGCAGCCAGAGTGTGAACCCGGAGGCGTCGGCCACGATCGTGGTGTCGCTGAACACTCCGTCCGGTGGTGCCACCAGTGCCCAGTCGTCTTCGTGCCAGCGTAGCTGGACGCCGGTGGCCGCCAGGACGGTGTTCTGGTCGGTTGGCACTTCCAGCATCAGCCGCACCAGTGCCGCCTGGTCGGTGTAGGAGTCGACGGCGGCACCGGAGACCGTGAAGTGCAGCGATCCGGCGGGCTGGCCGTATGCCACCGGCCACCGGGTCAGCAGCTGCCCGTAGGAGTGCTCCAGGTTGGCGCGCAGCGCGTCGACGTACGGGCCGACCACCTGCCCGGCCAGGGTCGGCGCGAACACGTCCGCGCCGACCTGCGGATGCAGCCGGACCAGGATGTGCGCCGCGGCGAGCACCGCACCGGCCCGGTCGTGGGAGAACCCTGACGCCAGCCCATCTGTCGCCCGGGCTGGGCCGGCGCTTTCCGAGACCGGCAGCCGAAGGCCGGCCACCTCGACCAGGCTCACGTCCGGCGGTAGCAGTTCCTCCTCGGGCGGGTCGGTGCCGGCTGGCGGCTGCGTCGCCCGCGGCAGCGTGCTGGCCGGTGGGTCGCCGTCAGGCTCAGCGCCGGCCGGTGGTGGTGGGGAACCGTCTGGGGAGCGGTTGGCCAACAGCAGCCCGCCGCACGCCAGGGCGAGCACCACCGCGGCAACGGCGGCCGTGACGAGCATCCGCCTGCGGGCTGCCGGACGGGTTCGGTGTCGCATGCCGATCACCTGGCCCGCTCACAGCCCGATGACCATGCCGACGATGCCGGCACCGAACGCCACCGTCGACAGGCCGGCGATCACCCACGGGATGCCGGTGGCGCCGTCGGCGGCCATGGCCGACCGGTTGCGCCGTCCGATCGCCATCATGATGCCGCACCACAACAATCCGCCGAACCCTGCGATCATGGCGATCCACATCAGCCAGCCGATCAGGGTGGTACCGAGCTCGGCGAGCCCGTCGGGTGCCACCGGTTCCACGTCCGGAACCTGTTTCCGTAGCGCCAGCATCAGCCCTGCGACCGAGACACTTTCAACGTTGATCACGACCTGACTCCCTTCGCGAGAATTCGTGACGCCCCTTGCGGGGGGGGACCCGAACCTCGCCCGCGCAGATGCACGCCGGTGTGACCAACCAGGCCGCAGAGGGTTACCAACGGGGGAGCGGGCTGGTAATCCGGGCGGCAAGCTGGCCAGCCGACCGTGAGCGCATGTACCTGAGCTGGCAGGCCATCCGTGGCCGCGCTACCGGCCGTGCGTCGGCGGTGTTGCTCGTCGCGGTCCTGCTGGGCGCGGGCTGCGACAGCAGTGAAACACCCGAACCTGCTGGTGCGGACGGTGGCGAGGCGCCCGGCGCCGCCGCACGGCCGCATCACACGCCGCAGCAAGTGTGCACCGGGTTCGCCCGCACCCGGTTCGGCCACGACACGACCCGCGACGCCGGGCCGCAGGCCGCTCACGAACGCGCCCGCGCCTGGGCGCATCCCGACCACTCTGCGGGCCTGCCACCGGGCAGACATCCGCAGTGGCGCACATGGCAGCAACACCGAGCTGTCATCGAGGTGCAGACGAGCCCGTGGGCCGGTGACGGCCCGCCGTCCGATACCGGCGACACCGTCCACCGGGCGGTCGTGGTCGCGGCCACACCAGTCGGCGCCGACGGGTGGTCCGCCCCGACCCAGACCCACACCGTGTTCTGCACCCTGACCCGCCACCACGACACCTGGTACGTCGCCACCTACCACACCGACCCCGGTGGAGGCTCGCCATGAAGCCCGTCCTGGCGGTGGCGGCGCTGGCGCTGCTGGTCATCGGCTGTCCGCTCGGAGTGGTGCTGCTGGTCGCGCCCACCACCGGCGCCGGCCTCGGTGTACACGCAGCCGGGCAGGCAGCCCTGCTCGCCGGCACCGGGCAATTACGCCCCGACGCTCCGGTGCCCGAGCCCTACCTGCCGCTGGTACTCGCCGCAGGGCAGGTCTGCCCGCAGATCGGCCCCGCCCACATCGCCGCCCAGATCGAGGTCGAATCGAACTGGAACCCGGAGGCGTACACCGACGCCGGCGAGGTTCCCGCCCACGGGATCGCCCAGTTCACCATGCCCACCTGGCAAACCTGGGGCGGCGACTACCGGGTTGAGTCCGAACCTACCGCCGCCGGGCCCCGGCTGGTCATCACCGGCGGTGACCAGCCCGGTGACCCGTACCAACCCGCCAACGCGATCATCGCCCAATCCCATCTGATGTGCGATCTGCACCAGTGGGCCGACAGCCAGCTCGCCGCCGGCCGGCTCGCCGGCGCGACCGCGCTGGACCTGGCCTGGGCCGCCTACTTCTGTGGCCGGGGCTGCATTCTCGACCACGGCGGCATCCCACCGGCAGGGCTGGCCGCCGAGTACCCCGGCAGGGTCCGCGCCGCGCTGTCCCGCTACGCCACCGTCGGCCACGTCGCCGTGGATGGGTGGGTCCATCCGCTGCCACCGGGCAGCTACACGTTCACCAGCGGCTTCGGGATGCGGTGGGGCCGGCTCCACGCCGGCATTGACCTCGCCGCCGCCACCGGCACGCCGATCCACGCCGCTGCCGCCGGAGTCGTGTTGGCCGCCGGCTGCACCAGTCCCCGCTGTGACATCCCTGGCAGCCAAGCCATGCCTGGCTGCGGTCTGCGCGTCAACGTCGACCACGGCGGCGGCATCGTCACCCGCTACTGCCACGCCGTCGCGCTCAACGTCACCGCGGGCGAGCAGGTGGTCGCTGGACAGGTGATCGGTTGGGTCGGCTCCACGGGCAACTCGTCCGGGCCACACCTGCATTTCGAGACGCATCGCGGCGCTCCACCGGCCACAAACGACACAGCTACCGACGCGGCCGCATTCCTGCGCACGGTCGGAGTCGCGATCTAGCCGCCAGCAACAACAACAAACCAACGACTGTCGACCCCACCTGGGAGATGGATGGCATGGCAACTACGAACGGGCCTAGCCAGCACCAGTACGCACGCTACCCGGTCGAGCCACCCAACGGCGGTTACGCCATATGGTCGACCGACAGTGGTGCCTCGGCGATGGTCCGCGAAGACGACCCGGCGCAGCCGACCCGACCGGACCGGTGGCGCAAGCTCGAGGGAACAAGCCGTTGGTACACATGGGACGAACTCGTCAGAACCGGCGCCGTCCAGCGGCTCTACACCGCCGGTGAGCTGGGCGCGGCGCAGGTCCCCCACTACCACCACCTGCCGGCTGACCCGAACCCGCGGCTACCGGCCGGCGACAGCAGACTGCTGACGGCGATCGGCGACGGCCGGGTTGTCATGTCCGACGACACCCGCCGGGACGCACCCGGCGTCCAGCCCGACGCCCTGGACGCCGCGCTGCGCAACACGCTCGCCGCCACCGTGCCCGCCTGGGCAGAGGCTCGCTTGACCAACTGGGCCACCGGACTGACCCGCGAGCCGGGCCCATCCCCAAGCCCGCCTGCCATCGGCACGAGACAGACCAACCAGCGCAACCGGCCACAGCGCTCACGACCGGCCCCCGCGCCGGCGTCACCGGCTCCCACGCCGCCGCCGCCCACGCCCGGCCAACCACCACCGGCCCCGACCTGCCGCTAGCCGGAAACCAACCACCTAAAGAGGACACGATGTTCGACTTCATCCGGGCCCGCAGCCAGTACCGCCAAGGATTCCAAACCGGATACGACGCCGGCCGCCTCGCCGTCTCCGCGCAGGCGCACCACGACGTCCGGCAGGCAATACCGGCAGATGAAGCCGCCCGCCGCTGGCTGGACAGCATCGCCAGCGACGCGCACGCCACCGGCCGCGCCGCCGGCGGCCGGCCACCGTGGTACGCCAGCACCTTCCACACCCCGACCGGGCACGTCCTGGCCGCCGCCGGCCCCAGCGGCGCCGGTCTACAGGGAGCCTCCGGCCATCGGGTCCGCGATGTCGCCGAGTTCGCCCACTCGGTCGGGCAGGCCGACGGGCGTACCGCGGCCCGGCAGCTGACCGCCCGCGACCTGTACGCCGATGCCGAACGCCGCCTCGGCCGGCGGCAGCTGATCGTCAACGGCCGCCCCGCCGACCGGTGGCTCCTGGAGGCCCGTCAGCGCTGGGTCGCGGCCGCCTCCGCCGGGCCGAGTCCGCTGCCGGGTAGCCACGCCGAGGCGGTGTACCGGGACCTGGCCTTCCAGGCCGGGCGGGAGGCCAGCCTGCCCCAGCACCACCGGCCGCATCCGCAGCGGCCGCCGCACGCCGCCGCACGCCCGGCCCCAGGGGCTGCCGCGGGCCAGCCGCCCCACGGCCGCGCCCCCGTCGTACCGCCGGCAGCGCCCACTCCACCGCTGCGCCCACCCGGGCTGGGCCGGTGAGCGCGATGAGCCTCGACGAACCGCAAAGGTCCGGGACCGCTGCGGCGTGGTTCCACCGGCTGCTCGACGCGGTCGGCAGCCAGCCCGACGCCCATGGCAGGCGGCAATGCCCGGCACACGACGACTCCCACCCCAGCCTGAGCCTCACCGAACGCTCCGACGGCGCCGCCCGGCTGCGCTGCTTCGCCGGCTGCAACATCGAGGACATCCTCCGCGCGCTGGGTTGCGGGATGCGGCAGCTGTACGAACCGCCGCGCATCCCGCCGGAGCAGTTCGCCCGGCAGGCCAGGCTGCGGCTGCGGTTCCCACCCGTGCAACTACGCCACGGCCACCCGGCCGGGCGCGGATTCCGGCTCGAAGCCGTCCACCACTACGACCCGGCCCCAGGAACCCGGCAGCGCATCGCCGGGCACCAGCTGCTCCGGTGGCGGCACCCCACCAGCGGCACCAAGGAACTGGAATGGGAAACCCGCCTTGCCGGCGGGAACACCCGCCCCGGGCTGCTCGGCACACCGGAACACCTGCTGCCCCTGTACCAGCAGCGCAAGGTACAGCTCGCGGTGGCCGTCAACGAGCCCGTCCTGATCGTCGAGTCCGAGTCCAGCTGTGACGCCCTGGCAGGCTGGTGCGCCACCACCTGGGCCGGCGGCGCCCGGGCCGTCAACACCGCAGCGCTACGACGCCAGCTGCACGGGTTCCGCCACCAGATCCTCGTTCCCGACCGCGACCCGGCCGGGATGGCCTGCGCCCACACCATGCTCACCGCCGGGCTCGGCCCCGCCGTGCTCGTCGGCCAGCCGGGCGAGGACGCCCGCGACCTGCACCGCCGCCTCGGCCCGGCCAGCTTCCAGGACCTCGTCGAGCACGTCCAGAGACTCTCTCACCGCGATCCGGTGATCGTGGCCGTCGAAGGCCGCCTGGTGCACCACCTCAGCATCGCCGCCCTGCCGACCCTCGCCACCTCACCAGCCCCGTCACGATCCGCAGGCCCACCGGCCGCCGCCTCACCCGACCCGCCCGACCACGCGCCGCATCAGACGGCAAGCCACCCCGCACCACCATCGACCCGCCCCGCGCCGGTCATATCCCGGCCACCGGCACCCGCACCAGCCTCGAGCGCCGGCAGGACGCCATGACCCAAGCCGACCCGCCCGCCTCCGGCTCATCCGCCCCGCCGGTCCAGTACGCGCAACCCTCCCTGTTCGACGAGCCCCCAGACCCGCCCGCCGCCTCGAACCTGCCGATGGGCGCGCAAGGCTACCCCCGCGACACCTCCGCCCGCCTCGCCCAGTTCTACGCCTCGAGCACCACCGACCGGCCCTCGGCCGCCAACCGGCCGCTGCTGCTCGCCGCGGGCACCGGCGCCAGCCGCTCCACCTGGCGGCAACTGTTCCGCACCGGCGCCGGCCGCAAGGCGGTAGCTGTCGTGACCCTCAACGCCCACCGCAACCTGGCCGCCCGAAACCCCGACGACCGCGCCTGGGCGCAAGCCGCCGCCGCAGCGGCGACCACCCTCGGCGAACGCATCCCCTGGGCGGCGATCCGGATAGCCCAACATCCGAACAGGATCGTGCTGCTGCTGGCCACCGCAGGCAGGCCACCGGCCACACGGTTGCGCGCCGCGGCGCAGGCCGCCGCCACCATTCTGACCACACCGCCCACCCGTCGCCCCGCGGCGGGGTTCCCACACCGGCCGCGCCCAGGCGCGGGCCCCGCGGCCTCGCCGACCGCCGTAGCGCCACCAGCACCACAGCCCGGCCAGACCAGCCGACCACCCCGGGGGTAACCAATGGAACTCCACTATGTGGACATCAACGAAGGTCCGGGCGCCACCCTGAAAGCCGACGCCTGCCTTCGACTCGCCGAGCAGCACGGAGCGCGAGGAGTCGTCGAGCAGCTCCTGCCCTACACTGTCCACGGCCCCGGATACGTACGAGGCATCCGCGACGAGCTGGCAGCCGCCATCTCCAGATTCCACATGGGCCACATCGACATGGCCAACGTTCATCTCGACCACGCGATCCGCAGCCAACCGATCTCGACGCGGACACTGCACCGCCCCGCAAACCCGCCAACGCCAGCCACCGGCCACCGCACCCAGACCCCTACCGTCGCCCACCACATCGAGGTGCACATCTACAACACGCCGACCTCGACTGCGCTGGTCCCGTCTCACACGCTGAGCACTGACCGGCCGATCGCCGTCGGCGGACTGACCGACATCGACAGGTACGAAAACCCGGTCGCACCGGACGCAAGCTGGCAGCGACAGCTGCGCGCGAGAGCACACACCGGCAACGTCACCATGGTCACGGTCAGCGATCCGCGGCAGGTGCGGCCCGGGTACCGTGCCGATGACCAGCGCTGGGCTCAGGCCGCCCGGCAGGCGGCCGCGGCAGCCGACCCAGGCGCCCCGTGGATCGCCCTGCGTCCCCGCCCGGACGCAGCCCTCCTGCTGATCGGCGCCGCGGTGCGGCCAAGCCCGGCACGTCACCACCGGGTAGCCGCAGCCGCGGCATCGGTGCTTCACCGCGCACCAGCAGGCCACCCTCACCCGCCGCCGACCGGCCTCGCACCCACCGCGGCCCCGACACCCGCCGGCCAACCGCCACCGCCCAGGATCGCGCGATGAACACCTCAGCCGCCGCGGCGCGCAGCGGCCGGCGAGGCGACCGAACCCAGCCGGATCCGACCGCCGGTCGTGAGACGGTGCCATGACAACATCCGACAGCGGCCCCGCCGAGCTGCTACGGCAGCTGACCGACTACCTCGCCGGCCCGGCCAGGCAGCGGCTACCGTGGCAGCAACACAACCCACCCACCGGAGCTCCGTACTGGACTGCCCACGATCGGTACGGCCGCACCTGGTCCCTGCACCTGCCCGAACCCGGCCGGGTCGCCACCCTGCCCTACACGCTACGCACCGCCCTTGCCGCCCTCGCCGCCGCCGAGCGGCGCCCGATGACGGACATAGCCGCAGACATCACCGCCCGCCATGGAACACCCGGCCCACGGCCCCCGCGTTCCAGCGGCGCCGCCCGCCTGACCAACACCTGGAACGCGGCCGCACCCCACCCCCGGGCACCGCAAGTCGTCTTCCACCCGGCGCCACCGGGCAACCTGGACACCGCCATCGGCGAGGTGTTCGCCGCCGGCTTCCGCCATGGCTGGCAGCACCGCGCGTACGAACTGCTGCTCGGCGAAGCCACCACCACGCTCGAACAGCTCCGGCGATCCGGCCGGCAGCCGCCGACGGCCCGTCCCGACCGCCCTATCACGGCGCTCTACGACGAGGTCACGCTCGCCAGCGCCGAGCACTACCTCGCCGGCCACGGCTGGAACCTGCTATCGGCAACCGCGGCGGTGCGCCGCTGGCAGTACGGTGACCCCGGCACACATTTCGTCGAACCTCCCACCGGCCGGGATCAGCGCACCAGAATGCTCACCACCGCCGTCGCCACCATCGCCGCCGTCGAAGGCCGCAGCCCACGGCACGTACTCGCCGACCTCGGCGAACCTCTGCTCCGCCACCCTCACCTGGTGCGCATCCACGACCTGCTGCTGAACCCACCGACCGCCGCCACCGCCCGAATCTCAGCAGCGCTCGACAACCAGACCGTCACCACCACGCCCGGCCACGAGCAGCCGCTAGGGGAGTTCGCACACCAACAGGTCCAGCTCCTGGGCGCCACCGACGCGGTGTGGCACGCGGCCACCCGCGCCGGTGCCACAGCCGCCGCCGAACGACTCACCCGCGTCCTCACCGCACCACCTGCAGCCACCTCGGATCCGCACCCCCACCCGTTCACCAGCAACCCGGCAGACCCACCCGAGCATCCGGCCGCCGCCATCTGGGCCGCCGGCAGTCACCAACAACCCGCCGCTCACGCCCGGTGGTTCACCCGCACCTGGTGGCCCTACCACCTCACCGCCACCACCCGGGCCGTTGGCGCCCACCTCGCCAGCGAACTCCACCTCGACCTCGACCCGATCGACATCCCACCGGCTCGTGGCGGCCCCGACAGCGACCTGCTGCGCAGGACGGAGGTGACCGCCCATCCCAGCGGCGACGACGCGCGCCGGTTCATCGCCGCCTACCGCCACGTCGACGCCGCCGCCCGGCAAGCGGCCGTACCCCTGGCCATCGCAGCCGCCACCTCTTACCTGCCCGGGGGTCCTGATAATGCAACCGAGTCCGCCTTGACCGCGCTCGCCCGGATGGCCAGCGACCCCCGCCAGTCTTGCCACCCGCCCGACGACCACGTCCTCGCGGCGGCACTCGCCCAAGCCGGGCCCCAGCCCAAGCCGGTAGCCGCCGACCGCCCGCCACCGGACGCCGCATTCCCGCCACCGTGGCGGGCGCTCCTGTCCACCAGCCCGGTACGGTCCACCGCAACGCCGACAGACCCGACGCTGGTCAACCCAACCAGCCCGAACGTCCAGCACCAGCTGCGACGCCAGCAAGTGATCGAGGCAGCCGCAGGCGCGATCACACGAACCGCAGGAGGAACCCGCATCCGCTGAGCCCGCAACCACGGGCTCGCATCTGGCGCCGCCATCGTGACGCTCTCGCCGGACCACAAGGAACCTATGTGGAGGGCGGGCCGCTGGCGGCATGATGCCGGGGATATCCCTTCCCGGCACCACCAGTCGCTACCCTTGCCAGAAAGCGAGCCCCGTGGTGACCATCGCACGAACTACCCGTCCGGAAGCCCTGGTCGTAGTCGCCGTACCTCATCCTCGGCCTGGCGCCAGTCGATCGACCACCAGTCCGTGGGTTGGTCCTCTGGTCCGTTCACCATCACCTCGCCCGCCGTCGGGGCGTGCGCCTGCTCCAGCGTGCTGATCGTCATGGCGTCTAACTTGTCCTTCGGTTCCGGTTCCTACCCTGGCTTCGGGTCTTCACAGACTCACCTGGTCACGTCAGCGCCCTGTCGGGCCGGGCAGCTGCCCGTATCCGGCCGGTTATGCGGAACCGGCGGCAGAGGGGCCGCCGTACTGGTCCCGGTTTCCCGTCGCCTTTCGACACACCGGCATTGGCTTCTGAACGTCGCGGACGAGGTGCTGTACCTGCGGGTGGCGGGTCTTGACCTGGTCTTGATCTGGGCAAGCGGTTCCTACTGGCCTGCGTGCGGACCCCGAACCCGGCTCGGGCTGGTACGTGGTCGCTGGAGACCGAACGGTTCGGCACCACTGTGGCCGAGACCCGCCGGCTGCGGGACTGGCTTTCCGAGCGGCGGGTGGAGCTGGTGGTGATGGAGGCGACTTCCGACTACTGGCGGCCGGTGTACTACACGCTGCAGGACGCGTCGTTGAACCTGATGTTGGTCAACCCGGCGCATCTCAAGGGGGATCCGGGGTCGTAAGAGCGACCCGAGTGATGCCGCGTTCCTTGCCCGGGCCGGCGCCTCGGGGATGGTGCTGGCCTCGTTCGTGCCGCAGCGGGCGATCCGGGAGCTGCGGGATTTGACCCGGCGCCGCAGCGAACTGGTGGTCACCCGGGGCCATGAGGCGCAGCGGCTGGAGAAGGAGTTGGATTGGAGGACACCGGGATGAAGCTGACCTCGGTACTCTCCGACGTGACCGGCGTCAGTTCCCGGCGCATCCTGAACGCGTTGATCGCGGGCGAGCGGGACGTGCACACCCTGGCCGAGCTGGCGGTCTGGGCCGCTCGTAAGAAGATCCCGCGCTGGTCGAGGCGCTGGATGGCACTTTCACCGACCATCACGCCCTCATGTGCCGGCACCTGCTGGACCAGATCGACCACCTCGACCGGCTGATCGCCGTGCTGGACGAGCGGATCACGTCCCTGACCAAAGATCACGACCAGGACCTGGCCAACCTCGACACCATCCCCGGCATAGGCCGCCGCGCAGCGGAGATCATCATCGCCGAGACCGGTGGGAACATGGCCACCTTCGCGACCGCCGCCCACCTGGCCTCCTGGATCGGGGTCAGCCCCGGTACCAACGAGTCCGCCGGGGTGGCCAAGACCGGACCCACCACCGGCGGCAACGGCAACCTCAAAGGCGTGCTCGGGATAGCGGCGATGGCCGCGGTCAGGAAGAAGGACTCCTACTACGGGGTCTACAACCGGCGCCTGGCCGCCCGCCGCGGACGGCAGCGGGCCTTGGTCGCGGTCATGCGCAAGCTCGCGATCGCGATCTGGCACATCCTGCACGACAAGGTCGAACACCACGATCTGGGCGCGGACTACTTCGCCAAACGCGACCCACAGCGGGCGATCAAGCGCGTGATCCGTGAGGCCAACGCGCTGGGTATGACGGTGCGCTTCGATCCGATCCCAGCCACGTAGACCCCCTCATGGGCCACCCTCTGAGCGGCACTCACGCTGTTTGTTTTCGTGTCAGGAACCGTGCCGGGCTGGCGCCCGGCGTGGTGGAGGCGGCAAAATCATGCGTGTCCGTCCCGGTTCGACGCCGAACCGTCTGTGGTGCTGCGAGCCCGTGAGTTCAGGATGGCGGTGGGACCACTTGCCGCAGGAGCGGTGGATTGTTGCCCGAGCACGTGATGGAGACTCTTGATCTCTTCCTGGTCCCCCGGGTCGGACACCTGGCACTGGCCGCGACTGGGAAGGAGCGCAGCGCTGTGGATGTGCTGCATGAGCGTGCTGCCGCGCTCGATATCGGCAAGCGTGACCTGAAGGCGTGCGTGCGCACGCCGCACCCGAGCCGGCGCAATGCCCGGCACAGCGAGGTGCGAACCTTCGACACGACCACCCACTCGTTACTGCAGCTGCGAGACTGGCTGGAGGCCGAGCAGGTGTCCATCGTGGTCATGGCAGCAACCGGCGACTACTGGCGCCCACCGTTCTACCTGCTCGAAGACGTCCTCAACGTGATCCTGGTCAACGCCGCCCATGCCAAGACCCTGCCCGGCCGCAAGAGCGATGTCGCCGACGCCGTCTGGTTAGCGCAGCTGGCCGAGTGCGGCCTGCTGCGCGCCTCGTTCGTGCCTCCGCAGCCGATCCGCCAGCTGCGGGACCTAACCCGCTACCGCACCGCCTTCGTCGCGGTCGAACACACCATCCTCACCGCCGTCTGGCACATCCTGTCCGCGAACACCGACTACCACGACCTCGGCGGCGACCACCACATCCGCCGCAACCCCGACCGCGCCCGACACCGCGCCATCCAAGCCCTCAACCAGCTCGGCTACACCGTCACCCTCAACCCCATCCAAGCAGCGGCCTAGCCAAGCTCAGGACTGATTTTCGATGGAGACATCCCATGCGGTTGTTTGTCAAGCGGCGAGTTCAAGATTTTTCTGATGGTGTGCCCAGGCGGTGTCCTCGTCGTAGCGGGTGCCGGTCTTGAGGCAGCCGTGCAGGATGCCCACGAGCCGGTTGCCGAGCTGGCGTAGCGCGGCGCGGTGGCCTGCTCCGCGGGCGCGTTGCTGGTCGTAGTAGGCGCGGGCGCCGGGTGAGGCGTTCAGCGCGGCGAAGGCTTGCAGGCCGAGGGCGTCGATGAGCCGGTCGTTGTGCACGTAGCGGGCCAGCACGATCTTCTTCTTGCCGCAGGCGCGGGTGATTGGGCTGGTGCCGGCGTAGTTCTTGCGGGCCTTCGCGGTGGCGTGGCGGGTCTTGTCGTCGCCGAACTCGGCCAGCACCCGGGCGGCGAGCACCGTCCCCAGGCCGGGCTGGCTGAGGTGGATCTCAGCGTCCGGGTGCTGGCCACAATGGGCCTCCACCTGCCCCTGCGTGGCCTCGATCTGGGTGTTGAGGACGGTCAGGATCGCCACCTGGGCGCGCACGGTGGCCGCATACGCGCCGGCGACCACGCCCGGCTGGCGCAGCTGCTCGGTGCGCAGCGCGGCCTGGATCTTCGCCGTCCGGTCCTCGATGTTGCGCCGCCGCGCGGCCCGTAGCGCGGCGGCGATCTGCTCGCCGGTCAGCGCGGCGGCCGAGGCCGGGTCGGGCGCGGCCTCCAGCAGCGCCAGGGTGTCGGCGGCGGCCAGGGTGTCGTAGGCGGCCACGGCGGCGGGGAAGAACTCCAGCAGTGATCGCCGCAGCCGCAGGGTGTGGCGGGTCTTGTCCCAGATCAGGCTCTTGTGCGCCCGGGTGAGCAGCTTGATCGCCTCGGCCAGGTCACTGTCGCCGGCCACCGGGCGCAGCTGGTGCCGGTCGGTACGGACCATGTCTGCCAGGGTGTGCGCGTCGCCTGGGTCGCTCTTGGCCCCGGACACGCTGTGGCGTTCCCGGTAGCGGGCCACCTGCAGCGGGTTGATCGCATACACCTGGTAGCCGGCGGCGATCAGCGCCTGCACCCACGGACCCGTTCGGTCTCGATCCCGACGATCACCTGCACCGGCTCGTCATCCTCGCCGAGGTGTTCGCCGATCATCGCGTGCAGCCGGGCGATCCCGGCGATCCCCTCCGGCAGCCGGGCCCTGCCCAGTCTGCGACCGGTCTGGTCCTGCAGTTCGACGTCGTGATGCTCCTCGGCCCAGTCGTCACCCACCAGCAGCAGCAACTCCCACTCCTTCCCACTATCCATAGTGTCCACGTAGCCTGCGGGAGAGTTTCCGGCGACCTAATGATCAAGTGCTCACGCCACGCGGGCGGGCACGACATCCCATCAGCGGTCTGATCTCCCGGGCTACCGGCAGGGGCACGATCTGACACTAGGACTCACGGTCCTGGCCTGGCGGGTGCTCACCTGCCGGCGGCTACCGGACCCGAGTCTGCCGCGAAGCCGACCCGGTCGCTCTAGCACTCATTAGGCCGGTTGCACCGTTCATGCAACGGTCCTCAAGGCCGCTGGTGATCCGTCATCGCTGAGGCCATGTCGCCGTATCCGCTCTGCGCTGGCCTGGTCACCAGCCCGCTCCCGTAGTTCGGCCATGTTCCACAGTGCACTATAGTCACCGCAGGTAGCCGCGTGCCGGTAGAGCGCTTCTGCGCCGGCGTGGTCACCAGCCTGCTCCCGCGCCTGGGCTAGAGACTTCAGCGCGGTGGTGTCACCGCGGCCCGCGGCCTCTACCGCGAGCGCCTCGGCCCCTTCCCGATCACCTGTGCGTCCCCGCAGTTTGGCCAGGGCAGTCAGCGCGGTGGTGTCACCGAGGTCAGCGGCCTGTACCGCGAGCGCCTCGGCCTCCTCTCGATTGCCGGCGTGCTCCCGTAGCCGAGCCAGGCTCCACAGCGCGTCGGTGTCACCGTGCTCGGCCGCCCGGTGGTAAAGCGCCTCGGCGCCAG
>Ga0299914_10000127_pt1 | contig 44023 bp, 43 predicted proteins | sample RVTome_10_FD_201361 | JGI IMG/M metagenome (GOLD analysis project Ga0299914, IMG submission 201361) | Soil microbial communities from uranium-contaminated site in the Upper Colorado River Basin, Wyoming, United States - RVT153D57 (version 2) ... | reverse complement strand
AATTGACGGCAATCGCAAGTGCAGTGGCAATTGCGGGAATGATGCTTCCGGCGAGTTCGCTGGCGGCGGATTCGCGCACGTTTTCACTGGACGTCCCGGCGAAGGAAATTCGGCGACTCGAGCTTGACGCAAATGTCGGACAGGTCGAGATCACCGCTGCGGACATCGACGTTATCGAGATACGCGTGGAGCTCGAGCCGGACGATGACGACTGGTTTGGTTCTTCCGAGCGCCTGAAGGCGCGACTCGAAGCAGCCGAGCTGCGGCACGATGTCAGCCGCGGCGTACTCGGCCTGGAGTTGAAGTACGAGAACCCGCGCGGCGGTGACAACGATCTCGAGGAGCGCTGGGAAATTCGCCTGCCCGCCGGCATTGCACTGGATACCGAGTTGAATGTCGGCAGCATGCATATCGAAGGCATGAGCGCGGGCGTCGAAGCCGAGGTCAATGTCGGCGAACTGGATATCGATGTCCTGGGCGGTGATATCGACGCTCAGGTGAATGTCGGTGAAGTCGGCATTCATACGGCAACCGGCACGCCCGGTGAGTTCGATCTCGAAAGCAATATCGGTGACGTGCAGTTGCGTATCGACGGCAAGTCGGTGGGACGCAGCGATGGCTGGCTGGGCAAGAGCCTGACTCACCAGGCCGGTGGGGATGACGACGTCAGGGCTCGCGTGAACGTGGGCGAGGTGCGCGTCGAAGTTCGTTGAAACGGTATCTGCCTGGATAAAAAAAACCCCGCGTCGCGGGGCTTTTTTTTGAGGCGAGGTTTATTTACCGCGAATCGTTGTTCAGTACCGTCACGCCGCGTTTCTGCGACGCGAACCATGCGGCGAGGTCCTTCATGTCCTGATCCGTCAGCGGTGCAGCGAGACTGGTCATGATCGGATCCTTGCGTTGCCCCGTCTTGTAGCCGCGCAGCGCTTGCACGATGTAGTCGGCGTACTGGCTGGACAGGACGGGATACATCGGGTTCGGACTCTGCCCGTCAGCGCCATGGCAGCCGGCACAGGTCTGCGCCTTTTCCTTGCCCGCCGCGACATCACCGCCGCGCGAAGGCTCCGCGTCGCCGCCGTCAAACGTCGCGAGATAGGCTGCGATGTCCTCGATGTCCTGGCGGGACAGCGACGCCGCCTGCGCGGACATGGTCGGATGCTGGCGCGCGCCCGACTGGTAGGCCTGCAGTGCCGCGATGATACGTTCCGCATGCTGCCCGCCGATCTTGGGAACGTTGTACGTGGGATAGATGTTCGTGTAATTCGGGATGCCATGGCAGCCGAAACAGGTTTCGGCCTTATTCCGGCCCGCTTCCGGGTCGCCTGCCGCCGTAGCAACCGGGCCGGCCAGCAGGCCAGCCAGCGCAAGGCCCAGTATCAGCGCTGCTTTGTTCATGTCCGTCAAATCTCCGTACAGGGGTATCAGTCTGGCCGACGCCAAAGGCCGCATAAAATACCAGAATTTGACCTTTGCTGCCGCCCCGGCCGGTGATTGCGCGGTGCGTTTCCGCTGCTGCATCGCCGTGCTCCGAAGCACTGTTGGCGCGCATGCAAAGCCGTGTAATGTCTCACCGGATTCTCGCCCACCGTTGAACCCTCCATGGTGCGCAGCGAAATCACGACAAATGGATGAGTGCCAACCTGCGATCAGGGCGGCGGAACCTGGCAGGCCTGAAAGGAGAAATAAAGTGACATCACGAATTGCGCTCATCCTGCTGGGCCTGTCGTTCGTGCCGGCGCACGCAAATGCGGCTGCATGCGCGAACGGTATTTCGGGAGGCGCTGCATGCAGTCACATCGAACTGATCGGACATCTAGGCGCTGATGAAATGAACGGCAGCGGCGAGGTGTTGAACGACATCTGGGGCTGGGTCGATCCGTTGAACGGCGCCGAGTACGCCATCGTCGGTATGCAGGATGGCACCGCGTTCGTGCGTCTTTCGAATGACGGTACGCCCGTGTTTCTCGGGCGGCTGGCCGCCAGTGACGGTCAGGCGCCCGTGACGAAAACGAGTGGCGACGTGTACGGGCGCAAGGGTTGCCACGACGAACTTTGCGGCGAACAGGATTCCGCGTGGCGCGACGTGAAGGTTTTCGATCACTACGCGTACATCGTCAGCGAAGCACCAAGGCATGGTGTGCAGATTTTCGATCTGCACAATCTGCGTTCGCTGAATGGAAGCGCGCCTGGCGATGCCTTGCCGTCGGCCGGGTACTACGGCGGCGTCGGTCACGCACACAATATCTTCATCAATGAAGAAAGCAACGAAGGCCGCGGCCGCGCGTATGTCGTCGGCCATGATCGCGCCGGGGTTGCCGGTGGATTGCACGTGCTCGACCTGACCAACCCGATGAATCCGGTCATGCTCCCGGAGGAGCTGAACGGCGATGGCTACACGCACGACGTGCAGTGCGTGAATTACACAGGGCCGGATCCGGATATCGCGGGTGGCAGCGAACTCTGCTTCGCGAGCAACGAAGATACTCTGACGGTGTGGGATGTGACCGATCCTGCCAATGCGAACGTTCTTTCGCGCACGGGTTACGGCGGCGCCGCGTACACGCACCAGGGCTGGTTGTCGCCGGACCAGCAGTACTTCTTTCTCAACGACGAACTGGACGAGCAGCACACGGGGTCGCGCACGCATTTGCGGGTGTTCGATGTCCGCAATGTCGACGCGCCCGCGCTGGCCGCGGATTATTTCGCGCCGACGCTCGCCATCGACCACAACAATTACGCGTACGGACGCTGGCTCTATCAAAGCAACTACGGCGCCGGCCTGCGCATTCTCGACGTACTCGACCCGCTCCATCCCGTGGAAGCGGCGTACTTTGATCCGCAGCCGGCCGATACTGCGGGCTTCTACGGTACGTGGAGCAATTTCACGTTTCCGAGCGGTCTCGTGGCGTTTACCGACATCAACGACGGGCTGTACGTCGTGCGGCCAACGCTTGTAGAGAGTGGTACGGCGCCGGATCTGAGCGTTGCGATGGAACTCGACGCAGCGACAGTCGATCGTGGCGCGGCAGTCGAGGGCAGCTACACGGTCACCAACGGCAATGCGACTGATGCCAGTGACGTCCTTGTAACACTGCATTTGCCGGCCGGCGCAAGTTTCGTCGAGATCGCCGAACCCGGGAACTGGGATTGCGTGTCCGGATCGCAGGGACGTGTCGTGCTGTGCCGCAATCCGTTGTTGGCGGCTGCGGCGGAAGCGAGCTTCGAGTTTTCAATGACGTCATCAAGCACAGGCAGCGTGCAGGTCATCGGAATGGCCTATGCGCGCGAGGCGGATGCGGTGCCCGGCGACAATCTCGCTTCAGGGACTGTGTCCGTTCAAGGCACCGGCGGCGCGAACATCCGAGGCAATAGCGGTGGCGGCGCCATCCTGTGGATGTTCCTGGCAGCGCTCGCTGCCGCGGGCTTGCGCTCGCGCCATGTTCGCCGTTAAGTTCGTCGCCGTCCTTTTCACCTGTTCCGGGGGTTTTCCATGCGCAGATTACTGATCGCGCTGTTCTCGATGTCTTTCTGCCTGCCCGCTGCCACGCTCGCCGCCACGCTGGTGCATGCCGGCCGGTTGATCGATGGCGCGAGCGAAGATGTGCGGACCGGCGTCACCATCGTCATCGAGAACGACCGGATCGAAGCCGTGGAAAGCGGTTTCCGCGAGCCGGCAGAAGGTGACGAAGTGGTCGACCTGCGAGACCACACCGTGCTGCCGGGCCTGATCGATCTGCACACGCATCTCACGCGCGAGCACAATCCGAACAGCTATTCGGAAGGTTTTCGCCTGAATCCTGGCGATTACGCGTTCGACATGGTGCCGTTCGCCGCCCGCACGCTGCTCGCCGGTTTCACGACCGTTCGCGATCTTGGCGACCGTTACAACCTGACCGTTGCGCTGCGCGACGCCATCGAACGCGGCAGCGTCGCCGGTCCGCGTATTTTCACCGCCGCAAAATCCATTGCATCGACGGGTGGACACGCGGACCCGACCAACAGCATGGCCGATGTGTTTGAAGGCGAGCCGGGGCCGAAGGACGGCGTGATCAACGGCCCGCGCGACGCGTATGAAGCCGTGCGCCAGCGCTACAAGGATGGCGCCGATCTCATCAAGATCACGGCAACCGGCGGCGTGCTGAGCGCGGCGAAGAGCGGTCAGAATCCGCAGTTCACGATTGAGGAAGTGCGCGCAATTGTCGATGCGGCGAACGACTACGGCTTTCATGTCGCAGCGCATGCGCACGGCAAGGAAGGCATCCGCCGGGCGATCGAAGGCGGCGTGCACTCCATCGAACATGGCACGTATATGGATGACGAAATCATCCGCCTCATGAAAAAGCACGGCACGTGGTATGTGCCGACGATCACGGCGGGTCGCTGGGTCGCCGAAAAGGCGAAGACGCCGGGTTATTTTCCGGAGATCGTGCGGCCGAAGGCGGCCGAAATCGGTCCGTTGATCCAGGGCACATTCGCACGCGCCTGGAAAGCCGGTGTGAACATCGGTTTCGGCACCGATACCGGCGTTTCCGAACACGGCAGGAACGCGCAGGAATTCGTCTACATGGTCGAATCCGGCATGCCCGCGATGGCGGCGATCCAGTCCGCGACCGGTCGCGCTGCGGAGTTGCTGGGCAGAGTCGAAGAACTCGGCAGCGTGCGGCCCGGACGCTACGCGGACCTGATTGCCGTGCGGGGCGATCCCTTGCGGGACATCGCGCTGTTGCAGGACGTGCAATTCGTGATGAAAGCGGGTGTTGTCTACAAATCCGAATGATGACGGAACCGCACAGCGAGCCGCTGTACCAGGAGGACGCCCGGTTGCGTGAATGCCAGGCGCGTGTCGTTGCGGTGCGCGACGGCGCCGTGGTCCTTGATCGAACCGTGTTTTATCCGTTGGGCGGCGGTCAGCCGGGCGACACGGGATTCCTGGAGATCGCGACGGGCGATGCCATCCCCGTCACGGACACGCGGCGGGATCGTGACAGCGGTGAAATCCTTCACTTCTGTGAAACGAAACATCTGCAGGCGGGCGACGACGTCACCGCGAAGATCGATTGGCCGTTGCGCTACCGTTACATGCGCGTTCACACCTGCCTGCACCCGCTGAGCGCCGTGATCGTGGCGCCGGTAACCGGCGGCCAGGTCGGCGACGGTTATGGCCGGCTGGATTTCGACCTGCCGGAAACGCCCGACCGGGAAGCCGTCGAGCAACAGTTGAACGCGTTGATCGCCCGTGATGCTGCGGTGCGTCTGCGCTGGATCACGGACGCGGAACTTGACGCGCATCCGGAACTTGTCAAGACCATGTCCGTCCAACCTCCCCGTGGGCTGGGTCGCGTGCGGTTGATCGATGTCGACAACATCGACCTGCAGCCTTGCGGAGGAACGCACGTGTTGCGCACCGGCGAAATCGGCAGGGTGCGCATTGCGAAAATCGACAAGAAGGGCAAACAGAACCGGCGCGTGCGCGTCGAACTCGTTCAGCCCTGATCACCCTCCTGGCATTCCAGGCATCAAGATGAAAACAATTGTGACAAGCATGTGGTTCCGCCTGATGGCGTCGGCGGTTGTGGCGACGATTGTTGTGGTCGTCGTCGTCGGCAGTGCAATCCGGTATTACGAACCGGAACAGGAAGATCGCGCGTTGAGCGCGCTGCAGGAAATCCGCATCGTGAGCCTTGCGGAGAATCCTGCGCTGGCGGACGCGATACGCAGGGAGCGCGAGCGCAACGGCGATGTATCGCCGCGTAACGAACCACCGCCGCTGCCGCCATCCCGCCCGTCGCGGGAGATCGCCGGTTTCGTACAGGTGGAGTACACCATCAATCCTGATGGCTCTGTCAGCGACGTGAGGGTCATCGGCGCCGCACCGGCGGGTGTTTACGAAGAGCAGGCCGTTGCCGAGGTCAGGCGCAGCATGCACGCGCCCGTGTTCAACGATGCAGGCGAGGCGGTCGCACGGCGCACCACCGAGATCGTCGAATTCAGCGTGCCGGCAAGCCGTCTGGCGGAGAGCCGGCGGCAACAGCAGTGAGAATGGACTAGAGTCAAGGCAAGAGCCTCTACTGCGCGTATTGCAGAGGAGCGGCCGCTCCGCGGAGGCTGTTGCACGGAGGACTCGGTCATGCGCTATTTCGCAGGATTTGTCGGCGGCGTTGTCGTCTCGGTATTGCTGCTCATCTTCCAGGAACATCTCATCGGCGGCGAGCGCGCCGCGCCCGAACCCGTCCCTGTCATCATGCTGGCAACCGGCGTGAAGCCGAAGCCGATGGAATACAAGCGCTACGAACCCAGACAACCGCCGCCGAAACCGGAACCGTCCAGGAAACCGGTGGATAACGTCGAGGCGGTCACCTCGGAGCCGGTCCAGCTACCGCGCATTCCGCTGGAAACCGCCGGCCTTCCAGGCTCTGGAAAGGTACCGTACTTGCCGGCAGGCAACCCCAATGCGGGCTTCGACGGTGAAGCCGCTGTGAAGACCATGGTCGCTCCGCAGTATCCGCCACAGGCGCTGCGTGACGGCATCGAAGGGGAGGTGGAAGTGGAGTTCACCGTCCTGCCGGACGGCAGTGTGACCGATATCGTGATCGTTCGCGGTCAGCCGCGAGGGGTTTTCGATCAACAGGCGCGTCGCGCAGTCATGAACTGGCGGTTCATTCCGCGGCGTGAAGGCGGTGCGGCGGTTTCCATGCGCACTCGCCAGGTGATCGAGTTCCGCCTGCCGGGTCAGTAGTGGGGGTGCCGTGGAGGCGCGCGGCGCCTCCACGTTTATCCGGTCAGCCTTGTTCGATCAGTCGTGGATTCAACGTGTACGTGCCCGTCACTTCGCATTCGGAAATCACGTGACCTTCGATTGCGCGCTCGACGTCCTTGCCGGTGAACGAACCATCCACGGGACAGCGTTCCAGGTTCGTCGCGTACAAACGGAAATGGTAGTGATGCACGATGCTGTCGTTCCAGGGCGGACACGGGCCGTCGTAACCGAAGTATTCGCCTTCCATGTCGTCATCGCCTTCAAACCAGTCGGTGTAGCCGTTCAGGCCCTGGCGCGCACCGTCGGGGCCGCCCGGATCATCCTTGCCATGCGGCGTCACGGTTTCGGAACATTCACCTTCCGCGATTTCCGTAACGTGCGGCGGTATGTCCACCATCACCCAATGATGGAAATCCGTTCGCTTCAATGAAGCGGGCACTTCACGGCCTTCCTGGTTCACGTCATCGGGCTGCGACGGAACATCGCCGTCCACGCAGATGAGCACAAGGCTGCGCGCACTTTCCGGAACATCGGACCACTGCAACCGCGGATTGCGATTGTCGCTGAAGGCCACGTGGTTTTCGTCATCCGGAACGCCGAATGCGAAACGTGCGGGAATCGGTTGGCCGTGACGGATGCCGTCGATTTTCATCTTCATGGTTCCAGCCTCGGGTCTTGCCGGTGTGCAGGCCTTCGAGTCTAGGTCAAAGGCGTCTGGCGACCAAGCCGATGGTTTCCTGCAGACATCCTCGCAAACGTGCCGTTGCGAGGGCACGATGCGGGCCGAAACGCGTTAGGATATTCGCCGCAACTGCCCCGGAGGAAAGACGGAATGAACAACGATCACGAACAGGCGGAGTCCGCCGCCCTTGCCCGGACCTCCGGCGAACAGCGCACCTGGGCGATTGTTACCTACATCCTGCACCTGCTGGGTGCCGTGTTCGCGCTGCCGAGCATCATCGGGCTTGTTCTCAACTATGTGTTTCGCGATGACGTCCCGGGGTTGCGCAGTCATCACGACTGGATGATTCGTACCTTCTGGTGGGCGCTTGCGTGGACGGTGCTTACCTGGATTCTGTGGCTGACGCTGTTCGGTATTCCTCTCGCAGTGATAATGGGCTGCGGTATCTGGATATGGTGGATGTATCGTCATATTCGCGGTCTTGTACGGCTCGTCGATAACCTGTCCATGCCTTACTGAATTCTCCCGATCTGCACGATGCCGGCGGCTCGCCGCCGCGTGGTCGGATTTGCGGCGCAATGGTAAGGTTCCGCTTCCCCGCCCTCCGGAGTTCCGCTTGACGCACCATGCCGCGTATTCGATTGCCCTGATTATCGGACTGGGCCTGCTCGCGCAATGGGTCGGGTGGCGGATTCGCCTGCCCGCCATCGTGTTGTTGTCGGTGTTCGGCTTGCTTGCGGGGCCGGTACTGGGGCTGATCGATCCAAGCGCGGATTTCGACGAGTTTCTCCGGCCGGTCGTCGGTTTGTGTGTCGCCGTGATTCTTTTCGAAGGTGGCTTGAGCCTGCAGTTTCATGAATTGCGCGACGCCGCTTCCGGCGTGCGCCGCCTCGTTTATCTCGGCGTGCCGCTGGCGTGGTCGCTGGGCGCACTGGCCGCGCATTTCGTCGGCGGCCTGTCATGGCCGGTGGCGCTGGTTTTCGGCGCGATCATTGTCGTCACCGGACCGACTGTGATCATTCCCATGCTGCGGCATGCCATGCTCAACCGGCGCACCGCTTCGTACCTGAAGTGGGAAGGCATCATCAACGACCCGATCGGCGCCTTGCTGGCAGTGCTGGTCTTTCAATACTTCATCTACAGCGGCGAAGCGGGCGCGCTGGACGAAACCATTGCCGGGCTCGGACGCGCCATTCTTGTCGGCGGGCTGCTCGGAACCGTTCCCGGCTGGCTGATGGGGCAGGCATTTCGTCGCGGCCATGTTCCCGATTATCTGAAGCCGCCGATTACGCTCGGCCTGGTGCTTGCCGTGTACGTTGCGGCAAACGAAGCGCAGCACGAGGCCGGACTGCTGGCCGTGACGGTGCTCGGCATCGTGATGGGCAACATGCGCCTGCCCAGCATTCAGGAAATGCGCCGCTTCAAGGAATACATCACGATTCTGCTCGTGTCCGCCGTGTTCATCGTCCTTACGGCGGACCTGAAGCCCGAAGTGATTGCGCGGGTGGACTGGCATGTGGCGGCACTGATCTTCACGGTCATGTTCGTTGTCCGTCCCCTGACCATCTGGCTCGCAACCATCGGTGCGGGAATGGACTGGCGCGACCGCTTCCTGCTGGGCTGGATAGCACCGCGCGGCATCGTTGCGGCGGCCGTCGCCGGTGTGTTCGGTCCCAGCCTCGCCGGCGCCGGTTACGGCGACGGCGCGCTGCTGGTGCCGCTGATTTTTTCGCTGGTATTCGCGACGGTGTTGGCGCACGGCTTTACCCTTGGTCCCCTGTCGCGCTGGTTGAAACTGGCCGCACAGAAACGCAACCGCGTGCTCATCGTCGGCGCTTCGCCGTGGAGTACGGAGCTTTCGCGTCTGCTCACGTCGCTGGAAATCGGCGTGCTGCTGGTCGATACGTCATGGCATCGCTTGCGCGAAGCGCGACTGGCGGGCATATCGGTCTACTACGGCGAGCTGCTGTCGGAAAATGCCGAACAGTCGCTGGAGCTGAACGATGTCGGGACGCTGTTGGCGCTGACGAGCAACGACGCGTACAACGCGCTGGTCTGCTCGGCATTTGCCAGTGAACTCGGGCGCAACAAGATCTATCAGTTGCCGATCTATTCCGCCGACGACGACGATCCGCGTGCGCTGACGCGAACCGTGCGCGGGCAGGTGGCCTTCGGCGAAGACGCGGTCTACGAAGATCTCTGGTCGCATCTCGCTGCAGGCTGGAAATTTCACAAGACCAGGCTGACCGAGAGCTACGGCTGGGAAGAATTCCAGCACGAGTGCGCGGAAGGGACGCTGCACGTGATGCTCATTGATACGAGTGGTGAAATCGCCGTGCATTCGCCCCAGCGCAGGTTCGAGCCGCGCGCCGGCGACACGGTGATCAGCTTCGGGCCGGAAAAAACCGCGTCGCTCAAGAAGACGCTCAGCCAGCAAACCGACATGACGGAGAAATGATGTCCCTCGCACCCCGCAGCGAAAGATTTTTCATCGACGGACCTGCCGGAAAACTCGAAGCACTGCTCGAAACGCCGAATGATCTCGTCGAGCCGGCCGCCGTGGCCGTGGTCTGCCATCCGCATCCGCAGCATCAGGGGACGATGCTGAACAAGGTCGCGCACACGCTGTCACGGAGTTTCGTGCAGCTGGGCGCACCGGCGTTGCGCTTCAACTTCCGCGGCGTCGGTCGCAGCGAGGGTGAATTCGCCGATGCCGTCGGCGAGGTCGACGACGCCATTGCCGCGATGGATTTTCTGCGTTCGCGTTGGCCGCAGGCAGCGCTCTGGCTCGGCGGGTTTTCGTTCGGCGCGCAAGTCAGTCTCGCGGCCGCGCAACAGCGCGACGTCAAATGGCTGGTAACGATTGCGCCACCCGTCGAACGCATGAAACTGGCGGAGTTCAGGATACCCGAATGCCCATGGTTGCTCGTGCAAGGCGGTGCGGACGAAGTGGTCGATCCGCGCGGTGTAGCCGACTGGGCGAAATCGCTGGAGCCCGCGCCAGCGTTTGAATGGCTGCCAGGTGTCGGACATTTCTTTCACGGCCATCTCAACGAATTGCGGGAAATCATCATCCGGCACGCCCCGCAGTGATTCCGAAACGAAAAACAAGGAGTTGTACAGATATGCGCAGAATCGCTTCATTGCTGGTGTTTTCGCTGTTGCCGTTTTCCGTTGTCCATGCCGACGACCTGGAAAACCTCGACGCCCTGTCGCAGCAGCAGTTCACGTTGCTCGCCGAAGATCTCGCCGGTGTGCTGGGCTATCGTGGCCTGCAACCCGCCGAGCCATACGGAAGTATCGGCTTCGATGCCGGTTTCGACGTCAGCGCCGTGCAGGTCGGCAACGAATCGGTGTGGCAGGGTGCGGGCGTAGACGACGCATCCACATTGCCGATGTTCCGGATCAGCGCGACGAAAGGCCTGCCGTTCGGATTCGATGTGGGCGGTTTCGTCGCGAGCGTGCCGGGTGCGGGTTTGCGCAATGCCGGTGCACAGCTTCGATATGCACTGCTTGAGGGCGGAGTTGCCACGCCGGCCGTTGGCATACGCGCGGCGGTCACGCGGCTGGAAGGCGTTGATCAACTCGACTACGACACGCGCAGTCTGGATGTTTCCATCTCGAAGGGTTTTGGTCCTGCGACGCCTTACGCAGGATACGGTCGCATCTGGGCCAGCGCCGACCCCGGTTCGGCAACGGATCTGGTGAAGGAAGATGTTGCGGAAAATCGCGTCTTTGCAGGCCTCAGATTCACGTTCATCGTGCTGCAGTTCACGCTGGAAGCGGACCAGGTCGGCGACACGACGGGATATTCCGCAAGACTGGCGTTTGGATTCTAGGAGAACGGGGAATACGGATGCTCGGAAGACTTAAATCGTTGTTGCGCAATACGCTGGGTGACACCGTCCAGGTCGAGGCCGACCTGGAGCATGACGTGCGGCTGGCGTGCGCGGTCTTGCTGGTCGATGCGGCGCGTGCCGATCACGACGAGCAGGGTGAGGAAATGCGCGTCATCGAGTCATTGTTGCGCGAGCGCTTCGAGTTGTCGGCGGAAGAAACGGAAACCCTGGTTCGCCATGCGGGCGAGAAGCTGGATCATTCGGTTGCGCTGCAGGGGTTCACGCGGCAGCTGACGGACGCGCTCGATGAAGCGGAGCGTGGCCAGTTGATCGGCATGCTCTGGGATGTCGTGTATGCGGACGGCAAGGTGGATTCCTGGGAGGAGCACCTGGTACGGCGCATCGCCGACCTGCTGTATGTGCGTCACAGCGAATTCATACGCTACAAACTGGAAGCAGCGGAAAAGAAACACCGGGGCTGAGCCCCGGTGTTTCCTGTCAGGCGCGGACGCCTGCATTCCCGGTCAAGGCATGAAGCCTCAGACCATGTCTTTCAGACCCTTCAGCGGCAGAACCTTCACGACCTTGCGCGCCGGCTTGGCCTTGAAGACGGTTTCTTCGCCGGTGAACGGGTTGATGCCCTTGCGAGCCTTGGTGGCCGGCTTCTTGATGACCTTGACCTTCATCAGGCCCGGCACCGTGAACAGGCCAGGACCGCGGCCGCTCAGATTCTTCTTCATGATCGTGCCGAGGGAATCGAAAACAGCGTTGACTTCCTTCTTGCTCAGACCGGTGTCATCGGAAATGAAACCGACGACTTCCGATTTTGTCGGTGGCTTCTGAGCAGCATTGCTGACGGTTTTCTTTTTCTTGGCGACGGACTTTTTCTTTGCGGCCATTCGGTGTCTCCTTGCGGGAAGATAATGAATTCACGCGCGCAAAAATAGCATAAGTAATTGCGCTTTTGTCCAGTATTTTCAGTGTTTTTCGCGAATCTCAATTTGCATAGAACTGCTGCTTGAAATGCACGGTATGGGTCTGCGTGCGATCCTCCGGTGTCACCTTGACGTCGAATATCAGCGTTTCACCATCGGCGACATTGATTTCCGCGATGTAATAGATCGCCTGCGGTTCGCCTTCCTCGGTGACCTTGCGGACTCTGACGTTCTTCACCTGGCCGGAAAGATTTGCAGCGTCGACGTTCACGCGGGCTTCAACCGGGATTCCCGTGCTGCCATCCTGCTTGCGTGTGACTGCGATATTCAGAAGCGCGCGATTGCGGCTGCGAACAACGCCGTAGGCCGATGCCACAGCGGGCGCGAGCTGGTCGGTCGGCAGCGCGTTGTAATGAATCATGTAATCGCCTGCGTCTTCGCTGCCGCCTGCATGGGCAACGAGAGCGGGAAAAGCGGTCAAAGCTGCAAACAGCAAGGCGAGGGAAGAGCGCATGCGCATGACAGAACTCCTGCAAAACCGGGGATTGTTCAACTATAGCGCAAGGCCGCGGTGACAGTTCATGCCCGTTTCACGCCGGCGGGCAGCTGTACCGGCGTTCGAATCCGGAATCGCTTGCGACGCCCTGTGTCGCCGGCAAGCAACGTTACGGCGCTGCCCGGAACGCCGAATTCGCGCGCCAGGAATCGCTGCAGGTGCTGGTTTGCCTTGCCGTCCACGGGAGGTGCGGTAATGCGGACCTTGAGAGCGTCGGCGTGAATTCCTGCGAATTCGTCGCGACTGGCCCGCGGCTGGACGTACAGCCGGATGAGCAGGTCGTCGCCGTCCCACTGGTAGAACTCCGCCATTTCAATCAGCGGAAAATTCCCGGCAGCGGAATCAGGAAGCTGACGAACTGCAGCAGGATGATGACGATCAACGGTGAAAGATCGATGCCGCCAAGCGATGGAATAATCTTCTGGACGGGTCGCAGCAGGGGCGCATTCAGCGTGTACAGCACGCCCGCCACCGGGCTCCAGCCAGGGCTGACCCAGCTGAGAATCACCTGTACGAGGATGGTGAAGAAATACAGGTGAATGAGCAGCAGCAGACCCTTGAGCAGCGCGTAGGCCAGCAGCGCCACCAGCGGCAGCGCCGCGCCCGCGATGCCGGCGAGGACCGCAACGGTGACGAGCATGATGAGATATGTCAGCAGCAGTGCGGCGAAGTCGATGCCCCATGCGCCCGGAATGATACGCCGCAACGGACGCAGCAGCGGATTGGTTGCGCGCACCACGAATTGCGACAGCGGGTTGTAGAAATCCGCGCGCACGAGCTGCAGCATGAAGCGCAGCAGGACGACCATCGCATACAGACTGAGCAGCGTGTCGACGAGAAACAGTACGGCCGCCGTTACATTGCCGCTCACGAATTGTCCTCCTCGATTTCGCGCGACAATTCGGCGGAGCGCGCACATGCGGCGTGCACCGCGGCGGTGAAGCTTTCGGCGAAACCCGTTTCGCCCAGGTGATTCAGTGCGGCGGCTGTCGTGCCGCCCGGCGAGGTCACTCTTTCGCGCAGCTTGCCGGGTTCCTCTGCGCTTTCAAGCGCCATCCGCGCGGCGCCGTACGCCGTTTGCAAGGTGAGCAGTCGCGCGGTGTCCGCCGGCAGACCCAGGTCGCGGCCCGCTTTCTCCAGCAGTTCCATCAGCAGGAAGAAGTACGCCGGCCCGCTGCCGGAAACGGCCGTTACCGCGTCCAACTGCTTTTCTTCATCCACCCAGCGAACGATGCCGACCGAACGCAGGATCGATTCCGCTTTCTCGCGCTGCGCTTCCGTGACATGCGCGTTCGCATACAGTGCAGTGGCGCCACAACGCAGCAGGGCAGGAGTATTGGGCATGGTGCGCACGACGGCGGTCGTCCCGCCGAGGCTGCTGCAGACAAGATGTTCGGTAACGCCGGCGGCGATGGAGATGATGAGCGGGCCGTTCTGCTGTACGGCCTCGCGGATGGATTTTACCGCTGCGCGCATGACTTGCGGTTTCACGGCCAGCACGATGACGTCCGCTTCCGCGGCGGCAGCTTCGTTGCTGTCCGTCACGTGCACGCCGAATTTTTCGGCGAGATTGTCCAGCGCCTCGGGAAACGGATCGGCGACATGGATGCGCCGGGCATCGCAGCCGCCGCTGATCAGTCCGCCGATGAGGCTGCGGGCCATGTTGCCGCCGCCGATGAATGCAATCGTGGTGTTTTCCATGGTTTCTGTTTGCCGGATGAAGACGTGTGAGGCCAGACAGGATAGCGCGTCGTCGCCTTCAGTGTCAGCCGCCAGCCGCTTCCGCTTTCACCCGCTCGCCGAAGATCGCCGTGCCGATACGCAGCAGCGTGCTGCCTTCGGCGATCGCCGCGCGCATGTCACCGCTCATGCCCATGGATAATGTGTCGAGGAGATAGCCTTCTCCCTGCAATTGTTCAAACAGCTGCCTGAGCGCGGCGAAGGGGCGGCGTTGTGCTTCGAAATCCGCTCCCTCGGCCGGAATCGCCATCAGCCCTCGCAGCTTGAGCCGCGGCATCTGCCGCACGGCTGCGGCGAGCGGCAGCAGGTCGTGCGGATGTGCGCCGGCCTTCTGCGGCTCCTGGTCGACGTTGACCTGCAGGCAGATATTCAAGGGTGGCAAGGATTCGGGACGCTGGTCGTTGAGGCGCTGCGCCACCCGTTCCCGGTCCACGGTCTGCACCCAGTCGAAATGCGCCGCGAGGTCGCGCGTCTTGTTGGTCTGGATGCGTCCGATGTAATGCCAGCGCGCGCCACAGCCCGCCAGCGTGTCGATCTTCGGGATGGCTTCCTGCAGGTAGCTTTCGCCAAACTCGATCTGGCCCTGTTCAAGTGCGGTGACGACGGCCTGCGGCGGATGCGTCTTGCTGACCGCCAGCAGCCGGATATCTGCAGGATCACGGTCGAATTCACTGGCGCAGGCAAGAATCGTGCGCCGGACCTTTTCAAGGTTGACCGCAATATTGTGCATGTGCTGGGTGGCTCCGAGTTGCGTGAAATAGGTCTTCGCTATACTTTAGCGAAAATTTCAAAGCGGCCGCGCGCGCGTATTTGATTGAGGCCGATCGAGGGCCGATCGAGTACCGGCGGCGAGTCAGTCACACGACAATAATTGCTTCAGGGTGGGTCCATGGCGGTCGATATCGCGCAACTGCTGGCTTTCGGCGTCAAGAACGGCGCTTCCGACCTTCATCTTTCCGCTGGCGTACCACCGATGATTCGTGTCGATGGTGACATGCGGAAAATCAACATGCCGTCGCTGCAGCATAACGATGTCCATGACATGGTCTACGACATCATGAGCGACAAGCAGCGCAAGGATTACGAAGAGTTCCTTGAGTGCGATTTCTCGTTCGAAATTCCCGGGCTGGCGCGTTTTCGCGTCAACGCCTTCAACCAGAACCGCGGCTCCGGCGCGGTGTTTCGTACCATTCCTTCCAAGATCCTGACGCTCGAACAGCTGGGCGCGCCGAAGATCTTCGAGGAGATATCCAAGACGCCCCGCGGCATCGTGCTCGTGACCGGCCCGACCGGTTCGGGCAAGTCGACCACGCTCGCGGCGATGGTCAACTACATCAATGAAAATGACGCCGGCCACATTCTCACCATCGAGGACCCGATCGAGTTCGTGCACGAGAGCAAGAAGTGCCTTGTCAATCAGCGCGAAGTTCATCGCGACACGCTGGGTTTCAACGAAGCATTGCGCTCGGCATTGCGCGAAGATCCGGACTGCATACTCGTCGGCGAAATGCGCGACCTTGAAACCATCCGTCTCGCGCTGTCCGGCGCGGAAACGGGCCATCTCGTGTTCGGCACGCTGCATACGAGCTCCGCGGCCAAGACCATCGACCGTATCGTCGACGTGTTTCCCGCAGCGGAGAAGGACATGGTGCGCGCCATGCTCTCGGAATCGCTGCGTGCCGTGATTTCGCAGACGTTGCTGAAGAAGATCGGCGGTGGCCGCGCGGCGGCGCACGAAATCATGATTGGCACGCCCGCCATTCGAAACCTCATCCGCGAGGGCAAGATCGCGCAGATGTATTCGGCGATCCAGACCGGCCAACAGTACGGGATGCAGACGCTGGACCAGTGCCTGCAGGACCTGCTGAAGAAAGGCATGATCACAAAGGAAGATGCGCGCTCCAAGGCCGCCAACAAGGAAACCTTCGCCTGAAGCCGTTTTCAATCCGCGTCGCCGTTCATGGCGGCGTGACATCAGAGGCATGAGATGGAACGCGAACAAGCTATCAAGTTGATGCAGGACCTGCTGCGCGCCATGAAGGCGAAGAACGGGTCCGACCTTTTCATTACCGCCGGATTTCCGCCGGCCATGAAGATCGACGGCATGATGACGCCGGTCAGCGACAAGCCGCTGTCTGTCGACCAGGCCGCGATGCTGGTGCGCGCGATCATGAATGACCGCCAGACGAAGGAGTTCGACTCCACCAAGGAGTGCAACTTCGCGATCAGCCCGCCCGGTATCGGCCGCTTCCGCGTCAACGCTTTCGTGCAGCAGGGCCGCGCCGGCTGCGTGCTGCGAACGATTACCACGGACATTCCGGATTTCGACAAGCTCGGGCTGCCGGAGATATTGCGCGAGGTCGTGCTGTCGAAGCGCGGCCTCGTGATCGTGGTCGGCGGCACCGGTTCCGGCAAGTCGACGACGCTGGCGTCCATGCTCGGCGTGCGCAACAAGCAGACGCGCGGCCATATCATCACCATCGAGGATCCGGTGGAGTACGTGCATCCGCACCTGGGTTGCGTGATCACGCAGCGTGAAGTCGGCGTGGATACCGATTCATGGGAAGCGGCGTTGAAGAATACGTTGCGCCAGGCGCCGGACGTCATTCTCATCGGTGAAATTCGTGATCGCGAAACGATGGAACATGCCGTGCAGTTCGCGGAAACCGGTCATCTGTGTCTTTCCACGCTGCACGCGAACAGTGCGAACCAGGCGCTGGATCGCATCATCAACCTGTTTCCGGAAGAACGCCGCGAACAGTTGTTGATGGACCTTTCGTTGAACCTGAAAGCGGTTGTCTCGCAGCGCCTCATCAAGAAGGCCGATGGCAAGGGCCGCTCGGCGGCGCTGGAAATCCTGCTGAACTCGCCATTGATTTCCGATCTGATCTTCAAGGGCGAGGTCGCGCAGATCAAGGAAATCATGGCGAAGTCGAACGAGCTCGGCATGCAGACCTTCGACCAGGCGTTGTTCCAGCTTTACGAGAAGGGTGACGTTACCTACGAGGAAGCGATCCGCAATGCCGATTCGCAGAACGAGCTGCGCCTTCGGATCAAATTGCAGAGCAAGCGTTCGGTGCAGGCGTCGAAGGATGACGAGTTCGGGCTCAAGCTCGAAGAACAGGACAAGGGCAAGCGCCTGTAAGCGCAAAGCGCAAGGGAACCTCACGGCATGAATATTTCGCCGCTACTCAAGCTTATGGTCGAGAAGAACGCGTCCGACCTGTATTTCACGTCGAATTCGCCGGTCAAGATCAAGATCGAAGGCAAGGCCATCAATGTCGGCAAGACCGTGCTCGACAGCGAGGCGGTGCAGAAGGCGGCGTACGGCATCATGAACGAGGAGCAGATTCAGTTCTTCGAATCCAATTTCGAAATCGATTTTGCCATTGCCGAGGAAAACGTCGGACGGTTTCGCGTCAACGTCTTCCGTCAGCGCGGCCAGGTGGCGATGGTGCTGCGCTACATCCCGTCGACCATTCCGACACTTGATGCGCTTAATATGCCGCCCGTGCTCAGGGAACTCATCATGCACAAGCGCGGCCTGTTGCTGATGGTCGGCGCGACAGGTTCGGGAAAATCCACGACGCTGGCAGCGATGATCAATCATCGCAACGAGAACAGCTCGGGTCACATTCTCACCATCGAGGATCCGGTCGAGTTCGCGCACCCGAACAAGAACTGCATCATCAATCAGCGTGAAATCGGCCAGGACACGCACTCCTATCACAACGCGCTGAAGAGCTCTTTGCGTGAAGCGCCGGATGTCATTCTGATCGGCGAGATACGCGACCGCGAGACCATGGAAGCCGCACTCGAGCTGGCCGGCACCGGCCACCTCGCGATTTCCACCTTGCATGCAAACAATGCGAATCAGACCATGGATCGCATCATCAACATGTTTCCCGAGCAGTTGCACAAGCAGCTGTTCATGGACCTGTCACTGAACCTGCGCGGCATCATTTCGCAACGCCTGGTGTCGACCAAGGAAGGCAAGCGCGCCGCAGCGGTCGAGATTCTCCTGAACACGCCGCACATTGCCGACCTGATACTCAAAGGGAAGATCGACGAGATCAAGGAAGCGATGCAGGAGAGCCCGGAGAAAGGCATTCAGACCTTCGACGATTCGCTTTTCGCGTTGTTCCAGGAAGGCAGGATCGAGCTGGAAGAGGCGCTCAGGAATTCGGACTCACGCGCCAACCTGGAAGCGAAGATCAACTTCGGGTAGTGAAACAGCAATGCACAGGATTGTCAGGATTATTCAGGATCAACAAGATTATCTTCCGTAAAAAAGGCCCGCTTGCGGGCCTTTTTGTTCGTCAGGAGTCCTGTCAATCCGCTTTGGAAATCCTGTGAGTCCTGTTGGTTGCTCTGCCCCTATGCTGCGAAAACCTTGTACGCATCGAAGACCGGGCCGTCCACGCAGACGCGTTTCATGGCAGGACCGTCTTCCGTCTCCACACGCACGACGCAACCCGCGCAACCGCCAACGGCGCATGCCATGTGTTCTTCCAGCGATACCTGGCAGGGCAGATCGAACTCGCGCGCGAGCTTCGCGACGGCCGCAAGCATCGGCGTCGGTCCGCAGGTGTAGATCGCAACCTGTTCGCGTTGCGATTCATCCAGTGCTTTCAGCCAGCTGCGCGCGAGGTCTGTTACATAGCCTTCGAAACATCCGGCGTATCCCTGCATGCTCGCGAGGCGGCTGGCAATGCCCCAGTCATCCATCAAGGGCATGCCGCCGATCACGCCGTCGGGCAGGCCCGGCACCATGATTGACGAGGGTTGCACCTTGAACGGGAACGGCACTTCCGAACCCATGATGACGAACGGCTTCCACCCGGCCGAGTTGTCGCGACGCAGATTCTCTTTGATCCACTGGGCAATGAACACCATCGGCGGTATGCCGACGCCGCCGCCGATCAGTAGCGCTCGCGGTCTCGATGGATCGGGAGTGAACGGAATGCCGATGGGGCCCATCATGCTCAATACGTCGCCGACATGCCGTTGCGCGAGCAGGCGCGTGCCTTCGCCGATGGCCTTGTACAGCATTTCCACCCAGCCGTCCTCGGGCGAGACGCGCATGATCGACATGGGCCGGCGCATGGGAAGGGCCGGATCGCAGGTGATGTGCACGAAGCTGCCCGGTTTCGCATTCGACGCACACTTCGGCGCTTTCACGCGGAGCACGTATTGATCGCCGGGAAAGGACTGGTGCGCGAGAATTTCCGCGTTTTCGACAAAAATGGTACCGCGACGGGTTTTATCCGTCGCAGCGATGGCGTTGTTCATCGGGCTCTGTTCTCCAGCAGCGTTGCAAGGACAGCCATGCGCACGGCAACGCCGTTGTTCACCTGTTCGAATATCACCGAGCGCGGACCGTCCGCGACGCTGTCTGCAATTTCCACACCGCGGTTCATCGGACCGGGATGCATCACGATTGCATCGTGCTGAATGATTTCCAGGCGCTGCTCGTTCATTCCGAACCGGCGATGGTATTCCGCGAAGTCCGGAATGCTGTCCGATTGCATGCGTTCCTTCTGGATGCGCAGCATCATGACGACATCGCAATCGCGGATGCCGTCATCCATGTCCGTGAAATCCCGGCCAGGCAGTTCCTCGTCCACGGGGAGCAACGACTTCGGCGCAACGAGGCGCATATCTTCCACGCCAAGTGCCGTGAGTGCATGGATGGCGGAGCGCGCGACGCGCGAATGCCGGATGTCGCCGACAATGGCAACGCGCAGGTTTTCGAAATCCGCTTTGTGCTGGCGTATGGTCAGCGCATCCAGCAGTCCCTGTGTCGGATGGTTTGCGTGCGACTCGCCGGCATTGATCACCGCCACATGCGGCGCGACGTTCTCGGCCACCATCTGTTGAATGCCGGTTTCGGCATGGCGAATGACAAACGCGTCGACGTTCATCGCCTGCAGCGTGCGCACGGTGTCGAGTACGGTTTCGCCTTTGGCGCCCGATGAAAGATTGATGTCGAGATTGAGAACTTCGGCACCGAGGCGGCGCGCGGCGAGTTCGAAGGACGCACGTGTCCGCGTGCTGGCTTCGAAGAACAGATTTGCGACCGTGATGCCGCGCAAGGTGTCGTGCATCGGCACGACAGCGCCAGGCCGAACGGCGTGTTGTTGAGCGCGGTCCAGCAACGCGGTGAGACGCGCGGCATCCAGCCCATCGAGACTGAGCAGGTGGCGCAAGCGGCCCTGCGCGTCCAGTTGCAATTTGTTCAGTGAAGAGCTCATTCGGATTTCCGTTGCGCGTTGAGCCAGGTTTCAAGCAGCACGCAAGCTGCGGCGCTGTCGATCTCGTGTTTCGCGATCCGTCCGCGCCGGCCTTGTTGTCGCGCTGTCCGCAGTCGATCTTCGGCTTCGTGAGAGCTCAGCCGTTCGTCGACGATGTACACCGGAATATTGAAGCGCCCATGTAGCTGGCGCGAGAAGCGTTCGGCGCGGCCGGTCATTTCCTGGCGCGTATCGTCCATATTATAAGGAACGCCCGCAATGATTACTCCTGGCTGCCACTCCTCGATGAGTTGCGCGATCACGTTCCAGTCCGGTACGCCATCACGTGCGACAAGGGCAGGAAGCGGACTGGCTGTGCCGGTAAGCGCCTGGCCTACGGCGACGCCGATGCGGCGCAGGCCGTAATCGAAGCCGAGCAGAGTGGTTGCGCCCCGACCTTCAGTCATGGCGCTCAGGCATGACCGGAATCGCCGGACAATTGTGCGGGATCAATGCCGATCAATTCGGCGGCGGCACGCCAGCGTGCTTCGGGTGGCAGCTCGAACAATACGCGTTCATCGGCGGGAACCGTCAGCCAGGCGTTTTCGGCCATCTCGGTTTCCAGCTGACCCGCTGTCCATCCCGCGTAACCCAGCGCAAAAATGATGTCGTGCGGGCCGTCATTGCGTGCAATCGCATCGAGGATATCGAGCGACGTCGTGATCGCAATGCTCGCCGTGACCGCCAGTGTCGATTCCCAGCCGCCATGCGGGCGGTGCAGGATGAAGCCGCGATCCGGCAGGACAGGTCCGCCGGTATAAACGAGTTCGTGCTCCACGCGGTCGTCGTCTGTTTTCAGTTCCAGTTGCCGCAGGACTTCACCCAGGTCCATGTCCATAGGCCGGTTGACTACCAGGCCCATTGCGCCCTGTGCATTGTGTTCGCAGATATAGGCGACCGAGCGCGAGAAATTCGGATCGTCGAGACCGGGCATCGCGATCAGAAACTGGTTGGTCAGGGATGTAGCCTGGGATGTCGTTTGCGGCATGGGCGCAAGTATCCGGCTTTGACGGCCGGGACTCAACGCGGCGTCATGTGCGCGGCCCGGGGGCAGCTTGCACGCTGCCGTTCGCACCATCCTTGCCGAAGCGCCATTCGTAGACGAAACGCAGTACGTCGGTCTCGGCCTGCATTTCGTCGCTGAACGGCGGGAACGGCGCGGCCATGCGAAGGATGCGTAATGCAGCGTCGTCGAGCAGGGGATGCGGAGACTTGCGGCGCACGCTCAGGTTCCGGATCGTGCCGTCGCTGTTCAGCGCCACCTCGAGCACCAGGCTGCCTTCCATGCCTCCACGCCGGGCTTCGTCGGGGTAATTGGCGTTGCCGACGCGTTCGACCTGCCGCCGCCATCCGTCCAGGTAGCGCGCGTAAACCGATTCACGCGTATTTACCGCGACAATCTTTTCGCGCAGGTTCTCGCTGCGCGCCAGCGCCTGCTGGTTGGCATCGTTCATCGGTTCGGCGAATTCATTGCCCGGCGTCATCAGGCGTGCAATCAGTATGCGTTCATTGCGCGCTGCGGGCGCGCTCGCTTCCGTCAACGCCGCGAGTTCCGATCGCGAACGCGTCACGACCTGCTTGTCGGCGGCGGTTTCGCGCGGTGGCGTTTCGAGCGCGTCCGGTTTCGCGCTGTTGTCGAGCGCTTCAAGACGGTTCTCGACGTCGGCGGCGTCGGGTATGCCGTCGAGCGCTGCGAGTTCCGGGCTGTTCATCGCGGATTGCGGACGTACATTGGCCAGCGTATTGCCGCTGCCGGCCTGACTGACATTTGCCAGGTAGTCGGCGTCGTCCGGCAGCGTTTCATTCCCGGTATTCACCAGCGTGATTTCCAGCGTGCTGCCGCGTTCGCTGGGCGGTTCCTCGCCCGAAAACGTGACACCCAGGATGACGATGCCGTGCAACAGCACGGCAAAGAACAGCGTGGTGAACAACCGTTCGCCGGAAGAGACGTGTGCAAGTTGTTGAGCGAATTCGTTCATGCGGTTTTTTGCGGCATGCGCTGGAGAATACCGGCAGCGATTATACCGGTGGCCGCGCCAAGTCCCATGGCGAGAGCCAGCAGAACCGGCAGGAGATTGAGCAACGCCGGATGCGGCACGAACAGCCACCAGGCGAGCAGGAACTGTCCGGCCATGTGCGCCATGCCCATCGCCATCGCGAGGCCGACAGGACCGGTCCAGCGACCGGCCAGCAGGACCAGGGCACCGGCGACGCCAAGACTGGCAAGTCCGCCAGCAAGGCTCAGGAAGAATGTCGGCGTCAGGAACGTGCCGATGAAAATGCTGCCGACGATGACGCGCAGCAACGACACGGCGGCCGCCATTCGAAAGCCGTAGCGCAACAACACGATCAGCACGATGACGTTCGCGAGGCCCGGCTTCACTCCGGGCAGCGGCATGGGGATCGCGCTCTCAAGGACGTGGATGCTTACGGCGAGCGCCGCGAAGCCTGCGACCAGACGGTCGTTGCGCGTCGAGTTGACGGTGTTGGCCATATTCGGCGTTGAATCAGAAATTGAGTGCATCGAAGCGCGGATCATCGCCCAGCAGCGCTACGCTGACACGGTTCGGCACACACGCCGTCGCTGCGCCCGCGGAATCCAGCCAGCCGGCGCGCAGGCAGAGCTTCTGCGTGCACGGAGACGTCAGCACGCGTGCGCGCCCGCCGCGAATTTCAATCAGTGTATCGCCGAGCGGTCCGGTAACACGTACCTGCCGGTCCTGCCAGGCCGGGTAGTCCGCCGGAACGTGGCCGGGACCCATGATTTGCACGGTATGCACGGAGCCCCCGGAATACACGCTGGCTGCGAGTGCCGAGACAATTGCAATGCCCGCGAGCGTGATGATGATGTCGCCGATACGAATCATGGCGAAACGACCGTTACCTGCGGCGCGGGCTTTTCAAGGTCGACGCGTGTACGCATTTCGGCGGTCAGCTGAATCGTGCCGTCTTCGAGCACCATCATGACCTTGTCGATACCGAGGTTGTCAGCCACCGCCCGCCAGGCATCAGGACCTGCAACAAACAGCGCGGTTGCGGCGGCATCCGACAGGGCGGCATCGGAATGTATGACGGTAACGGAAACGGCGCCGCGCGCCGGTTGTCCGGTCGCGGGATCCAGGATGTGGTGGTAGCGCTGACCCTGCCATTCGAAAAAGCGTTCGTAGTCACCGGACGTGAACACGCTTTCGTCGTCGCCGACCTCCAGCGCTGCCAGTACGCCGGCGCCGCGCGGGTCACGTACGCCGACGCGCCACGGACGCGTCCCGTGCGTGCCGATCGCCTTGAGGTCGCCGCCCGCATTCACGATGGCGTTCTTCACGCCGTGCGCACGCAGTATCTCGACAGCGTGTTCTACGGCGAGGCCTTTCGCGAACGCACCCATGTCCAGCCACAGCCGCGGATCGCCGCTTTTCCATCGGCCGTCGTTCTGAAGCTGCAGCGCATCGGCACTCGGCGCCGGCAGCAGCCTTGCGAGTACATCGTGTCCCGGTGGCGGTACCGCGGCGCGTTCTTCCGCGTGAAAACCCCAGGCGCGTACCAGTTCACCGATGGCGGGATTGAACAGACCTCCTGACCGCGCCGTGATTGCCTGCGCGCGCCGGATACCTTCCAGCACAGGCGTGTTGATCGCGACCGCGTGGCCGGCGGCAAGCTCGCGATTGATGTCGGCGAGTTCACCGTTCCCGAAGGCGCGCCAGCGATGTTCTTCGGCAAGCAAAGCGGTTTCTGCGGCGCGCAACGCCACATCGACGTCGCCCGGTGGCGCATAAACGGAAATTTCGATCAATGTGCCGAGTGCGAAGAACGCGTGCCGTTCGGCCTCGGGGGCAGGTGTGCAGGCGGCGAGGAGCAGCGCGACAGCGATCGAGAGCATCGCCGCCCGAAGCACGTGTACACCTGCCATCACAAACGGGCCTCGATCGCATCGAAAAGCTTCGCGCTGATATTGTCGCCATAAATGGCATCGAGCTCGCGTACGCAGGTCGGGCTGGTGACGTTGATCTCCGTCAGATAGTCGCCGATCACGTCGAGACCCACGAACAGCAGGCCCTGCTCGCGCAGGAACGGTGCGACCTGCGCAACAATCCACTGATCGCGTTCGGTGAGCGCCACACCCTTGCCGGTACCGCCGGCTGCAAGATTGCCGCGCGTTTCGCCGGCGAGCGGCACACGCGCCAGCGCGTAGGGATACGCCTCGCCGTCGATGACAAGAATGCGTTTATCTCCCTCGCGTATCTCCGGAATGTAGCGCTGCGCCATTACCTGCCGGGTTCCCGACTCCGTGATGGCTTCAAGGATCATTGTCGTGTTGGGGTCACCCAGTTTCAGTACGAACACCTGGTAGCCGCCCATCCCGTCCAGCGGTTTGACGACGATGTGGCCCTGTTCGGCGAGGAACTCGCGGATTCGGGCAGGCAGGCGTGTGACCAGGGTCGGCGCGCAGCATTCGGGGAATCGCTGAATGGCCAATTTCTCATTATTATTGCGAATCGCCGCAGGCCGGTTCACAACCAGCGCGCCGTTGTTTTCGGCCAGTTCGAGTATCTGCGTGGCGTAGACGTATTCGAGATCGAACGGCGGATCCTTGCGCATCAGGATTGCGTCCAGCTCGCCAAGGGCGAGGTCAACAGCGTCGCCGAGCGTGAACCAGCTGTTTCGGTCGTCACGCACGGTCAGGTCATGGCCGTGACCATGGGCGATTCCGTCGCGCAGGTACAGGTCGTGCATTTCGAAATAGCGGATATCCCAACCTCGCCGCTGCGCCTCCAGCAGGAAGGCCAGCGAGGTATCCTTGTAAGGCTTGATGTCCTGGATCGGGTCCATGACGATTCCGAGCGTTCCGCGTCGCGTCATCTGATCAATACTCTCTAAAATGGCTTGTATTTTGTTGCAGTGCCAAGCTTATTTCGCACCAAGTTTACTTTACATTCAATAGATTAAGCGAAACACTTGTGCTACAAGGTTAAATAAGGCTTGATGCCATATGGGAGCGAGGTTACACGACCGGGTGTTTCTACCTTGATTGGCAAGGCAGCCTCATTCCGTTATGTTAACCCGGCACTATTTCTCGCATCCCGGCGCAGCAGGTGCTGTGCTGCCGGGCTCGTACTGTGCGTTATTGTGAAAAGTAATTCATTGACGCCGGTCGGGTGACCCGTAATTGCTGGAGGTTCAGGTGGGGAGCGAAGCGCAAACGACATCCAGCCTGGGCGGCTTGAAGGTCCTGGTAATCGATGATTCCAAGACCATCCGCCGGACGGCCGAGACGCTGTTGAAGAAGGAAGGTTGCGAGGTCGTCACCGCGGTCGACGGATTCGAAGCGCTGTCGAAGATCGCGGACCACAGGCCGGACATCATCTTCGTCGACATCATGATGCCGCGGCTCGATGGCTACCAGACCTGCGCACTCATCAAGCACAACGCCAGTTTCAAGTCGACGCCGGTCATCATGCTGTCCAGCAAGGACGGCCTGTTCGACCGGGCGCGCGGCCGCATTGTCGGTTCGGAGCAGTATCTGACGAAGCCGTTCACCAAGGACGAGCTTCTCGGCGCAATTCAGAATCATGTCCGCAAGTCCGCGTAAGGGCCGGCGGATACCACGCAACGGAGGAAGTTTGAAATGCCAGTCGTTCTGATAGTTGATGATTCGCCTACCGAAGTTCACGTCCTGAAGACGCTACTCGAGAAGAATGGTTTCGAGACAGTGATTGCAGAAGACGGAGAAACCGGCCTCAAGCTCGCGAAAGAGCGCAAGCCGGACCTGATCATCATGGACGTGGTGATGCCGGGCATGAGCGGTTTCCAGGCGACGCGCCAGCTCGCGAAGGACCCTGGCACCCAGGATATCCCGGTCGTCATTGTCACCACCAAGGATCAGGAAACCGACAAGGTGTGGGGCATGCGCCAAGGCGCATATGACTACATCGTCAAGCCGGTCACCGAAAAGCAGTTGGTCGACAAGGTCAACGAAGCGTTGTCGTCCAAGGGCTGAGGCAGGTCATGAGCAACGCCGCGCCACTGACATCCTTTCGCGACCGGCCGTTCGAGCTGTTGCTTGAGCTGGAACGGCGCTGCGTGCAGGCGGCGGCTGGTCGCGGACTGGAAACGGGCGCGCAGACGGAGTGGGTCGGGGTGGCGTACCGGATAGGGGAGCACCTGTTCGTGACGCCGCGCCAGCAGGTCCGTGAAATCATGACCTATCAGGGCGTTACCAGGATTCCGGGCAGCAAGGACTGGTTGAAGGGGCTTGCGAATATTCGCGGCCAGTTGCTGCCGATCATCGATATGCACGAGTTCTTCGGTGGAGAAGAAATGCTGGCTGGCCGCACGACCCGAGTGATTTCGGTCAACCACGAGGAAATTCCGGCAGGCCTGCTTGTCGATGAAGTGCGTGGTTTTCGTCGTTTCAGTGGCGACGAAATGCTCAAGGCCGCGGCACCAGGCCCGGGTTATACGCCGTTCACGACAGGGCGTTTTGAACGCGGTGAAGAAAACTGGCACGTAATGGACCTGACAAGCCTGGTCGAGAGCCAGGCGTTTCTGCAGGCAGCGGAATGACGTGGGGATACGAGTCCCTGTTGCCTGTATTAGATAGAGAACCCTGTTTAAGGTGGTTTGACCATGGCTAAGTCTGCGGCAAGTTCAAGCAAGATGTTGTTCACGATGTTGTTCATCGCGGTGGGGTTTATTTCCTTCGCGGTCGTGAACTTCTTTTTCACGGCGCGTTTTGCGATACAGGACGAAGCGTTCCTGGGCCTGCTGGCAGACCAGTCGGTGTTGTCGCAAAGCATTCCGAAAGATGCGGGACTGGCGATACGTGGCTCGAACACGGCCTTTACGCCGATCCAGACGGGCCGTGAACAGTTCGACCGAAGCATCCGTTCGATGCTGGAAGGTGGCGAACGTACGGAACCCGCACGCGGCCAGGTGAAGGATGAAGTCCAGTTGATGCAGACGCGCTGGCAGCAAGCTCGCGAGGCTACCAACGTATTGCTGGCCGCGAAGGATTCGTTCAGCGTCGCGCACCAGAGCCTGGGTGCCGTCAATGCGGAAATGCCGAACCTGCTGCAACAACTCGACGGCGTTCTCAATGCGGTCGCCGCCAGCAACAACATCAGTCGCAGCTGGTTGTATCACCTGGGTCGCCAGAGCGTTTTCGGGCAGCGCCTTCAGCGCGACGCCAACACGCTGGTCCAGGGCGGCGGCAACGTACCTGCTGCTGCAGACCGAATCGACAGCGACGCCGCGTATTTCGCGCAGATCATGCGCGCCATGTTCGATGGAGATCCGCAGTTCGGTTTGAGCCCGCTCATCAATACCGAAGCGGGCAGCGATATCCGTGCCGCCGACACCATCTGGGGCCGCGTCCAGGGAGCGATCACGACGCTGGATTCCATGCAGGTGACGCTCGTCCAGTCGAATGCCGCCGTGACGACGCTGTCCGGACTGTCCAGCGACATACTCTCAAGCACGCGTGCTATCCGTGCCGCTTTCGAACGGCAGAAGGCGGAGCGCCTGTTCCAGCCGTTGTATGGCTACATAACCGGCGGTATCGGCGTGCTGATTTTCGGCATCCTGTTTTACATCTACACGTTGAGCGCAGACACGCGCCGTGCGGCAGAACTGCAGGTGGAACAGCAGGAACGCAACCAGGAGGCGATTCTGCGCCTCCTCGACGAACTGGGCTCGCTCGCGGACGGCGACCTGACGGTGCAGGCCACCGTGTCCGAAGACATCACGGGTGCGATTGCCGATTCCATCAACTTCGCCATCGAAGCGCTGCGCGACCTGGTTATAACCGTCAACGACACTGCACTGCGTGTTGACGCTGCTGCCAAGCAGACGCAGGCGACCGCGTCGCATCTCGCGGATGCCTCCGAGAATCAGACGGACCAGATCGGTTCTGCAACCAAGCAGATCGAAGCGATGGCGAAATCCATCGAGCAGGTGTCGGCAAACGCCGAGCGTTCCACCCGAGTCGCACAACAGTCCGTGGAAATCGCCAACAAGGGCGGTGAAGCAGTGCGCCGCACGATCGAAGGCATGAACAACATTCGCGAAACCATTCAGGAAACGTCCAAGCGCATCAAGCGGCTGGGTGAGTCTTCGCAGGAAATCGGCGACATCGTCGAACTGATCAACGACATCGCGGAGCAAACGAATATTCTTGCGCTTAACGCCGCCATTCAGGCGTCCATGGCCGGTGAAGCGGGCCGCGGTTTCGCGGTGGTGGCCGACGAAGTCCAGCGCCTTGCAGAACGTTCCGCCAATGCAACGAAACAGATCGAAGCGCTGGTGAAGACCATTCAGACCGACACGAACGAAGCGGTCATTTCGATGGAACAGTCGACCGCGGGCGTGGTGAGCGGTGCGCAGCTTGCCGAGAACGCAGGTTCCGCTCTGGACGAAATCGTGAAGGTGTCGAACCACATCGCAACACTGATTCAATCCATCTCGGCCACGGCACGCCAGCAGGCGACGGCGGCAACCGACGTATCGCGCACCATGAACGTGATTCAGGAAATCACCTCGCAGACGACGGAAGGCACGCAGGCTACTGCGCGCAACATCGGCAAGCTCGCGACGCTCGCCACCGAGCTGCGGAAGTCCGTCGCCGGCTTCAAGCTGCCGAACATGGCAGGCGGAGAGACGATGGTGATGACAGCTGAAATGCACGCGGCAAAGGTCAAACCTGAGCAGCAAAGCGCCTGAGTGGAATCGCTTGGTGATCGACTGACGATTTCCGCGAGCCACAGGGCAGGAATGGTAGAAGCATGACGCAGGTAGCCTCAGACTCGTTGCTCTGGATCAAGTCGGAGCTGGATAACACGCTGGTGCGTTCGCGCCAGGCGCTGGAAGCCTATGTCGAGAACCAGGATGACAAGGCCAAGCTCCAGGATTGCCTCGATAGCCTGCACCAGGTGCAGGGTACGCTGCGCATGGTCGAAGTTTATGGCGCGGCGATGCTGGCCGAAGAAATGGAAGGTGTCGCCCGTGCGCTTGTCGCCGGCAAGGTTGACGAGCCGGACGACGCCTACGAAGTCCTGATGCGCGCGATGCTCCAGTTGCCGGATTACCTGGAGCGCATCGTGGGCGGTCAGCGGGACGTTCCGCTGGCGCTGCTTTCCCTGTTGAATGATCTGCGTTCGGTGCGCGGCGAACCGCTGCTCTCCGAATCGTCGCTGTTCGCGCAGGGTCTGAGCGACCGGGCTGCCGGCCGGCTGGAAGGTCGCGACTGGCAGCCGCAAGGTGATATCAGCGAAATCGCGAAGAAGCTGCGCCCGAAGTTCCAGCAGGCCCTGCTTGGCTGGTTCAAGTCCGGCAAGCCGGAGAATCTCGCCGCCCTCGCGAAAATCGTCGAGCAGTTCGAGCACGCCGCGACCTCGCCGTCGAGCTTCCAACTCTGGTGGATCGTCAACGGCACCGTTGAAGCGCTGCTGGACGGCGGCATCATCGCCAGCGTCAGCCTCAAGCAGATGCTTGGCCAGGTGGATCGCCAGATCAAGAAGGTGCTCGATGGCGGCGAGACGGCGCTCGACAACGATCCTCCCACGGATCTCATCAACAATCTGCTTTACTACATCGGCAAGGCGAGTTCCGGCGGTGAGCGTGTAGCGGCCATCAAGGAAGCGTTCCGCCTCGGTGAACTGCTGCCCGTCGACAGTGATGTGGCCGATGCGCAGGAAAGGTTGTCCGGCCCGAACCTGAGCCTGATGAAGACGGTGTCCGCCGCGATCAAGGAAGATCTCGCGCGCGTGAAGGACACGCTCGACATTTTTGTGCGCATGGGCAAGAACGATCCCGTCGAACTGTCGGGCCTCGTCGAATTGCTGAAGAAAGTTGCCGATACGCTCGGCGTGCTGGGACTCGGCGAAATTCGCGAGGACGTCGGCGCCGAACGCGACATGCTCGAAAAGCTCGTCTCGGGTGAACGCGCGCTGAGCGAAAACGTCCTCATGGACATCGCCGCATCGCTGATCCGGGTGGAAAGCAGTCTTGACGAGCGCATGGTGGAAACCGTGTTCCGCGACGGCCCCGCCGTTCCGGCCGATGAGGAAAGCCGCGGCTTGCGTGTCGAAGAAGCCGATTTCAAGCAGGTATCGTCCGCCGTCATCCGCGAGTCGATCATCAATCTCGCGCGCGTCAAGGACGCGATCGTGGAGTTCATAAAGACGCCGGCCAAGGCCGATCTGCTGCGTCCCATTCCGCCGTTGATCCACCAGATTCAGGCGGGGTTGCGGCTGCTCGAAGTGGAGCGCCCCGCGCAGTTGCTCGAAAGCATCCGGCACTACATTCAGGAAAGGATCTTCGGCACTCGCATGGTGCCGTCGGAAGCGGATCTGGACCGGTTCGCCGACGCTGTCGTCAGTGTGGAATTCTATCTCGAGACTGTGCAGCAGGGCCGCGGCCATCATCAATCGATGCTGGACAACGCGGAAGCCTGTGTCGCGGCACTCGGGTTCCCGCTCGGCTACCAGCCTGAAAGCACGCTGGATGACGAACTGGAAGAAACCGAAGATGCGGAGGCAGTGGAAACTGTCGAGACAGCATCCGCAGGGATCAGGTCACCGGAAGAGAAGGCGGTCGAGCCGACGCCTGCGCCGGCGGCGAGTCATCCCGTCGGACCTCGACCGGATGAGGTCGATCCTGAAATCGTCGAGATCTTCCTGGAAGAATCACGCGAGGAAATCGCCTCGCTGCAGGAACATTTTCCGCACTGGAAACGTAATCCGGAGCATGCGGATTCGCTCACTATCGTTCGCCGTTCCTTCCATACGCTGAAAGGCAGCGGCCGAATGGTAGGCGCCGAACTCATCGGCGAGTTCGCCTGGTCGGTCGAGAACATGCTGAACCGCATTATCGACCAGACCATAAGAGTGTCGCCTCAACTGTTCGACCTTATCGAGCGCGTCATCGAGGTGCTGCCGCAACTGGTCGAGCAGCTCGAAGCCGGTACGCCGCCCAAAGCGGACGTGTACGCCATCATGGAACGCGCAAACGCCATCGCACACGGTGAAGTCGTGCCGGCGGCACAGGAAGAGAGTGCGGTGGATCGCGGCGCCGAAACCATTGCCGCCGCGTCTGACGCGCCGAAAACCGCCGCTGATGAGTCCGTTCGTGACGAGGATGCGCCTGAAGTATTGGCCGTAGACGATCACGTGGCCGACGCGAAGGCTGCGCGCGCCATGGACCCGGTTCTCTACGATATTTTTCGCAATGAGGTTGAAGGCCACCTCCAGACCCTCGCAAAGTTCATCGCCGAAACGGAAGGCAAGAGCACGCCGCGGCCGATAACGGATGCGCTGATGCGTGCGTTGCACACGTTGAATGGCAGCGCGGCGATGGCCGGCGCGCATTCCATCGCCGAGCTGGTGGATCCGTTCGAGCAGTATTGCAAGCTGCTGAACGAGGCAGGCGAAAAACTGGATCAGAATGACGTTCAGATGCTTGTCGAAATTGCAGCCGTGGTGCCGCAGCAGCTTGTAATGCTGAAGACGGGCGGTGATGTTCCGGACGATCTCGATACATTGACGACTCGTGTCCGGCGCCGCCTTCTTGATGGCACGCACAAGCAGGCAACCGCCAAGGCGCAGCAGGCTGTGGAGTCTCAACCGGTTACGGAAATACCGTCTACCGTCGTGGCGCAGCAGGCGCATATGAAGAGCGCCGTTCGCATAAGCGATCTGCCGGACTTCGATGAAGAGCTTGCCGAAGTCTTCATGGAAGAGGCGAACGAAGTGCTGGAAGGATCCGACGCCGCGCTTCAGAAATGGACCGCGGCGCACGATGACCAGGAGCAGATCGCCGAACTGCAGCGCCTGCTGCACACGCTGAAAGGCGGTGCGCGCATGGCGGGTATTGCCCCGATGGGCGATCTCAGCCATGAAATCGAAACGCTGATGGAGCGCGTGACGGACGGCTACCTGCCGGTCTCGGCCCGGATGTTTTCGCTCATGCAGCGCGCGCTGGACCGGTTGCACCGCATGCTGGAGCAGGTGATGGCTCGCGAAGCCATTATCGGCGCCGATGATCTCGTTCATGAATTCCGGAATCTGGGCAACGCGGAGGACAAACCCGAAGGAGAGTCCGATCTCGATTTGACGACGTTGGCGGCCGAGGCGTCGATTGCGCCTGTCGTTGCCGTGCCGGAAGTGCCCGATGTCGAGCCCAGGCGCGAACGCGAACCCGGCGAGCCGTTCGATCCGCACCAGCATGTCGACAAGCGCGTGCAGAATCGCATCCAGCACGAGGTGGTGCGCGTCCGCGGTGATCTGATCGAGAGTCTGATCAACAGCGCCGGCGAAGTTTCCATCTATCGTTCGCGTCTCGAACAGCAGGTCAATACGATCGGTTTCAACCTTGCGGAACTGGACCAGACGGTTGTGCGTCTGCGCGAGCAGCTGCGCCGTCTGGAAATGGAAACGGAAGCGCAGATTCTCTCGCAGTGGGAAAAGGAAGGCCTGTCGCGCGACGAAGAATTCGACCCGCTTGAAATGGATCGCTATTCGAACCTGCAGCAGTTGTCGCGTGCGCTGGCGGAGTCCGTGAACGACCTTGTTTCCATTCAATCCCTGCTCGTGAACCAGTCACGCGAGGCCGAAACGCTGCTGTTGCAACAATCGCGTGTCAACACCGAATTGCAGGATGGGCTCATGCGCACGCGCATGGTGCCGTTCTCCCGGCACGCGCAGCGCTTGCGCCGCATCGTGCGCCAGACGGCGGACGAAATCGGCAAGCAGGCAGAGTTGATCCTGGTCGGTGCCGAAGGCGAGATGGACCGGCAGGTTCTTGAGCGCGTGCTTGCACCGCTTGAGCACATGATGCGCAACTCCGTTGTGCACGGCATCGAGACTCCGGGCGAGCGTCAAAAGACCGGCAAGCCGGAGCAGGGCACCGTAACCATTTACCTGCACCGTGAAGGCTCCGAAGTCGTCATCGATATTTCAGATGACGGTCAGGGCATCAACGTCGATGCGATCCGCAGAAAAGCACACAAGCAGGGCATGCTGCGTACGGATGCCAACCTGACCGATGACGACGTCATGCAGTTCATCCTCGAAGCCGGGTTCAGTACGGCGGAACAGGTGACGCAAACGGCGGGCCGTGGCGTTGGCATGGACGTGGTGTACAGCGAGATCAAGCAGCTGGGCGGCTCGCTCGCAATCGCCTCCGTGCCTGGCAAGGGTGCGCGCTTCACCATTCGCCTGCCGTTCACCCTGGCTATCACGCAGGCGCTGATGGTGAACGTGGCCGAGGACCTTTTCGCGATCCCGCTGCCGTCCATCGAAGGTATCGTTCGCGTGACGCGCAAGGATGTACTGCGGTATTTCCAGGAAGAAAAACCGGTCTTCAGTTACGGCGGCCAGGAGTACGAGCTGCAATATCTGAGCGCGCTGCTCGGCATGGGTATTCCCGCGTTCGCCGACGAGCTTCAGACGATACCGGTGCTGCTGGTGAAGGCTGGCGACCACGCCGCCGCACTGATTACCGAAGGCATGGAAGGCAGCCGGGAAATCGTCGTGAAATCCGTAGGGCCGCAGATATCTTCCATCAAGGGAATTTCCGGTGCCACCTTGCTGGGCGACGGTTCGATTCTGCTCATTCTTGACGTGGGCGGACTCGTGCGTTCGGCGGCGCAGGCTGCTGCGCAAGGTATTCTGCTTGCCGCCGGCGAACGCGAGGACGCGCAGGAAGATGTGCGCACCTTCGCCATGGTGGTGGACGATTCCATTACCGTGCGACGCGTCACGCAACGACTGCTGGAACGCTATGGCATGCGCGTGATCACGGCGAAAGACGGTGTCGACGCGCTCGCGTTGTTGCAGGAAAATATCCCGGACGTGATGCTGCTCGATATCGAAATGCCGCGCATGGACGGTTTCGAACTGGCGTCGCATATGCGCAACGACGAGCGGTTCATCAACATTCCGATCATCATGATCACGTCACGTACCGGCGAGAAGCATCGCAACCGCGCGATGGAAATCGGCGTGAATCGTTACCTGGGCAAGCCTTACCAGGAAGGCGAACTCGTGGAACAGATTCAGTCGCTGGTCGGCAAGTTCAACCCTGAACGCACCCGCTGGGATTAAGGCATGCAACCGGTTCGCGAAGTCTACAGTCTGCTCATGCCCATCCAGGGTGGCCGCATCATCGTGCCGCGTGCTGCTGTCGCCGAAGTCATGGGCTACACGAAACCCAAGGAACGTCCCGACAATGCTCCCGCATTCGTGCTGGGCTACGTCGAATGGCAGCAGCAGCGCATTCCGTTGATTTCGTTTGAAGCGGCGCGTGGCGGCGACGTGCCGGAGCTTGGACGGCGTACGCGTATCGCCGTCGTCTTCGGTATCGCCGAGCGTCTGAAACCCAACGTGTTCGCCATGGTGACGCAGGGATATCCCTATCTCGTCCGTGTAAACGAAAACGTGCTGCACCTTGAAGCGACGGAAACCGAAGAGCCGCTCGTGCTGGCCCGGGTGCGCATGGCGAACGAAAAGCCTTTTGTTCCAAATCTGGAGCAGCTGGAAGTGCTTATTGCGGAAGGCCTGGGCATCGAGGCGGCGGCTGATGAGCCGCCAGCGGCCGCAGGATTCGCCGACGAACTCGATTCCATCGAACTCGGCGACGAGGAAGACTTCGGAAGCGTGCTGATCGAAAGCAGTGAAGATGATTCGACTGACGAAACATCATTTGATATTGCCGATGGCGCTGTCGATGCTTCCGCCGAAGAAATCGATCTCGATGAAGTGACGTCGTTCGGCGTGGAGACAAACTACACGTCGGAAATGGACGAACTGGAAGGTGCGTTGACTACCGATGGAAGCGACGACGAAACCGCTGAAATCGAGCCTGTGTCGATAGAATTGGATGAGGTCACGGTTTTCGGCACGGAAACGAATTACGCCTCCGAACTGGACGAGCTTTCGGGTGCGATCGAGGACGCCGGGAACAGCGCAGCCGACGCGGACGACTACACCATCGACATATCGGGCCTCGAGCTTGAAAACGACCTTGAAAACCACCTTGAAGATAATACGAACGATGAAACCGAAGCCGGTGAGTTCGATCTTTCCGACCTGAAGATCGATCTCGAAGAAGAAGAAGAAGACGAAAAGAAAAATACCGACTGATCAGTAATCGCCCCAGCGCGCGAGCAACAATGCGGCGGCCACCAGGGCCGCCGTTTCCGTTCTGAGGATACGCGGACCGAGTCGTATGCCGGTTGCGCCGTTCCGATAGGCATCGGCACGTTCCCGATCGTCGAACCCGCCTTCAGGGCCCGCAAGCAGGAAGACTCGTTCGGGTCGTTCCATGGAAAGCTGGTCAATGGTCGCATCCGCTTGCGGATCAAGTATCAGCATCAGCCCGTCATCGCGTCGCTGGAAAAACTCATCGAGATCCAGAACGGGATTCACCACCGGCAATACCGTGCGGCCGCTTTGCTCTGCCGCGCTTCTCGCAACGCCTTGCCAGTGTTCACGCCGCTTTTCGGATTTCTCTCCCTGCAGTTTCACCACAGTTCGTTTCGTCATGACGGGGTGAACCATGGCGACGCCGAGTTCAACGGCCTTCTGCAAGGTGTAATCCATACGTTCGCCGCGTGAAATTCCCTGCGCCAGTTCCCAGCGCAATGGCGACTCACGGTTGATGGGCACGTGTTCGACGAGCCGGGCCTGGGCATGATCGGGCCGTATCGAATCAAGTACCGCACGCCATTCTCCACCCGTACCGTCGAACAGCAGCACTTCGGCGCCGACGCGCGCGCGCAGCACTTTCGAAACGTGGTGCAGGGCCGCGCCGGTCAGGAAGACATCATTGCCTGGAACGACAGGTGTCTCGACGTAAATACGGGGAACGCGCATCTCAGGCTCCGGTAGCGAGTTGAATACCTTCGGTCGCCACTTCAGCGAGAAAGTCGATCTGCTCTTCCGTGATGACGTAGGGCGGCATCATGTACACGACATTTCCGAGCGGCCGTAGCAACGCGCCGCGCTTCAAGGCATGCTGGTACACCTGCAAGCCGCGCCGCTCCTTCCAGTCGAACGGTTCCCGTGTTTCCCGGTTCTTCACCATCTCGATGGCCAGGATCATGCCGTGCTGGCGCACCTCGGCGACATGCGGATGATCGGCGAGATGTGCCGTGCTCTGCTGCATGCGCCGTGCCAGCGCACGATTGGCGTTTATCGTGTCGTGTTGCTCGAAGAGTTCGAGCGTGGCGAGGGCGACGGAGCACGCGAGCGGATTGCCGGTGTAGCTGTGCGAGTGGAGGAACGCGGTCAGGTTCTGATACTCGTCGTAAAACGCCTGGTAAACATCATCTGTTGTAAGCACTGCGGACAGCGGCAGGTAACCGCCGGTCAGACCTTTGGAGAGGCACATGAAATCGGGCCGGATGCCTGCCTGCTCGCAAGCGAACATCGTACCGGTACGCCCGAAGCCCACGGCGATTTCGTCCGCAATCAGATGCACTCCATGCCGGTCGCAGGCTTCGCGCAGTCGGGTGAGATACACGGGGTGATACATGCGCATGCTGCCGGCGCACTGGACCAGCGGCTCGACGATCACTGCGGCGACTTCCTCATGCTGCCGCGCAAGCAGCTCGTCCATCTTCGCTGCCTGCTGCAGGCTGTAGTCTTCCCAGGATTGTCCGGCTTCGCGATGAAAGCAGTCGGGTGACGGCGCGGTGACGGCCTTCATCAGAAGCGGCTCGTAGGTTTCCTTGTAGAGCGCAACATCGCCGACCGAAAGCGCGCCCAGCGTTTCGCCGTGGTAACTGTTGCCTAGCGTGACAAACTTCGTCTTGCCCGTCCGGCCGGTATTTCGCCAGTAGTGAAAACTCATCTTCAGCGCGACTTCCACGGCCGACGAGCCGTTGTCCGCATAAAAGCAGCGCGTCAGTCCCTGCGGTGCGAGTGCGACAAGTTTTTCGGAAAGCGCCACGACAGGCTCATGCGAAAAGCCGGCAAGGATCACGTGTTCGAGTGTTTCCGCCTGTTCACGCAGACGCTGGTTGATATGCGGGTTGGAATGGCCGAACAGGTTCACCCACCAGGAACTGACGGCGTCGATGTAGCGATTGCCGTCAAAATCTTCCAGCCAGACACCTTCGCCCTTGCGGATGGGAACCAGCGGAAGCCACTCGTGGTCCTTCATCTGCGTGCACGGGTGCCACAGCACCGCGAGATCGCGTTTTGCAAAAATCTCGTTTTTCGTCATTGCTCTGCCTGACCAGGTCGAACGCAGAATTTTTCAATCAGTGTTTCCAGTTGCGCCTGACTTTGTGCAAGTGCCTGTTCCGAGACGCGCTCCTCCGGCTGATGCGCCTGGCCGATATCACCCGGGCCGCAAATCACGACATCCATGTCGAGTTCGCGAAGATACGGACCCTCGGTCGAGAATGCCACCGCCGCCGCGGCGTGTCCGGTCATGCTTTCAAGCGCTTGTACCAGCGGCGCGGTCGCTGGCGTTTCCATTGCATCCACGCCGTCGAACAGGGGCACGAAACTGACCGTGAAAGGCGAATTTTCCAGTGCCTCCGTAACGCGCTGGCGGATAATGTCGCGGAATTTCTGCAGCGGCATGCCCGGCAAGGTCCGCAGGTCGATGTGCAGTTCGGCGTCGGCGCAAATGCGATTCGGTGTGTCGCCGCCGTGCAGGTGACCGAAGTTGAGCGTCGGATTCGGGACGTCGAACGCCGGGTTCGACCAGTCGCGTGCGAGCTCGGCGCGCAGCGTCATCAGCGTCTGCATCACCCTGTGCATCCCTTCGAGCGCGTTGTGGCCAAGCGCGGGATTGCTGGAGTGGCCGGCCGCGCCATGCACGCGTATCGCTTCGAACAGGATGCCCTTGTGCGCGCGTATGGGACGCAGCCCGGTAGGCTCGCCGATGATGGCATGCCGCGCACGCGGCCTGCCGGCCTGCACCAGCGCCTTGCCGCCGCACATGCTGGACTCCTCGTCGGCAGTGCCGAGAATTATCAACGGTTCTTTCAGGTCGCCGGCCTTGAAACGTGACGCGGCAGCCACCGCGACGGCAATGAAGCTTTTCATGTCGGCGGTGCCGAGCCCGATGAAGTCGCCGTCCTGCCGACGCAGGCGAAAGGGATCGTCCCGCCAGCCAGGCGTGCCGGCAGGCACCGTGTCGAGATGCCCCGCAAGCACCAGCCCGCTGTCGCCCTGACCGAGCGTGGCGATCAGGTTGACCTTGCCGGGAAAGTCCGTGACATCGATGATCTCGACGGAAAAGCCGATGCCGGCCAGCCAGTTCGCGGCCAGCTCGGCGACAGGGCGGTTGGACATGTCGAGTTCTGCGTCGACACAACTGACGGAGGGCGTCGCGATCAGCTTCGCCAGCATGTTTTCAAGTTCGGGGGTCTTCTGTGGCACGCGGGTCGCCTCGTGAAGCACGCTGATCCGGCCCCGCAGTCTGACGACCGCGCGGGTCGCTCGCAAGCGTCCGCTTGATTTGCCCGCCTGCTGTCACGGAGACTGTCGGCATGTCATACGAAATTCGTGATCACCGCCTGTCGGGCGTTCGATACTGCCCATCCCCATTCGCCGATGAACGGCCCGCGGACGCGCAGCCCGAGCTTGTCGTCGTGCACGGCATCAGCCTGCCGCCGGGCGAATTCGGCGGTCCCCATGTAGAAGAACTCTTCCTCGGCCAGCTGGATCCCGCCGCGCATCCGTATTTCGCGGAAATCCTGGGGCTGGAGGTTTCATCGCACGTGTTCATTCGCAGGGATGGCGAGGTCACGCAGTTCGTAAGCTTCGATCGCCGCGCGTGGCATGCGGGCGCATCAAACTGGTGCGGTCGTGAACGCTGCAACGATTTTTCGATAGGCATAGAGCTGGAGGGTACGGACGATCAGGTCTATACGCCCGCGCAGTACGAGGTGCTCGCCGACATCATGAATGCGCTGCTGGCCGCGTATCCTGCACTGCAGGAGGACGCGATCACCGGGCATTGCGATATCGCACCGGGCCGCAAGACCGATCCCGGTCCTTTCTTTGACTGGCTGCTGCTGAAGAAAATGATTGCCGCGCGAGGCTGACCGGCCTGTCACGGTAACGCGTCCGACTGTTGCTATACTCGCGCGAAAACGGAAGGAGAAGCGCATGTCCTTTCTCGTCGTCCTCATCGGCGTGATCGCGGACCGGCTGCTGCCGCAGCTGAACGAATACCGCAACGACGCCTGGTTCCAGGCCGCCTATCATCATCTCTTCCGGCGTTTGCCGCGCGATGCTGCGTGGCCGGGTCTTGTGCTTGCAGCCGTTGCCGTCCTGATCCCGGCGGTTGTCACTTGGATTGCCTTGTGGCTGGTCTGGGAAGTCGCTCCGTTTCTCGCCTACCTGCTGGGCCTGGTCGTCTTCATCTTCATGCTCGGACCGCGTGGCTTGTTCACCGATCTGCATGCCTATATCGATGCCGAGCGTTCCGGTGACGAAGCGGAACGGGATCGCCTTGCGGGCGTGATCCTCGCGCCAGGCCCGATTCCACCCACACCTCTCGAACGGACCCGCGCGATCATTACGCGCATGCTGGTACTCGCCGGACGGCGCTTGTTCGGCGCCATATTCTGGTACGTGATACTGGGACCTGCGGGCGCCGTATTGTTTCGCGCCGCGGATATTCTCAGGCACCGCAGCGATCTCGATTCGGATGCGGCGATCGAGGCAGCGCAACGTCTTTACGGAGTACTGGAGTGGGCGCCATCACGGTTGCTGGCAGGCTCGTACGCGCTGGCAGGATCGTTCGATGAAGCCATGGCCGAACGCCGCGCCTATTACACGGAATGCCAGGGCCGCTTCTTCGAGATCAACGAAGACATTCTTGCCTGCACCGGACGAGGTGCGCTGGCTTTTGCAAGCGAGAGCGCTGACGAGATCGAAGAACTGGAAGCAACCGCAAACCTGCTGTTTCGCGCACTGGTGATCTGGCTGACCGTGCTGGCCTTGCTCAGCCTGCTCGGTTGGACGTAATGCGGTGGCTATCGCGCGCGAGTGTTCTGCTTCTCGCGATATCGACCCTGACCGCGGCGCGCGCCGAGGCAGAGATCGTCCTGCTCGACGACTCCGGTCAACGTCTGGTGTTCACACAGCCGGTACGGCGCATTGTCACTCTCGCGCCGCATCTTGCCGAACAGGTTTTCGATGTCGGCGCAGGTGACTACCTCGTCGGTACCGTCGAGTGGAGCAACAAGCCGGCGGCAGCGCGCGATGTGCCGCGCATCGGCGACAGTTTCCGGGTCGATGCAGAGCGCATCGTTGCCTTGCAGCCTGACGTGGTGCTCGCGTGGGGTGGCGGCACGCCGCAGAACACCATCGAACGCCTGCGTGCGCTGGACCTGCAGGTCGCGGTCCTTGCCCCCGAAAATCTCGCCAGCATTCCGCAACACATGCGGTGGCTGGGCGCGCTGACCGGAAACGGCGCGCAGGCCGAAAAGGCCAGCAGAGCGTTCTCCGAAGGGCTGGCCAGGCTGCGGCAGGAATACGCGGATCACGAGCCGGTTCGTGTTTTTTACCAGATTTCCAGCCAGCCGATTTTTACGGTCGGAGCGGGGCACACCATCAGCGAGCTGATCGACCTTTGCGGTGCGCGGAATATTTTTTCCGATCTGGATGCGCGCGCGCATCCGGTGAGCCGCGAAGCGGTGCTGGGACGCGACCCTGAAGTGATTGTTGCGGGACGTTATGCGGGAAGCGAAGACGAACTTGCCGGCTGGCATCGCTGGGAGGATCTGACCGCAACGCGCGCCGGCAACTTGTTGTCAATTGACGCGGAAACCGTGGCCCGGCCAACCATCGGCATCCTTGCCGGCGGACGCGAGCTTTGTGAAGCACTGGATAGCGCGCGCCGGAATCTGCGTGTCACGAATGATTCCTGATCGAAAAGCGCGGGCCTTACTCTTTTCCTTTCATTCTTCGGCTGCGCCACAACACTTCCTGACCGCTTTCGTGGCGTGCCAGCACACGGCACATCACGAACAGCAGATCCGACAGGCGATTGAGATACTTCAGTGACTCGGCGCTCACCGCGGACGTATTGCTCAGAGTGTAAACGCGACGCTCGGTGCGGCGGCAAACCGTGCGGGCAAGATGGCATGCGCCCGCTGCACGACCGCCGCCCGGCAGGATGAACTCCTTCAGGGGCGGCAGGTTTGCGTTCAGCGCATCCAGCGACTGTTCGAGGTGCGCCACATGCTCCGCGGTTATTGCGGAATAACCTGGCATACACAGCTCGCTGCCAAGATCGAACAACTCATGCTGCACGCCTTCCAGCGTTTCGCGAATGTCGTCGGGCACTGTTTCCGCCAATACCATGCCTATTACCGAGTTCAGTTCGTCGACGGTACCGTAGGCTTCCACGCGGTCGTCATCCTTCGGAACACGTGTGCCATCGCCGAGGCCTGTCGTTCCATCGTCACCCGTGCGTGTGTAGATCTTGCTCAAACGGTTTCCCATGATCCGCTCCTGCAACAACGGCCGGCGGGATTGCCGCCGGCCAGGACATTGTCAGTGAGTGTAGCGCAGCGTGAAGAAGGCGCTGCGTTCCGCTGTGTTGTAACCCGATGCCGTTTCATAATCCGCGTCGAGCGCGTTCTCGATACGACTCGAGAGCGACCACGCGGGGGTTATCCACCAGCTTGCCGTGAGGTTCAAAAGCGCATAACCAGGTTCGGTAATCGTGAGGAACGTGACGGGATCAATGTCCGCGCGTTCGCCGCTTGCCACGAGATCAACGCCAAGATTCACCGCGTCGAAGCGGCGTTGCACGCCGATGGCCAGAACTTCCTCTGCGCGCCGCAGCAGCGGTTCACCCGTCAGTGCATCTTCCGGCTTCTGTGACACCAGTGTCGTATGACCCCGCCATTCGCCCGCTTGCCACTCGTGCCCGAGTTCGACGCCACCGATTTCAACCTCCGCGATATTGCGGTAAGTGAACGTCGCCAGTTCGAAGTCGATCATGTCATCGATATCGTTTCGAAATGCCGCCAACGTGACACGCTGCTTTTCGGATGCCTGCCATGTGACGCCGATTTCGCGGTTCAGCGACACTTCCGGCCGCAGATCCGGATTCGCGCCGAAGGGCCCGAACAGAAATGTCGCGTTAGGTGCGCGAAATGCGCGTCCCACGTTGGCGCGCAGCGACCACGCTTCGGTCAGTTGTTTGCCCGCATCGAGGTTCCAGCTGAGTTGCCGGCCGAAACGTTCGTGGTCCGTGCTGCGGGCCGCTACCAGCAGATCAACCGATTCGCCGTGCCATTGCTCCTGCAGGTACAAGGCGTGAACATCGGTGTCGGCGTCCGTGCGCCCGAAACTTTCCGCGATGACTTCCTCGTTTTCGAAGTACAGCCCGGCAGTCAAAATATGGTTGCCAGCCGCGAAATCGTTCTGCCAGTCGACGACGCGGCGATCGGTGTCCGCGAAATCCGGGGATTCGATCTGCTCAAGGCGATCATGTGCTTCGCTGATGCTGAGTGTGGATCGCCATGCCGCCACGTCCCAGCCGAATTTCAATTCGCTTACGCGATTCTCGAAATCCTGGCTCACGGGCGCGAGCAGGAAATCCAGGTACTCCGACGTGCCTTCGCTTTGGTAATGCCGAACGGTGGTGTCGACGGGCCCGATGTTTGTGCGCAGACGGATATTTGCGCTCGCGTTGTCATAGCCGCGGTCGATATCGCTGGCATCAAGCGAAGGGAAGCCGTCGCTTTCACGATAGGCAACATCGGCATCGAATGCGGTCTTGCCGAAGCCGAGACTTATGCCGGCTCCGAGTTCGCTGGAAGCGAAGCTGCCTGCGCCGGCATGCGCACGCAATGCGTCGGCGTCCCGCCGGGTGATGATGTTGATGACGCCGCCGATGGCCTCCGATCCGAACAGTGCGGACCGCGGCCCCTTGACGATTTCGATGCGCTCGATGATCGCGGGATTGATGTTCTGTAATTGCGGCGTGCCGATACTGCCGGGGCTGAGCTCCACGCCGTCGACAAGCACCAGTACATGGTCGCTTTCCGTACCGCGAATGAACGCGGTGGCGAGCTGTCCCGGGCCGCCGGATTGCGCGATCTCCACGCCGGCTGCGAGACGCAGCAGATCCGGCAGTGTTGCACCGGCATTGCGTTCGATGGTGTCACGGCTGATGACGACAACCGGCACCGGCAGGTTGCTGATGGAAGTTTCCGTCCGCGTTGCGGTAACGACGACAGGATCAA
>Ga0299914_10000126_pt1 | contig 44039 bp, 50 predicted proteins | sample RVTome_10_FD_201361 | JGI IMG/M metagenome (GOLD analysis project Ga0299914, IMG submission 201361) | Soil microbial communities from uranium-contaminated site in the Upper Colorado River Basin, Wyoming, United States - RVT153D57 (version 2) ... | reverse complement strand
AGTTCGGTCCCTATCTGCCGTGGGCGTTGGAGAGTTGAGAGGAGTCATCCCTAGTACGAGAGGACCGGGATGAACGTGCCGCTGGTGTATCTGTTGTCCTGCCAAGGGCACTGCAGGTTAGCTACGCACGGAACGGATAACCGCTGAAGGCATCTAAGCGGGAAGCCGTCCTCGAGATGAGCTCTCCCATCCCTTCGAGGGAGTAAGACCCCTGGTAGACCACCAGGTTGATAGGCCGGCGGTGCAAGCGCAGCGATGTGCTCAGCCGACCGGTACTAATGGGTCGAGGGCTTGACGGATGTTTTTACCCTCTTGGTCTTGTGCAGTTTTCAAGCTCCACCGGGGCTGTCTCGCAAAATTTCCGGTGGTGCATAGCGAGGGGGAAACACCTCTTCCCATTCCGAACAGAGCAGTTAAGCCCCTCAGCGCCGATGGTACTTGGAGGGCAACCTCCTGGGAGAGTAGGTCGCCGCCGGTTTTTGAATCGCTGCCTCCTTGCCGTTTAGGAATGCGCGGCAAAACGGGCAATCGCGGAGTCCCACGATCCCGTGCTGCGCGGAGAGCCGAGGCGGCGGCGGGACTCGCAGGGCCGCGGGAGCCGGCGGCGCTCGACAGGCTCGAGGCCGTACTCGCCGAGGGTGGCGAAGTCGATCACCAGGTCGGTGGCGTCGGCTGCCTTGTCGCTGAAAGTCTTTCTCGAATCGAACATGGGTTCGAATCTAGGGGCGCTGTCGGACGGCATCCCGGTTTTGCAGGCGTTTTTGCATTTCAGGCGTGGCGAAGGCGAGGACGAGCGCCGCCGTCCGGGCCGGCGTCTCGACGTTGGGCGAGTGGCCGGCGCCCTCGATCAGCACCGTCTCAGCGCCCGGGACCGCCTCGCGGTAGGCGGCCAGGGCGGCGCGTGGGTCGTCGATGATCTGCTCCTCGGCGCCCATGATCGCCAGCAACGGCTTGCCGCTCGCCGCGATCCGCTCGCCCAGGCCTTTCTCTTCGCTGTAGTCCTGCGATTCGCTCGCCGAATCCTCGTAGGCGCTGTAGGTCATCCGGTCGACGTCCTCGACGAACGCGTCGGGCACCTCGAAGCCGGGGGCGAAGGCGACCTCGAGGCCCTGTCGCACGGTGAAGTCGAGCTTGACCCGCCACAGCGCGTCGCCGATCACCGGCGCGAAGGCAAGCCTGGCGATCAGCCCGAGGTCGCCCTCTTCGTGCTCCGCCTCGGAGTCGACGATCACGACGCGGTCGACCAGGGCCGGCGAGCGTTCGGCGAGGGCGGTGGCGACCGTGCCACCCAGCGAGTGGCCGACCACCGTCGCATCCCGCACACCGAGCCTGCCCAGCACGCCGGCGACCAGGTCGGCCTGGGTCTCGATCGAGTAGCCCGAGGAGGGCTTCTCCGAGCCGCCGTGACCGAGCAGGTCGACCGCGACGACGCGGTGCCGGCGGGCCAGGCGCGGGATCATCCGGTCCCACCAGTCGATCGCGCAGGTGAAGCAGTGGACCAGCACGATCGGCGAGCCGCCGCGCGGACCGCGTTCGATCGCCTGCAGGTTGCCGCCCGGCAGGCTGACGATGCGGCCGCCGGGTTCGGTGACCTCGGCCGGCTCGGCTTCGGCGCCGGTGACGACCGCGTTGACCGCGATCAGCACCGCGAGCGCGGCGACGATGCCGATCGCGATCTTCCAGCCCCGTCCCATGACGGCGATACTCTAACCGCGCATGGAGAAGTTCGTGATCGAGGGCGGCGTGCCGCTCTCCGGCGAGCTGACGCCGGCCGGCAACAAGAACGCGGCGCTGCCGATCCTCGCCGCCTGCCTGCTCACCGAGGAGGAGCTGCTGCTGCACCGGGTGCCGCGGATCCGCGACACCGAAGCGCAGATCGCGCTGCTCGAGCGGCTCGGCGTCGAGGCGACCTGGGTCGAGGAGCACAGCCTGCGGCTCAGCGCCGCCGCCGTCTCCGGCGTCGCGGTCGACGAAGAGCTCTCCAAGCAGATCCGCGCCTCCTTCCTGCTCGCCGGGCCGCTGCTCGCCCGCTTCGGCGAGGCCCGCATGCCGCCCCCCGGCGGCGACTTCATCGGCCGCCGCCGGCTCGACGCCCACCTCGACGCCTTCGCCGACCTCGGCGCCCGGGTCGACGCCGATCGCTGGATCGAGCTGCGCGCCCCGGCGGGCGGCCTGCGCCCCTGCGCGATCTTCATGGACGAGCCCTCGGTGATGGGGACCGAGAACGCCCTCCTCGCCGCGGCGTTGACGCCCGGCCCGACGACGATCTCCAACGCCGCCTGCGAGCCGCACGTGCAGGACCTGGCGCGCCTGCTCAGCGCGATGGGGGCCGAGGTCAGCGGCATCGGCTCCAACGTGATGACGGTGCACGGGCGCGACCGCCTCGCCGGCGCCGAGCACACGATCTCACCCGACCACATCGAGACCGGCAGCTTCATGGCGCTGGCCGCGGCGACCGGGGGGGAGCTGCGCGTGCGCGACGCCGCGCCGGCCGACCTGGTGATGGTGAGGCGCCAGCTGCGCCGCCTCGGCCTCGACTCGCTGGTCGAGGGCGAGGACGTGATCGTCCCGCCGGGCCAGCGGTTGCGGGTCAAATCCGACGTCGGCGACGCGATCCCGAAGATCGAGGACGGCCCCTGGCCTGCCTTCCCGGCCGACCTGACCTCGATCGCCCTGGCACTCGCCACCCAGGCCGACGGCGAGATCCTGATCTTCGAGAAGATGTTCGAGAACCGCCTCTTCTTCGTCGACAAGCTGGTCGCGATGGGCGCTCGGATCACCCTCTGCGATCCCCACCGGGCGATCGTCAGCGGTCCGAGCCGGCTTCACGGCGAGCGCGTCGAGAGCCCCGACATCAGGGCCGGGATGGCGATGCTCATCGCGGCCCTCGCCGCCGAGGGGACGTCGGAGATCGGCAACATCCGGCAGATCGACCGCGGCTACGAGGCGATCGACGAGCGCCTGCGCGGCCTCGGCGCGCGGATTGAGCGCGTGTCTGCAGAGATCCCCGCGTAACGGGCTTTTTCCCGCCGCTCTCGTAAGGTCATCCCGATGATCCACCCGATCCCCCCAGGCACGCGGGACATCCTGCCCGACGAGATGCGCGAGCTGCGCCGCCTCCACCTCGCCCTGATCGAGGTCTTCGAGGCGCGCGGCTACGGCGAGGTGGCGACGCCGGCGATCGAGTACGACGAGGTGCTCGCTCGCGGCGACGGCCGCACCGCCGACTCCGCCTACCGCTTCTTCGACGAGCGCGGCGACCTGCTGGCGCTGCGCTCCGACATGACCGTGCCGATCGCCCGCCTGGTCGCCGGCCGCTACGCCGGCGCCGAGACGCCGCTGCGCTTCTGCTACCTGGCCAACGCCTACCGCGCCGTCCGCCCGCAGCGCGGCCAGATGCGCGAGTTCGCCCAGGCGGGCGTCGAGCTGATCGGCGCGCCGGCGCCGGACGGGACGGTCGAGGTGGTGCAGGTGCTGGAAGCCGCCCTCGACGCGGCGGGCCTCGACCGAGCGGTGATCGGCCTCGGCGACGCCGACCTCTTCCGCCAGCTGCTCAGCGAGCTGGACGCCCCCGAGGAGGCCCGCGCGGCGATTCTCGGCCGGCTGGCGACGCATGACCTGGTCGGCCTCGAGGCCGAGCTCGGCGAGGCCGGGATCGGCGACGAGCAGGTCGCCACCTGCGTCGCCCTCTCGCAGCTGCGCGGCGGCCGCGAGGTGCTCGAGCAGGCGCGGGCGATCGGCGGCGGCGCGGTGGAGCGGGCGACCGCCCGGATCGGCGAGACCTACGAGGCGCTGGAGGCGCGCGGCGCCGCCGGCCGCGTCCAGGTCGACCTCGGCCTCCTGCGCGACCTCGGCTACTACAGCGGCGCGATTCTCGAGGTCTACGACCCGGCGCTGGGTCACGTGCTCGGCGGCGGCGGCCGCTACGACGGCTTGCTGCAGCGCTTCGGCGTCGACCTGCCCGCCGCCGGCTTCGCCCTCTATCTGGAGCGCGTCCACGTCGCCCAGATGGAGGAGGAGCCGAGCCGCGAGGAGGGATCGTGAACGTCGAAGTCGCCGGCACGGCGGCGCCGAAGCTCGACGGGCCGCTGAAGCTCGCGGTCCCGCGCGGCGCCCTGCTCGAGGGCACGCTCGACGTGCTCGACGCGGCCGGCATCGACACGGCCGCGGTGCGCGGCGAGTCGCGGGCGCTGATCTTTCCGAGCGAGCGGATCACCCTGGTGACGATGCGGCCCTCCGACGTGCCGACCTACGTCGAGGCGGGCGCCGCCGACGTCGGCATCACCGGCAAGGACGTCCTGCTCGAGCAGTCCGACCGGCTGGTCTACGAGCTGCTCGACCTCGGCTACGGCCGCTGCCGCATGGTGCTCGCCGGCCGCAAGGGCGACGAGCGGCTGGGGGAGGCGCAGCGACGGCTGGGGATGACGCGGATCGCGACCAAGTACCCGCGCATCGCCGAACGCCACTTCGAGGCGACCGGCCGCCAGGTCGAGACGATCGAGGTCAAGGGCTCGGTCGAGCTGGCGCCGCTGACCGGGCTCGCCGACGGCATCGTCGACCTGGTGGCCACCGGCCGCACGCTGGAGGAGAACGAGCTCGAGGTGCGCGAGGAGATCGTCGAGTGCACGGCCCGCTTCGTCGCCAACCGGGTCGCCCACAAGCTGCGCGCGGCGGAGATCGACGAGCTGATGGCGAAGCTGCGGGGGGCGGTGGCGCGGTGAATATCGAGCGGCTGGAATGGGTTGACGACGCGAGGGCGACCGCGACGGCCATCCGGCGACGCGTCGCGCGAGTGGCGGCGCCCGTGGATATCGGCCCGATCGAGGACGACGTGCGCGAGCGCGGTGACGACGCGGTCCTGGAGCTGACTAACCGGTTCGATGCCACCGATGCGGACTTGGTCTCGCTGCGGGTCGAGCCGGATGAGGTGGACGCGGCCCTGGTCGCCCTGGACCCTGAGCTGCGCGCCTCGCTCGAGCTGGCGATCGAAAACGTTCGTGCCGTGGCCGACGCGCAGACGGATGACGGAGTGCGCACGGTGGACCTTCCCCAGGGCCAGACGATTGCGATACGCCAGGTGCCCGTCGGCTCCGCCGGCGTGTACGTGCCCGGCGGCAGGGGGGCGTACCCGTCGAGCCTGCTGATGTGCGTGTTGCCCGCCCAGGTCGCGGGGGTGGAACGCATTGCGGTCGCCTCTCCGCCTGGGGCGGACGGACGTGTCGCATCGCCGGTGCTCGCCGCCGCTGCGCTTTGCGAAATGGACGAGATCTACGCGATGGGGGGCGCCCAGGCGGTGTTCGCCCTTGCCTACGGGACGGAGACCATTCCTGCAGTGGACGTCGTCGTTGGACCCGGCAACGCTTGGGTGCAAGAGGCGAAGCGCTCCGTCTACGGCACCGTCGGGATCGATTCCTATGCCGGCCCCTCGGAGGTGATGGTTGTCGTCGGCGCCGACACCGATGTGCGCGGGGCCGCACTTGACCTCTGCGCTCAGGCGGAGCACGGAGCAGGGGGTGTCCTCGTGCTCGCCTCGACGAACGAAGGCAAGATCGATGCGATCGCAACCGCCGTCGAGGAGATCGGCGAACGTCCCGCTATCGAGCCGGGCGAGGTGCTCAGCGCGGTCCTTGTGCCGAGCGCGGCGAATGCCATCGACCTGGCCAACGCCCTGGCCCCCGAGCACCTAGAGCTTCTCGACTCCGAGACCGCCGCCATGGCTGACCAGATCACCACGGCCGGTTGCATCTTCACCGGGCCGTTCGGCGCCACCGCCTTCGGCGACTACGTCGCCGGCTCCAACCACGTCCTGCCGACCGGCGGAGCGGGCCGCTTCTCCGGCCCGCTCGGGCCCGACGCCTTCCGCCGCAAGATCGCCACCGTGCAGGTTCCCGCCGAGGCGGCGGCGGAGCTCGCCCCGCACGTCAAGGCGCTCGCCGAGGCAGAGGGCTTCCCCGTGCACGGCGAGTCGGCGATGATTAGGGCAAGGGATTGAAATGAGCAGAACCGCAAGCAAAGAGCGCAGCACCGCCGAGACGCAGATCAAGCTCTCGCTCGACCTCGACGGCGGCGAGTCGAGCGCCGCGACCGGCGTCGGCTTCCTCGACCACATGCTCGACCTGCTCGCCCGCCACGGCGGGCTTGGCCTGCGGGTCGAGGCGAGCGGCGACCTGGAGACCGGCGCCCACCACACCGTCGAGGACGTCGGCATCGTCTTCGGGCAGGCGCTCGACGAGGCGCTCGACGACCGCGCCGGCATTCGCCGCTACGGCTCGGCGCTGGTGCCGATGGACGAGTCGCTGGCCGAGTGCGCGATCGACATCTCCGGCCGGCCGCTGTGCGTGTTCGAAGCCGACCTGCCGACGACGACGATCGCCGGCTTCGACACCGAGCTGGCGGAGGAGTTCTTCCGCGCGGTCGCCAACGCCTCGAAGCTGACCCTGCACGTCTCGGTTCGCTATGGCAGCAACGCCCACCACATGATCGAGGCCTGCTTCAAGGCCTTCGCCCGGGCGCTCCGCGTCGCGGTCTCGCTCGACCCCGAGGAGAGCGGCGTGCCCTCGACGAAGGGGACGCTCAGTGAGTGAGCAGAGTGCCGCAAACAGCGCCGCACCCGGACGCGGGAGCAGAGGAGGCGGCGCCCGTATTTGCATCTTGGACTACGGCGTCGGCAACGTGCGCTCAGTGGAGAAGGCGCTCGAGCACATCGGCGCCGTGGCGACGATCACTCGCGACCCGGCCGAGGTGCGCGCCGCCGACGGCGTGATCCTGCCCGGCGTCGGCGCCTTCCCGCGGGCGATGGAGCGGGTCCGCGAGCTCGGCCTCGACGAGCTGATCGTCGAGCGCCGCGACGCCGGCGTGCCGATCCTCGGCATCTGCCTCGGGCTGCAGCTGCTCTTCGATTCGACCACCGAGCTCGGCGGGGCCGCCGGCCTCGGCCTGCTGCCCGGCGGCGTCGAGGAGCTGGAGGCGGACGGCCTCAAGGTCCCGCACATCGGCTGGTCGCCGGTGCGCTGGGAGAAGGAGTCGGCGCTCACCGACGGAATCGCGAGCGAGACGCCCTTCTACCTGGTCCACTCCTTCGCGCCGCACCCCGACGCGGAGGATTTGCTCGGCACCGCGGCCTACGGCGCCCGTTTCGCCTGCGCCGCCCAGTGCGACAACGTCTTCGGCGTCCAATTCCACCCGGAGAAGTCGAGCGCCGCCGGCCTGCGCCTGCTCGCCAACTTCGCCGGCGTCTGCGCCCGCACACCGACTGCGGCGTGATCCTCTACCCGGCCATCGACATCCGCGGCGGCTGCGCCGTGCGGCTGACCCAGGGCGACTACGACCGCGAGACCGTCTATGACGCCGACCCAGCTGAGGCCGCCCGGCGCTGGGGAAGCGAAGGCGCCCAGTTCCTGCACGTAGTCGACCTCGACGGCGCCAAAGACGGCGAGCCACGCAACCTGCGCCAAATCGAGCGAATAGCAACCGCGGTCCCCTGCCCGATCCAAGTAGGCGGCGGCCTGCGCAACTCGCGCGCCGTGCGCGAAGTACTCGACGCCGGTGCCGAGCGCGTGGTGATAGGCACCGCCGCCCTCCGCGACCCCGAGTTCCTAGCCGCAATGCTGGAGGCCCACGGCGACCGCGTCGTAGTCTCGGTCGATGCCCGCGACGGCAAAGTGGCCCTCCAGGGTTGGACCGAGGCAACCGGCAGAGACGTCGCCGACACGGTCATCGAGCTAAGCGAACGGGGAGTCGTGCGCTTTCTCTGCACGGAGATTGACGTAGACGGAACGATGGACGGACCTGCGCTTGACGAGCTGGCGCGCATTGGAGCCGCCGCCCCTTCGAGCCAGATCATCGCGTCCGGTGGCGTCGGCGACCTTTCGGACCTCCAACACCTCGCGGACCTGGCACAAGCTCACAACAACATTGAGGGTGCAATAGTCGGCCGCGCCCTCTACGAGCAGCGGTTCACCGTTTCCGAGGCCAACGCAGCCCTTCGCGGATAGGGACCGGGGTGCCCTCCCACTACGCTTCGTCAATGGTCCTCAAACGCGTAATCCCCTGCCTAGACGTAGACGCCGGCCGCGTCGTCAAGGGCACCAACTTCGTCGGCCTGCGCGACGCCGGCGACCCGGTCGAGCTCGCCGAGCGCTACGACGCCGAGGGCGCCGACGAGCTCGTCTTCTTGGATATCACCGCCTCCCATGAAAAGCGCGAGACGATCGTCGAGCTGGCCCGCCGCACCGCCGACAACGTCTTCATACCGTTCACGCTCGGCGGCGGCATCCGCTCGGTCGAGGACGCCCAGGCCGTGCTCGACGCCGGCGCCGACAAGGTCTCGGTCAACTCCTCGGCCCTCGCCCGCCCCGAGCTGTTGACCGAGCTCGCCGACCACTTCGGCTCGCAGTGCGTGGTTCTGGCGATCGACGCAAAGCGCGAGGCGGACGGCTGGGACGTCTACGTGAACGGCGGCCGCAACCGGGTCGAGGGTCGCGAGGCGGTCGCCTGGGCAAGGGAGGGGGTCGAGCGCGGAGCGGGGGAGATCCTGCTCACCAGCATGGACCGCGACGGGACCAACGACGGCTACGAGATCGAGCTGACCCGCGCCGTCGCCGACGCGGTGCCGGTGCCGGTGATCGCCTCCGGCGGCGCCGGCCGGCTCGAGCACCTCAGCGAGGCGATCGTCGAGGGCCACGCCGACGCCGTCCTCTGCGCCTCGATCTTCCACTACGGCGCCTACCGGGTACGCGACGCCAAGCGCCACCTGGCCGAGGCAGGCATCCTCGTGCGAGGGGTCTAGGCAGCCGAGATCAGGAACGAGGCGAGGAAGCCGAGCGCGGTCGCGTAGGCCACCGGCGGGCCGCCCTCGCCGAAGGCCTCCGGCATCAGCGTGTCGGCCAGCGAGGCGAGGACGGCGCCGGCGGCGAAGCCGAGCGGCCAGGCGAGGGCGTCCTCGCCGACCCCCTCCAGCGCGGCGTAGCCGACGACGACCGGCACGGCGAGCAGCGCAGCGGTCACCGACCAGACCAGGACGATCTCGCCCTTGCCGAGGTCGTCGCGCATCTTCTCGGCGCCGACGATCGCCTCCGGCAGGTTGGAGGCGAAGATCGCCACCAGCAGGGTCACGGCGCTGCCCTCGAGCAGGGCGACGCCCATCGCCAGGTTCTCCGGGACGCCGTCCAGGGTGACGCCGGCGAGCAGCGCCAGGCCGACGACGCTGCCGCGGGCGCGCCGCCGCTCGTTGCGCCGCTCCAGCCAGCCGTCGACGACGACGAAGGCGGTCGCGCCGGCGAAGAAGGCGATGCCGGCGCGCCAGGCGCCGCCCTGGACGAAGGCCTTCTCGAACAGCTCGAAGGCGACGGCGGTGATCAGCGCGCCGGAGGCGAAGCCGAGCAGCGCCGCGGTGACGGCTCGCCGCGGCGGGCTCCAGACGCCGATCAGGGCCCCGAGCGGCAGAGCCGCGGACGCCACCAGCGCGAAGAGGATCGCTTCGCCCACGCCGCCATTCTGGCCGTTAGCCTCGACGGGATGGCGGCGATATCGATCGACGACCTGGGCGCGGCGCTGGCCGCCGCCCACCCGGAGCTGGCCGCCGTGCGCGCGGTCGCCGGCGAGGACGACGTCTACCTGGTCGGCGGCGCCGTGCGCGACCTGCTGCTCGGGCGCGAGCGGGCCGACGTCGACCTGGTCGTGGTCGGCGACGCCGCCGCGCTCGCCGGCCGGCTGGGCGCCGAGCCGCGCGAGCACGAGCGCTTCGCCACGGCGAAGGCGCAGCTCGACGGCCACGAGGTCGACCTCGCCACCGCCCGCACCGAGAACTATCCGCGGCCGGGAGCGCTGCCCGAGGTCGAGCCGGCGGCGAGCATCGAGGCCGACCTGGCGCGGCGCGACTTCACGATCAACGCGCTCGCCGTCCCGCTGCGGGGCGAGCCGGCGCTGATCGACCCCTACGGCGGTCAGGCCGACCTGGAAGCGGGCCTGCTGCGGGTCCTGCACGAGCGCTCCTTCGTCGACGACCCGACCCGCGCGCTGCGCGCCGCCCGCTACGCGGCCCGCTTCGGCTTCCGCCTCGAGGAGGGGACCGAGGCGCTGCTGCGCGCCGCCGACCTCGACACCGTCTCGGCCGACCGGCGCCGTGCCGAGCTGCTGCGGCTGGCGGCGGAGCCGCAGGCCATAAGAGCGCTTTCGCTGGCGGCCGAGTGGGGACTCGTGGAGCCGGCACCGGGCGGACTGGAGCTTGCCGCGAAAACTGCCGAGCTGATCTCCACGCACCCGTGGGACCTGGCCGAAGATCGCGCCAGGATGATCCTCGCAATGGCGCTGCAGCCTGTGGGGCGCGAGGTCGCCATGGTCGAAGCAAGCCCACGGAGCCCGTCTGCTGCGGTTGAGCTGGCACGCCGGTTCCATCCACCGGAGCTGGTCAGCGCACGCGTGCGAGGTGCAGATTGGCTCGACGACTATGTGGAGGAATGGACGAACGTGAAGCTCGAGATCGACGGCGAGGACCTGATCGCGGCCGGCGTGCCGCAAGGGCCGGCGATCGGGCGCGGCCTGCAGGAGGCCTTGCGTCGCAAGCTGGACGGCGAGGTCGCGGGGCGCGAGGAAGAGCTGGAGGTCGCCCTGGCCGCCGCGCGGCAGGAGAGCGCCTGATGGAGTGGCGCGAGTCCGGCGGCTCGACCCGGTGGGGGCCTGAGCGGTGCCCGGCCTGATCCACGGCATCGACCCGGCGAAGGTCGCCGCCAACCTGGAGCGGGTGCGCGAGCACGCCGGCGCCGGGGTCGAGATCCTGGCGGCGACCAAGTACGTGCCGCTGGAAGAGATGGGCGCCCTGGCCGATGCCGGCGTCCGCCTGGTCGGCGAGAACCGCCAGCAGGACCTCAGCGCCAAGCACGAGCGCTGGGGGGACCGCTTCGAGTGGGACTTCGTCGGCAACCTGCAGAGCCGCAAGGTGAAGCGGATCCTGCCGCTCTGCCGGCTGATCCACTCGGTCGCCACCGACTCGGTCCTCGAGCAGCTCGGCCGCCACGGCACGCCCGCGACCGAGGTCCTGGTCGAGGTCAACGTCGCCGGCGAGCACGGCAAGGGCGGGGTGGCGCCCGCCGAGCTGGGCGAGCTCGTCGCCCGCTGCCCGGTGCGGGTCGTCGGCCTGATGACGATGCCGCCCTTCAGCACCGACCCCGAGGATTCGCGCCCACATTTCGCCCGCCTCGCCGAGCTGGCCGCCGAGCACGGCCTGGCGCGGCTCTCGATGGGCACCTCCCAGGATTGGCAGGTCGCGGTCGAGGAGGGGGCGACGATCGTCCGCCTCGGCACCGCCCTCTACATATAGACCGCCCGAGCAGCCATAATCCGTAAAGGAATCGGCCAGTTCGGGCCGAATCAGCCGGCATGGCACTACGCGACACGTGGCATAAAGCACTTGTTTACTTCGGCCTCGCCGAAGAGCACGAGCACGCGCCCGAGTACGAGGAAGAGTTCGACGCCGAAGTCGACGAGGACCTCGAAGGCCGGCGCGAATCGGGCCAGGTGCGCCGCCTGCCGACCTCGCGCCGCTCCCGCCGCGACGAGATCGACGACATCTTCGCCGACGACGAGCCGATCTCGGCCTCGCGCACCCGCGTCCTGCGGCCGGTCGGCGAGGACTCCGACGTCAAGGTCCACCTGGTGATTCCGCGCAACTTCAACGACGCCCAGCAGGTGGCCGACCAGTTCAAGCGCTCGGTGCCGGTGATCCTCAACCTGCAGACCACCGACCACGAGCTCTCCAAGCGGATGATCGACTTCTGCTCCGGCCTCACCTACTCGCTCGACGGCGGCATGCAGCGGATCGCCGAGAAGATCTTCCTGCTCACGCCGCGCAACGTCGAGGTTTCGGCCGAGGAGAAGGCGCGGCTGCTCGACAAAGGGTTCTTCAACCAGAGCTGAGTCCGACTAGAGTCTTCCGGCGATGATCGTTGGCTTCGTCGGAGCTGGAAGCATGGCCGCGGCGATGGCGCGCGGCTGGGCCGGCGAGGTCGAGTCGATGCTGTTCACCGACTCGGGATCGGGGCGGGCTGAGGCGCTGGCGGAGGAGGTGCGCGGCCGCGCGCTCGAGTCGAATGCTGAGCTGGCGCGGGAGGCTGACCTGGTCGTGCTGGCGGTCAAGCCGGCGCGACTCAGCGAGGTGGCAGCTGAGCTGGGCCACGCCAAAGCCGTCGTCTCGCTTCTAGGCGCCACGTCGCTGGAAACGGTCCAGGGGGCGTTCCCCGACGCGCAGGTGGCGCGGGTGATGCCGAACATCGCGGTCGAGGTGCACCGCGGCGTGCTCTGTGTCGCCGGCGCCCTTCCCGACGAGCTGATGCGCCTGCTGGGGCTGCTCGGCCACGTCGTCGAGCTGCCGGACGAGCAGTTCGACGCCGCCACCGCGGTGATGGGCTGCGCGCCGGCCTACCTGGCGCTGGCGGTCGAGGCGTTGGCCGGCGCCGGCGCCGATGCCGGCCTCGACGCCGCGCTGTCGCGGCGGCTGGTCACCGAGACGGCCTCCGGAACGGCTGAGCTGATGCGGCGCCACGACCCCGCCGCCGTGCGGCAGGCGGTCGCCTCGCGCGGCGGCAGCACCGAGGCCGGCCTGGAGGCGCTGGAGCGCGAGGGCGCGCGCGAGGCGTTCGCGGCCGCCGTGCGCGCCTCGTTGGAGCGGATGCGGGGGTGATCCCGCTTGCCGTCAGCCGCGACGACGTCGCCGAGTACGTCGGCGCGCTCTTCCTCGTCTACATCGTCCTGATCCTGATCCGGGTGCTGATGTCGTGGATCCCGCGCATCCCCTACAACCCGACCCTGCGGCGGGTGCTCGACTTCGTCAGCGAGACCACCGACCCCTACCTCAACCTCTTCCGCCGCATCATCCCGCCGATCGGGGGCGGCGGCTTCGGCCTCGACCTCAGCCCGATGATCGGGATCGTCGTCCTCGTCCTCGCCCGCGGCCTGATCGTCGGCCTGATCGCCGCGTGAGCGGGGGAAGCGGTCGCGCCTGGGGCCGCGCCGGCGCGCTCTGCGCCCTCGTCGTCGTCCTCGACCAGGTCGCCAAGGCGGCGGTCGAGGCCAACCTGGTGCCCGGCGAGCAGGTGGACGTGCTCGGCCCGCTCGGCCTCACCCTGGCCCACAACCGCGGCATCGCCTTCGGCCTCGCCGCCGGCGGCGGCGCGCTGCTGGTGCTGGTCACCGTTGTCGCGCTGGGCTTCGTCGCGGCGCTCTTCGCGCGCGAGCCGCAGCGGCGGGGAATGTGGGTGGCGGTCGGCCTGCTGGCCGGCGGCGCGCTCGGCAACCTCGTCGACCGGCTGCGAGCCGGCGAGGTGACCGACTACGTCGACGTCCTCGGCTGGCCGCCCTTCAACCTGGCCGACGTGGCGATCACGCTCGGCGTCGTCGCGCTGGCGCTGATCTACCTGCGCTGGGGAGGGGAGGGGTGAGCGAGCTGCGCGTCGTCCACCTCGACGAGCACCTCGCGGTGGTCGACAAGCCCGCCGGCCTCGTCGTCCACCCGGCCCCCTCGCACCGGGGGCCGACGATGGTCGACGAGCTGGTGGAGATCCTCGGCGGCGGCGCCGACCCGGAGCGGCCCGGCATCGTCCACCGTCTCGACCGCGGCACCAGCGGCCTGCTGGTCGTCGCCCGCGACGAGGCGACCCACGCCGCGCTGCAGCGGCTGGTCCGCGAGCGCGCGGTCGAGCGCGCCTACCTGGCGCTCGCCGGCGGCCGCCTCGCCGCCCGCACCGGCACGATCGACGCGCCGGTCGGCCGCGCCTCGCGGCGGCGTCACCGCATGGCCGTCGCCGGCGCCTCCTCGCGCCAGGCGCGCACCCACTTCGAGGTGCTGGAGCTGCTCCCTGCCGAGACCTACCTGGAGGCGAAGCTGGAGACGGGCCGCACCCACCAGATCCGCGCCCACTTCGCGGCGATCGGCCACCCGCTGGTCGGTGACACGACCTACGGCGGCGCGGAGAAATACGGCCTGGGCAGGCAGTTCCTGCACGCCCACCGGCTCGCCTTCGCACACCCCGCCGGCGGCGAGGCGATGAGCTTCGAGTCGGAGCTGCCCAACGACCTGGCCGCGGCGCTGGCCGCCGCCCGCACCGCCTGAGCGGCGGCGCCCCACTACAATTCGCCCGTTCGAAACCGACCCCCGTCGGACCGCCCCGGATCCTGACCGGCCGCGAGGCCGCGTCCCCGGCTAGGGCGGCGGGGCTATCGCCAACCCAAGGAGAGTCATAGATGGCAGAGGCAGGCCTCAAGGAGCTGCTGGAGGCCGGAGTGCACTTCGGCCACCAAACCCGGCGCTGGAACCCCAACATGCGCCGCTACATATTCACCGAGCTCGATGGCATCCACATCATCGACCTCATCCAAACCGAGGCGCTGTTGGAGAACGCGCGCCGCTTCGCCGGCGAGCTGGCCGGCGGCGGCGGCACGGTGCTCTTCGTCGGCACCAAGAAGCAGGCGCGCGGCGCGGTCAAGGAGTGGGCCGACCGCTGCAAGATGCCCTACGTCAACCAGCGCTGGCTGGGCGGTCTGCTGACCAACTTCAACACGATCTCGCAGCGGATCGGGCGCCTGCACGAGCTGACCGAATGGCAGCAGGAGGGCAAACTCGAGCTGCTGCCGACCAAGGAGCGGATGGGCATGCTGGCCGAGCTGACCAAGCTCGAGTACAACCTCGGCGGCGTGCGCGACATGGATCGGCTGCCCGAGGCGGTCTTCGTCACCGACCTGAAAACCGAGGAGATCGCGGTGCGCGAGGCGGTGCGGCTGCGGATCCCGATCATCGGCCTGGTCGACACCAACTGCGACCCGACCCACATCGACTACGTCATCCCCGGCAACGACGACGCGATCCGCTCCTGCCGGCTGGTGATCGGCACGATCGGCGCCGCGGTCGAGGAGGGCGCCGGCGCCTGGCGCGTGCAGGAGGAACGGCGCCTGCAGGAGGAGATGGAACGGCGCAAGAAGGAAGAGGAAGAGCGCAAGAAGCGCGAGGAGGAAGAGAAAGCGCGGCAGGAAGCGGAGGAGGCGAAGAAAGTGGCCGAGGAAGCGGCTGCGAAAGAGGCTCAGGCCACGCCACCCGCGGCAGACGCCCCTGAGCAAGAGGGCTCCAAATGACCATCTCGGCGGCAGATGTAAAAGCGCTGAGGGACCGCACCGGGGCGGCGATGATGGACTGCAAAGCGGCCCTCGCGGAGTCCGAGGGGGACGTTGACCGGGCGATCGAGATCCTGCGGGTGAAGGGGCAGGCCTCGGCGGCGAAGCGCGAAGGGCGCGGCACCAGCGAGGGCGTGATCGCCTCCTACGTGCACGCCAACGACAAGGTCGGGGCGATGGTCGAGGTCCAGTGCGAGACCGACTTCGTCGCCCGCAACGAGGACTTCAATGCCTTCGCCTACGAGGTCGCCCTGCACGTCGCCGCCACCGCGCCGAGGTACGTCAGCGCCGAGGAGATCCCCGAGGAGGAGCGCGAGGCGGAGAAGCGGGTCTTCGAGGAGAAGGCGCGCGAGGACGGCAAACCCGACGACGTGGTGGAGAAGATCGTCGCCGGCAGGCTCGCCAAGTGGGCGAAGGAGGTGGCGCTGCTCGACCAGCCCCACGTCAACGCCGAGAAGCACGACTCGAAGACGATCGAGGAGCTGCGCCAGGAGCTGGCGGCGAAGACCGGCGAGAACGTCCGCGTGGCGCGTTTCGCCTACTTCCGCGTGGGCGAGGGCGATTGAGCCGGCCCGAGCCCAAGTTCGGCCGCATCCTCCTGAAGCTCTCGGGGGAGGCGCTGATGGGGCAGCGCGAGCACGGAACCGACCCCGAGCAGGTCGAGCGGATCGCCCGCCAGATGGCGGCGGTGCGGGCGCGCGGGGTCGAGGTGGCGATCGTGGTCGGCGCCGGCAACATCTACCGCGGCCTGGCCGGCGCCGCGGCGGGCATGGATCGCGCCACCGGCGACTACATGGGGATGCTGGCCACCGTGCTCAACGCGCTCACCCTGCAAGACGCGCTGGAGAAGGTCGGCGAGCGCACCCGGGTGATGTCGGCGATCGACGTGAAGGAGGTCGCCGAGCCCTACATCCGCCGCCGCGCGATGCGCCACCTGGAGAAAGGGCGGATCGTGATCTTCGCCGCCGGGACCGGCAACCCGTTCTTCACCACCGACACCGCGGCGGCGCTGCGCGCTCTGGAGATCCACGCGGAAACGATCCTGATGGCGAAGAACGGGGTCGAGGGGGTCTACGACGCCGACCCGGCGACCAACCCCGACGCCAAGTTCATCCCCGCGATCAGCCACCGCGAGGCGATCGAGCGCGGGTTGAAGGTGATGGACTCGACCGCGCTCTCCCTCTGCATGGACAACGACCTGCCGATCTACGTCTTCAACATGGGCGACGAGGCGAACATAGATAGGATCGTCGGCGGCGAGCGAGTGGGCACGCTGGTCAGCAGCGCGCCCGCCGGATAGAGCGGAGAGAGGACGCCGTGGAGCTGATCGACGAGCTGCTGAGCGACGCCGAGGAGCGGATGCGCAAGTCGGTCGAGTCGAGCCGCAACGAGCTCGCGACGGTTCGCACCGGGCGCGCCTCGCCCCACCTGCTCGACCGGATCGCGGTCGACTACTACGGCTCGCAGACGCCGCTGAAGCAGCTCGCCAACGTCGCGGCCACGGACGCCCGCCTGCTCACCGTCACGCCCTTCGACAAGGGCTCGATCGGCGAGATCGAGAAGGCGATCCAGGACTCCGACGTCGGCCTGACGCCGAGCAACGACGGCAACGTGATCCGCCTGCAGATCCCCGAGCTGACCGAGGAGCGGCGGCGCGAGATGGTCAAGGTCGTGCACGGCGTCGCCGAGGAGGGCCGCGTCGCGGTGCGCAACATCCGCCGCGACACGATGCAGGACCTGCGCGAGCTGAAGAAGGAGGGGGAAGCGGGCGAGGACGACGAGCGCCGCGCCGAGGCCGCCCTGCAGAAGCAGACCGACGAGGCGATCACCGAGATCGACGAGCTCCTCAAGGGGAAGGAAGAGGAGATCCTGGAGGTGTGAGCGCCTCCGCGCGGTACGTCGCGATCATCACCGACGGCAACGGGCGCTGGGCGCAGCGGCGCGGCCTGCCCGTCGTTGAGGGGCACCGGGCGGGGGCCGACACGGTCAAGGCGCGGCTGCGCGACGCGGTCGAGCTGGGGATCGAGGAGCTGACTGTCTACTCCTTCTCGACCGAGAACTGGTCGCGGCCGGGGGCGGAGGTCGAGGGGTTGATGCGGATGTTCGGCGAGCGGATCGACGCCGAGACCCCCGAGCTCGACGCCGAAGGTGTGCGGATGCGTTTCGTCGGCCGCCGCGAGGGGGTCGCGCCGGAGCTGGTCGAGCGGATGGCGTGGGCGGAGGAGAAGACCGCCGGCAACGATCGCATCTCCCTCTTCGTCGCCTTCAACTACGGCGGCCGGGGGGAGATCGTCGACGCGGCGCGCGGCTTCGAGGGCGGCGGCGAGGAGGAGTTCCGCCGCCGCCTCTACGCGCCCGAGATGCACGACCCCGACCTCTTGATCCGCACCAGCGGCGAGCAGCGCCTCTCCAACTACCTGCTCTGGCAGTGCGCCTACTCGGAGCTGGTCTTTCGCGACGAGCTCTGGCCCGACTTCGGCCGCGAGGCGTTCGAGGAGTCGCTGCGCGAGTTCGAGGCGCGGCGGCGCCGGTTCGGGGCGAGGAGCTGATGGTGCGCGACCTCTTCGACGAGGAGATGTTCGCCGAAGAGCCGCCGCCGCGGCCGCCCAGGCCGCCGCGCGAGGAGCGGGGGCGGCGCCGGGGCGGCGGCCGCGGCGAGACGCTGCGGCGGATCCTCGTCGCGATCCCCTGGATCGCCTTCGCGATCGTGATCGTCGTCATCGGGGAGCTGCCGTTCGCGATCGCGATGGTGGCGATCGGGGCGCTCTGCCTGCGCGAGTACCTGCTGATGACCGCGCCGATGCGGCCGATCGGGATCGCCGCCTACCTTGCCGTGGCGGGGCTGATCGCCGCCGCCCACTTCGGCGCCGCCTTCAACGTCCTGCTCGTCCTCGCCGCCTCCTTCCCGGTGCTATTCGTCTTCGGCGCCGACCGCAACCACCGCGACGGGATCACCGGCTCGATGGGGGTGACGCTGCTCGGCGTCGTCTGGATCGGCCTGCCGCTGGTCCACGCGGTGCTGCTGCGCGACCTGCCCGACCACGGCGCCGCCCTGCTGATCGACGTCCTGGTCGGCACCTTCGCCACCGACACCGGCGCCTACGCGGTTGGCCGCATGTTCGGCTCGCGCCCGATCGCCCCCAGCCTCTCGCCCAACAAGACGATCGAGGGGCTGATCGGCGGCTTCCTGATCGGCACGATGGCCTTCTGGTTCGCCGGCCTCTACCAGGACTGGCTCTCCGGGGTCGACGCGCTGATCATCGGCGCCGCCGTCGCCGCGATCGGCCCGGTCGGCGACCTCTTCGAGTCGATGGTCAAGCGCGACCTCGGCAAGAAGGACACCGGCCGCCTCTTCGGCCCGCACGGCGGCCTGTTCGACCGCCTCGACGCGGTCTTCTTCACGATCGTGGTGGGTTATTACCTCTCCGTCCAGCTGGTCTACTGAGCTACCTAAACTGCTGTAGATGAAGAAGGTCGTCATCCTGGGCAGTACCGGCTCGATCGGCAGGCAGGCGCTGCAGATCGTCGCCGCTTCCGAGGAGCTGCAGGTCGTCGGACTGGCGGCCGGGTCCAGCTGGGAGCCGCTGCTCGAGGCGGCGCGGCAGCACGGCGTGCCGGTCGTGGCGCTGGCCGACCCAGGGGCGGCGGAGGGCGCCAGGGCCGCCTGGGATGGCCAAGTCCTCGCCGGCGAGGAAGGAATCCGCGAGCTGATCGCCTCCTCGGGCGCCGACCTCGTCCTCAACGGGATGGTCGGCGCGGCGGGGCTCGGACCGACCGTGGTGGCGCTGAGCGAGGGGATCGACCTGGCGCTGGCCAACAAGGAGAGCCTGGTAATCGGCGGCGAGCTGACCACGGCGCTGGCCGAAGCGACCGGCGCCCGCCTCTTGCCGGTCGACTCCGAGCACTCCGCCCTCTTCCAGCTGATCGACGCGGCGGGGCCGGGGACGGTCGAGCGGCTCGTGCTGACCGCCTCCGGCGGGCCCTTCCGCGGCCGCACCGACCTCGACGGCGTAACGGTCGACGATGCCCTGGCGCACCCGACCTGGCGCATGGGCGGGCGGATCACGATCGACTCGGCGACCCTGATGAACAAGGGCTTCGAGGCGATCGAGGCCCACCACCTCTTCGGCGTGCCCTACGAGCGGATCGAGGTCGTCGTCCACCCGCAGTCGATCGTCCACTCGCTGGTCGACCTCAACGACGGCGCCAGCCTCGCCCACCTCGGCCATCCCGACATGCGGGTGCCGATCTCCTACGCCCTGCACTACCCCGCGCGGGCCGACGTCGAGGTGCCGCGGCTCGACCTCGCCGCGGTAGGCGAGCTCGCCTTCGAGCCGCCCGATCTCGAGACCTTCGCCTGCCTGCGCCTGGCCTTGGAGGCGGGCAGGGCGGGGGGGACGGTGCCCTGCGTGCTCAACGCCGCCGACGAGGTAGCGGTCGCCGCCTTCCTCGACGGGAGCATCCCCTTCGCCGCGATCGCGACGGTCGTCGAGGGCGTGCTGGAGGAGATGCCCGCAGCGCCGGTCACCCACTTCGAGGAGCTCTTCGCGGTCGACGCGGAGGCGCGGCGCCGGACCGAGGAGCGGGTCGGGGGGTTGGCAAAGGTATGAACTGGTTGCTGATCTTCCTCGGCTTCTCGGCGCTGATCATCCTGCACGAGGCGGGGCACTTCTTCGCCGCCAAGGCGACCGGGATGCGGGTCGAGCGCTTCTTCCTCTTCTTCCCGCCAAAGCTGTTCTCGATCAAGCGGGGCGAGACCGAGTACGGGATCGGCGCGATCCCCGCAGGCGGCTTCGTGAAGATCAGCGGCATGAACCCCGACGAGGAGCTGCCGCCCGAGGCGAAGGGCCGCGGCTATTACGACCAGCCCGTCTGGAAGCGAATCGTCGTGATCGGCGCGGGGCCGGCGGTCAACATCGTGCTGGCCTTCGCGATCTTGTTCGTGCTGGCGTTCAACGTCAACCAGGTCAACCAGACGGTCGGCGACGTCCTGCCGGGCTCGCCGGCAGCCAGGGTGCTTCAGCCGGGCGACGAGATCGTCGCAGTCGACGGCCGCCGCTATCCGAACATGGGCCTGGAACAGCGCCTGCGCCGCTTCGTCGACCAGGTCGGAGCGCACGAGTGCGCCGGCAGGCAACGAAACGGCTGCCTGGCGGCAACCCCGGTCGAGCTGACGGTGCGCCGCGACGGGCAGCTGCACACGATCTCGGTACGGCCGGAATACGACGCGGCGATCAAGCGCACCAGGGTCGGCTTCGGCTACGGCAGCGAACCGGCCAACTTCGCCGCGGGCGGCGCAGCCGACTGGGCCGCGGACAAAATGTGGCTGGTAGCCAGCCGCACCGCAACGGTCTTCGCCAGGCTCTTCGAAGAGGAGAAGCGCAAGGAAGTCTCCGGCATCGTCGGGGTCAGCGCCACCGCGAACGAGGTCATCGACATCGGCACCAACGAGTCGCTGCTCCTCCTCGCCGTGGTCAGCCTCTCGCTTGGCCTGATCAACCTCTTCCCATTCCTACCGCTCGACGGCGGGCACATCTTCTGGAGCCTGGTGGAGAAGGTCCGCGGCCGGCGCGTCCCCTTCTCGGTGATGGAGCGCGCCGGCGCGGTCGGCTTCGTCCTGGTGATCATGCTCTTCTTCATCGGCCTCACCAACGACATAGGCCGCCTCACCGGCGAAGGCTTCGACGTGCGGTAGGGCTACGCGGAGAGCCGGAACGGGGGTACTGGTCGGTGACCAGGCTCCGCGGAACCGCCTTGGGCGTGACGGTTTCGTGACGAATGGGCCGCCAAGATAGCCTTTAGGCATGGCTTCCAAGCGGCAGATATTCGTCGGCGGGGTGCCGATCGGGGGTGGGGCGCCGGTCGCCGTGCAGACGATGACCAAGACCGAGACCGCCAACCTGGCGGCGACGATGGAGCAGATCCACAAGGTCGCCGACGCGGGGGCGGACCTGGTGCGGGTGGCGGTGCCGCGCGACGACGACGCCGAGGCGCTGCGAACGATCGTCAAGCAGTCGCCGATCCCGGTGATCGCCGACATCCACTTCAACCACACCCTGGCGCTGAAGGCGATCGACGCCGGCGCCCACTGCATCCGCCTCAACCCGGGCAACATCGGCGGCCGCGAGAAAGTCGCCGAGGTCGCCGAGCGGGCGACCGCGGCCGGGGTGCCGATGCGGATCGGCGTCAACTCCGGCTCGCTGCCCAAGCACCTGCACGAGCTGGAGCGCTCCGAGCCGGTCGAGGCGCTGGTCGCCGCCGCGGTCGAGTTCGTCGAGCTGATGGAGAGCCTCGACTTCACCGAGTTCAAGGTCTCGATCAAGTCGACCAACGTGCCCAACACGATCGCCGCCAACCGGCTGCTCTCCGAGCGGATCCCCTACCCGTTGCACCTCGGCATCACCGAGGCGGGCACGAAGTGGTCCGGCTCGCTCAAGTCCGCGGTGGGGCTGGGGACGCTGCTCGCCGACGGGGTCGGCGACACGATCCGGATCAGCCTCTCCACCTTTCACGCCGAGGAGGAGGTCAAGGTCGCCTGGGAGATCCTCAAGGCGCTGCAGCTGCGCGAGCGCGGCCCGGTGCTGATCGCCTGCCCGACCTGCGGCCGCCTGCAGTTCGACATGGACTCGGTCGTCGCCGAGATCGAGCGGCGGCTGGAGGGCTACGCCGAGCCGATCGAGGTCGCCGTGCTCGGCTGCGCGGTGAACGGGATCGGCGAGGCGAGCCACGCCGACTTCGGCATCACCGGCGCCAAGAACGAGGGCCTGATCTTCGCCGGCGGCAAGCCGCTGCGCAAGGTGCCGCAGGCGGAGCTGGTCGACGCGCTGTTCGAGGAGATCGACAAGTCGCTGGACCGCGGCAAGGTCGAGGTCGACGAGCTCGAGGCGGGGGAGGGGGCCGCCTGGCTGGCGAAGATCGAGGAGGAGAACGCCGGCGACCTCACCCCGGAGAAGATCGCCCAGCTGGAGCACGAAGCTGCGGAAAAGGGCGAGTCCGACCGCGTGCTGCTCGACGAGGACGCCTCGCCCACCGCCGGCCGGCGCTTCTCCAGGGCCTGAGCGATGCCGCCGGCCCTCGACGCAAAGACGCTCGCCGAGGCCTTCCAGAGGACCGCCGCCGAGAACGCCGAGAAGGTCGCCCTGCGCACCAAGGACGACGCATTCAGCGCCACCTGGGGCGAGTACGCCGAGCGCGTGCGGCGGGTCGCCGCCGGGCTGGCGGCGCTCGGAGTCGGCCGCGGCGACACGGTCGGGCTGATGCTGACCAACCGGCCCGAGTTCCACTTCGCCGACGCCGGCGCGATGCACCTCGGCGCGACCGCCTTCTCGGTCTACAACACCTCGACCGCCGAGCAGATCGCCTACCTGCTCGAAGACGCCGCCAACCGGGTGCTCTTCACCGAGCGTGCCTTGCTCGAGACGGTGACGGAGGCGCGGGCCGGCGAGAACGCGCTGGAGCACGTGGTCGTGGTCGACGGCGAGGCGGGGGAGAGGACGCTGACCCTGGCCGACCTGGAAGCGCGCGGCGAGGAGGGCTTCGACTTCGAGGCCGCCTGGCGCGCGGTCGAGCCCGAGGACCTGCTGACCCTGATCTACACCTCGGGAACCACCGGGCCGCCGAAGGGCGTGCAGCTCAGCCACGCGGCGATGATGGCGGCGATCCGCAGCTTCGACCAGGTCGTCGGGCTGAAGCCGGACGGGAGCGTGATCTCCTGGCTGCCGATGGCCCACATCGCCGAGCGCAACGTCAGCCACTACCTGCCGATGGCGAGCGGTGCGACCGTCACCTGCTGCCCCGACCCGCGCCAGGTGGTCGCCTACCTGACCGAAGTCCGCCCGACCTGGTTCTTCGCCGTGCCGCGCATCTGGGAGAAGCTGATGGCGGCGATGGAAGTCGGCTTCGCCGCCGAGGAGGACGAGGCCAAACAGGCGGCGATCGAGTGGGCGCTGGGCGTCGGCAGGCGCCGCGTCGCCGCCGAGCAGGCGGGCGAGGAGCTCTCCGACGAGCTGCGCGAGGAGCACGCCAAAGCCGACGAGCTGGTGCTCTCCAAGCTGCGCGAGCGGATCGGCCTCGACCGGGCCGAGGCGGTCAACGTCGGCGCCGCGCCGAGCCCGCCGGAGGTGATCGAGTTCTTCCACGCGATCGGCGTTTCGCTGGCCGAGCTGTGGGGGATGTCGGAGACCTGCGCGGCGGGCACCTGCAACCCCTCGGAGCGGATCAAGATCGGCACGGTCGGCCCGCCCGCGCCCGGCGTCGAGCTGAAGCTCGCCGAGGACGGCGAGATCCTCGTCCGCGGGCCGATGACGATGGTCGGGTACCGCAACGACCCGGAGAAGACGCGCGAGACGATCGACGGCGAGGGCTGGCTGCACACCGGCGACGTCGGCGAGCTCGACGGGGACGGCTACCTGCGGATCGTCGACCGCAAGAAGGAGCTGATCATCAGCTCGGCCGGCAAGAACATGTCGCCGGCCAACATCGAGGCGAAGATCAAGGCCGCCTGCCCGCTGATCGGCCAGGTCGTCGCGGTCGGTGACGACCGCCCCTACATCGTCGCGCTGGTCGTCCTCGACCCGGACGCCGCGCCGGCCTTCGCCGCCGAGCAGGGGATCGGGGACGGCAGCCTCGAGGCGCTCGCCGCCGAGCCCGCCGTGCTGGGGGAGGTCGCCGCCGGGGTCGAGCGGGGCAACGCCGGCCTCGCCCGGGTCGAGCAGGTGAAGAAGTTCAAGCTGCTGCCGGCCGAGTGGCAGCCCGGCGGGGTCGAGCTGACGCCGACGATGAAGCTCAAACGACGGCCGATCGAACACCGCTATCAAGCCGAGATCGAGGAGCTCTACGCCGAGTAGCCACAGCGCGAAAGCTGCTGTCGCCAGCTACCCGTCTTACTAGTGGATAGGTTTCCTGCGTGAGCAGGCTGAGCCAGACCTTCCTCCCGACCCTCAAGGACCCGCCGGCGGACGCCGAGGCGACCTCGCACAAGCTGATGGTGCGCGCCGGCCTGATCCGCCAGTTGGGGGCCGGCCTCTGGACCTACCTGCCGGCGGGCCGGCGGGTCGAGCTCAAGGTCGAGGCGATCCTGCGCGAGGAGATGGAGGCGATCGGCTGCCAGGAGATGCTGATGCCGGTCCTGCAGCCGGCCGAGCCGTGGAAGACGACCGGCCGCTACGCGATCGAGGAGCTGTTCAAGCTCGAGGACCGCAAGGGAGCGCCGATGGCGCTGGCGATGACCCACGAGGAGTGCGTCACCTACCACGTCGCCCGCGAGGTGCGCTCCTACCGCGATCTCCCCATGATGCTCTTCCAGATCCAGACGAAGGAGCGCGACGAGCCGCGCCCCCGCGCCGGCGTGCTGCGCACCCGCGAGTTCACGATGAAGGACGCCTACTCCTTCGACCGCGACGAGGAGGGCCTGGCGCGCTCCTACGAGCTGCAGAGCGAGGCCTACGCCCGCGTCTTCGACCGCTGCGGCCTGCGCTGGCACCGGGTCGAGTCCGACGTCGGCATGATGGGCGGCTCGGGAGCGCACGAGTACATGGCGCCCTGCCCGGCCGGCGAGAACGAGGTCGCGCTGGCGCCCGGCTACGCGGCCAACGTCGAGGTCGCCTCGGCCGAGCCGCAGCCGGTCGAGCCGCCGCCGCCGCTGGAGGCCCCCGAGCGGGTCGACACCCCCGGCCTGACCACGGTCGAGGAGGTCTCCGGCTCGCTCGGCGTGCCCGCCGGGGCGCTGCTCAAGGCGATGCCGGTGGTGGTCGAGGGGCGCGGCACGGCGCTCGTCCTGGTGCGCGGCGACCACCGCCTCAACGAGGTCAAGCTGCGCAACGCGCTCGGCGCCGACTTCCGCCCGGCGCGGCCGGAGGAGATCGAGGCCGAGCTCGGCCCGGTCGGCTTCGTCGGCCCGGTCGGCGCCCGCGTCCCGGTCCTGAAGGACGCCGCGATCCGGGGCGACTCCTACGTCAGCGGCGCCAACCGGGCCGACGCCCACCTGCGCAGCGTGCGGCCCGGCCGCGACTTCGAGTTCGAGGAGGTCGACGTGCGCAGGGTCGAGGCCGGCGACACCGCCCCGGGCGGCGGCACGATCGAGATCGAGCCGGCGATCGAGGTCGGCAATATCTTCAAGCTCGGCAGCCGCTACTCGGAGCCGCTCGGCGCCACCTACCTCGACGAGTCGGGCACCGAACGCCCGATCGTGATGGGCTCCTACGGGATCGGCCCGGCGCGGATCGTCGCCGCCGTGATCGAGCAGCGGGCGGACGAGCGCGGCATCGTCTGGCCGGCGGCGCTCGCCCCCTGGCAGGTGCAGCTGGTCTCGCTGGCAAAGGCGGGAGAGGAGGCGCGCGCCACCGCCGACGAGCTCTACGAGGCGCTGCGCGACGCCGGCGCCGCCGTCCTCTACGACGACCGCGACGCCGGCCCGGGGGAGAAGCTGACCGACGCCGAGCTGCTCGGCTGCCCGCTGCGCCTCGTGGTCGGGCGGCGCGGCCTGGAGAAGGGCGTGGTCGAGGCGAGCGAGCGGGACGGCGGCGCCGAGCACGAGCTGCCGCTGGCCGAGGCGAGCGAGCGCGCCCTCTCCCTGCTCGAGCGCGGAGATGGCTGAGCGGGCGCCATTCGGCCGCGGCCGCGTCCGCCGCCTCTTCGGGCTCGACCGCAGCGGCCCGCCGCCGCGCCAGACCCAGGCGGGGGAGCCGCTCAACCCGTGGACGCTGCCCAACCTGGTCGGCTACCTGCGCCTCGCGGCGCTGCCGCTCTTCCTCTACCTCGCCTTCGAGTCCGGCGACGGCCGCAGCGCCGCCTCCGCGGCCCTCTTCTGGCTGATCGCCGCCGGCGACTACCTCGACGGCTTCCTCGCCCGCGTCACCGGCCAGTACAGCCGCCTGGGGACGCTGCTCGACCCCTTCATCGACCGGCTGACGATCCTCTCGGGCGCGGCGGTGTGCTGGCACTTCGAGCTGCTGCCGCGCTGGGCGCTGGCGCTGCTCGCCGCCCGCGAGCTGGCGATGCTGCTCGTCGCCCAGTACGGGATCCGCCACGGCGTCCGCCTGTCCGTCAACTGGCCGGGGCGGATCGCGGTCTTCCCGATCATGGGCGGCCTCTTCTTCGCCCTCGCCTTCGACGGCTGGGTGCCGGCGGCGCTGCTCGTCGGCGGCGTCCTGCTGGCGATCCTCGCCACCGTCCTCTACGCACGCACGGGCATCGTCGCGCTGCGGGCGAAGCGAGCGCAAGGCGGCCCTAAGGACCTATCCTGATAGGGAAATCGCACCCCTGGATACGGCCCAGGACACTGCGCGGATTCGGCCCCGTCGCGAATCCCACATGGCGCTGCCATGCGGAATCCGCGCCGTGACCGCCCCGCTTGGTCCTGAACCGTCCCAGGGGCACGCCCCTATCGGGATAGGTCCTAAGTCTCCATAACCTTCAACCTGGAGTTGAACCTTTGGCCGGGCGACCTATAATCGAGCTTCCAGCGGCCAACGGAGGCGCAGGCCTCCCGATCAAGGAGCGAGATGGAGGACACCTTTCCAGATCTCGGTTCGCTCAGCGACGAAGAGCTGAGGGACCTGATCGACAAGCTCACCGGCGAAGAGAACGAGATCTCCTACAAGCGGCGGGTCCTGCACGGCAAGATCGACATCCTGCGCGCCGAGCTGGTCAACCGGCTGCGCCACAAGCGCGAAAGCGGCGACTCGTTGATCTCCGGCGACGACGTCACCCAGCTGACCGACATCCTCGCCGGCAGGGCTCAGCGGAACCCACCGGAGGACGAGCCGGCGGCCTGAGCCGGAGCCCGAGCGATGGCCACCCACTGCCCAGAGTGCGGCTTCGTCAACCCCGAGGGCGCCAACTACTGCCAGAAGTGCGGCGCCTACCTCGGCGGCCCCAAGGACGAGGGCGACGAACCGACGACGATGACCTACACGGTCGACGAAACCGGCGAGATGCAGCCGATCGACATCGACGAGGCGGTCGAGCGCAGCGGCGCGGCGCTGGTGATCCGCGCCGGCGGCGGGCGCGCCGGGGAGAGCTTCACGGTCGAGGAGGACCGGATCAGCATCGGCCGCAGCCCCGACGCCGGCGTCTTCCTCGACGACGTCACCGTCTCGCGCAACCACGCGCTGCTGGTGCGCCGCCGCGACGGCCTCTACATCGACGACCTCGGCTCGCTCAACGGCACCTACGTCAACCGGCGCCGGATCGAGTCCCACCGCCTCTCCGACGGCGACGAGATCCAGGTCGGCAAGTACAAGCTCAGCTACCTGGAGAGGTAGGGGGTCCGATGGCCATCTCCGAGCAGCAGACCCGGCGCGATTCGCGCCCCCGCAAGGCGCTGACGATCGGCGCCGTCTGCAAGATCCTCCAGAACGAGTTCGACGACATCTCGATCTCGAAGATCCGCTACCTCGAGGACCAGAAGCTGCTGACGCCGCGCCGCACGCCGGGCGGCTACCGCCTCTACAGCCAGTCCGACGTCGAGCGCCTGCGCACGATCCTGCGCCTGCAGCGCGACGAGTTCCTGCCGCTGCGGGTGATCCGCCAGGAGCTCGCCGCCGGCGGCGACATCGACCTCGGCGGGGGCGGCGAGGGGCGCACCGCCGGCGCCGCGGTGCGGCGGGCGATCCTCGTCAACACCTCGAGCGCCTACCTGACCCTGGACGAGGTGGTCGAGGAGACCGGGGCGCGCGCCGAGCTGGTCGCCGAGCTGGAGAACTTCGGCATCGTGCAGCCGGCCCAGCGCGACGGCAGGACCGTCTACGACGAGACTGACCGCGAGATCGTCCGCGCCGCCAACGAGCTCTCCCGGGTGGGGGTGGCCGCACGCAACCTGCGCGTCTTCCGCTCCTCCGCCGACCGCGAGGCGAACCTGCTGGAAGCGCTGCTCGGGCCCTCGCTGCGCTCGCGCAACCCGGAGCGGCGCAAGGAGGCGTTGGAGAGCCTGGAGAGCCTGGCCGCGACGGTCAGCCACCTGAAGCACCTGTTGCTCGTCCGCGATCTGCGCCGCCTCGCGGGCGACTGACCGACGGGCGCCGCGTGCCGCGCGTCACCCGCCGACGGACGATCGCGGCCCCCCTGGACCGGGTCTGGGACCTGGTCTCCGACCCCTACGACCTGCCGCGCTGGTGGCCGCGCACGCGCCGGGTCGAGAACGTCGACCGCAAGCCCGAGGGGCGGCGCAGCCAGTGGACCAAGGTGCTGGAGACGGCGGAGGGCCGCGGGGTGCGGGCCGACTACCGCTGCCTCAGCTCGGCCGAGGGCGAGCGCTACGTCTGGGAGCAGCAGCTGGGCGGCACGCCGTTCGACAAGCATCTGCACAGCTCGACCGTGGAGATCGGCCTGAAGCAGGACGGCGCCGGCACCGCGGTCAGCATCACCGCCGCCCAGCGCCTGCGCGGCCTCTCGCGCCTCGGCTCGCCGCTGATGCGCGGCGCCCAGGGCAAGATCCTCGACGAGGCCCTGAACGGGATCGACCGCGCCTTGACCGACGAGGCTGCATGACGACCGGTGGCGCGTTAGTCGGAATATGTACGACCAAGTCGCCAAGCAGGCGGTCGCGGTGACGGGCATTCCGCGACGCGATTCCAAGTGGTGGGGCTGGGGCGACCCGGCGGTCGAACCCGAGCTCGACGGCGAGGCGCAGGCGATGCTGCGCGAGCGGCTCGGGGCGCTCGAGCCGGCCGCGCCCGTCGCCGCGCTCGCGGACGTTCGGCTGCCCGAGGCCGAGCCGCTGCCCGACGCCCTGACCGACGCGGTCGGCGCCGATGCCGTCTTCGCAGGCGCCGAGGATCGCGTCCGCCACGCGACCGGCTGCGGCTACCCGGACCTGATCCGCCTGCGCGCCGGCCGGCTGGAGGACGCGCCGGACGCGGTGCTGCTGCCCGCCGACGCCGCGGCGGTCCGGCGCGTGCTGGCGGTCTGCGCCGCGGAGGGGATCGCGGTCGTGCCCTTCGGTGGCGGCACCAGCGTGGTCGGCGGAGTCGAGCCGCTGCGCGGCTCCCACTCGCGCCTGATCAGCCTCGACCTGGCGCGATTGCGCGGCGTCGACGTCGACCGGCGCTCGCTGACGGCGCGGCTCGGCGCCGGCCTGCGCGGGCCGGAAGCCGAAGCGGCGCTCAACGCGGCGGGCGTCGTCCTCGGCCACTTCCCGCAATCGTTCGAGTACGCGACGGTCGGCGGCTTCGCCGCGACCCGCTCCGCCGGCCAGGCATCGAGCGGCTACGGCCGCTTCGACGAGCTGGTCGGCGCGGTGCGGCTGATCGCGCCGGCGGGCGAGCTGCGCACGCTGCGGACGCCGCACACCGCCGCCGGCCCTTCGTTGCGCGAGGTGGTGCTCGGCTCGGAGGGGGTCTTCGGCGTGATCCCGGAGGTGACGGTGCGGCTGCGGCCGCGACCGGCGACGCGCCGCTACGAGGCCTGGGTCGCGGAGAGCTTCGAGGCCGGCGCCGAGATCGTCCGCGCGCTCGCCCAGGGGCCGGGCCTGCCGGACGTGGTCCGCGTCTCCGACGAGGAGGAGACCGAGGTCTCGCTGGCGCTCTCGGGACCGCGAGGGCTCGCCGGGCGGGCGCTCGAGGGCTACCTCGGGCTGCGTCGCCGCCGGGGCGGCTGCCTCGTCGTCGTCGGGATCGAGGGCGACGAGGAGTCGGCGGCGCGGCGGCGGGCCTTGACCGTGCGCGAGCTGCGCCGCGGCGGCGCCGCCTACCTCGGCCAGGGGGCCGGTCGCTCCTGGGAGCACGGCCGCTTCCAGGGCCCCTACCTGCGCGACACGCTGATCGGCATGGGGGCGATGGTCGAGACGCTGGAGACCTCGCACACTTGGTCGCGGCTGGGGGAGCTGCATGAAGCGGTCGGCGCCGCGATCCGCGCCTCGCTGGCGGCGCAGGGCACGCCGGGGTTCGTCTTCTGCCACCTCTCTCACGCCTACGCAGACGGCGCCTCGCTCTACTTCACCTTCGTCTCCAGGGCGCGGCGCGGGGCGGAGATCGAGCAGTGGCGCGCGGTCAAGCGGGCCGCCTCGGAGGCGATCGTCGCCGCCGCCGGCACGATCACCCACCACCACGCGGTCGGCCGCGACCACGCCCCCTACATGGAGGCCGAGGTGGGGGAGACGGGAATCGACGTGCTGCGGGCGGTGAAGGAGCGCCTCGACCCGGCGGGGATCATGAACCCGGGGAAGCTGCTCCCGAGCTAGTTACCGCCGGACGCAGCTTTCTGCCCGGCTTCGACGATCGGGCCGGCGATCTCGCCGGTCAGCACGGTCTCGCCGCTGTAGCGGGGCAGGGCGTTCTGTTTTTTCGCCTGCGCGACTTCGCGCTGGTAGGCGGCGTCGGAGGTGCGCGAGACGTAGATCTGCTGGAAGGCGCCGCCGGCGATGTAGGCGAGCAGTTCGGCCGGGATCGGGAAGCGGGCGCCGAGCTCGCCTTCGTCGGACTCGACCTTGACGGCGCCGACCCGCAGGGCGAGTTTCGGCGAGCGGTAGAGCCAGACCGTGTAGGACTCGCCTTCGGACGTCGGCTCGAGGCCTTCGGCGGTCACCTGGAGCACGACTTCTTCTTTGCCCAGCCGTCCGAAGATCGCCCGACCGCGCGCGTCGCCGCCTTCGGGCGCGGTGAGCTCCGCCTGGGTAACCCGTTCGTCGTTGACGTCGATCCCTTCGGCCAAGCCGCTTTCGGCGTCGGCCGGGGAGGAGTCCGAGTCGCCGCCGAACAGGGCGATCGCGCCGATCGCGATGGCGACGAGCGTCAGCGCCCCGCCGGCGACGGCGAGGAAGCGGCGGCGCTCGACCGGGACCGCCGGACGGGTGACCCGCGGGGCTGCTTTTCTCGTGGGCTTGGGGGGAGGCGCGGCGGGCGTCTTCTCCGCCTCCGGCTCGGGCCGGGGCGGCGGCGGCTCCTCGGGCGGCGGCGGAGGGGGCGGCGACTCTTTGGCGGCGTCGAGCTCGGCCAGCGCCGCCTTCACCTCGGCGCGCACCGCCTCGACGCTCATGCCTTTCAGCGCGGCGATGTCCTCGTAGCCCTCCTCGCGCTGCGCGAGGAGGCGCAGCATCGCCCGCTGGTCGTCGCTCAACCCCATCCGGCCGCGAAGACTATGCGACTCGCCTAAAGAACCCATCTCGAAACCCCCCGCGCACGTCTGGCGGCGGCGGACCGGCGCGGTGCGGCGTCCTCAGTCGGCCAAATAGGGCAAGGCTATTTGGCCTCCCTGCGTCCTTGCCCCGCTTGGTCCGGCGCTCGCCAGCCGCACACGCGGAGTTTCGAGATGGGTTCTGAGCACAGATGTAGGGTCCACCGGCGATGGCGGACGATCCGGTGACGCAGCCCTCCGACTACGCCGCCCTGCTCGGCACCGAGTGGCTCGACGACGATCCCGAGCACGCGCGGGCGCGGATCGCGATCCGCGACGACCTGCGCCAGCCCTTCGGCCTGATGCACGGCGGGGTGATGTCGAGCCTGGTGGAGAGCGTCTGCTCGCGCGCCACGGCGCTCGCCGTGCTCGACAAGGGGATGGCGGCGATGGGCCAGTCGATCCAGGTCAACTTCGTCCGCCCGATCACCGCGGGCCACGCCGAGGTCCGCGCCAAGGCCCGCCACCGCGGCCGTACGACCTGGGTCTGGGAGGCCGAAGTCCTCGACGCCGACGAGCGAACTTGCGCGATTGCCCAGATGACGATCGCCGTCAGGCCTATCCCCGGTAGCGGTTCGTGATCGGCAAACGCCTGTCGCGGCCGAAGGCCTTCGGGGTGATTCGGATGCCGGGCGCCGCCTGGCGGCGCTTGTACTCGGCGCGGTCGACCATCTGCATGACCCGGTCGACCAGGTCGCCGGGCAGGCCGGCGGCGACCATCCCCTCGCGTCCTTCGTCGCGCTCGACGTAGGCCTCGAGGATCCGGTCGAGCACCTCGTAGGGGGGCAGCGTGTCGCTGTCGCGCTGGTCGGGGCGCAGCTCCGCCGAGGGCGCCCGCTCCAGCACGGAAGCGGGGACGAGATCGCGCCCCGCCCGCTCGTTGCGGTGGCGGACCAGCTCGTAGACGAGCGTCTTCGGCACGTCCTTGATCGCTGCGAAGCCGCCCGCCATGTCGCCGTAGAGGGTCGCGTAGCCGACCGACATCTCGCTCTTGTTGCCGGTCGTCAGGACCAGCCAGCCGTGCTTGTTGGAGAGCGCCATCATCAGGTTGCCGCGGATCCGCGCCTGGATGTTCTCCGCCGCGAGGTCCGGCTCCGACGGTTTGGTCGGGTCGCGCGGCAGCGGCTCCTCCGGAGCGGCGCCGTCGCCTGGCGGGGCGAAGGCATCGGCGAGGGCGCCCTCGTAGGCGCCCATCGCCGCCTCGATCGGGATCTCGAGCGCCTCGGCTCCGAGGTTTGCGGCGATCGTCCGAGCGTCGCCCTGGGTCTCCCCGCTGGAGTGGGGCGAGGGCATGATCACGCAGGTGACGTTGCCCGCCCCGACCGCGTCGGCGGCGAGCAGCGCCACCAGGCCCGAGTCGATGCCGCCGGAGAGGGCGAGGCCGACGTGGCGGAAGCCGTTCTTCTCGACGTAGTCGCGCAGGCCGAGCGCCAGCGCGGCGTAGACCTCGGCCAGGTCGGTGAGCGGCTCGGCGAGGCGGCCCGGCCCGGATGCCGGGACCTCGCAGAGCAGCAGCTCCTCCTCGAACTGGGCGGCCCGGGCGAGGACCTCGCCGCCCGGCCCGACGAGGAAGCTCTGCCCGTCGAAGACGAGCTCGTCCTGGCCGCCGACCAGGTTGCAGAAGGCGAGCGGGACGCCGTGCTCGCGCGCCCGCTCGGCGAACATCGCCTCGCGCTCGCGGCCCTTGCCGCGGTGGTAGGGCGAGCCGGAGGGGTTGGCGATCAGCTCCGCCCCTTCCGCCACCTCGGTCGAGGCGGGCGGGCCCGGGTCCCAGAGGTCCTCGCAGATCGTCAGGCCGACTTTGGCCCCCGCGACGCCGACCGTCGCCGGCTCGCCGCCGGGGATGAAATAGCGCTGCTCGTCGAAGACGGCGTAGTTGGGGAGGCGGTTCTTGCGGTAGACGGCGCGCAGCTCGCCGCCGTAGAGCACCGCGAGCGAGTTGTGGGCGTGGCGGTGGTCGGCGCCGGCGACGACCGGCTCGGCGAAGCCGACGAGGACGACCATCTCGCCGACCCGCTGCGCAAGCTCCTCGACCGCGGCCAGGTTGGCGGCGACGAAGTGGCGCTTCAGGTAGAGGTCCTCGGCCGGGTAGCCGGGGACGCAGAGCTCCGGGAAGATCGTCAGGGCGGCGCCCTCGGCTTCGGCGCGGCCGATCCACTCGGCGATCTTTGCCGAGTTGCCGTCGATGTCGCCGACCGTCGGGTCGATCTGGGCGAGCGCTACGCGCACGGGGGCCTGCCGGGGGTCACGGCCGAAGTATCGCCGCTACTTGACCGAGACGGCGCCGTTGCCGGCCGGCGCCCGCGCCGTGCGCTTGGCTGCCTGCGGCGCCGTCGCGCCGGCTTCGGCGATCGCGCCTTCGAGGTCGAGCGCGAAGCTGTCGAGGTCGGCCATCGCGTCGTAGTCGCCGACCAGGCCGAAGTCGACCTGTCCGTCGTAGGACATGATCCCCACGCAGAGCGCCTGGCGGCGGGCGAGCGGCACCAGCGGAAAGATCGATTCCATGCGCCGCCCCAACAGGTAGAGCGGGAACTGCGGGCCGGGGACGTTGGTGACGACCAGGTTGAAGAAGCGCTGCGCCGGCTGCAGCCGGGCGGCCTGCGAGGCGATCGTCGGCGGGGCGAAGTCGGTCAGCTTGGTGAGCAGCTCGGCGCCGACCGCCTGTCCCGAGCCCTTCAGGTCTCCCATCGTCTCGGTCACGAGGCGCAGGCGCTCGACCGGGTCGCGGGAGAAGACCGGCAGCGGCGCCATCATCGCCGAGATGCGGTTGCCGAGCGCGCCGTGCTCCTCGCCGGCGCGCACGCTGACCGGCACCATCGCCCGCAGCTCGAGGTCGTCGGTGTCGTCGCCGCGGGCGCGCAGGTAGTTGCCCAGCGCACCGGCGACCACGGAGAGCACCACGTCGTTGACGGTGCCGCCGTGCGCGTTCTTGACCGCCTTGAAGTCGTCGAGGTCGGCGCGGACGAAGGCGAGGCGACGGTGGGGGCCGATCTCGACGTTGAAGCGAGAGTGCGGCGCGGCGCGCGCCACCTCGATCATCTTGCCGGTGGCCCCGAGCCCGCGCAGCACCTGGCGTGGGCCGCGCAGGGCGGCGCGCATGCCGCGGACGATCTCGCGCGGGCTGGTCGCCCGCTCACGCAGCGCGTCGGCGAGCAGCTCGAGGTCGCTCGGCTCGGGGCGCGGCGTCCACTTGGGCGGCCGCACCGGCGGGTCCTCCGGCTCGGGCTCGAGGTCGAAGAGCACCGTGGTGATGTCCACCCCGGAGACGCCGTCGACCAGCGCATGGTGACTCTTGCCGACGACCGCGAAGCGGTCGTCCTCGAGCCCCTCGACCAGCCACAGCTCCCAGAGCGGCTTGGTGCGGTCGAGCTGCTGCGAGAAGATCCGCGCCGAGAGGTTACGCAGCTGCTCCTCGGAGCCGGGCGCCGGCAGGGCGGTGCGGCGCACGTGGTAGTCGAGGTTGAGGAAGGGGTCGTCGACCCAGACCGGGCGCCCCTGGTCGAACGGCACGAAGCGCAGCTTCTGGCGGAAGCGCGGCACCAGGTGCAGTCGCGACTCGATCTGGTCGCGGAACTCCTCGTGCGACGGGGGCGAGCCTGCGAAGACGATCGTCGAGGCGACGTGCATGTGGGCGCCGGCTCGCTCCATGTGGAGGAACGACGTATCGAGACCGGTCAGGCGATCGCCATGCACGGGCTCATCTTCGCATAGGCCCGGAGACCGTTAGGACCTATCCCGATAGGTCCTTAGCCGGCGAGCAGCTCCAGCTGGCCGCTCCGGGCGGGGGGCGATGTGGCCTCCTCCTCGTCGTGGGCGAAGCCGGCGACACGCACGCCGAGCAGCCGCACCGGGCGCGGCGGCGCGTAGGCCCGCAACAGGTCGAGGGCGACCGGGGTGACGACCGCGGGGTCGTTGGTCGGCTCCTCGACGGTGTGGGCGCGGGTGACGTTGGTCCAGTCGTCGAGGCGGACCTTGATCCCGATCGTGCGGCCCTCGAGGCCGCGCGAGCGCAGCCGCCGGCAGAGCTCCTCGGCGAGCGAGGTCACGTGCCGCTCCATCTCCGCCCGGTCGGCGACGTCGACGTCGAAGGTGGTCTCGGTCGATTGCGACTTGGTCTCGCGCACCGGCTCGATCGGGGTCTCGTCCTCGAAGCGGGCCCGCGCCGCCAGCCAGCGGCCCTGGCGCGGCCCGAAGGCGGCCTGCAGCGCGGCCGGGTCGTGGGCGCGCAGCTCGGCCAGCGTGCGGATGCCCGTCTTCTGCAGCTTGAGGACGGTTTTCGGGCCGATCCCGGGGACGAGCCCCGGCGGGTGCGTCGCAAAGCGCTCCAGCGCCCCCTCGCGGCTGAGCACGACCAGCCCGGCCGGCTTGCCCAGCTCGCTGACGATCTTCGCCAAGAGGCGGTTCTCGGAGATGCCGACCGAGCAGGTGAGGCCGGTGTCCTCGCGGATCTCGGTGGCGATCCGCCGCATCGTCGCCTTCGGCGCGAAGAGGCCGCTGAGGTCGACGTAGGCCTCGTCCAGTCCGACCACCTCGACGACCTCCGCGTTGGCCCGCAGGATGCCCATCACCTGCTTCGAGGCCTCGCGGTAGGCGGCGAAGTCCGGCGTCAGGTAGACCGCGTCGGGCAGCCGCCGCCGCGCGATAGCCGCCGGCATCGCCGAGTGGATCCCAGCCTGTTTGCGCGCCTCATAGCTCGCAGTAGTCACCACCGCCCGCGGCCCCGAGCCGCAAACGACCACCGGCTTCCCCCTAAGCTCCGGCCGCCGCCGCAGCTCGACCGACGCATAGAAGGCGTCCATGTCGAGGTGGGCAAGCACGCGGGGCCAATCACGCATTCCTACAAGGTAGGTTCCCTGGCGGATGCACGTTGCCCGATCGGGGCCCCTACCTGGTGGCATCTGCCGCGCTTCACTCCGGTACAGCAGGTGTGCCAATCCGGTGCGCGGGCCTGGTGTTTCGGATAGGGTGCGCGGCCATGAACCCGCCCGCTGGTCCCGGTTGGTACCCAGACCCGCGCAAGCCGACCCAGGATCGCTACTGGGACGGCGAGCAATGGACCAGCCAGACGCGAAAGCCGCAGGGCAGCGGCCTAACGGGCGCGATTCGAAGGCTGCCCACGTGGGCGAAGATCTTGATCCCGATTGTTGCCCTACTCGTCGTGGTCGGTGCTATCACCAGCGATGAAGAATCAGACTCCGGCGGCTCGAGTCCCGGCGGGGAGTCAGCGGCCTCGGCTCAGCAATCGGAGCCTGAGGAGGGAGGCTCGGATTCCGAGAGCAACGTCGAAGGCAACCCGGCCGAAAACGCCTCCGACGACAACACGCCGAGCGTCGGCCCAAATGGTTCCGTTGAAGTGGACACCCTCCGATGGCGCCTCCGCAACGCCTCCACGACGCGAACGATCGGCGATCAGCGCTATGGGCTCGGGGAGGAAGCCAACGGCGTGTTTGTCGTCACCGAGCTCAGCGTTATCAATAACAAGTCGGAGTCCGTGACGCTGACCTCCGACACGGTGAGCCTCGTCGCCAGCGACAGCACCTACGAAGCCGATACCAACGCAGAATCGGGCCTTATTGGGGCTGGCGAGAAGACCTTTTTCTTCGAAGACATCGGACCCGGTATTACCGCCGCGGGCAAGGTGGCATTTGATATCGCGCCTTCCGTTTTGCGCAAGAATCCGCAGCTCCGCTTTAACGAGCTCGGCTTTGGTGATACGCACGGCTACATTGCCCTGCCCCGCCTCCAGGGGTAGGTTGTAACTACGCCCACCGGCTGAGAGCGGATGCTGGCGGGGGCTAGGCCGCCGCGCCGCGAGCGCTCGCGGGCGTCGGCAGCGTCGCAAGCAACTCGGCCGGCAAGCGCTTACTGGCCGACCAGACCTCGATCCCCACGACCGCATCGGTGCCTGCGTCGTGGTCGACGAGGCCCCACTCGACCTCCTCGCTGACAACGTTCTCGGAGTCACCAGTGGGAAGCCAGGCGATGTCGGCCTCGCGGTCGTAGTAAGCGAAGCGGCCACTCATATCGACCCACGATAGCGCTGGCGACGCTATGAACCGGGAGTACAACGACCGCCGCGCCGGCCAGGAGCGCGACGCCGCATCCCTGTCTAACCTGGGCGTGTGACCAAGGTAATTCGCATTGAAGACTACGAGGATGCCGCGGAGACGGTGGTGCGGCTGCGCGGAAAACGAAAGGTAAAGGTGCGCCGCCCGACGCTCCACCTCGAGAGCCAACCCGTCTGGTCTGCTCGGCGGCCTGGATGGGGGAATGCGAGGGCTGCCGCGAACCTGGTCTTGGTGCGGGCCTGTGACGGATCTCTAAGTGCTGCCGAGGTCGAGGCTCTGGGCGAGCCCGACCGGCGCCGTCTAATGGTGGCGGTGGTGGCGCTCGTGGACGCAGAACGCGATTGGCGGGGTCTGTACGGGACGTCTTTGAGCCCGGACGAGCGTTTCCTCGCTGCAACGATCTGGGCAGAGCGGCGCGAGGCGCCCGCGGCCCTGGAAGCAATACGGGCCCGGCTGATTGCGGCCCGACAAGCTTCGGCCATCGATGCAAAACCGGTTCACATCAATTCCCTCGCCAAGCAGATTCGGGCAATGAATTCATTTTCTCGGCTTGCGATGTCGGCAGGACTGGCCGGGGGCATCGAGTCTCTGGGGATCGGACATCGGCTCGAGGGACTGGGCCTCGGGGCTGCCATGGGATCCACCTTGAGCATTTCGCCCTCGGCCGAGATCTTGAAGTTCTCGAGGGTGAGCATTCGAGGCGCTGGGAGTTCGGTGATCGATCCCAAGCTGACCGAACTGACGAAGCAATGGACATCTGGGTTTGCGGGAGTCCAATTGCGCGCAGAGATGCCCCGGATCGCAGTGCAGATGGGCGCGCTGTCCCTCGGCAAAGAGCTTTTCGGCAGTCAATTCGCCAAGGATCTGACGATGGGAATGCCTACCTTGTCAGTGGCGAAGCAGCTAGGTCTCGGGTTTCCTGGCTACCTGGGGACCCTCACGACGCGGAACATATCCGCGCTGCTCGGCCTGGACCTTCGAGGGCCGCTGGCGGGTTTCGATATCTCAAAGTTCGGTCTCGGCAGCGACTTCCTGCGCCAGACGTGGAAGACGGTCGAGTCCCTGATGGCGGCCGAGATGGCCCGCCTATGGGGCAGAGACCCGCTGTGGTTTCTGATTAGCCACTTGAACCCCCGAAGAGTCCCCGCGCTCCTCAAACGAACGCGCGAAGAGGTCTATGAGGCGGTGCTTGATGGTCTGGAGGCAACCGTTAAAGATTCAGATCTAGCCGAGGAGTTGCTGAAGACTTGCGAAGAAATCGGTTTTCTCAGTCCCGAACAGCGTGAATGGCTCAGACATGGGTTGGGACACGCCCGCGAAGGTGACTGGCTCCAGGCAATGCCGCCCCTGACCTGGGGCTTTGAGGGGGCGATCTTCAGCGGAGCGGTAGCGGCGAAGGCGATCCCCCTTCGTGAAGGCAAGAAGCTCGGGGCCGAGACGGTGATCAAGGCAATGCAGTTTGAGGAGGAGCTAGAGGTCTTCGCTATCCGTCTGGTCTTTGGTGGCCGTGGCAATGCGTTTCGCCACGGACGACCCGAAAACGAGGCCCGTGATCAGGCACTGTTGCAGATAGTTGCGCTCATCGGGTGGGTTGATTCCACCGTTGGAACCGAAGGGACGGCAAGACTGGCGCACGGCCTGGAGGTTCCCGTCGCTGTCGCCCTTGAGGCCAGAACCCCGCGCGAGCTCACGGCGGCCTAGCCTAGCCCGCGCTCGACGGTGGTTGCCTCGACGACATCGACTTTGTCTGTCCTTGGTGCCACAATCTGTCCATGACCAAGGCCGAGCTACACAACCTCGTCGACCGCCTGCCCGACCAGGCCGTCGATGGCGCTGCGATCCTCCTCGAGGAGATCACGGACGGTCGTATCGACCCCGAGCAGGCTTGGTTCTGGACCCGTGAATGGCAGGAGCGCGAGCGAGAGGCCGACGAAGACCTCGCTGCCGGCCGGGCTACGCGCTACGAGAGCGACGAGCGGTTTCTGGCCGGGTTGGACGAGCGCACGAAGCCGCTCGATGCCGACGCGTGATGTCCTCGCGTCGTTCTGGCGCGATTGGGACCGGCTGACGCCGCAGCAGCAACGCGCCTTCCGTGAGGCCGTGGCGCAGTTCATCGCCGACCTCTCCAGCGGCCGTCAGGGCTTCCATCCCCGCCTCCGCGTCAAGCGCGTCCAGGGCTACCCAGGTGTTTGGGAGATGACATGGGCATATGACGGCCGTGCCACCTTCCAGTACGGCGAAGAGGTACACGCCGGTCAGCCCCACATCATCTGGCGGCGGATCGGCACTCATGCGATTTTTCGGCATCCCTGAGGCGGTTCCGCGGGGCCGCCGGCGGGTAGCATCGGGGGCGATGGCCGATCTGACCCACGCGAGGATCGACGACATCGAGGCGATCGACGGCTTCTTCGAGGGGATCAAGTTCCACAAAGCCGCCACGGGCCTCGGCGTCAGCGGCTTCGGGATGTCGATCATCGATCTGGCGCCCGGCGCGTCCGACTACCCGGAGCACGACCACTCCCCCGAGGGGATCGGCGGGCAGATGTTCGCCAAGCGGCCCGAGCAGCTCGGCCAGGAGGAGGTCTACGTCGCCCTCAAGGGCTCCGGCACGCTGGTCACCGACGACGGCGAGCTCCCACTCGACGCCGACCACGTCGCCCGCGTCGGGCCCGGCACGAAGCGCAAGGTCATGCCGGGCCCCGACGGCATCCGCCTGCTTGTCGTCGGCGCCACGCCGGGTCGCGCATATGAGGCAGGTAACCCCCGGTGAATGCACCTGGCATGGACATTGGGCGATCCTGTAATCAGTGGTCCGAGCGGCGCTCGCCAAGGTAAGCTTTCGCCGACCTGAAATAGCTCATGCCTTCCGGATTCAGAAGCTCGATATACCGGGCTGCGATTCCAGCATCGGGGTCAATGACGGAAATTTTCGAACTACGTTTTCTCTCCGCTCGGCGAAGCTGATTCGCGCTCTCGAAGTCCAGCGGAGGACATGAGTATCCGAAAATTACGAGATCGTCTGCTGCCTCAAGGGCATGCTCTGCAAGCCGCCATATGCCGCGAAGGTCGTCGTGAAGTACAGCGGACTTATGAGTAACAGGGGGAACCACAACTGGCAGCGCATAAGTGGTTCTGCCCCCAGAGATCGTCATGTCTGGCGCAATCACTCTTCGCTGAGTAATACTCAGACTGCGCTTAGGGTTGAACATTGCTTTCTGGCTTGGCTTCCGACTCGTATGCGACGAATACCAATTTAGTGAGCCATGCAACTTAAGAACACGAATACAGCCGTCGACCTTCTGTTGAACATTGAATAATCGATCACCCATTTCATATTTTGGTGCGGTTACAGTGCGTTCGTCCAACGCGTAGCATCCCGGAAAGTTGAAAATTCGATCCGCCATGCGACGCCATCGAGTGATTTCACTCATTAGGCAGAGAGTCTTCTCAACTTGGAGATCCTGGTTATAGGTAATGATCGTTATATCCTCGGGCACGGTATCGTCACCGAGGTAGCTGGCCAATATCCTGTACAAGAGGCGTCGGTTCGTGGGCTGGATATTGTTCGTAGTCGTCGCAACTCGACTAGTGAACAGTCTAAGGAGAGCACGGAAGGCCTCGGTCGCCTCAGCTTTAAGCCCGGGGTTAAAGGTGTCGGTGTAAATTTGCCCCATGACGCGCTCAAGGGAGTCCTCTATGGAATCCATGATGTCGACCTCATAGACCTTCGTCATGTAGCGCGCTACGGCGTTGGTCAACGTCGGATCGGTGAGACGGGCAATCTTGAAAAACCCGCGGTCGAGGGGTGGCCGCTCACGAAGCGGTCGGGTCGCGACATCGGAGAGGGTCGCTCCGGCACCAAGTACTAAGACTCGCTTCATATCAAAAATCGGAAGACCTCTTTGAGTACGCCAGAAACAATGGCAGCACCATCGGACGGCCTGCCGAATACTCTGAGCCGTCGTAGACTTGGTTCCGATGGCATCCCCCGAGGCGAAGAACCTGGAGGCGATCTCCAAGGCGATCGACCAGCACAACCGCAACTGCCCGTTCCCAGCGGCGGAGGTGCGGATGAATCCCTTCGAGGTCGAGCGCCTCGGCTGGGAGGAGATCCGCGGCCTGCCGGTCGTCCCCGACCCGGAGATCGGCACCGGCCGCTTCCGCATCGTCTGCTCGCGCGAACTCGATGACGCCGGGCTCGAAGAGACCGAGGCGGTCGGCCGCGAGCTGGAGACCGTCGCTCCGGCCAACAACTAACGGACGCGTTACTCTGTCTGAGAACGCCCCGGGCCCGCCACGCGCTTGCCCCCTGCTCAAACGAAAGGATGGACCGGGGCCACCTTCAGCCGCTTATCTCAGCGGATGCTGCCTGTGAAGGCAGCAGGCGGTAATCCCCACGACCATCCTTTCTTAGTATCTCATATTGGAGGGTGGTTCGGACAGAACAATGCAGGACCTGCAGCACACCTCAGACCGCGTTCCAGAAGTCGAGGCCGAGGCCGGAGAGCCAGCGTTGGGCCTCGACGTTCAGCTGGGTCAGCTCGCCGGTCCAGATTAGGACGCCCATCGCGATCAGGATCGCGCCGCCGGTGGCGACGATCGCCTGGTAGTGGCGCTTGACTACGGCGAAGGCGGTGGTCATGCGGGAGAAGGCGACGGCGGTGAGCAGGAAGGGGATCGCCAGGCCGGCCGAGTAGACGGCCAGCAGGAAGGCGCCGCGGCCGGCCGAGTCGGTGAGCGAGGCGGCGGTGAGGATCGCGCCCAGGGTGGGGCCGATGCAGGGCGTCCAGGCGATCGCGAAGGCGGCGCCGGCGACGACGGGTCCGCCCCTGCCGGCGCGCTCGAGCAGGGCATCGACGTGCCACTCGCGGTTGAGGCGGGCGACGAAGAGCGAGGCGACGAAGAGGACGCCCATGGCGACGATCAGCGCCGCTGCGACCTTGGTCAGCAGCTGCTCGTTGTCCTCCAGGGTCGAGCCGAGCCCGGTTGCCGTCAGCCCGAGGGCGACGAAGATCGCCGAGAAGCTGGCGACGAAGAGCAGGCTGGGGCCGAGCACGCGGCGCCAGCCGGCGCTCTCCAGCTCGCCGGCGGAGACGCCGCTGACCGCGGAGAGGTAGCCGGGGACGAGCGGCAGCACGCAGGGGGAGAGGAAGGAGACGACCCCCGCCGCGAGGGCGGCGAAGATGCCGACCCCCGCTGCCGGGTCGGTGCTGACGGCGGCGTCGATCACAACCCTTCCAGGGTACTTGCGCAGCGCCGCCGCACCGGCGAGACTGGCGCGCATGGAGATCAACGCGCTGGTCCTCAACTGCACCCTGAAGAAGTCGCCGGAGCCCTCCAACACGCAGGCCCTGGTCGACATGGTCACCGCCCACTACGACGAGCTCGGCGTCAAGCACGAGACGCTGCGGCCGGTCGACTTCAACATCCCCTTCGGCGTCGTCTCCGACCTGGGGGAGGGGGACGAGTGGCCGGGGATCCTCGCGAAGGCGCTCGCCGCCGACATCCTGGTGATCGCGACGTCGATCTGGTTCGGCGTCCGCAACAGCGTCTGCCAGATGGTGATCGAGCGGCTCGACGGCACCTACAACACGACCAACGAGGTCGGCCAGTATCCCCTCTACAACACGGTCGGTGGGGTGGTCGTCACCGGCAACGAGGACGGCGCCCACGCCGCCGCGGAGACGACCCTCTTCAACCTCAGCCACCTCGGCTGCGCGATCCCGCCCAACGCCGACGCCTACTGGGTCGGCGACGCCGGGCCCGGCCCGTCCTTCATCGAGGCGGGTGGCAGGGACCACCCCTACACGCAGAAGACCGCCAAGTGGATGGCCCACAACACGACCCACCTGGCCCGCATCCTCAAGCAGCACCCGATCCCGCCGGAAGGCAACACCGTCCCCGGCTGGCAGCCGGACGAGTGCCGCGGCCACGACGACCGGATGCCCGCCGGGCACGTCGGATAGGGCGGAGGAGGGGCGCAAGCGGTACAGTCCTGGCCAGCCAGCCAAACCGCCGCGCGCGGCCGCGGCAGAGAACAGGAGCAGACCGTTGAGCAACCGCACGTTCGTGATCGGGGTCGGGATGACCAAGTTCGAGAAGCCGGGGACGAAGCAGGGCGACTACCCCGACTGGGCCAAGGAGGCGGGGGAGAAGGCGCTCGCCGACGCCGGCATCCTCTACGAGGACGTCGAGCAGGCCTTCGCCGGCTACTGCTACGGCGACTCGACCTACGGCCAGCGGGCGCTCTACCAGCTGGGCCTGACCGGTATCCCGGTGGTCAACGTCAACAACAACTGCTCGACCGGCTCCTCGGCGCTCTTCCTCGCCCGCCAGGCGGTCAAGGGCGGCCTGGTCGATTGCGCGCTGGCGGTCGGCTTCGAGAAGATGGAGCCGGGCTCGCTCGGCGTCAAGTACACCGACCGCACCAACGCGATCGACAAGCACGCCGAGCGGATGTTCGCGCTGCGCGACCCCGAGGCCTCGCCGCCGGCGCCGCAGATGTTCGGCAACGCCGGCCGCGACCACATGGAGAAGTACGGCTCGGAGCCCGACCACTATGCCTGGATCGGCTGGAAGAACCACAAGCACTCGGTGAACAACCCCTACGCCCAGTTCCAGGACGAGTACACGATCGAGGACATCAAGGCGGCGAAGATGATCCACGACCCGCTGACCAAGCTGCAGTGCTCGCCGACCTCC
>Ga0299914_10000125_pt1 | contig 44510 bp, 49 predicted proteins | sample RVTome_10_FD_201361 | JGI IMG/M metagenome (GOLD analysis project Ga0299914, IMG submission 201361) | Soil microbial communities from uranium-contaminated site in the Upper Colorado River Basin, Wyoming, United States - RVT153D57 (version 2) ... | reverse complement strand
GCCAGCTCGACGGCTTCACGCCGGAACTCGGGCGGGTATGGGGGCTTGGTGCGTGGCATCGACTCCTCCTTGCCGGAGTCTTGCGACCCCAGCGCTCAGGTGTCGTCGAAACCGGGGGAAGTCCAATTCGACCCTGACCGAAGGTTTTGCGATGATTTCTGGGATGAAGCAGCAGCTTCACATCAAAGTGAGCGGTGGACTGGAGGGCGACTTCGTCGTCACTGAGGAGCGCGGGGCGGACGAGTTCGTCATCACGCGCGAATCCAGACCTTCGCTGAAGGAGATTCGCGAGCGGGCTGGCGCTCGTGAGGCAACCGACGAGGAGTTCGCTGCCTTCGAGGCCGAGCACGGGCCGTTTCTCCCGCCTGACGGCGAGGGGTAGGACTTGGCCGAGGCGCGGCCGCCCTCCCCGGCGGTCTTCGATGACGCGCTGTTCGATGCGGACGTTGAGCAGGCGAGCGAGGCAGGTGGGAATGCCGCCCGCGCTGCGCGGAAACGCTTCGAGGCTGGAGGCGTGCCGCGCGACGAGCTGCGCCTATGCGAAGCCGAGGGACCCGAAGGTGCCCAACTGCCCCATTGCCTCAAGGTCTACCTGCCGCCCCCGGCCGGTCGTTTCGGGATGGTGCTCCAGGTGGAGATCGTCGCCGGTCGCGGCCAGTTGCGCTACATCGCCTTCGGTGTCCGTCACCACCCGCCCGAGTCGAACGCGGCGTCCGTTTACGAGATCGCCCATCGCCGTCTTCGCGGTTAGCTTTCGAGTTTCTCGGCCGCCTTCGCCAGCTCGGAGACCGGCACTCCGAGCGCCCTCGCGATTCCCTTCACCGTCTCCCACGTCGGGTTGGCTTCGCCACGCTCGATCAGCGACAACATGTTGAGCGTGATACCTGCGTCTGGTGCCAAGCTCTTCAAGCTGGCGTCTCGCTTGAGGCGTAGCTCACGGATTGCTTGACCCAGCGCGGGTTGCGGATATGGCGTCTGACGGGGATTCACAATATGTTCGGAATCCTTTGCTAGGCTCCCAGGCTCAAACATAAGTGGGGCCGCGTGCTGAAGACACCGGCCCCGTGGCGACCGGCCAAGTTTCCGAGGTCCGGTCGCAGCGGGAACGGTAGCGATCTACCGGCTCCAAGAAGCGGCCCCCGGCGGCGCTGTAACGCCAGCCGAGGGCCTGACCACAACGAAAGGCTGGCTTCCGTTATGGCTGACGAGAACCCTATGGGTCGCGGCTCTGCCGTCGCCCTCAAACTCCCTGTCGACCACGTCCGCTTCTTGCGGGGCACGTTCGAGAGCGCCCGCGAGGGCATCCGCGACGAGCTGCGGGACTATCCCGACGACCTCAAAGACCCCGACCACCTGCGCCGCGAGGACGCGGCCTACGGGCGGCTCCTCGCGGCACTTGACGAGCTGGTGATCGTCCCGGACCGAGATGTGCGCGATCTGATCGGCGACCTGGCGCACATCATCGACAGGGGCAACGAGTACAGCCGCGTTGTCGCCGAGCATGAGGCCCTGCACGGCCTGCACGCGCAGTTGGGAGGAGGGGAGAGCCGATGATCGACCTCGCCGCCTGCTTCGGTGACAACCTGGCCCGCCATCGCAAGCGCGCCGACCTCTCCCAGGAGGAGCTGAGCCACCTCGCCTCCTTGCATCGGACCGAGATAAGCCAGTTGGAGCGGGGGCTGCGCCTCTGCCGCATCGACACGTTGATCAAGCTGACCTGTTCCCTCGAAGTCTCCGCCGACGATCTGCTCGCCGGAATCAATTGGTCCCCCGGCGACTACCGGCCGGGTGGATTCGTGGAGCGGGATGAGGGATGAAGGTCGCCGACCAGTTCGGCCACAACCTCGCCTACTGCCGCAGGCGGGCGAAGCTCTCCCAGGAAGAGTTGGCGGTACGCGCCTCGCTTCACCGCACGGCGGTCGGCCAGCTTGAGCGCGGCGAACGGGTGGCCCGCGTGGATACGGTCATCAAGCTCGCCGGCTCCCTCGGCATCCCGCCGGAAGAACTGCTCGACGGGATGAGCTGGGAGCCGGGCGGGACGCGGCTCGGGCGATTCACGAAGTACTGAGCGGCGATGGCCACGGGGGTGCCCGAATTACCAGTTCTCCCCTTGGAGGAGAACTTGATCTGGCCCGATGTAGAAGTCGCCAAAGCGATAGAGCTGAACGACGGATTTTCCGCGTTGGCCTGAGTTGATTCCGAATCGCGATGGCGGTGGCCCGCCAACTCCCGGTGCTGATTCGGCGAAGGTATTCACCACTTCGAGACGCCGAAATGCCTGCCCTCCCTGGTCGAGTTCGGACGTGTCCCCGGAATGGATTCGCCCTAGATCGCCGAGGTGGTCCGGGGGTCCGCAGAGGCTACTGACGCCCCAGAGGGTTGTCTTGTAGAAGCTTGACATGCCGCCATAGGCAGCCTCATAGAACAGGCTAGGTGCCGTCACACCAATTGAGTAGTCGAAGGGAAGATCGGCACCGGGGATCACGTCCGTGAAATGATCCCGATTCAACTCGATCTCCACGTTGGTTCCCGCGAGGGTGAACGTGGGATGGAAGCTCCTATCGCACGATGTCACAGCATAGAGCTGGACAATGCCGTCTCGACTAATTGTCTGAACCCAGTAATCCCGGCCTTTGAACCCGCTCTCTCGATAGCCGCCGCTGACCCGCGACGTGAACGGCGGACCGAGCTGGTCTTCGAAGTACCTCAGGTCAAACCCGGCCCGCAGCGACGTGAGCTTGTCGTACTCGCCTCCTCGCCAGAACCACGTCGCGGTTGCTCGTTCGAGGATAAAGATTCCAGCGCTGGCGAACACGAGAAGCGCGCCGAGCACGGCTGCGCCTTCGAGAAGCACCCGCAGCCCCTTGCGCCAGCGGGTTCGAATCCAACGACGCGCGCGTGAGATGCCCACTAGGTCGGATAGCTTCATCTAGCCATCGTCGCAGCCGAAACCGACGGTTTCCGCAATCCCCGAGGCTGATTCCCTCCTTGGTTCCATTACATCCCCACCGCTATCCCCACGGCAAGCAGAATCAGCCGATTTGCAGGGCCGTTGTGCCCGGCCTTCCACGTGAAGATGACCGAGGACGCCAAGTTCGCGCTGGGCTTCTAGGCAGGCGCATTTCGCGTCACCGGCGCGGTCGTAATTCCTCCCGCTATGCGGGAGGAATTACGACCGCTGGGGGGTTACGGGGTTGCCACCACCCGTGTGGGTGGGTCAATCGCCGGCACCTCCGAGGGGCCTACTCGGGCTCTGACCCGCTGGGGCTGTCGTCGGCGTCGGGCAGGCGGGCGTCGTCGACCTCCTCGGCGCTGGCCTCGTAGTCGTAGGCGCGGCCCGTGCCGGGGTCGCGGCCTCTCGACATGCGGTCGAAGCCGGCGACGACGAGGCGGCGGCCCAGGTAGGCGCGCAGCGTTCGCCGCGCCAGGGCGCGGCTGGGCGGGATCAGGAGCAGCAGGCCGACGAGGTCGGTGGCGAAGCCGGGCGTGAGCAGCAGCACGCCGCCGACCGTGATCAGCAGGCCGTCGGCGACCTCGCGGCCCGGGAAGCGCCCCGAGCCGATCGCGGCGTTGAAGCGGCGCCAGGCGCCGCGGCCCTGGTGGCGCAGCAGGGTCGCGCCCAGCACCGACATCGCGACGAGCAGGGCGAGGGTGGGGAGGACGCCGATCAGGCCGCCGACCTCGACGATCACGTACAGCTCGAGGATCGGCACCGCGATGAAGAGGGCGACGAGGATCGCCACGGCTCAGGCCGGCGCGGCCGCCGCGGCGGCCTCCTCCAGCTCCCCCAGGGCGCGGTTGAGGCCGGCGGCGAACGTCTCGACGTCCTCCATCGAGTCGTAGTCGGCGAGCAGGCCGAAGCCGACGTGGCCGTTGTAGCTCATGATCGCCACCGCCATCGCGTGGTTCTGGGGCAGGAAGGCGACCGGGTAGACCTCCTCCAGCTCGCGGCCGAGCACGTAGAGGGGGAGCTGCGGCCCCGGCACGTTGGTGACGATCAGGTTGAAGAGCCGCGTAGAGAAGTTGATCCGCGAGGCCTGCGCGAGCAGCGTCGGCGGCGCGAAGTCGTTGAAGCGGGCGATCACTTCGGCGCCGAGCGCCTGCTTGGAGCGCTTCAGGCCCTCCATCTGCTCGCTGACCACGCGCAGCCTGCGCACCGGGTCCTCGACGTAGACCGGCAGCGGGCCGCGCATCGCCGCGATCCGGTTGCCGAGGTCGCCGTGCTCGTCCTCGGCGCGGATCGAGACCGGCACCAGCGCCCGCAGCTCCAGCCCCTCGGTGCGCACGCCGCGGCTGTGCAGCCACTCGCGCAGCGCCCCGGTCACGACAGCCAGCACGACGTCGTTGACGGTGCCGCCGAGCGCGTCCTTGATCCGCTTGAAGGTGGCCAGGTCCGAGCGCGCCCAGGTGAAGCGGCGGTGCGGCCCGATCCGCTGGTTCAGGGGAACGTCCGGGGCCGGGTCGGCGAAGGCGCCGACCACCTCGCCCAGGCCCTCCGCCGCCTCGCCGAGGCGGCGCGCCGCCGTCTCGGGGCGACGTACGGCTTCGACGGCGCGCTCGAGCAAGCGCGCCGGCGCGGCCACCGCGTCCACCGCCCCTCGCGCGATCAGGTCGGCCGTGCTCGGCTCAGGGTGGGGCACCCAGCCGTCTTCGCTCGGGGCCGGCTCGGGCACCGGCTCGAGGTCGAAGAGCACGGTGCCGATGTCGACGCCGGAGACACCGTCGACCATCGCGTGGTGAGTCTTGGTGAAGAGCGCGAAGCGGTCGCGCTCCAGGCCCTGCACCAGCCACAGCTCCCAGAGCGGCTTGGAGCGGTCGAGCTGCTGGGAGAAGACGCGCGCGGCCAGCCGCCTCAGCTGCTGCTCGCCGCCCGGCTCGGGCAGGGCCGTGTGGCGGATGTGGTAGGTGAGGTTGAAGTTGACGTCGTCGGCCCAGAGCGGCCGGCCCGCCTCCAGCGGCGGCACGACGAGTCGCTGGCGGAAGCGCGGCACCTGGTCGAGCCGGCCGCGCACGTGCTCGACCAGGTCGACGTACTTCGGCGGCGGCCCCTCGAAGACGAGGATCGCCCCGATGTGCATGTGGCTGGCCGAGGTCTCGTTGGTGAGGAACGAGGCGTCGACGGCGGTGAGGCGGTCGAGATGGCTTCCGTGCGTTGCCACTCCGCAAGGCTACCCGCCGCCGTGCCCGACTCTCCCTCGCCGTTCCGAGGTCGGGTGCGCCCTCGTCCTCGGTAGCCTGGGGGGCATGGAGGCTGTCGCGACCTCTCCCAGGCGGGTCCTGCTCGCCGCGCCGCGCGGCTACTGCGCCGGCGTCGACCGCGCCGTGCAGGCGGTCGAGCGGGCGCTCGAGCTGCACGGCGCGCCCGTCTACGTGCGCAAGGAGATCGTCCACAACAAGCACGTCGTCGAGGAGCTGGCCGAGCGGGGCGCGATCTTCGTCGAGGACGAGGCCGAGGTGCCCGAGGGCGCGCTGGTCGTCTTCTCGGCCCACGGCGTCGCCCCGGCCGTGCACGAGAACGCCGCCGCGCGGCGGCTGCGCACGATCGACGCCACCTGCCCGCTGGTGACCAAGGTGCACGTCTCGGCGCGCCGCTTCGCCGCCGACGGCTACACGATCGTGATGATCGGCCACGAGGGCCACGAGGAGGTCGAAGGCACGACCGGCGAGGCGCCGGACTCGATCGTCCTGATCGAAACCGCCGACGAGGTCGAGAGCCTCGAGGTCCCGGACCCGTCGAAGGTCGCCTTCATCACCCAGACGACCCTCTCGGTCGACGAGACGGCCGCGGTCATCGCCGCCCTGCGCGCCAGGTTCCCCGGCATCGTCAGCTCCAAGTCCGACGACATCTGCTACGCGACGACCAACCGCCAGATCGCCGTCAAGCAGCTCGCCAGCGAGTGCGAGCTGGTCCTCGTCATCGGCTCGACCAACTCCTCCAACTCCAACCGCCTGGTCGAGGTGGCGCGCGAGCACGGCGCCGCCTCCCACCTGATCGACAACCAGGGCCAGGTCGAGGAGGAGTGGCTGGAGGGTGTCGAGACCGTCGGCATCACCTCCGGGGCCAGCGCCCCCGAGGAGCTGGTCCAGCGCCTCGTCGAGCTCTTCCGCGAGCGCGGCGCCGAGGAGGTTTCCGAGCTGCGCACCGTCCACGAGGACGTGCGCTTCATGCTCCCGAAGGAGATCCGCGAGGCCCCGGCCGCGCCGGCGCCGGCGCGAAGCTGAGCGCCCAGATCCGCATTCCCGGCGCGGGCAGGACGGTGAGGCGGTGCGGCTCGTGCCACTCGTGCTCGGCGAGCGCGTAGAGGCCCGGATTCCTCACCCGCACGGGCTCGAGCGGCGCGTCGTCGAGGGCCAGCCGGATCTCGCCCTCGCCCTCGACGGTCGCGTAGGCGCCGGCCGCCGCGTAGGGGATCTCCATCGCCTCTTCCTCGGGCCCGGTCACGAAGGGGTCCTGCAGCGAGCCGCCCGGGATCAGCTCGCCGCTGGGCGGCATCACCATCGCCCCCGGCGCGTCGCTCGTCCGCAGCGGCTGCATCGGCTCGGGCAGCGAGAGCAGGGCGTCGAGGCCGCGCAGCTCCGCCTGGATCGCCTCCTCGGTGCCGCGGTACTCGCCCTCGCCGAACTGGAACCAGCACAGCGAGCCGCCGGTCGCCCAGAGGAAGAGGCTGGGCCAGCCCTCGCAGCCGTAGGCGTGCCAGAGGTCGCGCTCGCCGTCGATCGCCACCGGGAAGCGGACGCCGAGGTCGCGCAGGCCGGCGGCGACGTGGACCGGCTCGGCGCCGAAGGGGAAGCGCGGCGACTGCACGCCGATCGTCGTCAGGCCCGCGTCGCGGTAGCGCCGGTCCCACTCGACCAGGTAGGGGAGGGTGCGGACGCTGTTCAGCTGGGAGAAGTCGAAGAAGTGGACGAGCGCCGGGCCGGTGGCGGCGAGGGCGGGCATCGGGGCCGGCTCCTCGCCGATCCAGGTCAGGCTGGCGGGGAGATCCGGAGCGGCGATGTCGTCACGCTCCGGGCGCATCCGCGCGAGAACGTTATACCGTCGCCGCCGTGAGCCTGCTGCCCTTCGCCCACGCGCTGGCGTCCCGCCAGGACCTGCCGATCCCGGCCTGGCTCTTCGCCTGGGGAGCCTCGATCGTCCTGATCGTCTCCTTCTTCGCGCTCTCGGTGGCGTGGCGCACGCCGCGCTTCGAGCGCGACCGCTGGCGCCCCCTCGGCGACGGGCTCTCGCGGGCGCTGCTCGCCCTGCCCACGCAGGCCCTCGGCGGCGCCGCCGGCGTCTTCCTGCTCGGCGTCGCCGTCTACGCCGGCCTGCGCGGCACCGAGGCCCCGGACCGCAACTTCGCCCTCACCTTCCTCTTCGTCACCTGCTGGCTCGGCTTCCCGCTCTTCAGCGTCCTCCTCGGCGACGTCTTCAGGCCCTTCAACCCCTGGCGGGCGATCGGCCGCGCCGCCGGCGCCGGCTTCGCCGCGCTGACCGGCCAGCGGCCCGCCCACCTCGCCTACCCGGAGGCGCTGGGGCGCTGGCCGGCGGCGGTGGGCCTGCTCGCCTTCGTCTGGCTGGAGGTCGTCTACGGGGCCGGCGGCAGCGTCGCGGTCGGCCTCTCCCCCCACGCGACCGCCGTCGCCGCGCTCCTCTACAGCGGCTACACGCTGGCGATGATGGCGCTCTTCGGGGTGGAGAGGTGGTGCCGGACGGGAGAGGTCTTCTCCGTCTACTTCGGGATGTTCTCCCAGCTCGGCGCGTTCGCCGTCCGCGAGGGCCGGCTCGGCGTGCGCCGCCCGCTGGCCGCCGCAACCCAGTGGGCGACGGTGCCGGGATCGCTGGCGGTGGTGATCGCCTCGATCGCCACCACCACCTACGACGGCGCCTCGGAGGGCGCCTTCAACGGCGCGATCGCTCAGGTCTTCGAGTGGCTCGCCGACGCCGGGCTGAGCCTCACCGCCTCGCTGCGCCTCTCCAGCACGATCTTCATGCTGCTCTGCTTCGCCGGCGTCGCGCTCGTCTACCTGATCGGGGTGCGGGGGATGGCGAGCGTGCGCGGCGCCCCCTCGCTGGCGAAGCTGCGCTCGGGCTTCGCCCACACGCTGATCCCGATCGCCTTCGCCTACCTGGTCGCGCACTACTTCAGCCTCTTCGTCTTCCAGGAGCAGGCGCAGTTCACCTACCTGCTCTCGGACCCGCTCGGAACGGGCACGACCGACCTCTTCGGCACCCTCGACAGCGGCATCGACTACAGGGTGCTCAGCGCCAACGCGATCTGGTACGTCCAGGTGGCGGCGCTGGTGATCGGGCACGTCGCCGGCCTCGTCCTCGCCCACGATCGCGCCACCGCCTACTGGGCCGACTACCGCCAGGCGGCGCGCTCGCAGTACTGGATGCTCGCCGTCATGGTCGCCTTCACCTGCTTCGGCCTCTACCTGCTTTCCGTCGCCAACGCCTGAGCGGCGACGAAGCCGCTATTTACGAGAAGTGCGGGTGTATCCACTCACCCACACGGCTTTCTACCGATGAATCGACATTCACATCTGGTTTACTAAGCCCGAGTCAACTCACTTTGACTCTCCCTCTCCTGCAGTGCCGGGATCGCCGCTTCGCAAGGCCGCCGGTCCCGGCGCGCAGGGGTCATACTGAGCGCATGGGCTCGCTTCTCCCCGTCGCCCACGCCACCCACTGGCTCTGGGTCCTCTACCTGCCCCCGATCCTCATCGTCCTCGCCTCGATCGTCCGCAGCAAGCTCTCCGAACGCCGCGGCCGGCGGGCCCCCACCGAGCCCGGGCGCCCGCGCCGTTAGGCCTGGGCCAGGATCTCTTCCAGCCGCCGCTCGAGCGCCGCCGAGACCTCGTCCCGCACCGGCCCCTCGGCCAGCCGCCCCACCAGCGACTCCAGGAACCCCTCGACGATCAGCGACTTCGCCACCGCCGGCTCGAGCCCGCGCGAGGTGAGGTAGAAGAGCTGGTCGCGGTCGACCTGGGCCACCGCCGCGGCGTGCGTGCAGCGCACGTCGTCGGCTTCGATCTCCAGGCCCGGGATGGCGTCGGCGTGGGCCTCGGTGGAGAGCAGCAGGTTGCGGCTCTCCTGGAAGGCGTCGGTCTGCTGGGCGCCGGGGTCGACGCGGATCATGCCGCGCCAGACCGCGGTGGCGCCGGCCGCCAGCACGCCGCGGAAGGCGAGGTCGGAGTTGGTGTTGGGCGCCGCGTGCTCCTGGGTGGTGTCGTAGTCGAGGTGCTGTCCGGCGCCGCCGGCGTAGCCGCCGGTGACGCGCGCCTCGGATCCCGGCCCGGCGAGGTTCGTCTCCATGCGCACCTTGCCGCGCGCCGAGCCGAAGCCGAGCGCGGCCCAGTCGAGGCGGCCGTCGCGCTCCACCCGGGCGCGCTGGGTGGCGAAGATCCAGGCTCGCTCGGAGATGTCCTGCGTGTTGACGTAGCGCAGCGTCGCGGCCTGGCCCACGTGCAGCTCGACCACCGCGTTGAGCACCGCGTCGACCTCGTCGCCCGGCGAGGACCAGTGCTCCCAGACCTCCGCCTCGGCGCCCTCCTCGAGGACCACCAGCGCGCGCCAGGCGACCGCCTCGCCGCTCCGCTCCAGGGGGACCTCGATCCGCACCGGCTCCTCCAGCCTCACCCCGGCCGGGACGTGGACGAGAACGCCCTCGCGCCAGGCGGCGTCGTTGCGCGCGACGAACGGGTCCTCGCCGGGCGCCAGCGCGCCGAGCCGTCCCTCGACCAGCTCGGGGTGGCTCTCGGCCGCCGCCGCCAGCGGCATCACCGTCGCCCCCTCGACCGCCTCGATCGAGGCGCCGGCGGCGCCGGCCTCGTAGGCGTCGAGGTCCAGCTTGGAGAGGTCGGTGAATTCCCACCCCTTCGCCTTCTGGTCGGGAAGGGGCGGCAGCGTCGCGAGCTCAGCCAATCGAGCCCTCCATCTGCAGCTCGATCAGGCGGTTGAGCTCGACCGCGTACTCCATCGGCAGCTCCTTGGTGACCGGCTCGATGAACCCGTTGACGATCATCTTCGAGGCCTCCTCCTCGTCGAGGCCGCGGCTCTGCAGGTAGAAGAGCTGCTCGTCGCCGATCTTCGACACCGTGGCCTCGTGGCCGACGTCGGCGTCGTTCTCGTCGATGCGGATCGTCGGGTAGGTGTCCGAGCGCGAGTCCTCGTCGAGCAGCAGCGCGTCGCAGACGACCTTGGAGCGCGACTCGGTCGCCCCGTCGGCGATCTCGAGCAGGCCGCGGTAGGTGCTGCGGCCGCCGTCCTTGGAGATCGACTTGGAGAAGATCGAGGACGAGGTTCGCGGCGCGACGTGGATGATCTTGCCGCCGGCGTCCTGGTGCTGGCCGTCGCCGGCGAAGGCGATCGAGAGGATCTCGCCGTGCGCTTCGGGGCCGAGCAGGTAGATCGAGGGGTACTTCATGGTCAGCTTCGAGCCGAGGTTGCAGTCGACCCACTCCATCGTCGCCTTCTCATGGGCGACGGCGCGCTTGGTGACCAGGTTGTAGACGTTCTGGGACCAGTTCTGCACGGTCGTGTAGCGGACGCGGGAGCTGGGTTTGGCGACGATCTCGACCACCGCGGAGTGCAGCGAGTCGGTCGAGTAGACCGGCGCCGTGCAGCCCTCGATGTAGTGGACGTCGGCGCCCTCCTCGCAGATGATCAGGGTGCGCTCGAACTGGCCCATGTTCTCGGTGTTGATCCGGAAGTAGGCCTGCAGCGGCATCTCCACCTTGACCCCGGCCGGCACGTAGACGAAGGAGCCGCCCGACCAGACCGCCGAGTTGAGCGCCGCCAGCTTGTTGTCGTTGGGGGGGATGATCGTCGCCCAGTGCTCGCGCACGAGGTCCTCGTGCTCGCGCAGCGCCGTGTCCATGTCGGTGAAGATCACGCCCTGGGCCTCGAGCTTCTCGTTGACCTGGTGGTAGACGACCTCGGACTCGTACTGGGCACCGACCCCGGAGAGGAATTTGCGCTCCGCCTCGGGAATGCCGAGCCGGTCGAAGGTGTTCTTGATGTCCTCCGGCACCTCGCTCCAGTCGCGACTGTTCCTGTCCGAGGCGCGGACGAAGTAGTGGATGTCGTCGAAGTCGATCTGGCCGAGGTTGCCGCCCCAGGTCGGGGTCGGCCGGCTTTCGAAGTGCTCCAGCGCCTTGAGCCGGAACTCGCGCATCCACTGCGGCTCGTCCTTGTACTCGGAGATCGATTCGACCACCTCCCGGGAGAGGCCCTTCGGCGCCTTGTAGGCGTAGCCGGCCTCCGGATCGTGGAAGCCGAACTTCTCCTTGTAGTCGGCGTTGAGCCCGGCGAGCTCTCGCTTCTCCGCTACGACCTCGGGTGTAGCCATGTCAGTCGACCTCCAGGACGATGGTGTCGTCCACGACGGACGCCGCGAACGTCTGCACCGGGGCGAAGGCGGGGAGCGTCTTCGGCCTGCCGGTGCTCAGGTCGAAGAGGGAGCCGTGGCGGGGGCACTCGATCGTACAGGCCGTCGGGTCGAGCTCGCCCTCGGCGAGCGGCCCGTCGTCGTGCGAGCAGCGATCCTCGATCGCGTAGAGCCTGCCCTCGCAGTTGAAGACGCCGATCTTGCGCCCGCCGTGCTCGACCAGGCGCGTCGCGCCCGGCGGCAGCTCTGCGGCAGGGCAGACGGAGATGGATGTTCCTGCGGTGTCTGGCAAGGGAATCGGCACTTCCGCCACGGCTCGTGCGGGTTGAAACTTAATCCTACTTCCGAAGTCGGATTTTAGCGAGCGCGCCGGCTCGGCTCGGCCCGGCACGACCGACGTGCCGGTGCTTGACCACCCAAGGGTCGGTCAACTACCGGCGCGTCTGGAGCCATTGGGCCGCTGGGGGGCGTCCCGTGGACGCCTACGCACCGAGGTCGGCGGCCGCTTCGGCGGGGTCGCCGGCCTCGCCCTCGTCCTCCCATTCGGCGGCCTCGCCGAGGCTGGCGCTCTTGACGACCTTCAGGCCCAGCATCGCGCACTTCATGCGCGTCGCCGAGATCTCGATGCCGAGCAGGTCGAGGACGAAGTCCCTGGGCAGCCGCAGCAGCTCCTCGCGGCTCCTGCCGACCAGCTCGTCGGTGAGCAGGGAGGTGGCGGCGGTCGAGATCGCGCAGCCCTTTCCCTCGAAGGCGATCTCGGCGACCCTGCCCCCGTCGTCGAGCCTGATCGTCACGTGCTGCTCGTCGCCGCAGAAGGGGTTGTTGTCCTCGAACTCGAGGTCGGGCGAGTCCAGCCGCCCGAAATTGCGCGGCCGCTTGTAGTGCTCGAGGATCTGGTCGCGGTACAGCTCGTCCATGTCTGGAGAAGCTAGCGCAGCCCGTCTTCAACCTTTTGACGCACCTCAGAGGCTGAAGACGCGGCGCGCGTCGTGGAGGGCCTCGACCAGGCGGTCGATCTCCTCGGGGACGGTGTGAACGGCGAAGCTGGCGCGGGTCGTCGCCGCGACGCCGAGGCGGTCCATCAGCACCTGGGCGCAGTGGTGGCCGGCGCGCACGGCGACGCCGTGCCGGTCGAGAATCTCCGAGACGTCGTGGGGGTGGACTCCCTCCAGCTCGAAGGAAACCGGGCCGACCCGCTCGGGACCGCGCGGCGGCCCGAACACGCGCAGGCCCGGCACCTCGGCGAGCCGCTCCAGCGCGTAGCCGGCGACCTGGCGCTCGTGCTCGCGCACGGCCTCCATGCCCAGCCCGTCGAGCCAGCGCAGCGCCGAGGCCATGCCGATCGCCTGGGCGATCGCCGGCGTGCCGGCCTCGAAGCGGGTCGGCGGGTCGGCGTAGGTCGTTCCCTCGCGGCCCACCTTGCGGATCATCGAGCCGCCGCCGAGGAAGGGCGGCGTCGCGCGCAGCAGGTCGAGCCGCCCCCAGAGCGCCCCGATCCCCGTCGGCGCGTAGAGCTTGTGCCCCGTCAGGGCGTAGAAGTCGACCCCCAGCGCCGCCACGTCGACCGGCAGCTTCGGCGCCGCCTGGGCGCCGTCGGCGAGCACCAGCGCGCCGGCAGCGTGCGCCAGCCGCGAGATCTCCGCCAGGTCGTTCTCCGTTCCGAGCACGTTGGAGACGTGGGTCACGGCGACCAGCTTCGGCCCGCGCTCGAGCAGCTTCCCCAGCGCCGCCATGTCGAGCAGCCCCTCGCCGGTGACGGGGGCCCAGTCGACCTCCGCGCCGACCCGCTCCGCCAGCTGCTGCCAGGGGACGATGTTCGAGTGGTGCTCCATCTCGGTGAGCACGACGCGGTCCCCGGCGCCGACGCTGGCGTCGCCCCAGGCCCGCGCGACCAGGTTGATCGCCTCGGTCGCGTTGCGGACGAAGACGACCTCGCGGCGGTCGGCGGCGCCGAGGTGGTCGGCCACCGTCGCCCGTGCCCCCTCGTAGGCCGCCGTCGCCTCGGCGGAGAGCGTGTGCGAGCCGCGGTGCACGTTGGAGTGATGGGCGCGCTCGTAGCGGTCGACCGCCTGGATCGAGGCCAGCACCCGCTGCGCGCTGGCGCCGCTGTCCAGGTAGGCGATCGGGCGCCCGTGAACTCTCCGCTCCAGGGCGGGAAAGGCGGCGCGGACCTTCTCGATCGGGAACGGGGGAGAGGAGCGTGTGGTGGTCGTCTGCTCCATGTTCCGGCTCAGGCGGGGGCGCCCGCCTCGACCTCCTCGCGGATCCAGCCGTAGCCCTTCTCCTCGAGCTGGGAAACCAGCTCGGGGCCGCCCTCCTTGACGATCCGCCCCTCGAACATCACGTGGACGAAGTCGGGCTTCACCATGTGCAGGATGCGCTGGTAGTGGGTGATGATCAGCACGCCCATCTCCGGCCCGGCGAACTCGTTGACCCCGTCGGCGACGGTGCGCAGGGCGTCGATGTCGAGGCCGGAGTCGGTCTCGTCGAGCACCGCGACCTCCGGCCGCAGCAGCGCCAGCTGCAGCAGCTCCATGCGCTTCTTCTCGCCGCCGGAGAAGCCGTCGTTGAGGTAGCGGCTGGAGAAGTCCTTGGGGATGTTGGCCAGCTCCATCGCCTCCTGGGCGGTCTTGGCGAACTCCTTGATCTTGATCTGGCCTTCGCCGCGCGCCTCGCGGCGGGCGTTGACGATCATCCGCAGGTACTTGCTGACGGAGACCCCGGGGATGGCGACGGGGTACTGGAAAGCCATGAAGAGGCCGGCGCGCGAGCGCTCGTCGGGATCGGCCTCGGTCAGGTCCTCGCCCTTGAAGGCGATCGAGCCCTCGGTGACCTCCAGCGCCGGGTGGCCCATGATCGCGTTGGCCAGGGTCGACTTGCCCGACCCGTTCGGCCCCATCAGCGCGTGCACCTTGCCCTTCTCGACGTCGAGGTCGAGGCCGCGGAGGATCTGCTTGTCCTCGACGCTCACGTGCAGGTTGCGTATCTCCAGCTCAGCCATTTCGCTCCGTTTCTAGAGTGTTGGAAGGTTTGCCTCAAGCGGCGCTGCCGACCGGCGTGCGCCGCTCGCCGTCCGCCCCGCCGGCCGAGAACTCGACCAGCTCGGCCAGTGTCGTGCCCGAGAGGGCCCTGGTCACGCCGCCCTGCACGCGCGTCCAGAGCAGCTTGGTCGCGCAGGCGCGGTCGCCGTCGTCCTCATGCGAGCAGAGCACCTTGCCGTCGGGAGTGTCGTGGAAGCACTCCATCGGCGCGATCTGCCCTTCCAGGGCCTCGACGACCGCGTCCATCGTGATCTCCTCCGCCGGCCTGGCCAGGCGGTAGCCGCCGTGGGCGCCCCGGGTCGAGGTGACCAGGCCCGCCTTGCGCAGCTTCGCCACCAGGTGCTCGAGGTAGGAGAGCGGCAGCCGCTCCGCCTCGGCGACCGAGCTGAGCGACACCGGCATGGCGCCGCGCTGGCGCCCCAGCTCCACCATCAGGCGGACGCCGTACTCCGCTTTGGTCGAGAACAACATGCGACCTAAATCCTACTGAAGGGGTCGGTTATGCGACCCCCGGCCCGCCGATCGTCGAGTTGACCCACCTCGGCGGTGGTCAACCCCGCGGGTTGTCGCCCTTACGGCTCGATCAGCCCGCGGCGAATCGCGTAGCGGACCAGCTCCACCCGGTCGCGCATGCCGAGCTTGCGCATCGCGTTGGCGCGGTGGTTCTCGACCGTCTTCTCGGAGAGGTGGAGCAGCTCCGCTATCTCGCGCGTCGTGTGCGCCTCGGCGACGAGCTTGACGATCTCCTCCTCGCGCGGCGTCAGCTCCTCCTCGCCGCTGGAGCCGCGCTCGAGCACGTCCTTGATCAGCGTCCGCTGCGCCTGCGGGGTGAGGAACGGCTCGCCTCGCTCGACGGCGCGGATCGCCGCCAGCAGGTCGGTGTCCGCCTGGGCCTTAAGCACGTAGCCGGAGGCGCCTGCCTTGAGCGCCTCGAAGAGGTAGCGCTCGTCGTCGTGCATGGAGAGGATCAGCACGGCGACCTCCGGCGCCTGCGCCTTGATCTCGCGCGTCGCCTGCAGGCCGGTCAGCTTCGGCATCTTGACGTCGAGGATCGCCAGGTCCGGCCGCTCGCGCACCGCCAGCTCGCGCGCCTCGGCCCCGTCGGCAGCCTCCCCGACGACCTCGATGTCCGGCTGCCGCTCCAGCAGCAGCCGGATCCCCGAGCGCACGATCCCATGGTCGTCCGCGATCAGCACACGCATGGCGCCAGGCTAAACCCCTCGCCCCTCGCCGACACGCTTCCGGTGCGCCTTATGGACCTGTGAGGTCCATAAGGCGCAGCGGAGCAGCGAGGACGCTCAGCCGGGGACGGTGAGGTGGACGGTGGTGCCGCGGCCGGGGCGGGACTCGATCGTCAGCTCGCCGCCGACGAGCAGGGCGCGCTCGCGCATGCCGGCGAGGCCGAGGCCGCTCTCGGACTCGTCGAAGGCGAAGCCGCGGCCGTCGTCGCCGACCTCCAGCTCGACGCCGCCGTCCTGGCGGCGGCGCAGCGTCGCCGCGACGCGCCCGGCGCCGCTGTGGCGGGCGGCGTTGGCGAGCGCCTCCTGGGCGACGCGATAGACGACGAGCTGCGCGTCGGCGGCGAGGCCGGAGAAGTCGCCCTCGCTGCCGAACTCGGCCTCGATCTCGCCTCCCGCCAGCTGCTCCACCTGCCCCGCCGTGGCCGCCACCAGGCCGAGGTCATCGAGTGCGGTCGGGCGCAGCTGTCGCGCCAGCGAGAGCAGCTCGCGCATCGCCCGGTTGGCGAGCGCCTTCGTCTCGGCGAGCCGCGGCTCCAGCTCCGGGGGTGCCGACTCCCGCGCCGCCTCCAGCCGTAGCAGCACGCCGGTCAGCGACTGGTTGACCTCGTCGTGCAGGTCGCGGGCGACGCGTGCGCGCTCCTCCTCCTGCGCCCGCAGGCCGGCGCTGCCGGCCCGGCGGCGCTCGGCCTCCAGCCGCCGCATCATGCGCAGGAAGGCGAGCTCCAGCCGCTCCACCTCCTCGGTCTCGCCGACCCCGTCGATCGAGCGGGGGAGGGCGGTCCCCGCGCGGCTCAAGTCGACCTTCTCCATGTCCTCGATCAGCCGCTCCAGCGGCGCGAAGCGGCGCCGCGCCCGCACCAGCGCGAGGGCGAGCGCGCCCGTCGCGAGGGCCAGCACGACGATCGCCGCCGCCGTCATCCGCGGGCCCCCGGTGGCACGGCTCAAGCCTAGATGAGTAGTTCCACGGCGACGTGTGCCTGGGGGTTGGCCCCGTTGGGGACGGGGGGCGGCACCTATGGCCGGAAGGGGCGATCGGGGGGATACTTCGACGACCACTCGACCGAGGAGCTGAACCATGACCACCACAAGGCAGTCCACCTTCGGCGCGACCCTGCGCACGACGATCCTCCTGGCGTCCCTCACCGGGCTCCTCGTCTTGGTCGGCGCCCTGATCGGCGGCCCCAGCACGGCGGCCCTGTTCCTCGGCATCGGCCTGCTGATCAACCTCGGCTCCTACTTCTTCAGCGACAAGCTGGCGCTGAAGATGAGCCGCGCCGAGCCCCTGGAGGAGTCCGAGGCGCCGCGCCTCTACCAGGTGGTCCGGGAGCTGACCACGCGCGCCAGCCTGCCGATGCCGCGCCTCTACATGATCCCCCAGGACCAGCCCAACGCCTTCGCCACCGGCCGCAACCCGCAGCACTCCGCTGTGGCCGTCACGCGCGGGATCACCAAGCTGCTCTCCGAGGACGAGCTGCGCGGCGTCCTCGCCCACGAGCTAGCCCACATCAGGCACCGCGACATCCTGATCCAGTCGGTCGCCGCCGCGATCGGCGGCGCGATCACCTACATCGCCTACATGCTGATGTGGTTCGGCGGCGACAACGACTCGCCACTCAGCCTTGTCGCCTCGCTGGCGATGGTCCTGCTGGCGCCGATCGCGGCCAGCATCATCCAGCTCTCGATCTCGCGCCAGCGCGAGTACGCGGCCGATGCCGGCGGAGCGGCGATCTGCGGCAACCCGGAGTCGCTGGCGAGCGCGCTGCTGCGCCTCGAGCAGGGGGCGGAGGCGATCCCGATGCAGGTCAACCAGGCCGCCGAGCCGCTCTACATCGTCAAGCCCTTCAAGGCGGGCGGCATCGCGGGCCTCTTCTCGACCCACCCGCCGATCGAAGAGCGGGTCAAGCGCCTGCGCCAGATGCGCCCGTCACTCGGCTGATCGCGACGGGTTCCTCTCCGGGCAGCGGATCCCTCAACCCGCCCGCCCGAACTGCATCGAGTTCTCCACCCAGCAGGGTGAGAACTCGATGCAGTTCGGGCTTTGAGAGGCTCGCTATACTTTTTGAAGTAAAAGCCGATCCGGATTTGGGGGATTTAATTTAGGCATGGCTACCGAGGCGACGACCAAACGGCAGGTCGAGGAGATCGAGCCCTTCGAGGCGGCGCAGGAGATCGAGGGCGGCGACGTCGTCCTGATCGACACTCGCGAGCCGCACGAGCACGAGGAGGCGCACCTGGAGGGGGGGCGGTTGGTGCCGCCGGGGCTGCTCGCCGACGAGATCGCCGCCGCGGCGCCCGACAAGTCGGCGCGCACGATCCTCTACTGCCGCAGCGGCAACCGCTCCTACAAGGCCGCCGAGCAGATGCAGGCGCTCGGCTACGCCGACGTGGCCTCGATGGCCGGCGGCATCCTCGCCTGGCAGGAGCAGGGGCTGCCGGTCCTCGCCGCCTCCGGGATGAGCGCCGAGCAGCGCGAGCGCTACTCGCGCCACACGCTGCTGCCCGAGGTCGGCGTCGACGGCCAGCTGAAGATGCTGAACGCCAAGGTGCTGCTGCTCGGCGCCGGCGGGCTCGGCGCGCCGACCGCGCTCTACCTCGCCGCGGCCGGGATCGGCACGATCGGGCTGGTCGACGACGACGTGGTCGACGCCTCCAACCTGCAGCGCCAGGTGATCCACAACACCGAGCGGATCGGCACGCCGAAGACCGAGTCGGCGCGGCTGACGATCGAGGCGCTCAACCCCGACGTCGAGGTGGTCGAGCACCGCACCCGCCTCGACGCCTCCAACATCCTCGAGATCGTCGAGCCCTACGACGTGATCGTCGACGGGGCCGACAACTTCCCCACCCGCTACCTGCTCAACGACGCCTCGGTGCGGCTGCGCAAGCCGGTCGTCTCGGCCTCGATCCTCAGCTTCGACGGGCAGGTTTCGACCTTCGTGCCCTACGAGGGGCCCTGCTACCGCTGCCTCTACCCGACCCCGCCGCCCGCCGAGCTGGCGCCGAGCTGCTCGGCCAACGGCGTGCTCGGCGTGATGGCCGGGACGATGGGCACGCTGCAGGCCAACGAGGTGCTGAAGCTGGTGATCGGCACCGGCGAGCCGCTGGTCGGCCGGCTGCTCCTCTACGAGGCGCTCGGCACCCGTTTCACCGAGCTCAAGGTGCGGCGTGACCCCGAGTGCCCGATCTGCGGCGAGGACGCGGCGGAGGTCCCCGAGTCGGAGATGGGGAGGTTCCCGGACTACGACGCTTTCTGCGCCGGCTGAGCGCGGCTCGTCTAGGATCGCATCCGCAATGGCGACGGTTCGCATCCCACCTGTCCTGCGCCCGCACACCGACGGGCAGCCCGAGGTCCAGGCCGACGGCGCCGACGTCGGCGAGGTGCTGCGGGCGCTGACCGCGGCGCACCCCGGCACGCGGAGCCAGCTCTTCGGCGAGGACGGCGACCTCAACCGCTACGTCAACGTCTACCTCAACGACGAGGACGTGCGCGTCCTCGACGGGCTCGGCACCAAGGTCGCCGACGGCGACACGGTCGTCATCCTGCCCGCCATGGCCGGCGGCTAAGAGCCGCCCGGAAACCGGCGCCCCCCAGCGCCCCTCGGTCGCTCGCGTGCGGAGCACGCCAAGCTCCCTCCTGGGAATGCTTGGCTTCCGGGCGGCTCGAATCCCTGGCTATACTTTTTGAAGTAACGGGAGAGCGATGGCCTACGACGAGCTACTCAACCGACCCTGCGGGGGCCGCTTTGGCAACATCGTCGAGTCGATCGGCAACACGCCGCTGGTCGAGCTGCCGCGGCTCTCTCCCAACCCCGAGGTGCGCGTCTACGCCAAGCTGGAGGGCCGCAACCCGACCGGCTCGGTGAAGGACCGGGTCGCCAGGTCGATGATCGAGTCGGCGGAGGCGGAGGGGCTGATCGAGCCCGGCCAGACGATCCTCGAGCCGACCTCGGGCAACACCGGCATCTCGCTGGCGATGATCTGCCGGCGCAAGGGCTACCCGCTGAAGGTCGTGATGCCCGACAACGTCACCGAGGAGCGCACCCAGCTGCTCACCATGTACGGGGCGGAGATCGTCTACTCGGAAGGGGCCAAGGGCTCCAACGGGGCGGTCGAGGTGGCGCTGGAGATGGCCGAGGACCCGCGCTACTACATGCCCTACCAGTACGGCAACGAGGCCAACCCGCGCGCCCACTACGAGGGCACGGCGGCGGAGATCCTCGAGGAGCTCGACGAGGTGGCCGCCTTCGTCGGCGGCCTCGGCACCGGCGGCACGCTGATGGGCAACGGGCGGCGCCTCAAGGAGGAGGACCCCGAGACGCTGATCGTCGCCGCCGAGCCGATGCAGGGCGAGCTGGTCCAGGGCCTGCGCTCGCTCGACGACGGCTTCATCCCGCCGATCATCGACCTCTCGCTGCTCGACCGCAAGATCATGGTCTCCAACCGCGACGCGATCGTCTGGACCAAGCGCCTGCTCGACGAGGAGGGCATCTTCGCCGGCGTCTCCTCCGGCGCGATCGCCGCGATCGCCACCCGCATCGCCGGCGAGCTGGACGGCGGCAACGTCGTCTTCCTGATCCCCGACGACGGCTGGAAGTACCTCTCCTCCGGCGTCTACACCAAGCCGGTCGAGGAGATCGAGAACCTCGACTCCACCGTTTGGTGGTAGCCGTCCCGGCCTCCCCGCGCCGGGACTCCAGAGGTACCCAAACCGCAACTCCGGCCCGAATGGGTGTTTAGACCGGCCGAACGGTCAGCGAACTGGGCAGAGGGGGGATTGCGGTGGGGGCATCGAGGGTCGCGATCGCGTTGGCGTCGATCTGCGCGTTCGGCTGTGCGGCGACGGGAGTGGCCGGCGCCGCGCCGGCCGACATCGACCGTTCGTTCGGGCGGGGGGGAACCGTGAAGCTGGTCCCCGACCCCCGCACCATCGGGGCGGTCGAGGACATGGCGGTCGCCGCCGACGGCTCGGTCTACGTCCTGGGGAGGACGTTCAGCTGCGGGGGCGGGTGCGGCAGCGAGCGCCTGGTCCGGCGCCTGGGGCCGAACGGGGCCGATGACCCGGCGTTCGGAGCGGGTGGCGTCGGCCGCGTCCCCGGGCGGATCCCCGGGAGGACGAGCGCCTCCCTCGCCGTCGACGGCGAGGGGCGGATCGCGATCGCCGCGATCGAGGGCGGGGGCCTGAGGCTGATCCGCCTCGGCGCCGACGGCGCTGTCGACGCGAGCTTCGGCAGCGGCGGCAGCGCGACCGTGGACATGGGGCTGCCGCTGGCGGCGGTCGAGATCGCGGTGCAGGGCGACGGCCGCATCGTCGTCGCCGGCGAGCAGGACCGCGCCCATGGCGGAGACGCAGTCGTCGCCGCTCGCTACACCGAGAGCGGTTTCCCGGACCCGACCTTCAACGGCGGGCAGCCCGTCTTCACCAGCCTCGGCTCCGGCTTCGGGGGCCTGGCGTTGACGCCCGCCGATCGCACCTTGCTGGTCGGGCCGCGCTGCTGCGCCTCGCATGGACGCGCGGTCGAAGTCGCCGGCATCGACGGCAGCGGCCACCACCATCAGGGCTTCGGGCCGCGCGGCGTCCGCTTCGTCGACGACGTGGTCCGTGAGCCGGGGGTGGGTGCGGTCGCCCTGTCCGGCAGTCACATCTACGTCGCTGGCTCCAGCCGGATCGGCGGCACCGCGTTCGCCCTGCGCCTGCTGCCCAGCGGCAAGCTGGACCGCCGCTACGGGCAGGCCGGAATCGTCTATATGAGGCGGAGCCAGCTCCGGGTCGGCGGGGCGGCGGTCGACCGGGCGGGGCGGCTGCTGATCGCGGGCATGACACCGAGAACTCCAGGTATGCGCGGGGAATTCGCCCGCGGACCCCTGACGGTCCTTCGCCGTCTGCCCAGCGGTCGCCGCGACCGCACCTTCGCCGGCGGATCGCTCCGCCTGCTGGGCTCGCTGCAGACCTTCGAAGTGGTCGCTTTCGAGCTGCAAGAGCGGCGCAAGCCGGTCGTCCTCGTGGACGACCGGTACTGCTCTCGCGGATGCTCGCCCTCCGGCGGCGTCCTGGTCCGCTTCCTGGGTGGCACGAGCGGCGCTCGCTGCCGCGGTCGGCGAGCGACGATCGTGGGCACGCGGCGCGGCGAGAGGTTGGTGGGCACGCGGCGCCGTGACGTGATCGCCGCGCTGGGCGGCAACGACGCCGTCCTTGGCCGCGGCGGCAACGACCTGATCTGCGGCGGTGGCGGCGACGACCGGTTGATCGGGGGGCGCGGCCGCGATCTGCTCCTCGGCGGCCCCGGGCGCGACCGGGGCCGGCAGTAGGCATTGCCACGCTCGCGCACCGTCCGTTGCGCGGCCGGAATCGCCCTGCTGCTGGCGCTCGTCCTGGCGCCGCTCGCGCCGGCCGCGAAGCGGCCGCCGCGCAGCTTCTTCGGGGTGGTTCCGCAAGGGCCGCTCGTCGCGGCGGAGTACGACCTAATGGGCGGTGTCGTCGGGACCCTGCGGGTCCCCGTGTACTGGTATGAGGTCGAGCCGCGGCCGGGGGAGTACGAGCTGGGGCCGCTCGACGAGGTGGTCGGTCAGGCGGCGGAGCGCGGCGTGCGGGTGCTGCCCTTCGTCTACGGATCGCCGCGCTGGGCCACCGGCGGCGAGGCGCGACCGCCCCGCTCGGCCGACGATCGCGCGGCCTGGCGCCGCCTGCTGCGCCGGCTGGTGCGGCGCTACGGGCCGCGCGGGCGCTTCTGGGAAGGACGGGCGCAGCGGCTGCCGATCCGCCGCTGGCAGATCTGGAACGAGCCGAACTTCGTGCTCTTCTGGCGGCCCCGGCCCGAACCGCGCGCCTACGCACGGCTGCTGCGCCTCTCGGCGCGGGCGATCCGGGCCGAGGACGCCGGTGCGGCGATCGTCGCCGCGGGCGTTGCGCCGGTCGAGGCCGGGATCACGCCCTGGGCCTTCCTCAGGCGGCTCTACGAGGTCCCCCGCGTGCGGCGGGCGTTCGACATCGTCGCTCTGCATCCCTACGCCCCGCATCTCCGCTGGGTCGAGCTCCAGATCCGCTTCGTGCGAACCGCGATGGCGACGGCGGGCGACGCCGGGACGCCCCTCCTGCTCAGCGAGCTGGGTGTCGCCTCCGCTGGCGCGTTTCCGAACCCGTTCGACAAGGGCCGGCGCGGACAGGCGGCGTTCCTGCGCCGCGCCTTCCGCCTGGCGCTGCGCAACCGCCGCCGCTGGCGCCTGGCCGGGCTCCACTGGTACACCTGGCGCGACGCCGCCGCCGCGGATCCGCACTGCGTCTTCTGCCAGTACGGCGGTTTGCTCGACGCGGCGGGCGCGGCGAAGCCGTCGTGGTCGGCGTTTCGCCGCATCGCAGGCCCCGCGTACCCTCGTGTTTGATCGGCGCTTCGGGGCGGCTGGGGCTGGTGCGCATGGGCCTGCGGGCGGGGGGTCCGCTAGCCTCGCCGGGCGATGCGGATCGCCCGGAGCCTGATCGACCAGATGGTCGCGCACGCGCGCGACGAGCTGCCCAACGAGTGCTGCGGCATGGTCGGCGGCGCGGGCGGCGAGGCGAGCGCGGTGGTCCCGGTCGTCAACGCGGCGGCAAGCCCGCTGCGCTTCGAGATGGACCCGCAGGGGCAATACGACGCGCTGAAGGGGATCGAAGACGGCGGGGGGGAGCTGCTGGCGATCTACCATTCGCACACCAAGAGCGCCGCCTATCCGTCGCAGACCGACGTCAACCAGGCGGTCAGCTGGCCCGATGCGATCTGGGTGATCGTCTCGCTGGAGGACCCCGACGCGCCCGACGTGAAGGGCTACTGGCTCAAGGACGCGAGGATCGCCGATGCCGAGCTCGTCGTCGAGTAGCGGCGGACGCCTGGTCAAGGTCGCCTACGCGCGGCACCTGATGGAGGCGGAGATGATCCAGGGGCTGCTCTCCGAGCACGGGATTCCGAGCATGGTTCAGCGCACGGTCGACAACCCGGAGTTCCTCGCCGCCGGGCCCCGTCAGGTGCTGGTGCCCGAGGCGGCCGCCGAGCGCGCCCGCGAGGTGTTGGCCGGTACGCCGGGAAGCGATTGAAGGGTTGCGGGGGCCCTGGCCCCCGAAAAACCCTTCGACGAAGCGGTCAGGAGGAGGGGGGCCGGGCGATCTCGCGCAGGTGGGCGCGCCAGGCGTCCTCGACCTCGGCGGCGCGCGCCTCGAAGGCCGCTTCGAGCGCCGGCGCGGCGCCGCCGGGATGGAGGCTCAGGGCGAGGCGCTCGCAGGCGTCGGCGCCCCGCTCGCTCTCGAGCAGGTCGAAGAGCGTGCCGCCGAGGATCACGGCGTCGCGGCGGGACGGCGGGAAGGAGGGACGGGCGCTCTCGCGCAGGCGGCGGATCACCGCGGCCCGGTAGAGGCCGACCTGGCGCGAGAAGTACTGGGCGCCGCCTTCGACCAGCCAGGCCCAGCGCAGGTAGCGGGCGAAGCGCCGCGGCGTCCAGGAGGGCGGCAGCTCGGGGTTGTTGGCGGCGATGACCAGCTGCGCGTAGAGGCGCTCGGCGGTGCCGCGCAGCGCCTCGCGCGAGTCCTGGCCGGCGGCGCGCCGCTCCATGTGCGGGTCGTTGAGGACGTGCAGCTCGGTCGCCATCGCCCAGCCGGCCAGGTAGCGGCGCCCGGCCGGGGCGGCCGACCAGCGGGCGGCGGGCAGGAACGGGTGGGCGAGCGCCAGCAGGGTCGGATGGGTGTGGACGACGACGGTGACGTCGCCAGGCGCGAGCTCGAAGCGGTCCTCGAGCCGCAGCCGCAGTTCCTCCATGCGGTCCAGCGTCCGCTCGGCGAACGTCGAGTCACCGCTGTCGTGGCGCGCGGTGAAGCTCAGGCTCTCGGTCTCGACCCAAGGCACCGCGACCTACTGAAGCCGCCTGGCCAAGCAGGGCGGAGCCGCGGAGAGCGTGGCGTGCTCCACGCGCGAGCGACCGAGGACGCAGAGATGCGCCTGCCGGGTGGCCTCAGACCAGGACGGGCTCGGCGGCGTCACAGACGGAGAGTATCTCCGCGCGGGCTCGGTCGAACTCCTCGTCGGCCATCACCGGCGTGCCCTCGAAGGGGAGGTCGCGGTCGACCTCTACCCAGGAGAGGCAGCCGTGGTACTCCTCGCGGACCTTGACCGTCACCGGCCGGGGGATGCGGTGCACCCGCAGCAGCAGCACGTGCAGCGGGTGGCGGCGCTTCCAGTTGAGCCGCTTCTCGGCGTAGTCCGGGGTCCAGACGTAGTAGGGGGAGAGGCCGTCGACGACGCGCGGGTCGGTGACCGTGACGTGGTCGGTGACCTCGGCCCAGGCGCGCAGGCGGACCCGCTCGGGCTGGGAGATGCCGCCGTCCTGGATCAGCGCCTTGGCGGGCGGTTCCTCCTCGCCCCAGACGCCCTCCTCGAGCGCGCGGGCCAGCTCGGGGTGGTGGGACTCGCGCACCAGGTTGTTGCGCTGGTGGTCGAAGGTGGGGTACAGGAAGAAGCGCTCGTGCTCGAGCTCGAAGTTCTTGTTCTCCTCGCGGATGCCGCCCTTGCGCAGGGTGAGCAGCTGCTCACCCTCGGCGAGCGCACGAACCGTCACGGCCCATTCCTTGAAAGCGATCGGCATTTGAAGTCGTACCTGAGAAAGGCTCGGGTGAATCGGTGACTGGGAGGAGGACGCCTCGACCCCTGACCGGGCGGGATAGGCCACCCGAATTGCGCATTCTAGACCAGCATCCGCCGTTCGCCAAATGTGAGCACCGTCACTTTGCGCCGTAGCCGCCGCCGCCCGGGGTTTCGACGCGGATCGAGTCGCCGCGCTCCAGCCCCCCCTCGGTCTTGCCGGGGAGGAGTTCGCCGTTGCGCAGGTTGCGACCCCTCGCCCCCTCCCCGCCGCCGTCGCGGCCGCGGGGCGGGTGGCGGCGGCGCTCGGCGATCAGGCTGAAGGTCATCGGCGCGAGGGCTTCGATCTCGCGGACGATCCCGTCGCCTCCCGGGTGGCGACCGGCGCCGCCGCTGCCGCGGCGCAGGGAGAGCTCCCGCACCCGCAGGGGGAGCTCGCTCTCCAGCGCCTCGACCGGCGTGTTGAGCGTGTTCGACATCGCCACGTGCACGGCGCTCGGCCCGGGCGCGTCCGGGCAGGCGCCCTGGCCGCCGCCGAGCGTCTCGTAGTAGGTGAACCCCTCGCTGGCCAGGGTCAGGTTGTTCATCGTCCCCTGGCCCTGGGCGGGGACCGGGCGGGCGCCGCCGAGGGCGGCGACGACGAGGTCGGCGACACGGCTGGAGGTCTCGACGTTGCCGGCGGCGACCGCGGCGGGCGGGCGGGCGTTGAGCAGGCAGCCCTCGGGCGCGTGCACCTCGATCGGCCGGTAGGCGCCGGCGGAGGGCGGCGCGTCGGGGTCGGTCAGCGCCCGCACGGCGAAGAAGGCGGCCGACTTCGTGACCGAGAGCGGGCAGTTGAGGTTGCCCTCGACCTGCGCGTCGGTGCCGGCGAAGTCGAGCCTGAGCCGGTCGCCCTCGATTGTCGCCTCGACCCGCAGCGTCACGTCGGCCTGGGCGCCGTCGGCGTCGGCCTCGAGCACGTCCTCGGCCCGGTAGGAGCCGTCGGGAAGCTCGGCGAGGGCGGCCCGCGTGCGCCGCTCGGCGTAGGCGAGGATCGCCGCCATGCCGGCGCGCAGCGGGCCGAGGCCGTGGCGCTCGGCGAGCTCGGCGAGCCGCCGCGCGCCGATCCGGTTGGCGGCCGCCTGGGCGCGCAGGTCGGCGAGCCGCTGGGCGGGGAAGCGCATCCGCTCGGCGAGCTCGCGCAGCGTCTCCGGCTCGGCCGGCGTGGGCGGGATCACGACGCCCTCCTCGTCGAGGCGGGTGGAGCTGGCCGGCATGCTCCCCGGTGTGCGACCGCCGACGTCGGCGTGATGGGCGCGGCAGGCGGCGAAGCCGAGCAGCCCGTCGCCGGCGAATACAGGCGAGATCAGGGTGATGTCGGGCAGGTGGGTGCCGCCGCGGTAGGGGTCGTTGAGTATCCAGGAGCGGTCGGGGCGCTGCTCCAGGTCGAGCACCGCGGCGACCGCGTCGGGCATCGAGCCGAGGTGGACGGGGATGTGCTCGGCCTGCATTGCCAGCTCGCCGCGGGCGTCGAAGATCGCCGTCGAGCAGTCGTGGCGCTCCTTGATGTTGGCCGAGTAGGCGGAGCGGATCAGGGCCGCGCCCATCTCCTCGCAGGCGGCGTGCAGGCCGCCTGCCATCACCTGCAGGGTGACCGGGTCGAGCGCGGTCATACGCCCGCCTCGCTTGGCGCCTTGGTCGGACACGTTTCGAGCTTCGCGCCAGTCGTCATTCGGCCTCCGCGCGGATCGTGCCGGCCTCGTCGACCGCGGCGCGCCAGCCCGGCGGCAGGACGAAGGTCGCCTCGGGGAGCTCGAAGACGGCCGGGCCGTCGACGGCGAAGCCGGCGTGCGGTTCGCCCCCCAGGACCGGCGTCTCCGCCCAGCCGCCGTCGAAGCGCACCTGGCGCTCGCTCCGCGCGAGGCGGCCCGGTGTGGCGGCCGCGAGACGCGGCTTGGGGCCCGGCGCGACCATCGCCAGGCGGACGTGGACGAGGACGACGTCGCCGTCGGGGTCGCGATGGCCGTAGCGCTCCTCGTGGGCGACGGCGAAGCGCTCGGCGAGGTCGGCGGGGTCCGGTCGCGTGCCGCCCGGTACGGGAAGCTCGAAGGCCTGGCCGGCGTAGCGCATCTCGTAGACCGCCTCCGGCACGGCGCCGGGCAGCTCGCCGTCGAGGCCCGCGATCAGCTCGTCGACCTCGGCGGCGATCCGCTCGGCGCTCAGCTCGGCGCCGCTCAGCATCACCGTACGCGTCGTGTCGCGGCGGCGGTCGGACGCGCAGAGGCCGAGCGCGGAGAGGACGCCGCCGGCGCGCGGGCAGAGGATGCGCTCGACGCCGAGCTCGGCGGCGAGCGCCGCCGCGTGCATCGGGCCGGCGCCGCCGAAGGGGAGCAGGGCGAAGCGCCGCGGGTCGACGCCGCGCTCGACCGTGACCACCCGCAGCGCCCGCACCATCTCCTGGTTGGCGACGCGGACGATCCCCTCGGCCGTCTCGACCTCGTCGAGGCCCAGCGAGGCGGCGAGGGCGGCGACGGCGGCGCGGGCGGCCTCGACGTCGAGGGCGACGCCGCCGGCCAGCTCGGAGTCGGGGCTGAGGCGGCCGAGCAGCAGGTTGGCGTCGGTGACGGTGGGCTCCTCGCCGCCGTGGCCGTAGCAGGCGGGCCCCGGCTCGGCGCCGGCCGAGCGCGGCCCGACCCGCAGGGCGCCGCCCGCGTCGCGCCAGCCGATCGAGCCGCCGCCGGCGCCGACCGTGTGCACGTCGACCATGGGCAGCTGGATGACGCGACCGCCGATCGCGCGGGAGTCGGTGCGGCGCACGGCGCCTTCCTCGACCACGCAGACGTCGCAGGAGGTGCCGCCCATGTCGAGGCCGAGGGCGTTGCCGTCGCCGGAGACGCGCGCGAGCAGGCTGGCGCCGACGGCGCCGCCCGCCGGACCCGAGAGGACGCTCCAGGCGCCCGCCCGCGCCGCCTCGGCGCTGCTCGCGACGCCGCCGGAGGAGCGCATGACGAGCGGCTCCGGCAGCCCCGCCGCCGCGGCGGCGTCGCCGAGGCGGCCGAGGTAGCGGCCGAGCAGCGGCGAGAGGTAGGCGTCGATCACCGTCGTCGAGGTCCGCTCGTACTCGCGAAAGCGGGGGAGGACCTCGTGCGAGGCCGAGACGTGGAGGCCGGGAAGCTCGCGGCGCAGATGCTCGGCGATGCGCCGCTCGTGGCTCGGGTCGAGGTAGGAGAAGAGCAGGCAGACCGCCACCGACTCGGCGCCGCTCTCGCGCAGGAGGGCGGCGAGCCGCTCCGGCTCCCCCTCGGCGAGCGGCTCGACGATCCCTTCGGGGCCGATCCGCTCGTCGACCTCGAAGCGCAGCTCGGCCTGCGCCAGCGGGACCGGCTTCGCGGCGCAGAGGCGGTAGAGGCGAGGGCGGTCCTGGCGACCGATCTCGAGCAGGTCGGCGAAGCCGCGGGTGGCGAGGAGCGCGGTGCGCGCCCCGCGCTCCTCGAGCAGGGCGTTGGTCCCCACCGTCATCCCGTGGGCGAAGGCCTCGACGTCGGCCCCCGCCGCCCCGGCGCGACGCAGCACCTCCTCCACCGCCGCGACCACCCCGACCGACTGGTCGGACGGCGTGGTCGGCAGCTTCGCCGTGTGCACCCGCTCCCCGTCGAACAGCGCCGCGTCCGTGAAAGTCCCGCCCACGTCGACCCCCAGCAGCATGCCCCGACGCTACCTCCTCCCCCGGCCGGCGGTTGTGGTCGTACTTTTCACCGGATACCGGTGAAAAGTACGACCGCAAACCGATGGGCCGGGGGCGCTGACTAGGACCAGGTTTCGGGGCGGGGGGTGCCGTCGGGGGCGCGGACGATGTGGACGTCGTCGAGGCTGGGGTCCTGGTGGGGGAGGTCGACGCGCAGGTGGCCGCCGCGCGACTCGCGGCGGGCCAGGGCGCAGGCGGCGATCGCCGCGGCGAGCGGGTAGGGGTCGTCGAGCAGCTCCTCCAGCTGCCGCGGGCGCCGCAGCGGCCCGGCCAGCCTCCAGACCCGCTCGCGCGTCGCCTCCGTCGGCGGCTCGAAGCGCCAGTCCCCCGGCTCCGGCCGCCCCTCCCCCCCGACGTGCCGGTGATCAGCCGTCCCTATGGGTGGTGAATCACCGGCACGTCCGTCGGCGAGGGCGGTGCGGGCGGCGCGGGCGCCGAAGACGAAGCACTCGCTGAGCGAGTTGGAGGCGAGGCGGTTGGCGCCGTGCAGGCCGGTGCAGGAGCACTCGCCGACGGCGTAGAGGCCCGGCAGCGAGGAGCGGCCGTCGAGGTCGACGGCGATGCCGCCCATCGTGTAGTGGGCGGCGGGCGCCACGGGGACCGGCTCCTCCGCCGGCCGCAGGCCGGCCTCGGCGAGCGAGGCGAAGACGCTCGGGAAGCGCGCCGGGTCGATCTGGCGCAGGTCGAGGGCGACCGCGTCGGTGCCGTCCGCGGCGAGCCGGTCGAGGATCGCCGCGGTGACGGCGTCGCGCGGCGCCAGCTCGTCGGTGAAGCGGCGCCCGGCCGCGTCGATCAGCGCGGCGCCCTCGCCCCGCACGGCCTCGGTGATCAGCATCCCGTCGAAGCGGGTGCCCGGCAGGTGGAGCGCGGTGGGGTGGAACTGGCAGAACTCGAGGTCGGCGAGGTCGGCGCCGGCGGCCGCCGCCATCGCCGGGCCCGCCCCGATCGCGCCCCACGGGTTGGAGCTCCGCCGCCAGAGGGCGGCCGCCCCGCCGGTGGCCAGGACGGTGGCGCGCGCGGCGATCCGGCCGCCGTCGGTGAGCACGCCGTGGCAGCGCTCGCCGTCGCTCCAGAGCGCCGTCATCGAGGCCCGCTCGCGCACCTCGATCCGCGCCTCGGCGGCGACCATCGCGGCCAGCTTGGAGGTGATCTCGTGCCCGGTGGCGCTACCGCCCGCGTGGACGACGCGGCGGCGGGTGTGCCCGCCCTCCAGTCCGAGCGAGAGCTCGCCGTCCTCGTCGAAGTCGAATTCCACCCCCCGGGCGCGCAGCTCGCGCACCGCGCCGGGCGCCTCCTCGACGAGCGCCCGCACGGCCGAGGGCCGGCAGAGCCCGCGCCCGGCGGCGATCGTGTCGGCGGCGTGCCGTGCCGGCGAGTCGCCCGGCTCGAGCGCCGCCGCCAGGCCGCCCTGGGCCCAGAAGCTGGCGCTCAGCGAGAGCGGCGTGCGCGAGACGAGGCAGACGCGGCCGCCCCGCTCCGCCGTGAGCAGCGCCGTCCAGAGCCCCGCCGCGCCGCCGCCGACGACGGCGACGTCGAGCTCGGCGTCGGCGCCTATCGGTCCGCCGCCTCTCGGCGGATCGCCTCGACCTGGCCGCGCAGCCAGGCGGCGGCCGCCTCGCGCGCGCGGGCGCGCTCGTCGGCTGCGGCGCCCTCCGCCTCGGCGGCGCGCCGCTCGGCCGCCTCGATCCGCCGCTCGGCCTCGGCGGCCTGCGCCTCGATCTCGCCCAGGCGGCTCTCCGCCTCGGCGACGACGCGATCCCTCGCCTCGTGCGCGCGGCGCAGCTCCTCGGCGTGGGCGGCGCGCAGCTCGGCGAGTGCCTCCGAGGCGCGGGCGCGCTCCTGCTCGAGGTCGCTCTCCAGCGCCTCGATCTCCGCCGCGACGCGCCTCTCCGCCATGCTCGCCGCCGCGGCCGCTTCCTCGAGCCGCTTCTTCGCCAGCTCCACCTGCGCGCCGAGGTCGCCCTCGCTCGGTTGCCCGGTCACTTCCGCCATGCCAGTGCCAAATCTATTACTCGCCGTCGAGGACGGCGCGGTAGGCGGCCACGACGCGCTCCGCCATGCGGCCCGCCGAGAGGGTGGCGGCACGGGCCGCCCCCTCGATTCGGGGGTCGGGCGCGTCGAGCAGCGGGCGCGCCGCCGCCGCCCAGGCCTCGCGGTCGAAGGCGGCGCAGAGCGCGCCGCCGAGGCCGGCCAGCGCGTGGGGGGCGATCCCGACCGGCGTGGAGAGCACCGGCACGTCGCAGGCCAGCGCCTCGACGCAGGCGAGGCCGAAGCCCTCGTACTCGGAGGTGACGAGGACGGCGTTCGCGGCGTTGACCCAGAACGGCATCTCGTCGGGCTCGATCGAGCCGCCCGCGAGCAGCTCGGCGTCGCACGCCGCCGCCAGCTCGACGGCGCGGTCGCGGCGCTTCTCGGGCCGGGCCGGGTCGGCGGGGAAGAGCAGGTAGCGGCCGGCGGGGTCGAGGCCGAGCCGCTCGCGGGCCTCGCGGCGGGGGAGCGGCCGGAAGCGGCTCAGGTCGGGGCCGCAGGGGAGCACCGCGGAGCCGGGCACGCGCGGCAGCCCGGGCCGGCCCTCCTCCGCGGCGAAGAGGGCTCGCGAGACCGCCGCGACCAGGTCCACCCGCCAGGCGAGCCGCCGCGACATCGGCCCGACCAGCCAGTGCCGCACGTCGGTGCCGTGGAAGCTGACGACGAGCGGCCGCGCGCCGGCCAGCCGCGCGCACCAGCCCGCCAGCCCGTAGTGGGCGTGGACGAGGTCGAAGCGCTCGCGGCGCAGCAGGCGGCGCAGGCGCCGCGTGGCGGGCAGGTAGTTGCCGCGGCCACGCCTGAACTCGAAGAGCTCGACCTCGACCCCGTGCCGCCGCGTCTCCTCCACCTGGTCCCGCACCCAGCGGCCGCGCTGCGGGGCGGCGGCGTCGGGCGAGAAGTTGCTGACGACGAGCACGCGCACGCGTTGAGCGTATCCGCGCGACGGCGCGGCGCGAGCGCGAGGTCAGGCCGGCCGCACGGCGCCGCCGAGGATCGCCGTCAGCTCCGGCACCAGCTCCGCGAGGCGCGCCCCCTCGTCCGCGCAGACCCGCGTGTGGACGAAGCCCAGCGTCGCGTCGATCATGCGCTCGTCGAGGCCGGGCGGGCGGATCGTGTCGTCGTCGTGGCCGCGACCGCGGCGCAGCAGCGCCGCGAGGCGGGCGATCAGCAGGCGGCGGGCGGCGCTCACGGCGGCGGCTTCCAGCGGCGGCTGGGCGCAGAGCAGGTGGGCCAGGGCGGGCTCGGCGGCGAGGAGCTCGAGCGCGGCCCCGATGCCGCGTTCGAGCGCGGGCGCTCCGCTCTCCGCTCCCTCCCCGGCGCAGGCCGCCTCGATCCGCTCGCAGAGCAGGTCGGCGCCGGCGACGTAGGCGGCGAGCAGGCAGTCCCAGAGGTTGCCGAAGTGCCTGTAGAAGGTGGCGGTGGAGACGCCGGCGCTCCGGCTGACGTCGGTCGTCGTCACCTCCGCGTAGCCGTTGGCGGCCAGCGCCTCGCCCATCGCGGCGAGCAGGCGACGGCGCTGGTGCTCGACGACGAGGCCGGCCGGGATGCCGTGACGGCCGGGCGGCAGGCGGCTGGGGAGGGGCGTGGGCGCCGCGAAGGGGCCCTCGTCGCGCTCCCCGTCGAGCAGCGTCAGGCGCGTCATGCCGCCTCACCGCCGCCGGCCCGCTCGCGCTCGAGCAGCTCCCGCGCCGACTCCAGCTCCGCGTCGGCCGCCGCCGCCCCCAGGTAGGAGCCGACCGCGAGGTGCATCAGCTCGGGCAGGGCGTCGCGGATCCGCGCCGGGTCGCCCGCGGCGAGCACCTCGCAGAGGCCGGCCTCGACGCCGGCGACGACGAACACGCCGGCCGTCTCCGGCGGCTGGCGGTCGGGAGGGAGGTCGGCGCGCACGCCGTCGAGGGCGGCGGCGATCCGCTCCACCGTCTCCTCGTGCTCGGCGGCGACGCCGCCGCCGGCGGCCTGCGCCTCGACGAACAGGGCGCGGGCGATCTGCGGCCGCGCGGCGACGAAGTCGAAGAGCCGCAGCAGCGCCGCCCGCACGCCGGCGCTCCAGCCCCCCGCACCCACCGCCGCCTCGATCAGCTCCACCCCCAGCCGCTCGATCCAGGCGGCGTAGGCCTGCTCGAAGCAGTCCTCCTTGCTGGCGAAATGCTCATAGAACTGCTTGCGGTGGCCGCCCGTGTGCTCGAGGACCGCGCGAACCGAGGCCGCCCGGTAGCCGAGCCTGCCGACGGCGACGAGCACCCCCTCCATCGCCCCCTCGCGCACCGGCGCCTCGGGGGCAGGGGCGGGCTGTTCGACGGGGAGGGCCTCCCTGGCTGCCGCGCGCGCATCTGGTCGCATTGCAGAGCTCTCCTGTGTCGTGGCTGTCCCGGTTGCCCGGGCTGCCCAATAAAAACTACTCCTTTTTCGCCAGATATGAAAGCTTTTTCAGAAGAGCTATCCTCGGAGGCATGCAGTACCTCTCGCAGCGACTTGCGAACGAGTCGATCGGGACGCGGCGAGGAGAGCGAGCCGACGGCTCCCGCGCCGCGACCCAGCGCGAGCGGCTGCTCGCCGCCGCGGAGCGCCTGATCGCCGAGCGGGGCTGCGCCGGCACCTCGATCGAAGCGGTCGTCAAGGCGGCCGGGGTCGCGACGATCACCTTCTACGAGCAGTTCGAGGACAAGGAAGCCTGCTTCGCCGCGGCCTTCGACCGCGCCGTCGAGGAGACGCTGGCCGGCCTGCGCGAGGCGGTGGCGGCGGAGGCGGGCTGGGAGGGCCTGGTGCGCGCCGGCCTCGCCGCGCTGGCGGCGGCGATCGAGGCCGAGCCCGCGCGGGCTCGGATGTGCCTCGTCGAGGCGCCGATGGGGGGCGCGGGCCTGCGCAGCCGCTACGACGAGCTGCTCGACCGCGCCGCGGCCTGGCTGCGGCGCGGCCGCGGCCTCGACTCGGCTCCCGGCGAGCTCTCCGACGCGGTCGAGGAAGCGACCGTCGGCGGCCTCGCCTGGCTGCTGCGCGAGCGCCTCGAGCTCGGCGGCGATGGCGGGGGAGGGGTGGGGGACCTGCTGCCGCGGATGACCGAGATCGCCCTCTCCCCCTACCTCGGCGACACGCTGCTGGCCGCGGCGGCCGAGTCGCCCGACGGCGATGGCTGAGCCGAGCCGGGCCGCGGCGGAGCTCGCCGGCCGCACCCGGCTGCCGCCCGGGCGCCACGGCCTGCCCCGCGACGTCGTCGCCGAGAGCCAGCGCGAGCGGCTGCTCAACGGCGTCGTCGAGGCGGTCGCCGCGCACGGCTTCGGCGAGACGACGATCGGCCAGATCACCGACGCGGCGAGGATCTCGCGGCGCACCTTCTACGAGCACTTCGCGAACAAGCAGGAGTGCTTCCTGGCCGCCTACGAGATGATCGACGCCCACGTCCACGGCGCCACCGCGGCGGCCGGCGAGGAGGCGGCGGCATGGCCCGAGCTGGTGCGGGACCGCCTCGCGGCGCTACTCGAGACGCTCGCCCGGGACCCCGCCGTGGCGCGCTTCTACCTGGTCGAGCCGCTCGCCGCCGGGGGCGAGATCGCCGCCCGCTACCGCGACGCGATGCAGCTGCTTGCGGCGACGATCCGCCCACGGGAGGCCCGTGCCGACATCGACGTCGAAGTGCGCGACCAGGTGCTGATGGGCGGCCTCGCCGGGCTGATCGCGCGGCGCCTCAAGGCCGGGGAGGCGAGCCGCCTGCCCGAGCTGCTGCCGGACCTCGCCGAGCTCGTCCTCGCTCCCTACCTGGGTCGCGCCGAGGCCCGCCGCGTCGCCCGCGGCGATCTTTAAAGCCACTGCCCTTTTAATCGCAAACGCTCTCTTTTAGAGAGCCTGTCCCTACGCCCTCCGACGACTGTCGACTTTGCCCACGCATAGGATGGTCAAGTCGACAACCTGTGGACTTTCCCCCGGCCGAGCGGCTGCGGTTATCCGCTCTCGAGCTGCGCCCCGATTCTGGCCGATCTCATCCGCCGCGGGTCGGCGCGGCGCGCCGAGGGGAACTCAGGCCGACGCCTCGATCTTTTAGGGAGGGAGGGAGTCTGCGAGGCCCGCGAGGAGGCGGCCGGCCCGCCGTGCCGCCTCGCCCGCCTCGCCCTCGCCCGGCAGCCAATAGCCTTGCCGGGCTCATGTCCCTGCTGGCGACACCGCTGCGCGAGAAGCACGTCGAGCTGGGGGCGAAGCTCGTCGGCTTCGCCGGCTGGGAGATGCCGGTTCGCTACGAGGGGATCAAGGAGGAGCACGCGGCCGTGCGCACGCACGCGGGAATGTTCGACGTCTCCCACATGGGCCAGGTCGAGGTCGAGGGGCCGGCGGCGCTCGCCTTCGGGCAGCGGGCGCTCTCCAACGACGTGGCGCGGATCGAGGTCGGCGGGGCGCAGTACTCGTGCCTCTGCGACGAGGCGGGCGGCGTGCTCGACGACCTCTTCGCCTACCGGCTCGGCGGCGACCGCTACCTGCTCGTCACCAACTCGGCCAACCACACCGCCGACCTGGCCTGGCTGGGGCGCTGGAGCCGCGGCTTCGACGTCGCCGTGCGCGACGTCGCCGACCGCTACGCGATGCTGGCCGTGCAGGGGCCGCACGCGCGCGCGATCGTCGCCCGCGCCCTCGCCATCGAGCTGCCGTCGCGGATGCGCGTCGCCGCGGTGCGGATCGGCGGCCGCCCGGCGCTCGCCTGCGGCACCGGCTACACCGGCGAGGACGGCGTCGAGCTGCTGCTCGACCCCGGGGTCGCGCCGGCGATCTGGGCCGAGCTGCTCGACGCGGGGGTCGTCCCCTGCGGGCTCGGCGCCCGCGACACGCTGCGGCTCGAGGCCTGCTTCCACCTGCACGGCAACGACCTGACCCCGGAGCGCAACCCGATCGAGGCCGGGCTCGGCTGGTGCTGCGCCGAGCGGACCGGCTTCCTCGGCGCCGAGGCGGTTGCCCGCGCGCGCCGCGAGGGGACCGCGGAGCTGCTCGTCCCCTTCGAGATCGAGGGGGCCGGCATCCCCCGCCCCGGCAACCCGGTGCTCGCCGGCGGCGAGCCGGCCGGCACGGTTTCCAGCGGCACCTACTCGCCCTCCCTGGAGCGCGGCATCGGCATGGCCTACGTGCGCGCCGGGCTGGCCGAGCCGGGCACCGCGGTCGAGATCGACGTGCGCGGCAAGCTGCGCCCCGCCCGGGTAGCTTCCAAGCCCCTCTACAGCAAGGAGAGATGACCTTGGCCGACGCCAGCTACCCCGACGACCTGCGCTACCACGACCAGCACGACTGGGCTCGGATCGAGGGCGACGCGGCGACCTTCGGGATCACCTGGTACGCCCAGGACAGCCTCGGCGAGGTGGTCTTCTACGACCCGCCCGAGGTCGGCGCCGCGATCGACAAGGACGCGAGCTACGCCGAGGTCGAGTCGGTGAAGGCCGTCTCCGACGTGATCGCGCCGCTCTCCGGCGAGATCGTCGCGGTCAACGAGGCGCTCGGCGACGCCCCCGAGCTGGTCAACGAGGACCCCTACGGCGAGGGCTGGCTGATCAGGGTCCGGCTGAGCGATCCCGGCGAGGCGGACCAGCTGCTCGGCGCCGCGGAATACCGCAAGCTGCTGGAAAGGGAGTGAGGCCGCGCCCCCGGGCGCTTGCGTAGCCTTCCCGGGGTGACGCGCTACACCTCAGCGACGCCCGAGGACCGCGAGGAGATGCTCGCCGCGATCGGGGCCGAGTCCGTCGCGGAGCTCTTCGAGCAGGTCCCCGTGCCGCTGCGCCTCGGCCGTCCCCTGGCGCTGCCGGGCGGGATGGGCGAGGCCGAGGTCCTCGAGCGGATGGCGGCGCTCGCGGCCCGCAACGCCGACGCCGACGAGCAGGTCTGCTTCCTCGGCGCGGGGATGTACGACCACCACGTGCCGGCGATCGTCGACGCGATCGTCCAGCGCTCGGAGTTCCTCACCCCCTACACCCCCTACCAGCCGGAGATCTCCCAGGGCGGGCTGCAGGTCATGTTCGAGTTCCAGACGGCGATCTCGGAGCTGACCGGCCTGCCCGTCTCCAACGCCGGGCTCTACGAGGGGCCCTCGTCGGTCGCCTCGGCCGGCTACCTGGCGATGGCGGCGACGGGACGGCGCCGCTTCGTCGTCTCGCGCGGCCTGCACCCGCACAGCCGCGAGACGCTCGCCACCTACGCGGTGGGCTACGGGGCGGAGCTGGTCGAGGTGGGCCTGCGCGACGGTGAAACCGACGGCGGCGCCCTCGCCGCCGCGGTCGACGGCGAAACCGCCGCCGTCTTCCTGCAGAGCCCCAACTTCCTCGGCGCCGTGGAGCGGGTCGAGGCGCTCGGGGCGGCGGCGAAGGAGCACGGCGCCCTGCTCGTCGTCGCCACCGACCCGATGACGCTCGGCGTGCTGAAGCCGCCCGGCGAGCAGGGCGCCGACATCGCCCTCGGCGAGGGCCAGCCGCTCGGCAACCGGCTCGACTTCGGCGGTCCCTCCTTCGGCTTCTTCTGCGCCACCGAGAAGCAGATCCGCCGCATGCCGGGCCGGATCGCGGGGGAAACCGAGGACGTCGACGGGCGCCGCGGCTTCGTCCTCGCCCTGCAGACGCGCGAGCAGCATATCCGCCGCGAGAAGGCGACCCACAACATCTGCACCGCGCAGGCCCTGAACGCGCTGGCGGCGATGGTCCACCTCGCCTGGCTGGGCCGCGCGGGCTACCGCGAGCTGGGTGAGCTGCTGGTCCGCCGCACCGCCTACGCGCGCGAGCGGCTCGCCGCCGTCGAGGGGGTCGAGCCGCTGCACGAGGCGCCGGTGGCGCGCGAGTTCGCCGTCCGCCTCGCGGCACCGGTCGGGCGCGTGCTGGAGCGCTGCGCCGAGCGCGGCATCGCCGCCGGCTACCCGCTCGGCCGCGAGTACCCCGAGCACGAGGACGGCCTGCTGGTGGCGATCACCGAGCGCCGCACGCGCGCCCAGGTCGACGCCCTCGCCGAGGCGCTCGGGGCGGCGGTCGCGGCGGAGGGTGGCGACTTTGCTCCGGATGGCGCAACGAAGTCGCCAGTCGGCGAGGGGGTCGGCCGATGACGCCGGCCGAGACGCCGATGCAGCGCGAACGGGCGACGACGATCTACGAGCGGTCGAGGCGGGGCCGCCGCGCCGCCGTCCTGCCGGGCGCCGAAGTGCCCGAGCCGCCGCTGGAGGAGCTGATCCCGGCGGAGCTGCTGCGCGCCGAGCCGCCTGGCCTGCCCGAGGTCGCCGAGCCCGAGATCGTCCGCCACTACAACCGGCTCTCGCGGCGCAACTTCGACCTCGACAGCGGCCTCTACCCGCTCGGCTCCTGCACGATGAAGCACAACCCGCGGCTCAACGAGCGGGTCGCGGCGCTGCCCGGCCACGCCCGCCTGCACCCGGCGCAGGAGCCGCGGCGCGCGCAGGGGGCGCTGGAGCTGATGTGGCTGCTGCAGCGCTCGCTGGCCGAGATCTGCGGCCTGCCCCACGTCAGCCTGCAGCCCTCGGCCGGCTCGCACGGCGAGCTCGCCGGCCTGCTGCTCACCCGCGCCTTCCACGCCGACCGCGGCGAAGAGCGGACCAAGGTGCTGGCGCCGGACACCTCGCACGGCACCAACCCGGCCTCGGTGACGATGGCCGGCTACGAGGCGGTCAAGGTGGCGACCGACGAGCGCGGCGGGGTCGAGATGGACGACCTGCGGGCGAGGATCGACGAGGACCCCGATCGGGTCGCCTGCCTGATGCTGACCAACCCCAACACGCTCGGCCTCTTCGACGAGAACATCGCCGAGATCGCGGCGACGATCCACGAGGCGGGGGGGACGCTTTACTACGACGGCGCCAACCTCAACGCGGTGATGGGCCACTCGCGGCCCGGCGACATGGGCTTCGACATCGTCCACGTCAACCTGCACAAGTCCTTCAGCCAGCCGCACGGGGGTGGCGGGCCCGGCGCCGGGCCGATCGCCGTCTCGGAGCGGATCGAGCCCTTCCTGCCGCGCCCGCAGGTGGTGCGGCGCGACGGTGGGGACGGCGGCGAGCCCTTCTTCGACCTCGACCTGGAGCGGCCGAAGTCGATCGGCCGCCTGCGCGGCTTCCAGGGCAACTTCGGCGTCTTCGTGCGCGCCTACGCCTACATCCTCAGCCTCGGCGCCGACGGGCTCGCCGAGGCCTCCGAGACGGCGGTGCTGAACGCCAACTACCTCAAGGCGCGGCTCGCCGAGGGCCGCGCCGGCGAGCGCCTGCCGGTCGCCTTCGAGCGCCACTGCATGCACGAGTTCGTCCTCTCGGGGAGGCCGATGAAGCGGGAGCTGGGCCTCGCCACGCTCGACCTCGCCAAGCGCCTGCTCGACTTCGGCTTCCACCCGCCGACCGTCTACTTCCCCCTCCTGGTCGAGGAGGCGCTGATGGTCGAGCCGACCGAGACGGAGACGAAGGAGAGCCTCGACGCCTTCGCCGCGGCGATCGAGGCGATCCTCGCCGAGGCCGAGGACGACCCCGAGGTCGCCAGGCGGGCCCCCTACACGACCCCGGTTCGCCGCCTCGACGAGGTGAAGGCGACGCGCCGGCCGGTGGTGCGGCAGACCCTGGAGGGTTGATACGTCTCAGCGTAGTGGTTGCTACGCTGAAACGTACAAAATGCTACGTAGGCAACGGATCAAGGCTGATTCCAACCCGTTCGTCTTCGCCCAACCGCTGGAGCCGGACGAGCTGGTCGATCGCGAAGAGGAGCTGGCCCTGATGACCGAGCGGGTTCGGGACGGTGTCAATACACGCCTGTCCAGCCCCCGGGACTACGGCAAGACGAGCTTGCTGCAGCGCGCGGTTGTCGACGCCCGAGCGGCTGGGACGGGAGCCGTCCTGGTGGACCTCTACGGGGCGCGTACCGCCGGCCAGATGGCGGCGCAGATTGAGCGCGCGTATGAGGCGCTTCCAGCCAGCCCCCTGCGCAAGGCGCATGAGGCGCTGCGTAAACGCGGGGCGAGTCTCGGCGTGCAGACGCCCGTCGGCGGAGCCACGCTTTCGATTGGCGCCGGCGAAGTGGGAGAACGCGCGCTGCTCGACGCGCTCGACCTTCCCCTCTTGCTGCACGAGAGGACCGGAAATCCGCTCCTGGTCGTCTTCGACGAGTTCCAGGTCGTACTTCAAGCTCAGCTGGACGCGCTGGTCCGCAGCGTGATCCAGCACCACGGCCGGGGGGTGACGTACGTCTTCTCCGGTTCGCACCCGGGGATGATGCTGTCCCTGTTTGCCGATCGCCGCCGCCCGTTCTATGGCCAGGCGGCGCCCATGCAGCTCGATCGCCTGCCGCGCGAGGCGCTCGCGTCCTATGTCGACGAGCGCTTCGAAGAGAGCGGCCGTGACGCCGGCGAGGCCTTGGCCTGGCTGCTCGACCTCGTCGACGGCCACCCCCAGCGGGCGATGCTCTTCGCCCACCTGCTCTGGCGGCACACCGCCCCCGGCGAGTCCGCTGGCGAGCAAGCCTGGACGGCGGCCCATGTCGAGGCGTGGGACTACCTGCGGGGAGATTTCGAAGCGACTTGGGACTCGTTCTCCCGCATCGAGGCCGGGGTCGTCGAGGCGCTCGCGGCCGGTGTGCGCGGCCTGACCGGTAAAGCGGCCCGTGAGATCTTCGGCTTGCCGGCCGGCTCCGCCGCACCCGATGCCGCCAAGAGGCTCGTCGGGGCGGGGTTGCTGCGCGAGGTCGAGGAAGAGAAGGGTGCCCTTGAGCTCGTTGACCCGGTCTTCGCCCGCTGGGTCCTCGCCGGGCGTCGCTGGGCGCTCGGATAGGCGTCCCTCGGCCCTCAGGGCTCGGGCAGCTTCTGCTTCAGCTCGAGCACCGGGGCGAAGAGGTCGCCGTGCTTCTCGATTCGCTCGAGCACGTCGCCGGCCTCGAAGACGAGCGAGCCGGCGTCGTCGCGCTCGACCGCCCGCTCCAGCTCCTCCCAGGTGACCGGCGTGGAGACGGTGGGGCGCTCGCGGGCGCGCAGCGAGTAGACGGCGATCGTCGTCTTGCGTTCGTTGTTCTGGTACCAGTCGATCAGGACCTTGCCCTTGCGCAGCGTCTTCTTGCCCATCTTCGCGATCACCTCGCCGGGGGTCTGCTTGGCGAGCAGCTGGGCGATCGCCTGGGCGAAGGGGCGCGTCTGCTCGTAGGTGACCTTCGTGTTGAGCGGGACGTAGAGCTGCAGGCCCTTCGAGCCGGAGGTCTTGGCGAAGCACTCCAGCCCGACCCGGTCGAGCACCTCGCGCAGGCGCAGGGCCACGCGGCAGCAGTCGAGCACATCGGCCGGCGGCCCGGGGTCGAGGTCGAAGGCGAGCACGGTCGGCTGCCCGTGCCTGGCGCCCAGCGAGAGCGATGGATGCAGCTCGATCGCCGCCAGCTGCGCCATCCAGACCAGCGTCGGCAGGTCGTCGCAGACGCAGTAGTCGATGTAGCCGGAGCGGGGGCCGGCGAGCACGCGCGTCGTCGCCACCCACTCGGGCCGGTGCTTGGGGCAGCGCTTCTCGAAGAAGGCGGCGTCGGTGTCGTCGACCCCTTCCGGGAAGCGGCGCAGGGTCAGCGCCCGCCCCGCCAGGTGGGGCACGATCGCGGTGGCCACCCTGGCGTAGTAGTCGACCACCTCGCCCTTGCTGAAGCCCGCCTGCGGATAGAGGACCTTGTCGAGGTTGGTGAGCCTCAGCTCACGCCCGTCGACCTCGACCTGGCGGCTCTCGGCCACCTATTTGGAGGACTTCGCCTTGGCCCGGCCGGCGCGTTTCTTCGCCGCCGGGGCTTTGCGCGGCTTCGCCTTGGGCTTGGGCGCCGGCTTCCCGGGCTTGCCGTCGGGCTTGCTTCGCGTCGCGGCGATGCTCTGCTCCAGCGCCGCCATCAGGTCGGGGGCCTTGGTCGCCGCGGGCTGCTCGGCCTCGGGCACGGCGACGACCTCCTCGCCGGCGGCCTTGCGCTCGATCATCGCCAGCAGCCCCTCGCGATGCTCGTCGCGGTAGGCGGCAGGGTCGAACTCGCGGGTCAGCGAGTCGATCAGCTGCCTGGCCATCTCGATCTCCCGCTTGGCGACCTTGGGCGCCTCGGCGGGCACGACGTCCTCCAGCTCCGCGGGCGGCACCACCTCGTCGGCGAAGCGCATCGTGGTCAGCGTCAGCACGCCCTCGCCGGGCCGGATCGCCGCCAGGTGCTCCCTGTTGCGGAAGACGAAGCGGGCGATCGCCACCTTGCCCGACTCCTCCATCGCCCTGGCCAGCAGCGAGTAGGCCTTCTCGGCGCCCGCGGCGGGCCCGAGGTAGTAGGGGCTGTCGAAGTAGATCGGGTCGATCTCCTCGAGGTCGACGAAGTCCTGCACCTCGATCGCGCGGGTCTTCTCGGGGTCGAGCGAGGCGAGCTCCTCCTTGCTCAGCGGTATGTAGCGGTCCTTGGAGATCTCGAAGGCCTTGACGATCTCCTCGTAGGGGACCTCTTCGTCGGTCCCCTCGGCGACGCGGCGGTGGCGGATGCGGGCGTTGTCGGAGGCGCGGATCTCGCGCAGCGAGATGCCCCGCCGCGCCACCGCGCTGTACAGCCTGACGGGCACGTTGAGCAGCCCGAAGCTGATCGAGCCGCTCCAGATCGCTCTAGCCATCGACGTTCACCTACCCGATTGTTCCAGCGCGACGCCCTTACCGCCAGCCGCCGCCGTCCGCGGGAGCCGTCTTGCGCCGCCCGGCTCGCGGCGGGGGGCGCGCCTACACTTGGCGGGTGAGCCGGCAGCAACGGTTGACGCTGGTCGCGACGATCCTCGGCTCGACGGTCGTCTTCCTCGACTCGACCGTCGTCAACGTGGCGCTGCCGCCGATCGCCGACGACCTCGACGCCGGCCTGGCCGGGCAGCAGTGGGTGATCGAGGCCTACATGCTGACCCTCGTCTCGCTGCTCCTCGTCGGCGGCTCGCTGGGCGACCAGTTCGGGCGGCGGCGGGTTTTCGTCGTCGGCCTGCTCGCCTTCGGCCTCACCTCGGTGCTCTGCGCGCTGGCGCCCACGGTCGAGTTCCTGGTCGGCGCCCGCGCCCTGCAGGGGATCGCCGGGGCGTTGCTCGTGCCGGGCTCGCTGGCGCTCGTCGCCGCCACCTTCGAGGGTGCCGAGCGCGGCAGGGCCGTCGGCACCTGGACGGCCTGGACGGGGATCGCCACCGTGATCGGCCCGGCCGGGGGCGGGGCGCTGATCGAGGCGCTCTCCTGGCGGGCGATCTTCTGGATCAACATCCCGCTGATCGTCCTGACCGTCTGGCTGGCGCTGCGCGCGGTCGAGGAGAGCCGCGACCCCGAGGCGTTCCGGGGCGTCGACGGGCCCGGCATCCTGCTCTCCGCCGCCGGGCTCGGCGCGCCGGTCTTCGCCCTGATCGAACAGCCGGCGCGCGGCTGGGGGGACCCGCTGGTCTGGGTGCCGTTGCTCGCCGGGATCGCCTGCTTCGGCCTCTTCGGGCTGCGCGAGGCGCGCGCCCGCCACCCGATGCTGGAGCTGGCCCTCTTCCGCATCCGCAACTTCTGGGTCGCCAACCTGACCACGCTGACCGCCTACGCGGGGCTGATCGGCGGCCTCTTCTTCCTCACCCTCTTCCTCCAGCAGGTGGGCGGCTACTCGCCGGTCGAGGCCGGGCTGGCGACGACGCCGATCTCGGTCGTCCTCTTCCTGCTCTCGCCGCGCTTCGGCAGGCTCGCCTCGGGCACCGGCCCGCGCCTGCCGATGACGGCCGGGCCGATCGTCGCCGGCGCCGGCCTGCTGCTGCTCCTCCGCGTCGACTCGGGCGCCGACTACCTCGCCGACGTGCTGCCCGCGGTGCTCGTCTTCAGCCTCGGCCTGGCGGCGACGGTGGCGCCGCTGACCGCGACCGTGCTCGACTCGGTCGACGAGCGCCACGTCGGCGTCGCCTCAGGCGCCAACAACGGCATCTCGCGGGTGGCGGGCCTGCTGGCGATCGCCGTGCTCGGCGTCGCCATCTCGAGCCAGTTCGAGGCGACGATCGACGCCGAGCTGGCGGGCCGACCGCTCGCCCCGGCGGCGGAGCGCGCCGTCGCGCGGGCCAAGGAGCAGCCGCTGGCCGTGCCCTCGACCCGCCGCCTGCCGCCCGCGGGCGCGGCGCGCGTGCGCGGCGCCGCGGCCGACGCCTCGACCTCGGCCTTCCACCTCGGCATCGGCGTCGCCGGCCTGCTGATGATCGCCGGCGGCGTCGTCTCCGGCTTCGGCATCGAGAACCCCCGCCGTCGAATAGAAGCTCTTCCCAGCAGGGGCTCCGCCCAAGCCGGGGAGTGCGGCCACGGCACGGACGCCGACCGCACACCCGGGCCGGCCACTGAACCCGCTTGAGCGGGGCAGAAGAGGGGTGCCTCTCTCGAACGGGCGGATACTCAAAGTGCCGGCCTAATTACTAGTGCTTTGGTAGCTCTGCGGTAGGGCTCGCCCCGGCCACGGCGAATCCCCTCGTGTCAGCGATCTCGACGCGAGGAGGCGAAGATGGTGGCAGTGGTGGAGCGCGGCGGCAGGCGCACGAGCGGG
>Ga0299914_10000124_pt1 | contig 44549 bp, 45 predicted proteins | sample RVTome_10_FD_201361 | JGI IMG/M metagenome (GOLD analysis project Ga0299914, IMG submission 201361) | Soil microbial communities from uranium-contaminated site in the Upper Colorado River Basin, Wyoming, United States - RVT153D57 (version 2) ... | reverse complement strand
ATACGTCAAGGTGACCTTGACGTATCGGCCCATCGGCCGCCGCTGGCCAGGTCTTCGAGCCGCTCGGCGAGGCGGTTCATGCCGCGCTCGCGGGCGGCGGCGGCGGCGCCCGCCCACTCGGTTTCGCGGTCGGGCGGGGGGTCGACGCCGGCGTCGCGCAGGGTGGCGATGTCCTTGAAGGCGCGCAGGTCCGCGGCGGCCTCGACCAGGGCGCCGCGCAGGGCCGGGCGGCGCTCGCGGATCGCGTTCTCCAGCACCGCCTCCAGCGAGCCGTGGCGGCGCAGCAGCTCGGCCGCGGTCTTCGGGCCGACGCCCCTGGCGCCGGGCAGCCCGTCGGAGGGGTCGCCGCGCAGGGCGATGAAGTCCGGCACCAGCTCGGGATCGATCCCGTAGCGCTCGCGCACCTCGGCCGGGCCGACCTCTTCGGCGCCTTTGGTGCCCGTCTTCACGTAGAGGACCGCGACCCGCTCGCCGGCGCACTGGTACATGTCGCGGTCGCCGGTGAGCAGCAGGGCGCGCCCGCCCGCCTCGGCCTCGCGCCGCGCGTAGGTCCCCAGCAGGTCGTCGGCCTCGAGGTCCTCGCTCCTCGCCACCGTCCAGCCGAAGGCCGCGAAGAAGCCGTGCGCCGCGGCGAACTGCGGCGAGAGGTCGTCGGGCATTGCCGCCTCGCGCTCGGCGTGGTAGGCCGGGTACAGCTCCGTCCGGTAGGAGGCGGCGTCCGGGCCGAAGCAGAGCGCGACCGCGCGCGGTCGGTGCCGCTCGACCTCTCGCAGGACGAGGTTGGCCGTGCCGAGCAGGGCGTTGACTGGCTCCCCGCCGGTCCCCCGGATCGAGTCCGGCAGCGCGTAGAAGGCGCGGAAGAGCATCGAGGGCGCGTCGACGGCGAGCAGCGGGCGGCGGGGCACCAGCGCAGCCTACGCAGCTCACGACCCCGCCGATCCGCGAACGGTTCGGTTACGGTCCCCCAATGGCGGTGAGGGAGCTACGTGGCAGGCGTTGCCTGATCACCGGGGCGGCGAGCGGGATCGGCCGGGCGACGGCGCTCGCCGCGGCCTCGCGCGGCGCCGAGCTCTTCCTCACCGACCTCGACGCGGAGGGGCTGGCGGGCACCGTCGAGCTGGTCGAGCGCGGCGGCGGCACCGTCGCCCACTCGAAGCCCGCCGACGTCGCCGACCACGAGGCGATCGTCGCGATGGCGGCCGAGATCCACTCCGCGCACGGCAGCATGGACGTGGTGATGAACGTCGCCGGGATCTCCACCTGGGGGCCGATCGAGCGGCTCGAGCACGAGCACTGGCGCAAGCTGGTCGAGGTCAACCTGATGGGCCCGATCGGCGTCCTGGAGTGCTTCGTGCCGCCGATGATCGAGGCGGGGCGCGGCGGCCACGTGGTCAACGTCTCCTCGGCGGCGGGGCTCTTCGGCCTGCCCTGGCACGCCGCCTACAGCGCCAGCAAGTTCGGCCTGCGCGGCGTCTCGGAGGTGTTGCGCTTCGACCTGCGCCGGCACGGGATCGGCGTCAGCCTCGTCTGCCCCGGGGCGGTGCGCACGCCGCTGATGGAGACGGTCGAGCTGGTCGGCCTCGACCGCGAGCGGCCCGCCGTGCGCAAGTTGGTCGAGCGCTTCGGCGAGCACGCCGCCAGCCCCGAGCGGGTGGCGGAGAAGATCCTCGCCGGGGTCGAGAAGAACCGCTACATGGTCTTCACCTCCGCCGACATCCGCGTCGGCTACTGGTTCCAGCGCAAGTTCGCCCCGCCCTACGAGTGGACGATGCGCCTGCTCAACGACAGATTGCACAAGGTCGCCGGCCCCCCGGCCCGCAAAGGCTGACTCGTCAAATTCCGCCATCAGTTCGTGCGCGAGCCCTTACGCGCCCATGGGCACGGGGGAAGGCGAAGTCGGCCGGGATGAGCGGTCGACTAGCGTTTAGCGCCGCCGTGGGCGAGAGCGCGTTGAAGATCGAGGAGCTGGCCAAGCGCTACCCGACCGGGGTGGAGGCGCTGCGCGGTGTCTCGCTGGCGATCGAGCCGGGCGAGCTGTTCGGCCTGCTGGGGCCGAACGGGGCGGGCAAGTCGACGCTGATCCACTGCGCCACGGGGCTGGCGCAGCCGACGGGCGGGGGGATCCGCGTCTTCGGCCACGACGCGATCGGCGCCTACGGCGAGGCCCGCCAGGCGGTCGGGCTGGCGCCGCAGGAGCCCAACCTCGACTGGTTCCTCACCGTCGAGGAGACGCTCGACTACCACGCTGGCTACTTCGGCATGCCGAAGCGCGAGCGGCGCGAGCGCACCCGCGAGCTGCTCGAGACCTTCTCGCTGACCGAGAAGGCCGACGAACGCACGCGCACCCTCTCGGGCGGGATGAAACGGCGGCTGATCCTGGCGCGGGCGATGATGCACCGCCCGCGCCTGCTGATCCTCGACGAGCCCACCGCTGGCGTCGACGTCGAGCTGCGGCTCGAGCTCTGGCACTACGTGCAGCGGATCAACCAGGAGGGGACGACGATCCTGCTCACCACGCACTACATCGAGGAGGCCGAACAGCTCTGCGACCGCATCGCCTTCATCGCCGAGGGGCGGATCGTCGGCGAGGGGACGAGCGCCGAGCTGGCCGCGCGCTACGGGGTCGCCAGCCTCGAGGACGCCTACCTGGCGCTGGTCGGGCGCAAGGAGCTCTCCCGCTCCCACATCGAGGTGACCGCTTCGTGAGCGCCGCGCAGATCCGCTTCGCCACCCTCTGGCGGCGCGAGGTCAACCGCTTCATGAAGATCAAGAAGCAGACGATCGGCGCGCCGCTGCTGGAAACCTTCCTCTACATCTCGGTCTTCGGCGCCGCGCTCGGCTCGCGCGTCGGCGCGCTGCACGGGATCGAGTACGTCGTCTTCGTCGTCCCCGGCCTGATCATGATGGCCTTCTCGATCAACTCCTTCGCCAACAACTCCTCCTCGATCCTCCAGCAGAAGTTCCAGGGGGCGATCCAGGACCAGCTCTCCTCGCCCGCCTCGCCGCTGGAGCTGCTGCTCGCCTTCTCGCTGGGTGGCTTCATGCGCGGCCTGCTCGTCGCCGGCCTGACCTTCGTCGCCGCCTCGCTGCTCGTCGACCTGCCGGTCGACCACATCCTCGTGCTGGTTCCCTCGCTCTTCCTGGTCGGCTTCTTCTTCTCGCAGCTGGGCGTGCTGATCGGCGTCCGCGCCGAGCAGTTCGACGACGTCGCCTTCGCCCAGACCTTCGTCCTGCAGCCGCTGATCTTCCTCGGCGGCGTCTTCTACTCGGCGACGCTGCTGCCCGAGCCCTTCGAGACGCTCACCCACTTCAACCCGATCTACTACATGATCAACCTGGTCCGCTACGGCTTCGTCGGCTTCAGCGAAGCCAGCATCGCCCTCTCGCTGCTCGCCCTCTTCGCCGCCACCGCCGTCCTCTTCGCCGTCAACCTGCGCCTCTTCGCCCGCGGCTACAAGCTGCGCGCCTAACCACCACCTCGCGGTCGTACTTCTTCCCGCATAGCGGGCGCAACTACGACCGCAGCGGCCGAGGGCCGGCGCGCCGCCCGCGCCGATCCCGCGTGGCCGCTCAGCCCGCGCCGGCGACGCTCTCGCTGACCCAGCGCAGGTAGCCGGCGCTGCCGGCGAGCACGGGGATCGCGAGGATCTCCGGCTCCTCGTAGGAGTGGACGGCGCGGATGGCGCTCTCGACCTGCTCGTAGAGCGCCGCCTCGGTCTTCGCCAGGCACTGCCACTCGCGCGCTCGCTCCAGCTCGCCCCGCCAGCGGTAGCTGCTCAGCACCGGGCCGACCACCTGGACGCAGGCGGCGAGGCGCTTCTCGAGGAGCAGCGCGGCGATCCGCTCGGCCTCCTCCTCGGAGCCGGCCGTGGTCAGCACCTGGATGTGCTCGGCCAAGCTACTCCTCGGCCAGCGGCAATCGCTTGGCGAGCCCGGTCAGCTCGAGCACGCGCGCGACCGCCGGCGAGGCGCTGGGAACGAACTTGATCCGCGCCGCGGCCCCACCGCGGCTGAGCGCCGCGACCAGCAGCGCGATCCCGGTCGAGTCGATGAACTCCAGCTCGCGCATGTCGACAACCACCTGCGGGGCGCCGTCCTCGAGGCAGGTGTCGAGGGCGTCCTCCGCGGTCGAGGCGTTGGCGAGGTCCAGCTCGCCGCAGAGGGAGATCGTCGTCGTCTCCGCGTTCTTGACCGTGCGGACGAGAAGCGTGCCGTCGGCGATCTCCTGCTGCTCACTGGGCATTCGGTTCCTTCCCTTGCGGTCGAGAACAGCCAGGTTACGGCAAGTTGCGATTGTTGCCCAGTGTTGCGGGTACTGGGACAATCGGAGCGCAAACCCAGCAAGGAGCGAGGGCAGCGATGGAGATCCACACCAGCCACAGCAAGGGCATCTTCGACGGTGCCAACGCCGAGGCGCGCGAGCATGTGATCGCGCTGCTGACGAAGGCTTACTGGATGGAGATCGAGACGGTGACCAGCTATCTCGCCGCCTCGGTCAACCTCGACGGGGTGCGGGCGCAGGAGGTCAAGGAGTCCCTGGAGGAGGACATCGAGGAGGAGCTCGGCCACGCGCGCCGCTTCGCCCAGCGGATCAAGGAGCTCTACGGCGTCGTCCCGGGCTCCGAGGGGTTCGCCGCCGAGCAGAGCTACCTGCAGCCGCCCGAGGAGCAGACCGACGTCGTGCACGTCATCCGCGGCGTGATCAAGGCCGAGACCGGTGCGATCGAGCACTACACGCGGATCGTCGAGGAGACCGACCAGCTCGATCCGGTCACCCAGGACATGACGATCGAGATCCTCCACGACGAGCAGTCCCACCGCCGCCTCTTCGAGGGGTTCCTGCGCGAGTACGAGTTCGAGGGTCTGGCCTGAGGGCTCCGGCGGAGGGTTCGAGCATCGCGCATCGGGTATCCGAATCACGAACCGACCCCCGAGCCTAGGAGGAGACATGGCGGTCCTGCAAGAGGCCGGTGAGATCACCGGCACGATGGACAAGGAGTACAACCTCATCTGGTTCGTCGAGCAGTGCCTCAGCAACGTCCTGCGCCTCGAGACCTACATCGAGGACGCCGATCGCGAGGGCGACGGAGATCTCGCGGATCTCTTCCGCCGCGCGCAGGAAGCGAGCCGCAAGGGCGCGGAACAGGGCAAGGCGCTGCTGGGCGCGCGGATGGCGAGCTGAGCCCTGCGGCGGGCCGTGGCGGGCGCGAGCTGAGCGGCGCTCCCCGAGCTGAGCGCCGCTCCCGAAACGAGACCGGGCCCGTGAAGGGCCCGGTCGATCTGCGGGTCGCGGGGCGCCTATGCGCCGCGCGCGTGTGGCGTGTGACCGCCGATGTGGAGGCTCTCGAGCAGCCTCGGGATGTAGAGCAGGCCGCAGACGCCGACGACGACGTAGACGATGTCGGTGAGCGTGCCGCCCCCGAAGACGTCCGAGACGACGTTCGTGTCGAACAGCCCGACCATCCCCCAGTTGAGCGCGCCGATCACCACGACCAGCAGGGCAACGGGCTCCAACCGCCTGATCATCTCCATCTCTTTCCTCCTGGGGAGATAATGCGGATAGTTACGAAAGAGGTACACCGGAGCCGCCCGCGCGGTTACCACCGGGCCACCGGGCGCCGCCCTACGCCCCGATCAGCTCGATCCTGTACCCGTCGGGGTCGCGCACGAAGCAGATGAGGTGGCCCTCGGTGCGGCCGCCGGGACGGTAGGGCGGCCTTTCGGGCTCGATGCCCTGCTCGGCGAGCCGCGCCAGCGTCGCGTCGAGGTCCTCGACCAGCAGGGCGATGTGGTTGTAGCCGCTGCCGAGGTCGTAGGAGCCGACGCCGTGGTTGTAGGTCAGCTCCAGCACCGGGTCCTCGCCGGGCAGGGCCATGAAGACGTTGATCGCCTCCTCGCCGATCGGCATCCGCCGCACCTCTTCGAAGCCGAGCTTCTCGTAGAAGGCGACGGAGCGGTCGATCTCGCCGACCCGGTAGCAGGTGTGCAGGAACGAGGGCATCCGGGGGCAGGCTACCCGGCCCCCCTACAATTTGCGGCCGAATGGCGCGCCGGACGCGACGGCGGCGACGCAGGTCGCACACCTCGATTCGAAGGAAGCTGCTGGTCCCGCTCGGGGTCCTCGCCGCCGCGATCGCGATCGCGGGCGGGGTGGGCGCCGCCTGGGCGATCGACGTCTACGAGTCGGCGCCCCCCCTCTCCAGCCTCCAGCCCGTGCAGAAGGGGCGCTCCTCGGCGATCTATGCCGCCGACGGCAGCCTGATCGGCTTCATCCAGTCCGAAAACATCCGCCAGCCGGTCTCCTCGCGGGGCCTGCCGCAGACGCTCAAGGACGCCACCGTGGCGATCGAGGACAGGAACTTCTTCGAGCACGGCGCGATCGACCCGCCGGCGATCGTGCGGGCGGCGTGGAAGAACCTGCTCGCGGGGGGCAGGCCGGTGCAGGGGGCCTCGACGATCACCCAGCAGCTCGTCCGCAACCTCTACATCCGCAACCCCGAGGAGACGATCAAGCGCAAGCTGATCGAAGCGCACCTCGCCGAGGAGCAGGAGGAAACCCATTCCAAGCAGGAGATCCTCACCGCGTACCTGAACACCGCCCCGTACGGGACCGTCGAAGGGGAGACCGCGGTGGGCGCCGAGGCGGCGGCGCAGACCTACTTCGGCAAGCCCGCGAGGGAGCTGAGCCTGACCGAGTCGGCGCTGATCGCCGGTCTGCCGCAGGCGCCCTCCGAATACAACCCCTTCCTCGACCCGCAGGCGGCGCGCGAGCGGCGCAACGAGGTGCTCGCGGCGATGCGCGAGGAGGGCTACGTCGACGGCGAGCAATACGAGCGGGCGGTGGCCAGCGGGCTGGGGCTCAACCCGGGCGAGAAGTACCGGGTGATCCACGACCCCTTCCTCTTCGACCTCGTCCAGCAGGAGCTGATCGACGAGTACGGGATCAACACGGTCCGCAACGGCGGCCTCAAGGCGTACACGACGATCGACCCCGAGCTGCAGGAGCGGGCGCAGGAAGCGGTCGACTCCTGCGGCGTCTGCTACCCGGAAGGCGGGCCCGCGGCCGGGCTGGCCTCGGTCGACCCGGCCAGCGGCGAGATCGTCGCCCTCGCCTCGACCGAAGGCTACGCCAGCGAAAGCCAGTTCAACTACGCCTGGCAGGCGCACCGCCAGCCGGGGTCCTCGTTCAAGACCTTCGTGCTCGCCACGGCGATCAAGCAGGGCATCGACCCCGACAGCACCTACTACGACGGCAGCTCGCCGAAGACCCTCGAGGTCCCCGGCGGCGGCCCCGACTGGGAGGTGAACAACGCCGAGGGACACGGCGGCGGCACGATGTCGCTGGCCTCGGCGACCTGGCACTCGGTCAACGTCGTCTACGCCCAGCTCGACCTCGACGTCGGGCCCGAGGAGGTGACCGAGACGGCCTATGAGATGGGCATCGACTCGCCGCTCGAATCGGTCCCGGCGGAGGGCATCGGCGGGCTCAGCGTCGGCGTCACCCCGCTGGAGATGGCGAGCGCCTACGCGACGCTGGCCAGCGGCGGCATCCACCGCGAGGCGACCGCGATCGACCGGGTCGAGTTCCCCGACGGCACGGTCGAGGAAACCGACCCCGACGACGGCGAGCGGGTGCTCAGCGAGGGCGAGGCCCACGAAGTGACCCGCCTGCTGGAGGGCGTGATCACGCAGGGCACCGGCGCCGGCTACACCTCGATCGGCTGCGCCGACGCGGCCGGCAAGACGGGCACCTCGGAGGACAGCTCGGACGCCTGGTTCGTCGGCTACACGCCGCTCTTCTCAACGGCGGTCTGGGTCGGCCACCCGCAGTCGCGCGCCCCGACGGGGTATGGCGGCACGACCGCCGGGCCGATCTGGCGCTCCTTCATGGAAGGCGCCACGGTGGGCGAGTGCCCGGAGTTCCCCGAGCCGGCCACGCTCCCCGAGCTCTCCGCCCTCGACAGCGATCACACCTCCTCCTCGGCGGAGGAAGACGAGTACGGCGAGTACGAATACGGTGAGGAGGAAACGGAGGGAGACGACGGGGACGGCCGGGAGCGGGGCGGGGACGAGGGCGAGGAGCCGCGGCCCGAAGCGGCGCCCGCGCCCGAACCCGCCCCGGCACCGCCGCCCACTGGCGTCGGCGGCGGCGTCGCCAGCCCGGGCTGACCGGGGAGGTGACTCGAACGGCGCAGCTCCCCGCCCGCCGCGGGGCCGCCGGACGGGCTACGGTCTTCGCGTGGCACGGCCCGAGCTGGTGCAGATTCCGCCGCAGCCGCTGGAGCGCTACCGCGAGCTGCTCGGCGAGGACTTCCCTCGCTACCAGGCGGTCGCCGAGGCCGCCCGGGAGCGGTTCGCCGGGCGGGCGATCTGGCACGTCAACTCGACCGGCAAGGGCGGCGGCGTGGCCGAGATACTCCACTCGCTGCTGCCCTACGTGCGCGGCGCCGGCGTCGACACCCGCTGGGCGGTGCTGCGCGAGGACCCCGAGTTCTTCACCGTCACCAAGCGGCTCCACAACCGCCTGCACGAGGACCCGGGGGACGGCGGGCCGCTTGGCGAGGAGCAGCGCGCCCTCTACGAGGCGACGCTGCGCTCCAGCGCCGCCCGGATGAGCCGCCTGGTCCAGCGCGGCGACACGATCTACCTGCACGACCCGCAGACCGCCGGCCTGGTGCCGGCGATGCGGGAGCTGGGCGCGAAGACGATCTGGCGCTGCCACGTCGGCGTCGACCGCCCGGGCGAGCTGGCGCGCGGGGGCTGGGAGTTCCTCCGTCCCTACGTCGAGGCCGCCGACGCCTGCGTCTTCTCCCGCCGCGAGTACGTGTGGGAGGGGCTCGACCCGGCGCGGATCTGGCTGATGGCGCCCTCGATCGACGCCTTCGCGCCGAAGAACCAGGAGCTCGACGAGGCCACCGTCGCCGCGATCCTCGGCGAGATCGGGCTCTTCGACGGCAGGCCGGCGGCGGCGCCGGGCTTCGTCCGCGGCGACGGCACGCCGGGCCGCGTCGAGCGCGCCGGCGAGCTGCTCCAGGACGAGAAGCTGCCCGCCGAGGCGAGGCTGGTGGCGCAGGTCTCCCGCTGGGACCGCCTGAAGGACCCGCGCGGCCTGCTCGACTGCTTCGCGGAGCACGTCGAGGACGCCGACGTCCACCTGGCGCTGGTCGGCCCGGTCAGCTGGGCGGTCGCCGACGACCCCGAGGGCGCCGTCGTGCACGGCGACGTGGCGGAGGGCTGGCGGCGGCTTCCCGCCGAGGTGCGCCGCCGCGTCCACCTGGTCAGCCTGCCGATGGACGACCTCGACGAGAACGCGGCGATGGTCAACGCGATCCAGCGCCGCGCCGAGACGATCGTGCAGAAGAGCGTCGCCGAGGGCTTCGGCCTCACCGTCGCCGAGGCGATGTGGAAGGCCAAGCCGGTCGTCGCCAGCCGCCTCGGCGGCATCCAGGACCAGATCGTCGACGGCGAGAGCGGCGTGCTGGTCGACGACCCCTGCGACCTGGCGGCGTTCGGGGCGGCGATCCGCGGCCTGCTCGCCGACGCCGAGCGAGCGCGGGAGATCGGGGCCGCGGCGCGGCAGCGAGTCAAGGACCGCTTCCTCGCGATCGGCAGGCTGACCGAGTACGTCGAGCTGGTCGGCAGCCTGGTCGACGGGGACTCCCGGGGCTGAGCGCCGATGCCCTCCGACGCGCTCGTGCGGCGCTTCCGAGCCGCCCGCCGCGACCGCGAGCTCGCCGTCCTGGAGGGCTTCCACGCGCTCAAGCACGCGCTGCGCTTCGGCGCCGAGGTGCGCGAGGCGGTCGCCTGCGAGCCCGAGCGGCTCGAGCGGCTCGCCGCGGAGCTCGCGCCCGACCTGGCCGGGTCGCTGCGCGAGCGGGTCGTGTCGGTCTCCGCGGAGACGCTGGCGGGCATGGTCCCGCAGGCGCCGCGCACCGGCGTGGTCGCGCTCGCCACCCGGCCGCCGGTCGACGTGGCGGCGGCGCTCGCCGAGGAGCGCCAGGCGCCCGTCGTCCTGCTCGAGGACCCGCGCACGATGGGCAACATGGGCGCCTGCGTGCGGGTCGCCGCCGCCGCGGACGCCGCCGCGGTGCTGACGACGGGGAGCAACGACCCGTGGCACCCCGAGGCGCTGCGCGGTGCCGCCGGGCTGCACTTCGCCCTGCCCGTGGCGGCGCTCGCCGAGCCGCCGCGCGGCGAGCGCCCGCTGGTCGCGATCGACCCCGGGGGGGAGAGCGCCGACCCGCGGAAGCTGTCGCCGCGGGCGATCCTCGCCTTCGGCAGCGAGCGCTACGGCCTCAGCGACGAGCTGCTGGAGCGCGCCGACGCCCGCCTGGCGATCCCGATGCGCGAGGGCGTCTCCAGCCTCAACCTGGCCACCGCCGTGGCGGCGGTCCTCTTCACCGGGCGCGGAACCGCGAAAAATGCGGATGCGCGCGGCAGGGACAGCGCATAGCCTGCGGAAGCACCGTGGAGCGGCGTCGCGCCGCGATTCCGTCCCTCTCGACGAAAGGACATCCCCTTGCCGCTGGCCGACATCGACTTTGGCGAAGCGCTGCTGCTCGCCCTGCAGATCTTCTTCTTCGTGATCTGGATCTGGATCCTGATCACGATCCTCGCCGACCTCTTCCGCGACCACGAGACCTCCGGCTGGGGGAAGGCCGTCTGGGTGCTCTTCCTGGTCGTCATCCCGTTCCTGACCGCGCTCGTCTACCTGATCGCGCGCGGCGGCGGCATGCGGGAAAGGACGATCAAGGCGCAGGCCGAGGCGAAGCAGCACATGGACGCCTACATCCGCGAGCAGTCCCAGGCCTCGCCCGCCGACGAGCTGCACAAGCTCAACGAGCTGAAGGAAAAGGGCGCGATCAGCGCCGAGGAGTTCGAGAGGGCTAAGGCCAAGCTGCTCGCCTGAGCCCCACCGCCGCCCCTCCGCCGCGGCCACGGCCCGTTGCGATCGTAGTTGGTCCCGCTCAGCGGGAACAACTACGACCGCAACGGGCAAATGCAACTGAAGTTGCAGGTTATTAGCAACCGCTAACAATTCGGCGAGGGTTTCGCTACGGTGCGCCGCCGATGCGCGCCCGCGGGAACTTCCCCTGGCTGCTGCCGGCGGCCCTGCTCTTCGCGCTGCTCTGCGCCGCCGGCTCGGCCGCGGCGGACACGCTCGAAGAGCGGCTGCGCGAGACGCAGGGCAAGCTCGGCGAGGTGCGGGAGAGCCAGAGCGCTGTCGCGGCGACGATCGCCGAGCAGAACCGTGCGATCGACTCGATGATCGGCGAGGTTTCGCTGCTGCGACGACGTCAGGCAGCGATCGAGGCCGAGCTGGCCGTCAAGCAGGGGCAGCTGGACGAGGCGACGGCCGAGCTGGAGGCCGGCAGGCACCACCTGGAGCGGGTGCGCGAGCGCCTGGAGCGGGCGCTGACCGTCCTGCGCGAGCGCCTCGTCGCGATCTACGAGGCGGGCAGCCCCGACATGCTGAACGTCGTGCTGGAGTCGGGGAGCTGGTCGGAGGTGACGACGCGGGCGGAGTACCTCGACCAGATCCAGGAGCACGACGACGCGATCGCCGCCCGCGTGCGGGAGCTGCGCGACGAAGCGCGCGCCGAGGTCGAGCGGATGACCGCCGTGCGCGAGCGGATCGAGGCGGCGCGCGACGCGATCGCCGTCAAGGAGCGCGAGGCGGCGGCGACGCGGGCGGAGGCGGAGGCGCGCTTCGCCGCGCTGAAGGCGGCCAAGGCCGAGCGCCAGGCCGCCCTCGACGCGCTGCAGTCGCGCGAGGCCGCGCTGAGCGACAACCTGGCGGCGATCTCCGAACAGCTCGCCGCCAGCGGCGCTCCCGTCCCCAGCGGCACGCCGGCGCCGCTGACCCCGGGACAGACCGCGAGCTTCATCTCCCCGAGCCAGGCCAGCGTCCCGGCCGCGGCCCCCGACGCCGTCAGGGCCGCGATCGAAGCGGCCAACTCGATCGCCCACCTCCCCTACGTCTGGGGCGGCGGCCACGGCTCCTTCGGCTCGCCCGGCTACGACTGCTCGGGGGCGGTCAGCTTCGCCCTCCACGGCGGCGGCTTCCTCTCCAGCCCGCTCGACTCGACCGGCCTCTCGACCTGGGGAGAACCCGGCCCCGGTCGCTGGATCACCGTCTACGCCAACGCCGGCCACACCTGGGTGACGATCGCCGGCCTCGCCTTCGACACCTCCGGCGGCGCCGGCCCCCGCTGGCACCCCTCCCCGGCCAGCAGCACCTCGGGTTTCATCGCCCGCCACCCCCCGGGCTACTGAGCCCAGCCACCGGCACGTCGGGCCGAGGCCTTCGCCGGGGCGGTGACCCGGTCGTTCGGGCGTCCGGGGTCAGCTCGCGGTTCGCGCCGGCCAGGCGGCGGCGTTGCCGCGGCTGACGTGGATGACGCCCTCGAAGCCCTCGCGCTGGAGGATCGAGGCGGCGAGGCCGCTGCGCTTGCCGGCCTTGCAGATCGTCGCCAGGGGGCGGTCGCGGGGCAGCTCGTCGAGGCGGTCGCGAAGCTCGGCGAAGGGGACGTGGAGGGAGCCGGGGACGTGGCCCTCCTCCCACTCGCCGGCGCCGCGCACGTCGATCACCCGCGGGCCGCCGTCGCCGTCGAGGCGGCGCGCCAGCTCCGCCAGGTCGATCGCCTCGATCCGCGCCACCGGACGGTCCTCGGCCCGCCAGGCGGCCATGCCGCCGCCGAGGTAGCCGCGCACGCGCAGGCCCACCGCGGCGAGCAGCTCCGCCGCCTCCAACTCGTTGCCGTCGGAGGCGGCGACGATGAGCAGCTCGGCGTCGACCGGCACCACCTCGGCGACCTTGGTGGCGAAGCCGGTGTCGTAGGCGGAGGCGCTGATCGAGGCGGGGATGTGGGCCTCGTCGAACTGCTCGTTGGTGCGCGAGTCGACCGCCAGGGCGCCGGTGGCGATCGCCGCCTCGAAGCCGTGCGGGGTCAGCCGCGTGGGGGAGGAGATCGATTCGACCAGCGGGCCGCGGTTGAGCGCGACGATGTGCTCGACGTTGGGCGGGCGGCCGCCCAACGTCGCCACCGCGTCGGCGACGAACTCGGCCTCGTCGTCGAGCTCCAGCGCCCGGTTGTGGCGGCGCTCGAAGCCGATCGTCGAGGAGGTCTTCAGGTCGATCCCCGAGCTGCCGCAGAGCGAGCCGCCCAGGTGCCCCGGCCAGACCTCGGTTTCCTCGGGCAGCGCCAGCAGCCGCTCGTGCAGGGAGCGGAAGATCTCGGCGGCGCCCTGGCGCGGCTCGATCGCCAGGTCGGGGCGGGCTACGTCGCCGACGAAGAGGGAGTCGCCGCTCAGCACCGCCCAGGGGTCGCCGCCGCGGCCGGCGTCGCGCAGCAGGAAGGAGGTGTGCTCGGGCCGGTGGCCGGGCGTGTGGACGGCCTCGACGCTCGCCCCCTCGCCGAGCGCCAACCGCCAGCCGTCGGCGAAGGGCTCGTGCGGGTACTCGGCCCCGGCCAGCTCGTGGATGTGGATCGTGGCGCCGGTGGCGCGGGCCAGGCGGCCGTGGCCGGAGACGTGGTCGGCGTGGTTGTGGGTCTCCAGCACGTGCTCGACCCGCACCCCGTGCAGGCGGGCCAGGTGCAGGTAGGGGTCGATGTCCCACTGCGGGTCGACCACGGCGGCGACGCCGGCGGCGGTGTCGCCGACCAGGTAGGACGCGCAGCCGAGGTCCTCGTGGATGATCTGGCGGAAGAGCATTTGAGCGGTTGCAGCCCGTTCGCTGCGGAACGGCTACGGTTCGTTCAGGGTAGCGGCGAGGAAGGGAGCGAGGATGGCGGTCGAGGAGGGCATGGACCTGGAGCGCAGGCTGGGCGAGCTGCTGGAGGCGGAGCGCTTCGAGCCGCCGCCGGAGTTCCGCGAGCGGGCGCTGTGGAGCGATCCGGCCGTCTACGCCGAGGCCGCGGCCGACCCCGAGGCCTGGTGGCTGCGCCAGGCGACCGAGCTGCTCGACTGGGCCGAGCCGCCGGCGCAGGGCCTCGACGAGTCCAACCCCCCCTTCTACAGGTGGTTCGCCGACGGCAGGCTCAACGCCTCGGCCAACTGCCTCGACCGCCACGTCGAGGCCGGCCGCGGCGAGCGGGTCGCCTACCGCTGGCGGGGCGAGGAGGGCGAGGAGCGGGAGATCACCTACGCGGCCCTGCTCGCCGACGTGCAGCGCTTCGCCAACGCCCTGCGCGGGCGCGGCATCGGCAGGGGGGACGTGGTCGGCGTCTACCTGCCGATGATCCCCCAGGTCGCCGTCGCGATGCTGGCCTGCGCGCGAATCGGCGCCATCCACAACGTCGTCTTCGGCGGCTTCTCGGCGGAGGCCGTGCGGGAGCGGATGGAGTTCTCCCGCGCCAAGGCGCTGGTCACCGTCGACGGCGCCCGCCGCAAGGGCGCCACCGCGCCGGTCAAGGCCCGCGTCGACGAGGTCATCGGCGGCGTCGGGTCGATCGAGACGGTCTTCGTCGTCCGCCACACCGGCGCGGAGTGCGCGATGCGGGAGGGGCGCGACGTCTGGTTCGAGGCCGCCTGCGAAGCCGCCGGCGCGGAGTGCCCGCCGGAGCCGATGGGCGCCGAGGACCCGCTCTTCATCCTCTACACCTCCGGCTCGACCGCCAAGCCGAAGGGGATCCTGCACACCACCGGCGGCTACCTGACCGGCGTCGCCTACACGCATCGCTACGTCTTCGACCTGCGCCCCGAGGAGGACGTCTACTGGTGCGCGGCCGACGTCGGCTGGGTCACCGGCCACTCCTACATCGTCTACGGCCCGCTCGCAAACGGCGCCACCAGCGTCATGTTCGAGGGGGCGCCGGACTACCCGGGCAGGGACGTCTGGTGGGAGATCGTCGAGCGCTACGGGGTCACCATCCTCTACACGGCCCCGACCGCGATCCGCGCCTGCATGAAGTGGGGGCCCGAGCACCCCGGCCGCCACGACCTCTCCTCGCTGCGCCTGCTGGGCAGCGTTGGCGAGCCGATCAACCCCAAGGCGTGGCTCTGGTACCACACCGTGATCGGCGGCGAGCGCTGCCCGATCGTCGACACCTGGTGGCAGACCGAGACGGGCCAGATCATGATCTCGCCGCTGCCGGGGGTCACCGCGACGAAGCCCGGCTCGGCGACGGTGCCGTTGCCGGGCGTGGAGGCCGCCGTCCTCGACGAGGCCGGCGAGGAGGTGGAGGGGGGCGAGGGCCTGCTCGTCCTGCGCCGGCCCTGGCCGGGGATGCTGCGCACCCTCTACCGCGAGGGGGAGCGCTTCGTCCAGACCTACTTCTCGCGCTTCGGCCCGCAGACCTACCTCGTCGGCGACGCGGCGCGGCGCGACCCCGACGGCTACCTCTGGGTGCTGGGTCGGATCGACGACGTGATCAACGTCTCCGGCCACCGCCTCTCCACCGCCGAGGTCGAGTCGGCGATCGTCTCCCACCCCAAGGTCGCCGAGGCCGCGGTGATCGGCCAGAGCGACGAGCAGACCGGCCAGGCGATCTGCGCCTTCGTCACCCTCGAGGGCGAGCACGCGGGCGACGAGGCGATGGTCGCCGAGCTGCGCGAGCACGTCGCCGGGCGGATCGGCAAGCTGGCCCGCCCCAAGCGGGTGATCTGGTCCGCCGACCTGCCCAAGACCCGCTCGGGCAAGATCATGCGCCGCCTGCTGCGCGACATCGCCGAGGGCCGCGAGCTGGGCGACGTCACCACCCTGCGCGACCCGGGCGTGATGAGGGAGCTGGAGACGAAGGTCGCCGCGCGCGGGGCGGAGGCCTGAAGCTTAGGCCCTCCAGCGAGACCACGACAGCGCTTCCGGTGCGCCTTATGCACCGTAGAGGTGCATAAGGCGCACCGGAGCAAAAGGTGTTGGCGATGGCCGGGTGGCTCAGAGCAGCTCGACCGGGCTGCCGTGGTAGCCGACGCGGGCGAGGCGGCGGGTTTCGCCGCCGGGCCAGGTCGTCAGGTGCAGGTCGGCGCGGTCGTCGGCGGGCTCCATGCGCAGCCAGGCGAGCGGGGCGCCGACGCTGGCCCTGCCGCCGGCCGCCTCGATGCGCTCGTAGAGGGCTGCGCGCTCCCCCTCGCTCAGGTACTGGACGACGATCGAGTGGTAGAGGACCGTGGCCAGGCCGGGCGCGGGCTCGGCCAGCACGCGCTCGGTCCAGTCGGCTGCCGTCGCACGCTCGACGGTCGCCGGGACCGCCGCCGCCACCTCCAGGGCGGCGCGCATGCGGGCGATCCGCTCCGGCTGGTCGGGCCAGACGTAGGAGAGCAGGGTCAGCCGCCCCTCCTCGCTGGCGGCGTCGACCGGGCTGGCGTCGCAGCCGCGGCGCTCGGCGACGTCAACCCGGCGCGGGCCGGAGCCTCCGCCGTCCCTCGGTGCCTCGCGCCGGAGAGCGGCGGTGGCGGAGGAGGCGCCGGTCAGCTCGAACTCGATCTTCAGCGGCGAGCTCGCCGGTCCCCACCGGAAGCCGTCGGCGGCGTAGGCGAAGCGGTCCCAGCGCAGGTTGAGTCCGGCGCTGGCGCCGACCTCGAGCAGGCGCAGCGGCAGGCCCGTCCCGGCGGCGACGGCGAGGAAGCCGAAGAGGAGCCCGGCGCAGCGGCCGACCTCGTTGGTCTGCACCGGCGCCTCGACGAGGCCGCGCAGCTCCGCGGCGTTGCGCTCCACCGCCTCGCGGAACGGCGCCCAGGCGCTCGCCGCGTCGCCGCGCTCGTAGGCGGCCGCCAGCCGCGGCTCCCGGCCGGTCAGCACCCTGCGGTTGACGATCCCCATCAGGCGCAGGCCGAGCACGGAGAACCGCGGGTCGTCCTCGTGGCCGCGCAGCACCTCCCAGACCGGGCCGCCCGTCGCGGCGTCGGCGGCGGCCCGCTCCAGCAGGCCCGCGTAGAGCGGCGAGCCGATCATCCGGCAGGCGTCGGCCTGCCAGCGCAGCTGGTCTGCGATCGCCCCCGGCTCCACGCGGGGATCTTGGCAAACGCGAGTCGGCGGAGGGAGAGGGAAGGCGGAGGCTAGTTTGTTAAACTAATTACTAAGGCTAATCAATGACCCGTACCGCCGACACGCCGCTAACCGAAACCGCCGCCAGGTTGCGGATGGCGATCGTGCGCACGGCGCGGCGGCTGCGCCAGGAGGCGGCGGGGGAGGGGGACGAGCTGACCCCGACGGCCGGCTCGGCGCTGGCCACGGTTGAGCGGCACGGGCCGCTCACGCCCAGCGAGCTGGCCGAGATCGAGCGGGTCAAGCGGCCGACGGCGACGCGGGTGCTGCGGGTGCTCGAGGAGGCCGGCCTCCTCGAGCGCGCCCCCGACCCGAGCGACGGGCGCAGCTCGCTGGTCAGCGCCAACGCCGCCGGGCGCGAGCGGCTGCGCCGCCTGCGCGGTCGCAAGAACGCGTACCTGGCGCGGCGCATGCGCGATCTCCCCGCCGAGGACCTCGCGACGCTCGACCGGGCGGCGACGATCCTCGAGGGAATCCTGGAGGAGCGGCCTTGAGCGCGGCCGTGCGCCGCAGCTTCGACTCGCTCGCCGTGCCCAACTACCGCCGCTACTTCGCCGGGCAGATCGTCTCCCTCTCGGGGAATTGGATGCAGATGGTCGCCGAGGTCTGGCTGATCCTCGAGCTGACCGGCAGCGGCGTCGCGGTCGGCGCGACGACCGCCCTGCAGTTCCTGCCGATCCTCCTCTTCGGCGCCTGGGGCGGCGTGCTCGCCGACCGCTTCCCCAAGCGCCGCCTGCTGATCGTCACCCAGGCGCTGATGGCCCTGCCGGCGCTGGCCCTGCTGGCCGTGGTCGCGAGCGGCGCGGTCGCGCCCTGGATGGTCTTCGCGCTGGTCTTCGCGCGCGGCACGGTCAACGCGGTGGACAACCCGACCCGGCAGGCCTTCGCGATCGAGATGGTCGGCCCCGAGCGCCTCGTCAACGCGGTCAGCCTCAACAGCGTCCTGGTCCACGCGGCGCGCCTGGTCGGGCCGGCCCTGGCCGGCCTGCTGATCGTCACCGCCGGCGTCGAGCCCTGCTTCGCCCTCAACGCGCTCACCTTCGCGGCGATGATCGTGGCCCTCCGGCGGATGGAGCCGGCAGAGCTGGAGACGCCGCCGCGCGCCCCGCGCGAGCCAGGCGCCGTGCGCGCCGGCCTGCGCTACGTGCGCCGCACCCCGGAGCTGGCCGTCCCGCTCGGCCTGATGGCGCTGGTCGGCACGCTCGGGCTCAACTTCCAGGTGACCCTGCCGCTGCTGGCGCGCTTCAGCTTCGACGGCGGCCCCGGCGCCTACGCCGCCCTCGTCTCGGCGATGGGGGTCGGCTCGGTGATCGGCGCCCTGCTCACCGGCGCTTACGGCCGCGCCGATGCCCGCCTCATCGCCGGCGCCGCGCTCGCCTTCGGGCTGCTCGCCGGGCTGGCCGCGGCGATGCCCAGCCTGGCGCTGGAGATCCCCGTCCTCGCCCTGCTCGGCGGCGCCGCCGTCACCTTCGCCGCGGCGATCAACTCCTCGCTCCAGCTCGCCGTGGAACCGCACATGCGCGGCCGTGTGATGGCCCTCTACTCGGTCGTCTTCCTCGGCTCGACCCCGATCGGCGGCCCGCTCGCCGGCTGGCTTGCGGAGGCCTACGACCCGCGCGCGGCCCTGCTCCTGGCTGCCTCGGCGGGCCTCGCCGCCGCCTGGGCCGCCCACGCGGCGCTGGGCCGCGGCCCAGCCGCCGCCGCGGCGCAGCCGATGCCGAGCCGCCCGCCCCGCTTCTCGCCTGCAGGCCGCCGGCGAGCGGCGCCGCGGCGCTCAACGGCCCACCGCGCCCAGCCGCGGCAGCACCGCGGCGAGGCCGTCGCGCAGCCGCCCGGCGTTGGCGGCGCGCGCCGCCTCCAGCTCGCGCACGTCGACCGGCTTGGAGTCGAGCCCGTTGGCGAGGTTGTCGACGGCGCAGATCGCCGCGTAGGCGAGGCCCAGCTCGGTGGCGACGACGCACTCGGCGGCGATCGTCATCCCGACCAGGTCGGCGTGCGCGGCGATCAGGCGGACCTCGGCCGGCGTCTCGAAGCGGGGGCCGATCGACTGCCAGTAGACGCCGCCGTCGCGGATCTCGCCGCCGCCCGCCCGCCAGGCCGAAACCACCTCCGCGCGCCAGGCGGGGTCGAAGCCGGGCGCGGTGTGGGCGCGCTCGTCGGCGAAGACCGAAAGCCCCAGGTGCAGGGCGACGAAGTCGTCGGGGCAGACCAGGCTGCCGACCGGCAGCGCGGCGCTCAGCGAGCCCACCGAGCCGATCGCCAGCACCCGGTCGCAGCCCTGCTCGAGCAGGGCCCGCATGCCGGCGGCGTGGTCGATCTCGTGCGGCAGCCGGTAGCCCTCGTCGCCGTGGCGCCGCGCGATCGCGGCGCCGTGCTCGGCCGCCGCGGCGACGATCTCCTCGCCCCCGGGCCCGAGCGCGCTGCTCCCCAGCACCACCGCCAGTCGCCCCATCGCCGTCGATCCTACGCGGACGTGCCGTAGCCCAGCTTCCCGTACCGGCCGCCAAGAGGCGGCACCTCGAGGTGAGGGGCGGGGATTGGGCCCGAGGGCACCTGGCGGGTCGCCTATGGTGAGCGGGTGGACGGGCGACCGTCGGGAAGGGACGAGAGCGAGAGCGAGCGGCTCGACCGCAACGTCAGCGAGCTGCTCCAGGAGCTGCGCGTGGCGCTGCCCGGCGTCCAGGTCCTCTTCGCCTTCCTGCTCGCGGTCCCCTTCCAGGGGGGCTTCGGCCGCATCAGCCCCTTCGAGGAAAGGGTCTACTTCGCCACCCTCGTCTTCACCGCGATCTCGGCGGCGTTGCTGATCGCTCCCTCCTCCTACCACCGGCTGACCTTCCGCCTCCAGCAGAAGCGCCAGCTCGTCCTCCTCGCCAACCGCTACACGATCGCCGGCCTCGCCTTCCTCGGCCTGGCGATGACGGGGGCGCTGCTGCTGATCACGCACGTCCTCTTCGGCGGGCTGGCGGCGGCGATCGTCGGCGTCCTCGCGGCGCTGACCTTCGGCGTCCTCTGGTACGGGATGCCGCTGCGCCGCCGGCTCAGTCTGAGGCGCGAACGGTCCTGAAGCGGTCGCCCCAGAGCCCGACCATTTCTTCGGCGAGCTCGTCGGTGAGGTCCATCTCGGGAGCCTCGTCGAAGAGCATTTCGAGGTCCGCCTCCCAGACGTAGATCTTCAGGTCGAGGTCGACCGCGAGTTCGTCGCTGACGCCCTCGCCGATCAGCGAGTAGGCCTCGCGCAGCATCGTCACGTTGGTGATCTTGTCGGCGGCGAAGATCGCCAGCGCCGCCGGCCCGCCCCCGGCGACGCGCCGGCGGTGCTCCTCCTTGCGCTCCTCGTAGCCGGGGATCGCCGCGTCTTCGGTCAGCGCCTCGACCAGCCCGGCGACGGTCTCGCCGAAGCGCGCGCGCACCTCGTCGAGGCCGACCTCGGTCTTCTCGACGACGTCGTGGAGGAGCGCCGCGGCGAGCACCTCGTCGAGCTGCCGGTGCATGCTGAGCAGCTCGGCGACGGCGACCGGGTGGTCGATGTAGGGGCGACCGTCGCTGCCGCGGCGCAACTGGCCCGCGTGGGCTCGCCGCGCCGTCTCGAGCGCTTCCCTGACCAGCTCCGATCTCTCGACCGCGGCGTCGATTCCCGGCGTCGACGACATGGGGATCGCAGCCTAGCGGGGAGCGCGAGCTGGCTTGAATTCTGGCCCTCAGGTTGCAGGAGCGGCGCTCGGCGCGCGCTCGGGGAGCGTGTGCTCGGCTCGCTCGGCGGCCAGCTCGACGGCGCCCTCCGCGCCGCCCAGCGCCCGCCAGCGCTCGCCCGCCTCGCGGCTGAGCTCGTCGAGGCGCGCGTCGGAGTGCAGCGGGTCGTGGTGGAAGAGGACGGTGCGCTCGGCGCCGGCGCGACGGGCGAAGGAGAGCGCGTGGGAGAGCGAGGAGTGGCCCCAGCCGACGTGGTCGGGGTACTCGGCGTCGGCGTACTGGCCGTCGTGGATCAGCAGCGAGGCATCGCGCGCCAGCCCGAGGCCGGAGATCCAGCCCTCCTCGAGCGTGTCGAGGTCGGCGCCCAGAGCGGGCTCGTGGTCGGGGATGTAGGCGAGCGAGGAGCCGGCGTCGTCGATCCGGTAGCCGAGCGTCGGCCCGCGGTGGGCGACCGAGGCGGCGCGGACGCGCGCCGGGCCGATCTCCCACTCCGTCTCGGGGCAGTGGCGGAAGGAGACGTCGCAGGGCAGCTCGCGCACCTCGACGGGCGAGAGCGGCGCCGAGATGTAGCGGGCGATGCGGTCGCGCAGCGAGGCCTCGGGCGAGGCCGGGCCCCAGATCACGATCTCGGTCTGCGGGCGGAAGGCGGGGGCGAAGAAGACGAGCCCCTGGATGTGGTCGAGGTGCAGGTGGGTGAGCAGGATGTGCAGCCGGGCGGGCTCGGCGGCGAGCGCCAGGCCGAGGCCGCGGATGCCGGTGCCGGCGTCGAGGGCCAGCATCGAGCCGTCGGAGAGGGTGACGCCGACGCAGGAGGTGTTGCCGCCGTAGCGGATCGTCTCCGGCCCCGGGGAGGGGATCGAGCCGCGCGTGCCCCAGAGCTTGACCTTCATCTCAGCGTCCGGTCCCGTTGGCCGGCGCCGCCGGCCAGAAGATCGCGATCGCGCCCCGCGAGCCGTGCGCGGTGAGGATCGGGAAGGCGGAGGCTTCGATGCGGTGGCGCGTGCCGTCCGCGGAGCCGATCTCGAAGTCGGCGTGGGCGGGGCGGCCGTTGCGCACGGCGACCACCAGCGGCAGCTCGTCGTAGGGGATCGGCTCGCCGTCCTCGTCGAAGGGGCCGAAGAGCGAGCCCCACTCGTCGGGCCCCACCGTGCCCAGCTCCTCGAAGCGCTTGCCGAGCAGCGTCCCGGCTGCCTCGTTGTAGAAGACGAGGATGCCGCCCTCGTCGACCAGGAAGGCCGGCGTCGAGAGCGCCGACATCAGGTTGCGAGCGAGGATCAGCTCGAGCGGCTTCTGCGTCACGGACGACACTTTAGATAGTCGGGTTCGACACCAGGGCGGGCTGGCAGGCCAACTAGGCCACGCCAAAGCGAGGCGATTACCTTCCTGCCCTGGGGCCGCCGACTACGTGACGTGCGTCACCTAAGGGCTGCGACTACAGCTTGCCGATCTTGAAGATTTTCGTGCCGCAGTCGGGGCACACACCCTGGATCGCCGGGCGACCGTTCTTCATCGTCACCTGCTTGGCGTCCTTGATCTCGACCTTCTTACGCTCCTTGACGCAGTAACCCTCGGGCATCTGAGCCGTCCTTTCACTGCCTTGCCGGCAGAGCTCGCGTTGCTCGCGAGATCGAATTGCGGCGAATGTAACGCAGGGCGGGGACGGTGAGGCGATCTATCGTGCGGATTCGCACGAAGTCCTACCTGTCCTGCTGCTCCTGGGCCCGTTCGAGCAGCTCTTTCAGCTGTGCATCGCTCTGCGGGGCGCCGCTGCCGCCGCCGTCGCGCGAGCCGCCCTGGCCGCCGCCCCCCGTGCCGCCGTCGGGGCGGGTGTCGCCGCCGCCCGAGCCGCCCTGGCCGCGCAGCTCCTCGACTTCCTCGCGCAGCTCCTCGAGCTCCGCTTCGAGCCGGGCCAGGTCGGCGCTCTCGGCGCCGATCGCCCCGCCCGCCGCTTCGTCGCGCACCGCTTCCAGGTCGCTCTCGGTGACCGCGTCGTTCTGGGCGTCGACGGCCAGGTAGACCGCCGCCCCGGCGCCGCCCACGGCGAGCGCGACGAGGACGAGGAAGACGCGCGTGCGCATCGTCAGCTTGCGCTCCACCACTCCGATCCACGCCCGCAGGCCGTCCAGCGACATCGCCTTAACTTAGAGGCTCCATCCACTACGCTGCGGCCCCGTACGTCCGCGACAACACTTCGAAGGAGAATCCGCATGCCCGAGGCAGTCATCGTCGATACCGTCCGCACGCCGATCGGCCGGGCCTTCAAGGGCTCGCTGGCCCAGCTGCGCCCCGACGAGACGGGCGCCTTCGTGGTCGACGAGCTGCTCGCGCGCAACCCCGGCGTCGACCCCGCCCTGGTCGAGGACGTCTTCTGCGGCGTCGGCATGCCGCAGGGCCTGCAGGCCTTCAACCTCGGCCGCATCGTCTCGCTGCTCTCCGCGAAGCTGCCCCAGGAGGTCAACGGGGTCACCGTCTCGCGCTACTGCTCCTCCAGCCTCGACGCGATCCGCCACGCCGGCAACGCGATCAAGGCCGGCGAGGGGGACGTCTACGTCGCCGCCGGGATCGAGTGGGTGAGCCGCTACAACGAGCGCACCGAGCCGGCCGGCGCCGACGACCAGAACCCGCAGCTGCAGGGCAACGACGGCCAGCCCGACGCCTACATCGAGATGGGCAGGACGGCGGTCAACGTGGCCAACAAATACGAGGTGAGCCGCGCCGACATGGACAAGTTCGCGCAGCGCTCCCAGGAGCTGGCGGTGCGCTCGCAGGAGGACGGCTTCTTCGACCGCGAGATCGTCCCGGTGACGCTCCCGGACGGCACCGAGGTCACGAAGGACGACGGCCCGCGCCCCTCCTCGACCCTGGAGAAGCTCTCGCAGCTGGAGGAGTCCTTCGGCGGCGGCGGCATCACCGCCGGCAACTCCTGCCCGCTCAACGACGGCGCCGCCGCGGTGCTGCTGATGAGCGATGCGAAGGCAAGGGAGCTGGGGCTGAAGCCGCGCGCCCGCATCGTCACCGCGGCCACCTGGGGCAACGAGCCCGAGTACATGGGCGTGGCCCCGATCGGCGCGATCGGGAAGGTGCTGGAGCGGGCCGGGATGACGATCGACGACGTCGATGCGGTCGAGCTCAACGAGGCCTTCGCCGCCCAGGTGATCCCGATCATGGACGAGTGCGACATCCCGCTGGAGAAGCTCAACACCCACGGCGGCGCGATCGCCCTCGGCCACCCCTTCGGCATGACCGGCGCCCGCATCATGGGCACCCTGCTCAACGCGATGGAGACCGACGACCACCAGGTCGGCCTCGAGACCATGTGCGTCGCCGGCGGCCAGGGCAAGGCGATGCTCGTCGAAAGGGTCTGACCCAACCAGACTCCGGGAAGTAGGGTGGGTGCGTGGAGACGGTCGAGTACGAGACCGACGCCCGCATCGCCCGCATCACCCTGAACCGGCCGGAGCGGGGGAACGGGATCACGGCGCGGATGCCGGCTGAGATCGCGGCCTGCGTGGAGCGGGCGAACCTCGACCCGGCCGTGCATGCGATCGCGCTGGCGGGCAACGGCACGGGCTTCTGCGGCGGCTACGACCTGGTCGCCTCGGCCGAGGGGAGCATGGAGGAGCTGGGCGGGGTCGAGGCGCCGGCGGGCTCGCCCGTCGACCCGGCGACGATCGCCGCCAACCACGCGCCGGAGTCCAACTGGGACCCGGTCGCCGACTTCCAGTTCATGTGGCGCAACGTGCGCGGCTTCATGAGCCTCTTCCACTCCGAGAAGCCGGTGCTCTGCAAGGTGCACGGCTACTGCGTCGCCGGCGGCACCGACATGGCGCTCTGCTCCGATTTGCTCGCGATCGCCGCCGAGGCCAAGATCGGCTACCCGCCGGCGCGCGTCTGGGGCTCGCCCACGACGGCGCTCTGGGCGGCCCGCGTCGGCCCGATGCGGGCCAAGCGCCTGCTCCTCACCGGCGACTCGCTGACCGGGGCGCAGGCCGAGGAGTGGGGGCTGGCGACCGAGGCGCCGCCCGCCGCCGAGCTGGACGAGCGTTTCGAGGCGCTGCTCGAGCGCGTCGCCCGCCTGCCGATCAACCAGCTGGTGATGATGAAGATGCTGGTCAACCAGGGCCTCTACGCGCAGGGCCTGCACCAGACGCAGCTGCTCGGCACCTTCTTCGACGGCGTCGCCCGCCACACCGAGGAGGGCCACGGCTTCGTCCGCCGCGCCGCCGAGGGCGGCTTCAAGGAGGCGGTGCGCGAGCGCGACGAGCCCTTCGGCGACTTCGGCATGGAGGGCTTCGGCGTATGAGGCGGAGGCCGTCGGTGGCGATCGTCGGCGGCGGCTTCGGCGGCGTCGGCGCCGCGGCGATGCTGCGCCGCGAGGGCTACGAGGACGTCACGGTCTTCGAGAAGGGCGACCGGGTCGGCGGCGTCTGGCGGGCGAACACCTACCCCGGCGCCGCCTGCGACATCCCCTCCCACCTCTACGAGTACTCCTTCGCCCCCAACGCCTGGTCGCGCCGCTACGCGCCCCAGGCCGAGATCCAGGCCTACGTCGAGGGCGTCGCGCGCCGCTTCGGCGTGCTCGGGCGGGTGCGCACCGGCACCGAGGTGAAGAGCGCCGCCTGGGAGGAGGAGCCGGGTCGCTGGCGCCTCCAGACCAGCGCCGGGCCGCACGAGGCCGACGTCCTGATCGCCGCCTGCGGCCAGCTCTCGGTGCCGAAGCCGCCGCCGGTCGCCGGCCTGGAGAGCTTCGAGGGCCCCGCCTTCCACACCGCCGAGTGGCGCCACGACGTCGAGCTCGCCGGCCGCCGCGTCGCCGTGATCGGCAGCGGCTGCAGCGCGATCCAGGTCGTGCCGGCGATCCAGCCTGAGGTCGCGCGGCTCGACGTCTACCAGCGCTCGCCGGGCTGGACCTTCCCGAAGAACGACCGCGAGTACTCGCCGCGCGAGCGCGCCCTCTTCAAGCGCCTGCCGCTGCTGCACCGGCTCGACCGCGCCGCGATCTACGCCTTCCAGGACTTCGGCGCCGCGGCGATGACGAGCAGGCGCTGGCTGCTGCCGATCCTGCGCGCGATCGCCAGGCGGCAGATCGAGTCGGCGATCGCCGACCCCGAGCTGCGCCGCGCGGTGACTCCCGACGACGAGATCGGCTGCAAGCGGATCATGCTCACCGACGACTGGTACCCGGCGCTGACCGAGCCCAACGTCGAGCTGGTCACGGAGCGGATCGAGACGGTGACGCCAAGCGGCATCCGCGACGCCCGCGGGCGCGAGCGGCCCGCCGACGCGATCGTCCTCGCCACCGGCTTCGCCAGCCACGACTTCGTCGCCCCGATGCAGCTCGCCGGCCGCGGTGGGCGGCTGCTGGCCGAGGAGTGGGGGGAGGTGCCGCGCGCCTACCTCGGGCTCAGCGTGCCGGGCTTCCCCAACATGTTCCTGCTCTACGGGCCGAACACGAACGGCGGCACCGGCTCGGTCGTCAACACGATCGAGTGCGGGATCGGCCACGTGCTGGCGGCGCTGGGCGAGCTGGAGCGCCGCCGCGCCGGCGCGATCGAGGTCCGCCGCGAGGCCGCGGAGGCCTTCGACCGCGAGCTGCGCGCCGCCCTGGCGGGGACCGTCTGGCACAGCGGCTGCACCAACTGGTACGTCGACGAGAGGGGCAACGACCCGAGCAACTGGCCCTGGACCTGGAGCGCCTACCGGCAGCGCACCGCGAAGCTCGAGCCGGGCGCATACGCTCTCGCCGGATGAGCGACGAGGCTTCGCACCCCAGCTCCCTGATCACGCCCGAGTCGGTGCGCGACTTCCTCCCGGGCAGCTTCCCCGGCGACCTCGGGATCGAGCCGCTGGAAGTCGAGGACACCCACGCGCGCGGCCGGATCGTCGTCGACAAGCGCCACCTGCACCCGGGGGGCTTCGTCCACGGCGGCGTCTGGACGGCGCTGGGCGACACCGTCGCCGCCTGGGCAACCTTCCGCAACATTCCGCCGGGACACAACTTCACGACGATCGAGCTGAAGCTGAACGTCTTCGCCGCCGGGGTGCTCGGCGACGAGATCGTCGCGGTCGGAGAGCCGCTGCACGCCGGCAGGAGCACGGTCGTGATCGAGGTGCGGATGGAGCGCCGCCGCGAGGGCACCGAGCCGCGCCTCGCGGCCAACCTGATCGTCTCCCAGTTCGCCCTGCCACCAAAGGCGGCCTGACCGGCGCATATCCGCGTCCTCGGTCGCTCGCGTGCCGGGCACGCCACGCCCCCTGCGTCCTCGATCTGCTTGGTCGGCCCCCCTTTGACCGAGGCGACTACCTGCGGAACTCCTCGACCGGCCGGAACTCGGCCTCCTCGCCGCCGCCGGTTTCGTTGCGGTACCAGGTCTCGCGCCGCCAGCGCTGGTAGCGGTCGGCGAGGCCGCCGAGGGGTGGGACGAGGCGGCGGGCCGTCTCCAGGGTGCCGATCACCGGCAGCTGCAGGAGGGGGTGCAGCGCCCAGGGCCAGGCGCGCGGCATGCTGTGGCGGCGGTAGGTGCGGGGCGCCGACCAGTAGCGCGTGTAGCCGATCTGCATGCGGTAGTTGAGCTCGTCGCGCAGCCGCTTCGCCGGTGGGCTGCCCGGCTTCGGGGCGTAGGCCGGCAGGTAGGACTCGACCAGCTCCTCGCCGTCGCGGCCCGCCGCGTGGGCGCGCTTGACGATCGCCGCGTACATCAGCCGCGCCGCCTGCCCGAAGTCGGCCGGGTACCAGGCGGGCTGCACGCCGAGCAGGTGGCCGACGTAGCGCCAGAAGTGCAGCGTCGCCTCGATCTCGCGCACCGTCGTCTGGTGGCCGAGGCTCCACAGCGCCAGGCCGGGGACGATGCTGCCCCCCATCAGGGTCAGCGTCGCGTCGGCGACGCTGATCGGCACGCCCCAGGCCTCGAGGTCCCACTCGGGGTGCCCGAGCAGGCGGCGGCGGATGAAGACGTGCATCACCCGCACCCGCATCGCCGTCGCCCGCCCGCGCGCCCCCGGCCGCAGCCCGCCCGGGTCGGAGACGTCGATCCAGAAGCGCACCGTCTCCATCTGGCGCTTGTGGGCGCGCTCGCCGGTGTAGCCGCCGCTCAGCGAGAGCGGCTTGGCGATCGAGCTCTCCGAGTACATCTCCAGGGTGCTCGTCGTCGCGAAGCTGAAGATCGCCGTGCCCCAGCGGCGGAAGACGCGGGCGCCGAGCTCGACCTGCTCCCAGTCGAGCCACTCGGGGTCCTGCTCGAACTCGGCGAAGAGCTCGCGCATCGAGTCCGGCGCCTCGGGCACCGCGCCGACGCCGCGCTCGAGCGCCCGGTCGAGCATGCCCCGGCCGGCGTCCTGGCCGCGGCCGTCGTAGACGTCGCCGACGAAGCGCTCGCAGACCGGGTCGGCCTCGTAGTAGGACTCGGCGAAGCGGCGCACGTACTCGTCGTCGGGCTGCACGTCGAAGCCGGTCAGCCGCCGCAGCGCCCCGCGCCCGCGCTGGAACCCGCGCCGCCCGACCCGCTCCCAGTAGCGGAACTCGCCGGGGACGCGCGCCCCCGCCCCCGCCACCGTGTCGGTCAGCGTCTCCATCGGGAACTGGGAGCGTACCCGGAGGTCAGGGGTCGGCGGGAGCTTCCCAGGCTTCGACCTGCGGCAGGCGCCAGAGCAGGCTGGCGATCGTCAGGCCGACGGCCGCGCAGAGCAGCGCCAGGAACCACTGCGTGGCGCCCAGCATCGTCATCTCGAAGAAGTCGCGGACCGGCGCGGCGGCGAGGATCAGGGCGAAGAGGGCACCGAGGCCGGCGACCATCGCCAGCATGTAGCTCTGGATCGCGATGTGCTCGCGGCCGGGGCCACGCTCGAGCAGCAGCACGAAGCAGAGGCCGAGCACGATCAGGGTCGTCGTCGCGGCGGTGCGGCCCGCCTCGAGGCTGCCGCCGAAGACGGTGTCGACGAGGAAGAAGGAGAGGATCGAGCCGAGCGCCGTGGCGACGCCGGCGGGCACCGCGAAGGCGGCCAGGGCGCGCAGCAGGCGGCCGCGGTAGAGCGGCCCGTCCGAGGGCGCCAGGGCCAGCACGAAGGAGGGGATGCCGATCGTCAGGAAGGCGGCCAGGGTGAGGTGGCGGGGCAGGAAGGGGAAGGCGAAGCCGGGCACGGCGACGAGCAGGATCAGCGCCGCGGCGTAGACCGTCTTGGTCAGGTAGAGGCGGCCAAGGCGATGGATGTTGCGGGCGATGCGGCGCCCCTCGGCGACCGCCTGGGGCAGGCGCGCGAACTCGTCCTCGAGCAGGACGACGTCGGCGACCCCCTTGGTCACCTGCGCCCCCGAGCCCATCGCCACCGCCATCCGCGCCTGCTTCAGCGCCGGCACGTCGTTGACCCCGTCGCCGATCATCGCCGCGTAGCGCCCCGAGGCGGCGAGGGCGCCGACCAGCTCGCGCTTCTGCTCGGGCCCGATCCGGCAGAAGACGGTGTTGCGGCGCGCCGCCTCGGCCAGCGCCTCGGGGTCCTCGGGGAGCTGGTGGCCCTCGACCACGCCGGCGTCGCGGGGCACGCCGACGGCGCTGGCGACCGCCGTCACCGTGGCCCGGGCGTCGCCGGAGATCAGCTTCAGCTCGACGTCCTCCGCGCGCATCGTCGCCACCGTCGCGGCGGCGTCGGGGCGCAGCGTCTCCTCCAGCACGACCAGCGCCACCGGCGCCAGCCGCGGCGCCCCCTGCGCCGCCGGGTCGGCGGGCAGCGCCTCGCTCGACTCGCCGAAGGCGACGACGCGTCGCCCCGCCGCCGTCTCCTCCTCCAGCTTGCGCGCCAGGCCCGGCGGCAGCTCCAGGGCGCCGGCCGCGGCGAGCACGTCGGGAGCGCCGAGCACGTAGCTGGTCCCGCCGATGCGCAGGCCGCTCCACTTCCACTGCGAGGAGAAGGGGACCTCGCCGCTGACCCGCTGCGCCTCGGCGGGGAAGCGCGCGGCGATCGCCTCCAGGGTGCGGTTGCGCTCGCCGGCGCTGGCGGCGAAGCGGCCCAGCGCGGCCTGCGCGGCACCCGCCTCCAGACCCTCCGCCGCCACCGCTCCGAGCAGGCGCAGCTCGCCGTCGGTCAGCGTTCCCGTCTTGTCGACGCAGATCGTGTCCACCGCGGCGAGGCTCTCGGTGGCGCTCATCTGCTGGACCAGCGTTCCCCGACCGGCGAGGCGCACGGCGGCGACGGCGAAGGTGACGCTCATCAGCAGCACCAGGCCCTCGGGGATCAGCGTGATCAGGCCGGCGGTGGCGGTCTGGGCGGCCTCGATCAGGTCGACGCTGCGCAGCTGGAAGGTGAGCAGGAGGAGCGCGGCGAGGGGCAGCATCGTGTAGGTGCAGGCGACGATCACGCGGTTCACCTCGTGCTGGAGCGGCGAGGGCGGGTGGCGGAAGGCGCGCGCCTCGCCGGCGAGGCGGCCCGCGTAGCTCTTCTCGCGCACCGCGTCGACCGCGTAGAAGCCGGAGCCGCCGATGCAGAAGGAGCCCGAGAGGGCGCGCTCGCCGATCCCCTTGGGCACGCCGTCGGCCTCGCCGGTGAGCAGCGACTCGTCGAGGGTCATGCCGCGGCTGGCGATCACCTCGCCGTCGGCGACCAGCTGGTCGCCCGGCTCGACCCGGACCACGTCGCCGGGGACGACCTCCTCGGCGAGCAGCTCGGCGACGGCGCCGTCGCGGACGGCCCTGGCGTGCGGGGCGACCAGCACCGCCAGCTCGTCGAGCGTGCGCTTCGCCTTCAGCTCCTGGCGGATGCCGATGTAGGAGTTGACGATCGCGATCAGGCCGAAGACGGCGTCGGCGAACAGCCCCAGCGAGAGGATCAGCACGAAGAAGCCGCCGATGATCGCGTTGAAGAGCGTGAAGACGTTGCCGGCGACGATGCTGGCGACCGAGCGCGAGGAGGTCTCCGGCGGCGGGCCGAGCTGGCGCAGCCGCTTCGCCGCCGTCGCGCTGGAGAGCCCTCGCTCGGTCGTCGCTTCGCTCATGGCGCCTATTCAATAGGGTGCGCGCCGGATGTCGCTGAAGCTCGGACTCAACCTCGGCTACTGGGGCATCGGCCCGGCCGGCGAGGACGCCCTGGAGCTGGTCCGCGCGGCCGAGACGGCCGGCTACGAGTCGGCCTGGGCGGCCGAGTCCTACGGCTCCGACGTGGTCAGCGTGCTCGCCTGGCTGGCCGGGCGGACGGAGACGATCAACCTCGGCGCCGCGATCATGCAGGTGCCGGCGCGCCCGCCCGCCGCCGCGGCGATGGCCGGGGCGACGATCGACAAGCTCTCCGGCGGCCGCTTCCTCTTCGGCTTCGGCCCCTCCGGGCCGCAGGTTTCCGAAGGCTGGTACGGCGTCCCCTACGCCAAGCCCTGGGGGCGCACGCGCGAGTACATCGAGGTGGTGCGGGAGATCGTCGCCCGCGAGGGCCCGCTCGACCACCGGGGCGCCCACTACCAGCTGCCCCTGCCGGGCGGCGAGGGCAAGGCGCTGAAGCTCAACTTCCACCCCGAGCGCACGCGCATCCCCGTCTTCGTCGGCGCGATCGGGCGCAAATCGGTGGAGCTGGCGGCAGAGGTCGCCGACGGCTGGATCCCGATCTTCTTCAGCGTCGACGCCTTCGCGCAGACCTGGGGCGAGCACCTGGAGGCCGGTTTCGCCGCCGGCGGCCGGCAGCGCTCCGACCTGGAGGTCTCGCCCTCCCTGCAGGTGGCGATCGACGGCGACCAGGAGGCGGCCAAGGCCGTGGTCAAGGCCGGCCTGGTCCTCTACTTCGGCGGCATGGGCAGCCGCAAGACCAACTTCTACGTCGACCTCGCCCACCGCTTCGGCTTCGGCGAGGTCGCCGACGAGGTGCAGCGGCGCTTCCAGGACGGCGACCGGGCGGGCGCCTTCGCGGCGGTCCCCGACGAGGTCGTCGAGGCGACCTCGCTGGTCGGCAGCGAGGCCGAGGTCGCCGAGCGGGTCGAGCGCTTCCGCGGCGCCGGCATCGACCGCCTGATCGTCTCCCCGGTCCACGCCGAGCGCGGCGAGCAGCTCCACACCCTCGAGCGCCTCGCCGCTCTCACCGGCTGACGCGCCCCGAGCCTCATCCCATAACCTTCCGCGCCGCGTGAAGATCGGAGTGCCGAAAGAGACCGCCGAGGGGGAGCGCCGGGTCGCGCTCGTCCCCGACATCGCCAGGTCGCTGGCCGGCGGTGAGAAGGTCGAGGTGCTGGTCGAGCGGGGCGCCGGCGAGGCCGCCGGGCATCCCGACTCCCAGTACTCGGAGGCCGGCGCCGAGCTGGTCGAGGGCGACGTCGCCTGGGGCGCCGACGTGGTGCTCCGCGTCGCCGCCCCGAGCCAGGAGGAGATCGGCCGGCTGCGCTCCGGCCAGGTCCTGATCGGCCACCTGGCGCCCTGGACGGCGGCCGAGACGAACAGGGCGCTTGCCGCCGCTGGCGTCACCAGCTTCGCGATGGAGGCGATCCCGCGCACCACCCGCGCCCAGGCGATGGACGCGCTCTCCTCGCAGGCCGCCGCCGCCGGCTACGCCGCGACGCTGCTCGGCGCCCGCGAGTCGGGCCGCTTCTTCGGCATGATGACCACCGCCGCCGGCACGGTGCCGCCCGCCAGGGTGCTCGTGCTCGGGGCCGGCGTGGCCGGCCTGCAGGCGGTCGCCACCGCCAAGCGCCTCGGCGCGATCGTCACCGGCTTCGACATCCGCCGCGCCGCCTGGGAGCAGATCGCCTCGCTCGGCGGCCGGCCGCTGGAGCTGGACTTCATCCCCGACGCGGAGGGCGAGGGCGGCTACGCGCGCCCGCTCACCGACGAGGAGAACGCGCAGGTGCGCGAGGCGCTCGGCGAGAACGCCGCCAGGCAGGACCTGATCGTCACCACCGCGGCGATCCCCGGCCGGCCGGCGCCGCTGCTGCTCACCGCCGGGGCGGTGCGGGGCATGCAGCCGGGCTCCGTGATCGTCGACCTCGCCGCCGAGACGGGCGGCAACTGCGAGCTGACGCGGGCCGGGGAGACGGTGGTCGAGGGCGGCGTCAAGGTGCTCGGGCCGCGCAACCTGGCCAGCGAGATGCCGATCCCCGCCTCGCAGCTCTACGCCAAGAACCTGGAGAACCTGCTCGGCCTGATGATCGGCGAGGAGGGCGAGCTGGCAATCGACTTCGAGGACGACATCCTCGCCGCCGCCGGCATCACCCACGGCGGCGAGATCCGCAACGAGAGGGCGGCCAAGTGATCTTCCGGTGCGCCTTTCCCCCCCTATTCACGGATAGAGCGCACCGGAAGGTGGGAAGGAGGCGGCGATGGACCTGATGACCGAGCTGACCATCTTCGTGCTGGCCGCGTTCGTCGGCTTCGAGGTGATCTCGAAGGTGCCGACGACGCTGCACACCCCGTTGATGTCGCAGACCAACGCGATCCACGGCATCGTCATGCTCGGCGGGCTGATCGTGATCGGCTACGCCGACGACTCGCTCGAGTACGCGATCGGCACGATCGCGATCGCCTTCGGCACGATCAACATCGTCGGCGGCTTCATGGTCACCGACCGCATGCTCGGCATGTTCTCGCGCAAGCCGAAGCCGAAGCCAAAGACCGACGCCGAGGCCAAACCCGGGGGCGGCGCATGAGCTGGGCCGTGCTCGAGCCGGGCGGTGACGCCGCCACCGCGCTCTACATCCTCTCCTTCTCGCTCTTCATCTTCGGCGTGCGCCGGGGCACCCACCCGACCACGGCAAAGCAGGGCAACATGACCGCCGCCGTCGGCATGGCGATCGCCGTGGCGACGACGCTGCTGCTCGACGGGATCGGCAACTGGGGGCTGATCGCGCTCGGCCTCGGCGTCGGCACCGCGGTCGGCGTGATCGCCTCGATCCGCGTGCAGATGACCGAGATGCCGCAGATGGTCGCCCTCTACAACGGCGTCGGCGGTGGCGCCGTGGCGCTGATCGCCTGGTCGGAGATCCGCCACGGCATCTCGCTCGGCGAGGAGATCCACCTCGACACGCTGATCCCGGTCCTCTTCTCCGCCGTGGTCGGCTCGGTTTCCTTCTGGGGCTCGAACGTCGCCTTCGCCAAGCTCCAGGACCTGATCCCGACCCGGCCGCTGGCGGCGCCGGGCCAGCAGGTCATCAACGCGCTGCTGCTGGTCGGCATCCTCGCCGCCTGCGTCAACATCGCCGTCAACAACGACGACCCCTCGCAGGCGCTCTTCGTCGGCATCCTGATCGCCGCGGCGCTGCTCGGCAACCTCGTCGTGCTGCCGATCGGCGGCGCCGACATGCCGGTCGTCATCTCGCTGCTCAACGCCTTCACCGGCCTCGCCGCCGCCGCGGCCGGTTTCGCCCTCGACAACGTCGCCCTGATCGTCGCCGGCACCCTGGTCGGCTCCTCGGGAACGATCCTGACGATGGAGATGGCGACGGCGATGAACCGCTCCGTCGCCAACATCCTCTTCGCCGGCTTCGGCGGCGCGCCCTCGGGGGGCGGGGGCGCGACCGAGGAGCGTCCGCACACCTCGATCGGCGCCCAGGACGCGGCGATCAAGCTCGCCTACGCCGACTCGGTGACGATCGTGCCGGGGTACGGGCTTGCCGTCGCCCAGGCCCAGCACGCGATCAAGGAGGTCGCCGACGAGCTGGAGAAGCGCGGCGTCACGGTCAGCTACGCGATCCACCCCGTGGCGGGGCGGATGCCGGGCCACATGAACGTCCTCCTCGCCGAGGCCGACGTGCCCTACGAGCAGCTGCGGGAGATGGAGGAGGTCAACCCGGAGCTGCCGCGCACCGACGTCGCCGTCGTCGTCGGCGCCAACGACGTCACCAACCCGGCCGCCAAGAACGACCCCGACAGCCCGATCGCCGGCATGCCGATCATCGAGGTCTCCGAGGCCCAGCAGGTGATCGTGATCAAGCGCTCGCTCAGCCCCGGCTTCGCCGGCATCGACAACGACCTCTTCTACGAGCCGAACACCTCGATGCTCTTCGCCGACGCCAAACAGGCGGCGGCGGACATCGCGGCCGAGATCGGCCAGCTCTAACCCTCCGGGCGCCCAAACGCCCGCAAATTCCACCCGCTCCGCCTCTCCAGGGGGGAGAGTCCGGACGTGCCGGCGATTGACCACCCATATGGACGGTCAATCACCGGCACGTGCGGGGAGGGGGAGGCGGGAGCTGGCGAGGCGCGAACGGCGGGTCGCAGATCTGGCGGAGAGGCAGCATGGGGTTGTGTCGCGGCGCCAGCTCTTGGCGGCGGGCCTGAGCGTGAGGACCATCGAACGCCGGGTGGAGGCGGGTCGGCTCCGCCCCCTGCACCAGGGCGTGTACGCGGTCGGCGGCTTCGCCCTGGGCCGGAAGGGCACCTGGATGGCTGCCGTGCTGGCCTGCGGCGAGGGTGCCCTGTTGAGTCATCGAAGCGCCGCGGCGCTCTGGGGGTTGATGCGCGATCGCGGCCTTCCGGTGGAGGTGACCGCTGCCCGGGGGCGACGTAGGCGGGGCATCGCCGTCCACGAGGGCGGGATCGTCGCGGCGGACCGGACGGCGGTCGCCGTCATTCCGGTCACGACGATCGCGCGGACTCTCTTCGATCTCGCCGAATTCGTCGACGAGTCAACGCATGAGCGCGCCTTCGAAGAGGCAGACCGCCTTGGCCTGCTTCGGATCGCGGATCTGGAGGCCGTCTGCGCCCGCGGCGTCGGTCGACGAGCGCTGCCCAGGGTCCGCCGTCTGATCGACGAGGCCCGCCTGCCCGAGATCACCCGCTCGGCGCTCGAGCATCGCGTCCTCGCCCTCTGTCGCGACTGTGGCCTGCCCATGCCGGTCACGAACGTCGAGGTCCTCGGCTACGAGGTCGACGCGCTCTGGCCGCGGCAGCGCCTCGTCGTCGAAGCCGACGGCTACGCCTTCCATCGGCACCGAGCGGCCTTCGAGCGCGACCGTGTCCGGGACGCGGCCCTGCAGGCCGCCGGCTATCGCGTCGTCCGCCTCACCTACCGCAGGCTGATCCGCGAACCGGACGCGATAGCCATCGAGCTACGCCGCCTACTCGCCTCGAGCCATCCCCAACACGACGGACGTGCCGGTGATTGACCGTCCATATGGGGGGTCAATCACCGGCCCGTCCAGATCGGGGAGAGGGATGGGGGCCGGGAAGGCTTGGATTCGCGGTGAGGGGAGAGCGGGGACAGGGGACGGTGGAGTGGGTGGGGTTGCTCTGCCTGGTTTCGGTGGGGCTGGTGGGGCTGGTGGCGGCCGGGGTGCGGGTGCCGGGGGCCGAGCTGGCGCGGGCGATCGCCTCGCGGATGCTCTGCGCGGCGGCGCTGGCGGAGCGGTGCGGGGACGAACCGGCGCTGATCGCCGCGTACGGGAGCGAGGTGGGGAAGCTGGCTCGGGAACGCATGCCGTCGCTGCTCTTCGAGCGGGGCTCGCGGGCGCTGCCGGTCGACTTTCGTCGCTGCCGCGGCAGCGAGTGCGGCGACGGGGCGCGCCGCGGCATCGTGCGGCGCAGCCGCGCCGGGCTGCCGGTGACCGCCTTCGTGCACGTGGTCGACTGCCGCCCCGAGGCCGCCGAGCGCTCCGCGGCGGACGGCTACGAGTGCTCCGGCATGCGGGCCGGGCGGCTCTACATCCAGTACTGGACCTACTACGCCGACTCCGCCACGCTGCGCGGCGTGCCCGTCGCCGGCCGGCGCGGCTACCACCGCGACGACTGGGAGAGCGTGCAGCTGCGCTTCGGCCCCGGCGGCCGGGTCGCCCAGCGCGCCTCCTCCCACAACGGCTTCAACCACCACCCCGGCGTCGCCAGCTGGGGCTCGGACCTCGGCTCGGCCCCGCTCAAGGGGGCGGCCGAAGCGGTCGGCCTGCGCCCCCGCAACGGCTGGGGGCTGGAGACGCGCCTGCTGTTCGTCTCCGGCGGCAGCCACGCCGGCAGCGCCGCGGGAATACCGCGCATCGAGCGTCTCACGCCCGGCAGCGCCGTCCACCTCGTCCCGCTCGAGCCGGTCGCCGCCACCGGTCGCACCCGCTTCGCCGTCGCCCCGCCCTGGGCCAAGCGCGTCTGGTGGGATCCCGAGGCCGAGTGGACCGAGTGATGGCTGACCTCGGCGGCTGCCGGCGCGCGTTCGCGTCGCGCTCGGCCCGGCGGGAAGTCGTCGCGGCTCGGCCGGGGGTGGAGCGGAGGCCGGGCGACAGCCGCCTCGCACGTTCGCGGGCAGGCTCGCTAAGGTTTTCCGATCGCCACCGAGGTGACGTCCAGCCCCAAGGCAGCGATCGCGGACCGTCTCGCCGAGGCGCGCCAGCGCACGCTGGAGCTGCTGGAGCCGCTCGACGACGAGCAGCTCAACCGCGTCTACTCGCCGATCCTCAGCCCGCTGGCCTGGGACCTGGGCCACATCGCCAACTTCGAGGAGCTCTGGCTGGTGCAGACGATCGGCGGGCGCGAGCCCCTGCACGGCGAGCTGGGCCGCCTCTACGACGCGATCGAGAACCCGCGCCGCACCCGCGGCGAGCTGCCGATCCTGCGCGACGCCGAGCTGCGCGCCTACCTCGCCGACGTGCGCGAGCGCTCCCTCGAGGTGCTCGACGAGGTCGAGATCGGCGCCGACGTCGAGGACCCCCTGCGGCGCGAAGGCTTCGTCTACGAGATGCTGATCGCCCACGAGCTCCAGCACGACGAGACGATGCTGCAGCTGCTCCAGATGGTCGACGGCTACGAGCTCGCCGCGGTCGAGCCGGGGCCGCGCGCCGTCCCCGCCGCCGCCGGGCCGGAGGCGATCCGCGTCGAGGCCGGCGAACACGCGATCGGCGCCCCCGCGACGGGCTTCGCCTACGACAACGAGCGCCCCCGCCACGCGGTGGAGCTGGCCGCCTTCGAGATCGACCGCGCGCCCGCGACCGCCGGCGAGTACGCCGGGTTCCTCGCCGACACCGGCGCCGAGCCTCCCCTCTACTGGGAGGAGGACGGCGCCGGCGGATGGGTCGACACCGCGCGCGGCGGTCGCCGCCCGGTGGACCCCGCCGAGCCGGTCGTCCACGTCTCCTGGCACGAGGCCGACACCTTCGCCCGCTGGGCCGGCAAGCGCCTTCCCACCGAGCTGGAGTGGGAGGCCGCCGCGCCCCAGCTGGCCGGCGTCGGCCGGGTCTGGGAGTGGACCTCCTCGGACCTCCTCGCCTACCCCGGCTTTGCGGCCTTCCCCTACCGCGAGTACTCCGAGGTCTTCTTCGGCGACACCTACAAGGTCCTGCGCGGCGGCTCCTGGGCCACCCACCCGAGCGTGACGCGGCCGAGCTTCCGCAATTGGGACCTGACCCAGCGCCGCCAGATCTTCTCGGGCGTGCGCTGCGCGAGGGACGCGGCATGACGACGACCGAGCCGCAGATCGCGGTCGAGGTCCACCTCGACGCCGACGGCGGCGCGACGCTGCGCCGCGACGTCCGCGCCGGCCTCTCCACCGACCCCAAGGAGCTGGCGCCGAAGTACTTCTACGACGAGCGCGGCTCGCAGCTCTTCGAGCGGATCACCGAGCTGCCCGAGTACTACCCGACCCGGGCCGAGCGCTCGATCCTGCGCGAGCGCTCCGCCGAGATCGTCGCCGCGGCCGGCGAGCCGGACACGCTGGTCGAGCTGGGCTCCGGCTCCGCCGCCAAGACCCGCCACCTGCTCAGCGCGATGCGCGACGCCGGTTGCCTGCGCACCTACGTGCCCGTCGACATCTCCGCGGAGATCACCCACGAGACGGCCGAGTCGCTCGTCCGGGAGTACCCGGGGCTCGCCGTGCGCGGGCTCGTCTGCGACTTCGAGCACGACCTCGAGCGGATCCCGAACGGCGCCGACCGGGGTCGCCTCGTCGCCTTCCTCGGCGGCACGATCGGCAACCTCTACCCCGAGGCCCGCCGCCGCTTCCTCGCCCGCCTCGCCGGCCTGCTCGCGCCCGACGACCGCATCCTGCTCGGCACCGACCTGGTCAAGGAACCGGCCCGCCTCGAGGCCGCCTACGACGACTCCCGCGGCGTCACCGCGGAGTTCAACAAGAACGTGCTGCGGGTGCTCAACCGCGAGCTCAGCGCCGACTTCGACCCCGACGCCTTCGAGCACGTCGCCCGCTACGACGCCGCCGAGGCGCGCATGGACATCCGCCTGCGCTCGCTCACCCCCCAGACGATCACGCTGGGCGGGCTGGACATGGCGGTGGACTTCGCCGCCGGCGAGGAGATGCGCACCGAGATCTCCTCGAAGTTCACCCGCGAGCGCCTCGAGGCCGTCTACGCCGAGGCGGGCCTGGCGATGAGCGGCTGGTTCACCGACGCCGCCGGCGACTACGCGCTCAGCCTCGCCCGGCCGCTGGACGGTTGACTCGCTAGGGGGCGAGGGCCTCGATCAGCTCGCCCAGCTTGTCCGGGGTCGCGATCGGGGTGACGATCGGCAGCGTCACGCCGCCGGCGACGAACTCGCCGATCCGCTCCCTCATCTGCTCCGGCGAGCCGAAGGCGAACATCGACTCGATCAGCTTCCAGGGCGCCGCGGCGGCCGCGCCCTGGCGGTCGCCCGCCTTCCAGGCGGCCAGCATCGGCTCGATCTCCTCGCCGTAGCCGAGCCAGCGGTAGAACTCGGCGTAGACCGGCACGGTGATGTAGGAGGAGAACATGAAGCGGGCGAGCGGCTCGACCGCCTCGCGCTCTCCGGGCAGGCAGAAGAAGCGGCAGAGCAGCTCGAAGCCCTCCGGTGCGCCGTGCAGCTGCGCCGTCACCCGGGGCAGGCCGTCCAGGGGGAGGAAGTTGGTGAAGGCGCCGGCGGCGCGCTCGACCGCCAGCTTGAGCATCCTGCCGCGCAGCGCCGCGAGCACGACCGGCACGCGGTGCGCGGGCGCCGTCTCCAGCTTGAAGCCACTCTCGGTGCGCTCGCCCGCCAGCGCCGCGTCGAGGAAGTCGAGCGTCTCGCGCACGCGGCTCAGCGGTCGTTCGAAGGGAATACCGTTCCAGCCCGCGACGATGCGATCCGAGGAGGAGCCGATGCCGAGCACGAAGCGCCCGCCGGAGGCGTCGGCCAGCGCCGCCGCCTCCTGCGCCAGCAGGGCAGGCCCGCGCTGGAAGACGCCGGCGATACCGGTGCCCAGCCGCGCCCGCTCGGTCCAGGCCGCGCTCAGCGCCAGCGGGGTGAAGCCGTCCGGCCCGTTCGTCTCGCCGCTCCAGAGGTCGGTGTAGCCGGCCGCCTCGGCCCGCTTGACCGGCTCCTCGTGCGCCGCCAGCGGCGTCCCCGGCAGCGGCAGCGTCAGTCCCCAGCGCTCCATCCCGGGGGACCCTACCCGGCCAAGGCCTGTTCCGGTGCGCCTTTTGCACCCAATGGGTGCAAAAGGCGCACCGGAACGATTCGAATAGGCTGCCGGGCGATGGAGGGATCCGCGCCCGCCGCCGCCAAGCCGGACCGCAACCTGGCGCTGGAGCTGGTGCGGGTGACCGAGGCGGCGGCGCTCTCGGCGGCCCGCTGGGTCGGGCGCGGCGACAAGATCGCCGCCGACCAGGCGGCCGTCGACGCGATGCGCTTCGTCCTCGACTCGGTTTCGATGGACGGCGCGGTGGTGATCGGCGAGGGGGAGAAGGACGAGGCGCCGATGCTCTACAACGGCGAGCAGATCGGCGACGGCAGCCCGCCCGTGGTCGACATCGCCGTCGACCCGCTGGAGGGGACCCGCCTCTGCGCGCTCGGCATGCCCAGCGCCCTGGCCGTGATCGCGCTCGCCGAGCGGGGAACGATGTTCGACCCCGGTCCCTGCGTCTACATGGAGAAGATGGCGGGCGGCGAGGAGATCGCCGACCTGCTCGACCTCGACCGGCCGCTGCCCGAGACGCTGAAGCTGATCGCCGAGCGCAAGGGGGGCAGTGTCGGCGACGTCACCGTCGTCATGCTCGACCGCCCGCGCCACGAGGAGGCGATGAGGGAAGTGCGCGAGGCGGGCGGCCGCATCCGCCTGATCACCGACGGCGACGTCTCGGCGGCGCTGCTCGCGGTCAGCGACCGCTCGCCCGTCGACCTGCTCTGGGGCATCGGCGGCACGCCGGAGGGGGTGCTCTCCGCCGCGGCGCTGAAGTCGATGGGCGGCCAGCTGCTCGGCCGCCTCTGGCCGCGCGAGGAGGAGGAGCGCAGCGCCGCGCTCAACGCCGGCTACGACCTCGAGCGCGTGCTCACCGCCGACGACCTCTGCTCGGGCGAGGACGTCTTCTTCTCCGCCACCGGCGTCACCGACGGCGACGTCCTGCAGGGCGTCCGCTACCGCGGCCCCGGCGCCACCACCGAATCGCTGGTGATGCGCTCGCGCTCGGGCACGGTGCGCCGCGTCCACGCCCGCCACGACCGCGCCAAGCTGCGCGCGATCATCGGCGAGCGCTACGGGTAGCCGCGGCCTCGCGCCGCCCTCCCCGGCCGTCCGCCGCATAGGCGCACGACCGATCAGGAATTCTTGTTCTAAGATTCGAGCCTCGTCCACCCCGAGGCGAGGGGAGTCTGTGGCACTTGACACCGGAGCCCGCGAGGGCCTGGCCAGGAACGGTGCGAGCCAGGTTCGCGACTCAGAGGAGACGATCGACTACCAGTTCAGAGCGGGAGGCCATGTGCTCTCGCTCTTCTCCCGGGCTCTCCACAGCCTCGTCCTCAAAGCGCTCGCCGACGGGCCGATGCGGCTGGCCGAGCTGCGCGAGGCGGTCGGCGGGCCGCCCCAGACGACGCTGCGCGGCAACCTCGGCAACCTGATCGGCATGGGAGCGCTGGAGCGCCGCCACGGTCAGGGCAACCTCGTCGACAACGCCCTCACCCCGGTCGGCACCGAGCTGCGCTTCGTCGCCGAGGTGCTCGAGTCCTGGCTCGCCCGCGCCCCGCGCGGGCCGCTGGTGCTCGACAGCGAAACGGGCAAATCGGCCGTCAAGGCGCTGGTCGGCGGCTGGGGCTCGACGATGCTGCGCGCGCTCGCCGCCCGGCCCTGCACGCTGACCCAGCTCGACAACCTGATCAACGCCTTCAGCTACCCGGCGCTGGAGCGGCGCCTCTCCTCGATGCGGCTGGCCGGCTACGTGGCCGCCCTGGAGCCCGACGGCGGCGGCACGCCCTACGCGGTGACGCCCTGGCTGCGCCAGGCGATGGCGCCGCTGCTCGCGGCGATCCGCTGCGAGCGTCGCCACATGGCGGCCGAGACGGCGCCGCTGACCCGCATCGACGTGGAGACGATCCTGCTCCTCACGGCGCCGCTGGTCCGCTTGCCGCCGGAGGCCGAGGGTCCCTGCCAGCTGACGGTGCAGGGCGGCGAGGACTCCGAGTGGCGGGCCGCCGGCCTCTCCGCCTGGATCGAGAACGGCCGCATCTCGCACGCCACCTCGAAGCTCGGCTCCAACCCGCAGAGCTGGATCGGCGGCTCCGCCGCGACCTGGCTGGACGCGATCGTCGAGGGCCAGCCGGGGTTGCTCGAGGCCGCCGGCGACCGCGCTCTCACGACCGCCCTCGTCGACGGCCTGCACCGGGCGCTCTTCTCCCCGTAGCGGCGCGCCGCTCAGGGCGCCCCCGCCGAGCCGCCGCAGCCACAGTCCTCCTCGCGCGGCTCGCGGTCCCGCCCGTAGGGCAGCTCGCCGGTGTCGTGCAGCTCGAAGCGCAGCGAGTTGATCACCGCGCCGGCCAGCAGGGCGAGGCTGAGCACGTAGAACCAGAGCAGGGCGATGAGGATGAAGCCGAGCGTGGAGCCGAAGCGGGAGAGGCTGGAGACGTTGGAGAGGTAGAAGGGGAAGAGCCAGTTGGCGATGCCCGCGCAGGCGGTGACGAAGGTCGCCCCCGGCCAGACCGCGCGCCAGGGCATGTGCCCCTTCGGCACCGCCCAGAAGATCACGCAGCAGATCAGGAAGACGGTGAGGATCGCGGCGCCGAGCAGCAGCACGGTGTCGATCGCCTTGATGTCGGAGAGCCCCAGCGGCAGCCGGTCGGTGCTGGAGACAAGGGCGCTCTCCATCGCCGGCAGGAAGATGCTGGCGGCGATGAAGAGCAGGACGACGGCCAGCATCGCGAAGGAGAAGCGCTTCTGCTCCACCCAGCCGCGGCACTCGACGTGGTAGATGCGGCAGAAGGCGGTGTCCATCGCCCCCCAGAAGGAGGCGCCGATCCAGAGCGAGCCGAGGAAGGCGGCGATCCCGATCGTCGTCGAGTTGCTCTGGATCCGCTCCAGCACGTCGGTCAGCGTCGCCTGCTCGACGTTGGGGAAGAGGCGCTGCAGGTCGTCGAGCACGCCCGTCTCGACGCCGCCGATCTTCAGCACCTGGCCGAAGACGAAGAGGACCAGCAGCGCGAAGGGGAAGACGGCCAGCATCAGGTTGTAGGCGACCATCGCCGAGAGCCCGGTGACGTTCCCCTCGTAGGCGCGCTGCCAGAAGGCGCGCAGCCAGGGACTTGGATGTCGCAGCGATTTGGGCATTGACTTCAGAAACTGAAGCGCCTAAGATGCGAACAGACGTTTGAGCGGAATCAGCGGCCGGCAAGAGCCAGGGACAGCGCAGACTATTCGGCAACGCGGACCGGATCACCGGTTCGTTTTTTCGCGACTTTTCGCCGGCGATGGCGTTTCAGTCGCAGAACTCGACAACCACACGCGAGGAAACGAGTAGAGACAGGATGCTGGTAGCAGAGCTTCAGGAGTTGGAGGAGGTCAAAGGCCTGATCAGTCGTGGGCAGCAGCTCGGCGTGCTGACCTTCGGCGACGTCGCCTCGGCGGTTTCGGAGGTCGACCTGGACGAGTCTGACGTCGAGGACCTCTACGGCCACCTCGAGAAGTCGGGGATCGAGCTCGTCGAGGACATGGACCCGGCCCAGAAAGCGGCCGCCGACGCCCTCCCCATGGACACCGGCAAAAAAGGCCGGCGCCGCCAGAAACAGGCGCTCGACCTGAAACCGGACATGACCACGGACAGCCTGCAGCTGTTCCTCAAGGACATCGGCAAGGTTCGCCTGCTGACCGCCGCGGAGGAGGTCGAACTCGCCAAGCGGATCGAGCGCGGCGACCTCGACGCGAAGCAGAAAATGGTCGAGTCCAACCTGCGCCTGGTCGTCTCGATCGCCAAGAACTACCGCAACCAGGGCCTGCCCTTCCTCGACCTGATCCAGGAGGGGACGCTGGGCCTGGTCCGCGCGGCGGAGAAGTTCGACTACCGCAAGGGGTTCAAGTTCTCCACCTACGCGACCTGGTGGATCCGCCAGGCGATCGCCCGCGCCCTGGCCGACAAGGCGCGCACGATCCGCATCCCGGTCCACGTGGTCGAGAAGCTGAACAAGATCGGCCGCGCCGAGCGCAAGCTGGTCACCGAGCTGGGCCGCGAGCCGACCCCGGAGGAGATCGCCGACGTGACCGGGATCGACCCCGAGGAGGTCGACTCGATCAAGCGCTCCGCCCAGGCCCCGGTTTCGCTGGAGAAGCCGGTCGGCGACGAGGAGGAGTCGGAGTTCGGCCAGTTCATCGCCGACGAGAAGGCCGAGTCGCCGTTCGACCGGGCCGCCGACCTGCTCACCAAAGAGGCGCTGAAGGAGGCGTTGGAGAACCTCTCCTACCGCGAGCGCCGCGTGCTGGAGCTGCGCTACGGCCTCGGCGGCGAGCACCCGCGCACGCTCGACGAGGTCGGCCGCACCTTCAACGTCACCCGCGAGCGCATCCGCCAGATCGAGAACCAGTCGCTGAAGAAGCTGCAGCAGCTGGGCGAAGCCCAGAAGCTGCGCGAGGTCACCTAGCCAGCGACGCGCCTGGCGGCGTCCTCGGTCGCTCGCGTGCGGAGCACGCCACGCTCCCTGCGTCCTTGCCAGCCACGCCGCTGGCACGGTGACTAGCCAGCGACGCGCCTGGCGGCGTCCTCGGTCGCTCGCGTGCGGAGCACGCCACGCCT
>Ga0299914_10000123_pt1 | contig 44765 bp, 42 predicted proteins | sample RVTome_10_FD_201361 | JGI IMG/M metagenome (GOLD analysis project Ga0299914, IMG submission 201361) | Soil microbial communities from uranium-contaminated site in the Upper Colorado River Basin, Wyoming, United States - RVT153D57 (version 2) ... | reverse complement strand
GCCACCTGATAGCAGTATGTGTTTTTTGCGTTCTTGTTCGTCCAAAAAGAAACCCTGCGAAGCGCGGGGTTCTTTTTGCCCGGTTCCAACAGGCTGTTTTGACACAACCTGAACCGCCGGGCTTTTTTTTGAAATGCGTTCTGTACGTGTACGTGATCGGCTGCATGCAGCCTGTCCGGAAGCGAGTGCTAGACTGCACGGCAGGGAGAATTGCCGGTACATGAAGCGGTGCATGAACGGTAGTTTTCTGCGAGCCTGCTGGCACAGGCGTTGGAGCCAGCGTGGACAGGAAGCGGTGCAACAGGCGTTCGCCGTTCCTCGCGCCGGCCTGCGTACCGCGCCGCCATTTTTCTGTTGCAATCGGAATCGCCGGACTCGAATTCACCAGCGCCTCTTGAAACCATAATGAAAGAAACCATCAAGAATGTGTGCGTGTTCTGCGGTTCCAGCCGCGGTCGCAATCCGGTTTATGCAAAAGCCGCGCAAGATCTCGGGCGCCGTCTTGCCGAGCGTGGTTACGGCCTGGTCTACGGTGGCGGACGCGTCGGGCTGATGGGCGAAATTGCAAAAGCCGTGCTGGATGCGGGCGGCGACGCCGTCGGCGTGATTCCGGAGGCCTTGCTCAAGCGCGAAGTCGGGCATGGTGCGTTGACGCGGCTGGAGGTGGTGGATTCCATGCATGAGCGCAAGGCGCGCATGGCGGAGTTGTCGGACGGCTTCGTTGCGATGCCCGGCGGCTTCGGTACGTTGGAAGAATGGTTCGAGATCATTACCTGGGCACAGCTGGGCATTCACGACAAGCCCTGCGTGCTGCTGAACGTGGCCGGTTACTTCGATCCGTTGCTTGCGATGATCGAACGCAGTGTGGCGGAAGATTTCATCCGGACCGAACACCGGAAGCTGTTTGCGGTGGCGGCAACCGCCGATGAAGCGCTGGAATGCATCGTGAACATGCGGCCTGAACCGGGTGAGCGGTGGCTGTCACGCAGCCAGTCCTGAACGAATCGACGGAGCGGAAATGAGCGAAGCGGACAAGCAGGAACTGCTGAAGGAACGCGAAACCCTGTACAGCAGGCTGGAAGGCATTCGCGAGGAGTTGCAGCAGCCGCTGGACAATGATCTGGGTGAGCAGCCGGCGGAGTTGCAGCATCGCCAGAACCTCATCGAAATTCAGCGCAGGGCACGTGAGCGCCTTGCGCAGATCGACGACGTATTGCGCCAGTTGCACTGAGCACGCGAGATGCAAAGCCGTGGCTTCCCGCCCGGTAAAGCGGTCCTTGCCGCGACGCCTTCCCTTCGGCCTGCCGATTCCCGTTTCGAGCGGGTTTATTGTTATGCTCGACGGCGAATCATGACGACCGGAGCACGCCATGGAATCCGAACGGCTGAAGCTGAGACCTTTCGCCGCCGCCGATCTCGACGCCCTGCACGCGTTGTGGACAGATCCCGATGTGCGTCGCTATCTCTGGGACAACCGCGAACTCAGCCGCGATGATACGGCGGCAATCATCGAGAAAAGCCTCGTGCTTCAGCGCGATGAAGCGGGTGGGCTGTGGGCGGTCGAACGCAAGGACAAGCCGGGTCTCATCGGCTTCGGTGGATACTGGTATTTCGGCGAGCCCGCGCAGTTGCAGATACTGTTCGGGCTGCAACCCGAACACTGGGGCATGGGTCTGGCGACGGATCTTGCCAGTTGCCTCATTCAGTACGGTTTCGGAACCCTGCGGCTGAATCGCGTCACCGGAGCCACCGATCGCGCGAACGTATCGTCACAGCGGGTCATGGAAAAGGCGGGCATGCGCTTCATGGAAAGAGTGCGTAATCGCGACAGTGACCTGATGTACTACGCCATCGATCGACCGGAGTAAGGAATCTCCTGCCGTTGTTTCGTGACCGCGCCCGTGATTCCGGTTCGGGGTGCGACGCGATCGGCGTGACGTGGCAGCGATCAATGCAGATCAGGCGTCAGGGGCAACAAGGCCAGAGCCGGAATCACCCGTCCTGAAGGGTTACGTCTGAAAGGTGTGCCCGCCCGTGTTACGTCGCTTGTCCGCGCGACGCGCCTTTCGACCTGTAACGCGGTTCACGAAAAATCCACAGGAGACTCCAAATGATTGGAGAAATGGGAGGCATCGTTGGCCTCATCGTCCTCATCCTCGATATCTGGGCCCTGATCAGCATCGTTCAGTCGAGCGCCAGCACCGGCAAGAAGGTCATATGGGCTCTCGCCGTCATCATTCTTCCTGTCCTCGGCTTCGTCGCATGGCTGATTTTCGGCCCTAAAAGCCGCTGAAAGCGTCGTTGACAACGCGCTGACGGAAGCCGTTGATCCATGGCGCGCCATGCGATCCGCGCAAGCGATAAACGGTAAACTGCGGGTCATCACGCGGTGCCGTTCCGGGCCATCGCGTCCCTGGTCCGGAGGTCCGCTTCATCGTGCTCAGCTATCGTCATGCCTTTCACGCGGGTAATTTTGCCGACGTGCACAAGCACTCCGCCTGGTTGCTCGGCATCCACGCGCTGCTCCGGAAACCGTCGCCATTCTGTCTGCTGGACGCCTATGCGGGTGCCGGCGCCTACGCGCTGGACGACCCTGCTGCCCGCAAGACTGGAGAGTGGGAATCCGGGATAGGCCGCCTCGAGGCAGCCGGGGAAATGCCTGACGTTCTCGCCACGTATCGCGACGCCGTTCGCGCTTTCAACGACAATGAACCGTTGCAGCGTTACCCGGGATCACCCGCGCTGGCGGCGCGCGAGTTGCGTGAGCAGGACCGGCTGGTCTGTCTGGAACTGCACCCCACCGATTTTCCCCTTCTGAAAAGGCGGTTTGCGTCCGATTTCCGGGTACATGTTCATCACCGTGATGCGCGCGAGGGGCTGCCCGCACTGTTGCCGCCTCCCGAAAAGCGCGGTCTCGTATTGATAGATCCGGCGTATGAGCAGGCCGCCGAGTATGCGGACGTGCCGAAAGCCGTTCACTCCGCCCTGGCGCGCTGGCCGTCCGGCAGCTACCTGCTCTGGTATCCGTTGCTGTCCGGAAAGCTGCATGTATCCATGCTGCGATCACTCGCCGAGGGCGTCCGCACGCTGCTGGTGCAGGAGCTGCTGCTGTTTCCGGAAGCACCGGGTCTGCAGGGATCGGGACTGGCCTGGATCAACCCGCCCTGGCAGGCCGACGTTTCGCTTCGCGAGGCGGGAGACTGGTTATGCGGGAACCTCGGCGCCAGTGGCGCGCGCGCCAGCCTGGACTGGCGGGCAGTTTCGGAATAGCGCGCGGGAACATTTCGGGCGGGGCCTCGCATCTGCAATAATTCGCCGCCAGTCAGACGGACTTTGCCGCTGGATTGCCAGGCGGCACACAATGACAATATGGCGCAGCGTTCAAAACACAGCTGGCAGGAGCCGGCGCAAGGAAAGCCCGAGTCCCGATGGTCAACTACATCTACAACGTGGACGGCGACGCCGTCGGCTTCTGGGAAGACAACCTGGTCTTCGCGATCAACGGTCGCCCGGTTGCACAGTTGAACGGGCCGAGCGTGCATCGCCTGACCGGGGAATACGTCGGCGAACTTTACGAAGACATGATCGTCGACCGCTATTTCGAAGATATCGGACGTATTGCACCAAGCATGGTGCGAAGGGCCGATCCTGCAAAGAATCCGGGTAACCGCGGCGCAACGTCCTATGGCTACCCGGATGTTTTTGAATTCCTGCTCGACTGAGCGGGAATACCTTCCTTATCTACGCGTAAACAGCCCCGCACACTCCGAATCGACCGCTACGCTTTCTCGAACGCCGGACGCGTGAGGTTCTCGTGGCCGTCATGCGTCACGCGAATGTTGTCCTCGATACGTATGCCGCCATAGGGCCGGAAGTCATCCACGCGTTTCCAGTTCACCGCGCCGCCTTTGCCGCTGGCTTTCAATTCGTCCAACAACGAATCGATGAAGTACAGGCCGGGCTCGATGGTGAAGACCTGATCCACGTCGATGTCGCGTGTCAGGCGCAGGAACGGCTGGTCTTCGGGTTGCGGAATCGGCCGGCCTTTCTCGTCCGAGATCTTGCCGCCGACATCGTGCACCTGTGCGCCGAGATAATGACCGACGCCATGCGGGAAGAATGGCCGCGTCACGCCGCTTTCAATCAGTGTATCGACACTGCCTTTCGCGATATCGAATTCAACGAGCATTTCCGCAACGCCGCGATGCGCGAGCGTCTGCAGTTCCGCGTAGTTCATGCCGGGCTTGACCGCATCGCACAGGCCGCGCTGCGATGTTTCCATCCGGTCGATCAGCTGCTGGAAATCGTCGCTTTTCGCACTGTAGGTACGAGTGATATCCGATGCGTATCCGTTGAACGTGCAGCCCGCGTCGATCAGGAACGAACGCGATTCGCGCGGTGCCATCCGGGATTGATGCTGGTAATGCAGGATCGCCGCGTTCTCGTTCAACGCGATGATGTTGCCGTACGGCAACTGGTTTTCGGTGTGCGCACTCGCCTGAAGGTACGCGAAATGAATTTCGTATTCGGAAGCACCGGCGCGAAATGCATGTTCCGCGGCGAGATGTCCGCGCGCGCCCTGGCGATTCGCTTCCCGCAGGCATTCCAGTTCGTAATCGGTTTTCCACGCGTAGTGATAATGCAGGAAGTGAATCAGATTCTCGGGATTGACGTTGCCGATACCCCAGTCATCGAACAGCGACTGCGGTTCCCCGATGAACGCGATGCGCTCGCGCTTCGCCGGCAGCAGCGCGAGTGCCTCGTCGATCTTCCTGACCGGATGAATGTCGAAATGTTCCGTCCAGTATTCGTCCGGTACCGGATGCGTCTTGTGCCAGAAATCCACCGGCGAATGGAACGCGAGTTTCGGTTTCTCGCCCGGGGTATGGATCAGCAGGCATTGCGGATTGTCGGTGACCGGCACCCAGCGCTTGAAATGCGGATTCACCTTGAAGGGCATCGCATAGTCGTCCAGAAACGCGTAGTGCAATCCGCCGCCGTAGATCAGCAGGTGATCGAAGCCGGTTGCCTCGAGCGCTGCATCGGCGCGCTCGTTCATGGTTGCAATGTGCGTGGAAAAAAGCGTGGCGAGATCAAGGCTCATGGAAAATCCGTTTGTCGGTCCGAAAGGAAGCGGCAGCATAACGCCGCCCGCCCGTGGCGGGCAAAGTGCGCGGTGTGATCTGAACAGTTGAAAAGCATCGCGCCGCCGGAGAGTATGTGTCCGTACGCAAGGAACGCGTTCAACGGGGAATCTTGACCACCTGCCAGGGCAGGCCCGCCTTTCGAATCGATAACCAGCGGACTCACGTGCATGAAACGACCTGAACGACTGTTGCGCCGCAAGGGCGTTCCCTTGCTGGTGTTCGCGCTGTTGCTCGGCCTGCTTGCGGCGAGCGGTGTTTTCGACATCGTCGAGGACGGCGCCTACGCGGCGGGCATGCGGCTTTCGGCGCCGCGCCGTGCGAGCGAACGTTTCGCGGTGGTACTGGTGGACGCGGAAGCCGCCCGGCTTGCGGGCGACTGGCCCTGGCCGGGTCCGCGCCTCGCCGAACTGGTCACGCGTACTCATGACGCCGGCGCACGCGCCGTCGCCTGGATGCTGCCGCCCGATCCGGAAGCCGCGCCCGGCGTGACGGCAACCATGGACAAGCTTGCCGAATCCCTGCCGGAAGGCGCGCCAGCTCACGCGGTGCTGACGGAATTGCGCCAGCGGCTGGACGCGAACGCGGCGCTTGCTGCGGCGTTCTCCGCCACCGGCAAGACATTCCTCGGCGTTCCGGAAACAGATGGCCGTCGCAACGCGCGCGCCGAACAATTGTTGATGCCGTACCGCCTCCCGCATGTCGTGGACGACCGCAATTCCGTTACCTTGCCACCCAGCTTCAGGCCGCCCGCGTTTCCGCCGCTCGAAGTCGTTCGCAACGGCCTGGAGGCGCCGGAACCGCCGGAATTCTCGCCGGAAGCCGTTGCCGCCGACCTGCCCGGTGTCGCAGCCGGCGTCGGCCTGGTGCCGCCGCGTTCGGCCGTCTGGCGGCTGCCTTTGGCGTGGCGTGTCAATGGCGTTTACCTGCCGTCCCTGCCGTTGCTGATGGCCGCCGCGGCGCGGGAACTCGGCCCTGAGGAACTGCTGGTCTACAAGGGTCATGGTGTGGCGATGGCCAACGAGTGGCTGCCGACGGACCCTTACCTGCAGGCACTACCGTATTTTTATTCACCCGGAGGTCCGGCCGGTGTTGCGCGACATTCCGCGCTGGACCTGCTGGCCGGAGAAATCGATCCTGCCGCCTTGCGTGACAAGGTCGTGCTGATCGGGCTCATGAACGATTCGTTCGTCGATACGCCCATGGGCGCGCTGCCGCCGGCGGTCGCCGTTGCACAGGCGGCGGCCAGTCTTTATTCGGGCGATGTCTACGTCCGCCCGGCGTGGGGCGCATGGCTGACCGGATTCCTGTGGCTCGCGGTGGGCGGCTGGCTGCTGTTCGCCGTGCCGAAACTGGAAACGCGCATGGCGTTGATCGGAACCGGCGTGATCGCGTTGCTGCTCGTCAACGTCGAACTTGCCCTGCTGATTTCGCAATCCCTGTGGCTGTCGCTGACGGCGCCGGTACTCGCGCTGCTGCTCGGCCATCTTGTATTGCACGGACACAACTGGCTGCATGCGCGGCGTGTCGCGCAGGCACGCGCGGTGAGCGATGCCTATCTTTCGCTGGGCGAAGCCTTGCGCGCGCAAGGCCAGCTCGATCGTGCCTTCGAAGCACTGCAGCACTGCCTGCCCGGCGAGACCGTGGAACGGCAACTGCACGATCTGGGTCTCGACTACGAACGCAAGCGGTATTACGCCAAGGCGCTGCGGGTCTATCACCAGCTGAAAATTCTGGCGCCGCGCTATCCGGATGTCGATATGCGCATCAACCGCCTGAACACGCTGGAAGATCAATCGTTGCGCTCGCGGCGTTCATCCGGACCGATCGAGACGGTTGCAATGGAACAGGCCGGCGAACGCACGCCGCGCATCGGGCGCTTCGATATCCAGCGTGAACTCGGACGCGGCGCCATGGGCGTCGTGTATCTCGGCAAGGATTCGCGCATCGGCCGGGAAGTCGCAATCAAGACACTTGCCTTCGGCGATGAATTCAGCGGCGACACGCTGGAAGACGTGAAGATGCGTTTCTATCGCGAAGCAGAAGCGGCCGGACGCCTCAGCCATCCGAACATCGTCACGATCTATGATGTCGGCGAGGAAGATGATCTGGCCTATATCGCCATGGACTACCTGCGTGGCGAAGTGCTTTCGCAGCACGTCAAGGAAGGCAAATTGCTGCCGCTGATGCGCGTGTTGAAGATCGCCGCGCACGTCGCCGACGCGCTGCATTACGCGCACGAGCAGGGCGTCGTGCACAGGGATGTGAAACCCGCCAACATGGTGCTCACCATGGACGAGCACGAAGTGAAGGTCACGGATTTCGGCGTTGCGCATCTCATGGACGCGAGCAAGACCCGCACGGGAACGATACTGGGCAGTCCGTCGTTCATGTCGCCGGAACAGGTCGTCGGCAAGCGCATCGACGGACGTTCGGATCTGTGGTCGCTGGGCGTGAGCACCTACCAGTTGCTCACTGGACAACTGCCGTTTACCGGTGAACCGCTGGCCACGCTCATGTACCGGATCGCCAATGAAGCGCCGCACGAATTGCGCGGCTGGCGGCCGGACATTCCGGAGTGCGTGGACGCCATCATCAGCAAGGCACTCAGCAAGGATCCGGCGCAACGCTACCAGACGGGGCGCGGCATGGCAGGCGCCATCCGGCAGTGCATCGTGAAGCTTGCGGACAAGAAAGTGAGCAACAGTGAACAATGAACAATATTCAGATGACCTGCCGGAAAAGTTCTCGCTCCGAATGATTTCCTGATCGCTATTCACTGAATACCGATCGCTCAAGAACACATTGCAGATGGCCGGACCTTCGAAAGAACACACAGACGTCATCGACGCCGCTCGCGTTGACCTCCCCGTCGGAATCTTCGATTCCGGCGTCGGTGGCCTGACCGTGCTGCGTGCGCTGCGCGAAACATTGCCACAGGAAAATTACCTGTACCTGGGTGATACGGCACGCGTTCCCTATGGCACCCGCTCGCCGGAAACGGTGCGCCGTTATGCGCGCCAGGCATCCCGGCTGTTGTTCGAGCGTGGTATCAAGGCGCTGGTGGTGGCGTGCAACACGGCGTCCGCTGCGGCAATCACCGCGTTACGCGAAGATCATCCGGACACGCTGGTCGAGGGCGTCATAGAGCCGGGCGCGCGCGCTGCGCTCGACGCAACGCGCACCGGTCGCATTGCCGTGATCGCGACGGAAGGCACCGTGCAGGGCGGCGCCTATCCGCGTACCGTCAACGCGCTTCGCGACGGCGTGTCTGTCGAACAGCGCGCCTGCTCGCTGCTCGTCGCGCTGGCCGAAGAAGGCTGGATCGACGGTCCGGTAGTCGCGGGTGCGCTGGAACGGTATTTCGACGGCCTGTTCGAAGCGGACGGTGCGGATGTGCTGCTGCTCGGCTGTACGCATTTTCCGGTGCTGTCCGATGCGATACGCGCGACGGTTCCATCGCATGTGCAACTGGTGGACTCCGCGGCCACCACCGCAGCGGTCGTCGCGCGCGATCTCGCTGCAAGAAAGCTGTTGCGTGCAAACGGGCATGGCGAAGTACATTACCTGGTCACGGATAATGTCGCGCGTTTCGAGCGTACTGCGGCACGTTTTCTTGGCGCGGCACCGGGTCACGCGCGCATCGAGCTGGTGGACCTGAACGAAGGACGAGAGACGGAACGGCAATCATGAGCACCGGTAACGCAATCATCGATCTGCGCAGCGATACGGTCACGCAGCCTTCCCTTGCGATGCGCGAGGCAATGGCGGGCGCCGAAACCGGCGACGATGTCTACGGCGAGGATCCGACTGTACGCAGGCTGGAACAATCGCTCGCCGAACGTGCCGGCATGGAAGCGGGATTGTTCCTGCCGTCCGGCACGCAGTCCAACCTGGTCGCATTGCTTGCGCATTGCGCGCGTGGCGACGAGTACCTGGTTGGCCAGCAGGCGCACACGTATAAATATGAAGGCGGCGGCGCGGCTGTGTTCGGCGGCATCCAGCCGCAACCCATCGATTTCGAGGCCGACGGCACGCTGGACCTTGCGAAACTGCGCGCGGCGATCAAGCCGGACGACGCACACTTCGCGCGCACGCGACTGCTTTGCCTGGAAAACACCGTGCACGGCAAGGCGTTGCCGATGGACTATCTGCAGCGTGCAGAAACATTCGCGCGTGAACACGGGCTTGCCTTGCATCTGGATGGCGCGCGCGTGTTCAATGCCGCGGTGAAGCTCGGGTTGCAGCTCTCGGATGTCACGAAATATTTCGACACTGTTTCCATCTGTCTTTCGAAAGGTCTCGGCGCGCCCGTCGGTTCCGTACTGCTCGGCCCTGCGGATTTCATTCATGAGGCGCGGCGCTGGCGCAAGGTTGCCGGCGGCGGCATGCGTCAGGCCGGCCTGCTTGCAGCGGCCTGCTTATACGCGCTTGAACACAACGTGGATAGACTGGCCGAAGATCATGTCAACGCGCAGCGGCTCGCTGCCGGCCTGCGTGATCTGCCGGGTTTCGAACTCGCCGAAGAACCGCAGACCAACATGGTGTTCCTGCGCGTGACGGGTCACGGTCCACAGGCCCTTGCGGAGCGCCTGCGCATACGTAACGTCGTCATTTCACCTGCGCCGGTGCTGCGGCTCGTGACGCATCTGGATGTGAGCGAAGACGACGTCGGTGCCGTGATCGAAGCGTTCAGACAAGTGATCAGTGAATAGTGACGAGGTCGGCGTGTCCGAACGAACGCCTTGCTGATTTTTTACTGATCACTCCCAAAGAGGTTTTTCGATGGCTGTAACAGTAAATTTCAATTCCGCTTCCATCGAAGTCCAGCGGCTGTTCTGCATCGGCCGCAATTACGCCGCGCACGCCGCGGAACTTGGAAATGACAAACCCGCCGAGCCGGTCGTGTTCATGAAGCCGCCGACCGCGATCGTGCCGACAGGGCATGACGTGCATCTGCCACGCTACCGCGGTCCGGTTCACCAGGAAGCGGAGCTCGTGTTGCTGATCGGCCGGAACGGCGCGAACGATGAGCGCGATATCGCCGGCGTGACGCTGGGTCTGGATCTCACCTTGCGCGAAGAGCAGAACCGGTTGAAGGCAGCGGGATTGCCCTGGGAGCTGGCCAAGGCGTTCGACGACAGCGCACCACTGGGTGCTTTCGTGCCGGCGCCGGCACACTTCGATGGGCTTGTCTTCGAATGTCGCGTGAATGATCAGCTGCGACAGCAGGGCAACACGGACAACATGCTGTTTTCCGTCGCGCAGCTCATCGGTTTTCTTGCCGCGCGCTTCAGCCTGCGCCGCGGCGACCTGGTATTCACCGGTACGCCCGAGGGTGTCGGCCCGCTGGTGCCTGGCGATGATGTCGAGCTGACGTCCGCGTTTACCAGCCGCTGCACCTGGCACTGCCGCTGATACGCTCACAGGCAAGTGAACAACATCGAGAAACTCTCATGCTGAAAATCCGTTCTGCCCATCCCGGCGATGCCGTGCTCATACTGCAGCTGATACGCGAACTCGCCGAATACGAAAAGCTGGCGCACGAAGTCGTCGCGACCGAAGCGATGTTGCGCGACAACCTCTTCGGAGCGGCGCCGCAAGCCGAAGTGCTGATCGCGGAGCAGGACGGCGAGGCTGCGGGCTTCGCGTTGTTCTTTCATAATTTTTCGACATTTCTCGGCAAGCGCGGCCTGTATCTTGAAGATTTGTTCGTGCGTCCGGCCTTCCGCGGCAAGGGTATCGGCAAGGCGCTGCTCAAGCGGCTTGCCGGCATCGCGATCGAACGCGATTGCGGACGCTTCGAATGGGCCGTCCTTGATTGGAACGCGCCCGCGCGCGATTTTTATGTTTCACTGGGCGCCGAACCTCTTCCCCAGTGGGATATCTTCCGGGTAACCGGCGAGGCGCTCGCGCGTCTTGCCAGCGAATGAGCGGAGCGCATCCGAATGCCTGTACAGAAACGATTGCTGTCAATTCTCCTGTCACTGCTGTGGCTTGCAGCCTGCGGCGAAGCACCGCAGGAAAACGGCGAAGCACGACAAGCGGAAGACGCCGGAACGACGGAACGCCTGCTGCAAGCCGGCGCATGGCGCGGCGAAATCGAAATCCAGGGCGAAAAGCTGCCGTTCCAGATGGAAGTTGCGTACCCGGCAAAACGCCGCGAGCCACGCGTGGAGTTCATCAACGGTGAAGAACGCGTGCCCGTTGAAGAAGTGCATGTCGGCAAGGACCAGGTGGCGCTCGTTCTGCCCGCGTTCAACACGCGCATGGACTTGCGTTTCAAGGACCGGAAGCTCTCCGGAATCCTGACCAAGATCAATGAAGGCGCGATCGAGCAGAAGATGCCGGTCACGCTGACGCCGGGCGAGAATTACCGTTTCTTCGAAATGCACGAGCCGCCGAAGATGAACGTGAGCGGGCGCTGGCGCGTGATGTTTCATGAACCGGATGGCGCCAATTACCCGGCGGTCGGCGAGTTCGAACAGCGCGGCAGCGAAGTGACCGGCACCTTCCTCACGCCGACATCCGATTACCGTTATCTGTCCGGCGCCGTCCGTGGCAACCGCCTGTACCTCTCGGCGTGGGACGGATTCCATGTCTTCCTGTTCGAGGCGGAAATACAGGAAGACGGCGGCCTGAGCGGCGACTTCTGGTCCGGACCGTCCTGGCACGAGACCTGGGATGCCAGGCGCGATCCGGAAGCGGAGCTGCCCGATATGGACAAACAGACGTATCTGCGGCCAGGCGTCAAGCGTTTCGATTTCACGTTTCCGAACCAGCAGGGCGAAAAGGTTTCACTGTCCGATCCGCGTTTCGAGAACAAGGTCGTGATCGTGCAACTTGCAGGTTCCTGGTGTCCCAACTGCGCGGATGAAACGCGTTTCCTCGCGCCCTGGTTCCGCGAAAACCGTGACCGGGGCGTGGAAGTCGTGGCGCTGATGTTCGAGCATTTCGGCGATTTCGACAAAGCGGCCGAACAGGTCCGCATCTGGCGCAGGACCTACGACGTGGAATACCCGACGCTGATCGCCGGTACCTCGGACAAGCAGGAGGCTTCCGCGCAACTGCCGCAACTGAATGCGTTCCTCGCGTTCCCTACCACCATTTTCATTGCGCCCGACGGCCGCGTTGCACGCATTCAGACCGGCTTCAACGGCCCCGCAACGGATCGCTACCAGGCGGAGATCGAGAAGTTCAATGCGACGGTCGACGCGCTGCTCGCGGAGCGCAAGCAAGAGGACCGCAATTGACGCCCGTACCGGCAACACGAATCGTCGACAACGCGAAAGATGCGGTTGACGTGCTGCTTGAGCGCAGCGGCGAGCGTATCGTCTGCGCGACGCCGCTGGGTCTCGGCAAACCGGTTGAACTGCTCAACGCGTTATACCGGCGTATCGGCAACGACAACCGGCGCAAGCTGACCATCATGACGGCACTGTCACTGGCGGTGCCGCGCGCCGGCAGCGATCTCGAACGGCGCTTTCTCGAACCGTTTGCGCGCCGTGTCTTCGCGGGTGTTCCGGAACTCGACTATCTTGCCGATCTTTCCCGGCAGCGCGTGCCGCCGAACATCGATGTCCTGGAGTTCTACTTCCGTCCCGGCAGCATGCTGTCGAACCCCGTTGCGCAGCAGAACCATATCAGCGCGAACTACACGCACGTCGCCCGCGACGTCGTCAAGCTGGGCTGCAACGCCGTGCTGGTGATGGTCAGTGAACGCGATGGACGATACAGCCTGTCGTGCAATCCCGATCTCGCGCTCGACGTGGTACGCATGTTGCGCGAGCGTGGCAAATCGCTCACCGTGATCGCGCAAGTGAATCGCAACCTGCCGTTCATGGCGTACGAAGCCGAAGTCGGTCCGGAGTTCTTCGATGTCATTGTCGATTCGCCGGAACTCGAAACGCGCTTGTTCGGCGTGCCGAACTCACCCGCGGTGCCCGCCGATCATGCCGTCGGTGTTCATGCAGCGTCCCTGGTGCGCGACGGCGGAACGCTGCAACTCGGAATCGGCAGCCTCGGCGATGCGGTCGCGCACTGGTTGCGCGCGCGGCACAAGCACTCCGCCGATTTCCGGCAGCTTGCCGACGCGCTCGGCATGCAGCGCTACGAGAAACTGATCGATGCCGAAGGCGGTACCGGTGGTTTCGAGCAGGGACTGTTCGCAGGCAGCGAAATGTTCACTTGGGGCCTGATGGAGCTCTACCAGGCCGGCGTGCTGAAACGCCGTGTGTATGAAAACGCGGCGCTGCAGGATGCGCTCAACCGCGACATCATCGGCGAAACGTTCGCCGGCGATGTGCTGGAACGCCTGCATGCCGGCGGCGTCATCGGCAACCCGTTGCTCGAAGCGGACGTCGAATGGCTGAGGTACTTCGGTGTTCTCGAGAAGGCGGGCGCCGCAGGCACGCGGATCGCGGATGTGCCGCGTGATGCGATCGGCACATGTCTGCTTCACGGACACATTCTGCACGGTGCGTTCCTGCTGGGCCCGGAAGCGTTCTACGAGGCCTTGCACAACCTGCCTGAAGACGAACGGCAGTTGTTCAACATGATGCCGGTATCGAAAGTGAATGACCTGTTCGGCGAAGAGGCGCTGGAACGCCTGCAGCGCAGGCATGCGCGCTTCATCAATATCTGCATGAAGGTCACGCTGTTCGGCGCCGCGGTTTCGGACGGTCTGGAAGACGGGCGGATCATCAGCGGCGTCGGCGGGCAATACAATTTCGTCGCGATGGCGCACGAACTGGAAGGCGCGCGCTCCATACTCTGCCTGCGTGCAACACGTACAGGCAGCGACGGACTCGAATCGAACATCGTCTTCAACTATGGCCACACGACGATTCCGCGGCATTTGCGCGATATTGTCATTACCGAGTACGGGATCGCCGATCTGCGCGGCCGTACCGACGCCGAGTGCGCGATGGCCATGATCGAAATTGCGGATAGCCGCTTCCAGGAGGCGCTGCGCAAACAGGCGCAGCAGGCGGGTAAGCTGCCGGGAAGTTACGAGGTGCCGGCGCATGCGCGCAACAACACGCCCGGTGCGCTGTGGCAGAAACTCGAACCCTTGTACACGCGCGGTCTGCTGCCGGCGTTTCCGCTGGGTACCGATTTCGACCCAACCGAACAACGCCTGGTGCACGCGCTTTCGGCATTGAAAAAGGTATCCGGAGGACGGCGCGGGAAGCTCAAATTGGTGCGCGGGATACTTTCCGTCAGCGAGCAGCCCGACGACAGCGCGGCGCTGATTCGCATGGGGCTTGCGAGCCCGGGAAGTCTCAAGGAAAAGCTGCTGCAACGGGTCGTGATCTTCGCGCTGCGGCTTTCCTCGAAAGGCCGTCTCGACTGACACACATCATTCGTTCAATTCCAGGGAATTACGGAAAATCAGCGTACGACCGATGCGGAAGTCCCGGCGCGAGCCTCGTGCGCGGACGCGGCAATGGGTATGATTGCACGCTCTCGCCCACCGCAGTCCCGCCCAGGAGATTCGTTCGATGAAGCATTCCGGCATTGCCGCGTTTCTCAAGCATCACTACCGCCATTTCAATGCCGCGTCCGTCATCGACGCCGCTGACGGCTATCTTGCGCAGCTGGATGGCGGCGGCAGGATGATGATCACGCTGGCGGGTGCGATGAGTACGGCGGAACTCGGCCTGTCGCTCGCGGAAATGATCCGCCAGGACAAGGTGCATGCGATCACGTGCACCGGCGCGAATCTCGAAGAGGATATTTTCAATCTCGTCGCGCACGATCACTACATTCGCGTGCCGAACTGGCGCAACTTGTCGCCCGAGCAGGAAAAGGAACTCGAGCGCGGTGGCCACAATCGCGTCACTGACACCTGCATACCGGAAGGCGAAGCATTCCGTGCGATCGAGAATGAAATCCTCGAACTGTGGCAGCGCGCCGACACGAAGGGCGAGCGTTACTTTCCGCACGAATATTTCTACCAGCTGATCCGCGAAGGCATGATCGCGAAGAGCTACCAGATCGACCCGCAGGATTCGTGGCTGGTCGCGGCGAGCGAAAAGAACCTGCCGATCTTCGTACCCGGCTGGGAAGACTCCACGCTCGGCAACATCTTCGTCTCGCACGTGCTGGAAGGCGATCTGTCCGGATTCCATCTCGTGAAGAGCGGGCCGGAGTACATGGGCGCGCTGGCCGACTGGTACGTGACGACGACCATGGGCAAGTCGCTCAGGGAGCTCGAGACCGTCGGCGATGAAAACGACGAGGACGTCGTGCACATGCGCGCCATTCCGGGCAGCGCCGCAAAAACCACGGTCGGCTTTTTCCAGATCGGCGGCGGCATCGCCGGCGACTTCCCGATCTGCGTCGTGCCGATGATCCACCAGGACCTGCGCCGTCCCTGCCCGTACTGGGCATACTTCTGCCAGATCAGCGATTCCACCACGAGTTACGGTTCGTATTCCGGCGCGATACCCACGGAAAAAATCACCTGGGGGAAACTCGACGTGGACACGCCGAAGTTCATCGTCGAATCGGACGCCACCATCGTTGCACCGCTGATCTTCCAGTACGTGCTGGAAGGCGGGGCATAAGGCCTCACAGTTGGAGATGAAATTGAAATCCCGGCTTGCCGGGATTTTTTCGCTAGGACCCGGCTTGCGGCGAAATGAATCAGCTATCGCACCGGCTCGCTTGATGATCCGAGGTGCCTGACCATGCAACAATCCACCGCGACTCTCGCTCGTCACGCCTTGTGCAATACTATCGATATCGTTATCCGGCTTCATACGCGCCTGTGAAATTACATAAAGATATGCCTGCTCCCGAAGCCGTCCGTGCAGCATGCCTGGCTGCTGCGAAAGCCGCCTATGACGACGCACTCCAACGTGGCCTGTGCGCCGAAGGCGCTCTTGAGGCAGCACTCGGCGCAATCGAAACGCTCGACCTCGAATCGATCCCGCGTATCGAATCCGGGAAGCGCTGATGTCACTGGAAACACCAATCCTGTTGTTCGGTGGTTTCGTGGCACTCGTGGCGGGCGCAGAGGGACTGGTCCGCGGCGCCAGCCGGCTTGCCATGCGCATCGGCATCTCGCCGCTGGTGGTCGGGTTGACGGTCGTAGCGTTCGGCACAAGTGCGCCGGAACTCGCGGTGAGCACCGGTGCAGCACTGCATGGGCAGGGCGACATTGCACTCGGCAATGTCATCGGCAGCAATATATTCAACGTGCTGTTCATCCTCGGCCTGTCCGCGCTGATCACGCCGCTGGTCGTCCAACAGCAACTCGTCCGCCTTGACGTGCCGCTGATGATCGTGGCTTCCGTTCTCGTCTGGCTGATGTCGCTCGACAATACGCTGGGCCGCGTCGATGGCATCTTTCTGTTCGGCGGTGTCGTTGCCTATACGGTATTCCTGATCCGCAAGAGTCGCAGCGAGACGAACGCGGCCGTACAGGCGCAGTATGCGGACGAGTTGCCTGCGGCCGTATCGGAACGACCGTTGCAGGCATGGCTCCTGAATCTGCTTTTGATCGGCGGTGGATTTGTATTGCTGGTGCTCGGCGCCGGCTGGCTGGTCGATGGCGCCGTGATGCTGGCGCGTGCGTTCGGCGTCTCGGAGCTGATCATTGGCCTGACCGTGATTGCCGTCGGCACCTCGCTGCCGGAGGTGGCGACGTCGGTGCTCGCGGCCCTGCGCGGTGAACGCGATATCGCGGTTGGCAATATTGTCGGGAGCAACCTGTTCAACATCATGGCCGTACTTGGAGCAACCGCAGTTGTCGCGCCGAGCGGCATTCCCGTCAACGATGCTGTGCAGCAGTTCGATTTTCCCGTGATGATCGCCGTTGCGGTGGCATGCCTGCCGATTTTCTTCACGGGATACCTGATCACGCGCTGGAACGGTGCGCTGCTGTTCGCCTACTACATCTTCTACACGATCTGGCTGGTGTTCAGCGCGACCGGTCATGGCCTGACGGAAACCTATGGCGACGCCATGCTGTATTTCCTGCTGCCGCTGACATTCGCAACGCTGCTGTTGTTCGGCTTGCGAGAGCGGGAAAAACGCAATTGAGGGCGCCGCGGGATATCGACTTTCCCGAAAAGGACCAGGGCCTGCGCGACGACGTGCGCCTGCTAGGCGCACTGGTTGGCGACGTCATCCGCGAACAGGGCGGAGATGAATTCTTCGAGCGCGTCGAGCGCGCGCGAATCGCAGCAATACGCCGTCGCGAAGGCGATAGCAGTGCGGCAGCGGAGCTTGGCACCCTGCTTGGCAATCTCGAATCGCTTGCAGCGCGCGAGCTGGTGCGTGCGTTCTCCACGTATTTCCAGATGGTGAATCTCGCCGAACGGGTCCACCGGATACGGCGCCGCCGCGACTACGAGCGCACCGGGAAACTGCAGCCGGAAGGTTTTGCGGACAGCCTGACGCGGTTGCGCGATGCCGGCGTGAGCGACGCGGTAATCTGCGAAGCCATCTCGAACCTCGCGATCGAACCGGTGTTCACAGCGCATCCCACGGAAGCCGTACGGCGCACGCTGCTTGAAAAGCAGCAGCGTGTTGCCGAACTCATGATTCGCCGTTTCATCGAAGACATGACGCCGCGTGAAACCGAGGTCGTAAACGCACTGCTGCGCGAGGAAGTCACGACCGCATGGCAGACGGAAGAACACTCCGCGACACGCATGACGGTCGCGAACGAGCGCGACAACGTGCTGTATTTTCTCGGCAACGTGCTGTATCGCGTACTGCCGGTGTTCCTGGAGCAGATCGAATCGCGCCTGCAGGAATTCGCGACGGGCTGCGCACTCGAAAGGCCGCTCCCCAAGTACGGGGACCTTGTACGCTTCGGTTCCTGGGTGGGCGGCGACATGGACGGCAACCCGAACGTGAATGCCGGCACCGTTCTCGATTCACTCGTCGCGCACCGCGCGCTGATCATTCGCCGGTACCGGAAGGACCTGAAGGATATGTACCGGCTGTTGAGCCAGTCGCGCTCGCGGATCGGAGTGGACGCCGCGGTCAGCGCAAGAATCCGTGCCTGTGCCGCCGAGCATGAGGTCGAATACGAATCGGTCAATCACCGGCATCGCAACATGCCGTACCGCGTGTTCCTGCGCCTCATCGCTGCGAAGTTGCGCGCAACCGCATCGGATCGCCCGCATCGTTACACGAACGCGGCTGCCTTTGCGGCCGATCTCGAATTGGTGGCGACCAGCCTGCGGAATCATGCAGGTCAGCACGCAGGCCTTTTCCAGGTCGAGCGCCTGATCCGCCGTGTGCATGCGTTCGGATTCCATCTCGCGGCGCTCGACGTGCGCCAGGATGCGCTGGTGTTTCGCCGCAGCCTGGGCGCGCTGTTCGATGATGCCGACTGGCTGGAACTTGCACCGACGCTGCGCGCGAAACGCATTCGCGAAGCCTGGCGGGATGGCGGCGAACCCGCAGCGCCCGCTGAAGAAGAGGCGAGGGAAACGTTGCAGGTATTCAGCGCCATTCGCGAGTCACGCCACCGTTTCGGCAAGGACGCCATTGGCGATCTCGTCATCAGCATGACCGAAGCCGCAGACGACGTGCTGGGCGTGCTGTTGTTGGCGCGCTGGGCCGGGTTGCGCGACGGCAATGGCAATGGCAATGCGGTTCACGTGCCTCTCGATATCGCACCGCTGTTCGAAACCGTGGACGATCTCAAGCGCGCGCCGGCGGTGATGCGTGAGCTGTTTGCCGATCCTGTCTATCGTGAACATCTCGCCCGGCGAAACAACGCGCAACGCGTGATGCTGGGTTACAGCGACAGTGCGAAGGACGGCGGCGTCGCCGCATCACGCTGGGCGTTGCAGCAGGCGCAGAGCGAACTGGCGACGGTTGCGCGCGAAGCCGGTGTGCGGCTTACGTTCTTTCACGGCCGCGGCGGCACGGTGAGTCGCGGCGGCGGCAAAGTGCACCAGGCCGTGCTCGCCGCGCCGCCGGGTACCGTCAATGGTGTGCTGCGCGTTACCGAGCAGGGCGAGATCATCAGCGCGAAGTACGGCTTGCGTGGCATTGCGCTCAGAACCTTCGAACAGATGGCGGGCGCCATGCTGCTGGCCGATCTCGCGCCGCCGCTTTCGCATGAAAGCGAACCGGAATGGATGCAGGCGATGGACCGCGTTGCGACGGAATCACGGCGGAAGTTTCGCGCGCTCGTCCATGAACATGACGGGTTCCACGATTTCTTTCGTACCGTCACGCCGATCGATGTCATCGAACGGATGAAAATCGGTTCGCGACCGGCCGCACGCCGCAAGGGCCAGGGAATCGCGGACCTGCGCGCCATTCCATGGGTGTTCGCGTGGACGCAGAACCGCTGCATCCTGCCGGCATGGTATGGCTTGGGCAGCGGACTCGAGGCGCTGGTGAACGACGGCGGCCTGCGGAGCGTGCAGCACATGGCGCGCGCGTGGCCGTTCTTCGCCAACTTGCTGGATGACGTTGCGATGGCGTTGGCGAAAAGCGACATGGATATCGCGCGCCGCTATTTTTCGCTCGCGGATGATCATCACGAAATCGCCGACGCAATTATCCAGGAGCATGACCGTACACGCCGCCTGATACTCGCCATCAAGGAATACACCGACCTGCTCGACGATGATCCGGGCCTGCAGCGGGCGATCCGCCTGCGCAACCCGTACGTCGATCCCATGAGCCTGTTGCAGGTGGAGTTGTTGCGCGCATGGCGCGAGTCCGGTTGCGAGGAAGATGACTGCCTGGCCGCGTTGATCGCAACGGTCAACGGCATTGCGCAGGGGCTGCAGAACACCGGCTGAAAATTTTCGTGCGCCGCCTTTCCCGGCCAGGGGTTGCCCTATACTTCGGTCACCATGCACTCTGCAGGAAACCGAGCATGCAGTATTTCGATCCGTTTACATCCGCCTTCTGGATCACCGCCGGCATGGCCATGCTGTGCGGCGGAATCATCGGTCTCGAGCGACAGTTGCGCGGCAAGCCCGCCGGTGTGCGCACCAGCATGCTCATCTGTCTCAGCACCACGATTTTCATACACCTCGGCACCTATGCCACCGAAGGTCTTGCGGATCCGACCCGTGTGCTCGGCCAGATCGTCACCGGCATCGGTTTTCTTGGCGCCGGTGTCATCATCTCGCGTGAAGGCGCGGTTACCGGCGTGACGACTGCAGCGGTCGTCTGGACGCTGGCCGCCATCGGCGCAACCATCGGTTTCGGTCATTACGCCGGCGCGTTGGCGCTGTCGCTGATCACCGTGCTGGTGCTGTGGGTAATGGACCTTCTCGAAGAACGCGTCACCGCGATATTCGGGCGCGGTGCGCACAAGCCCGTGAAGAGCGATACCGCCGGCAAGTAAGATTCGATCCGCCACACGCAGTTGCCGCCGGCAACCGCGCAAGCGATGATGCCCGGGGCCCGACACAAGGAGTTTCGCATGGACTTTTTCCTCGACGTTTCCGCCTGGCAGGTATGGCTTGCGCTCGGCATCGTGCTGGCGATAGCCGAAGTGCTGGGCACGCAGTTCGTGCTGCTCGCGCTCGGTGTCGCCTTTGCGTTCACCGCGCTGGTCACGCGCATATTCGCACTGGATTACGATCAGCAGCTGCTGGCGGTCGCGCTGTGGGCCGCGCTGCTGGTGCCGCTGTTCATACTTTATTACCGCCGCCACATGATGCCGGGCATGACGCGAACGCTGGTAAGCGACGGCCTGGGCATCGGTGACAGTTTCGCGATCGTTCGCCGTGGCGAACGCCTGGGCGTGAAGATCCAGGGCGATTTTTTTCCGGTCGAACGCGACAGCGGCAACGGCCTCGCGGAAGGGGAGCAGGTCGTCATCACCGCATGGCGCGGTATCACCGCAATCGTCCGTCCAGCAAGCGCATAACACTATCGAATTACAACAATCTCCAGGGGCAAGGGACATGATTACATTCACTACGGGAATAATGATTGCCGTCGGCGTGCTGGTATTCGTCGTGCTGGCGAAGGGCCTGAAGATCGTGCAGCAGTCGGAGACCATGGTCATCGAACGGCTGGGCGAATTCCATCGCGTGCTGCGGCCCGGCATCAATCTCATCATTCCTTTCTTCGACAAGGCGCGCTCCATCACGATACGCCGCTACCTGCGAGGCGAGACGATTGCGGTAATCGATCGCACCGCAAGCATCGACATGCGCGAGTTCGTGCTGGATTTTCCCGCACAGCATGCCGTCACCCGGGACAACGTCTCCGTGACCGTAAACGGCGTGCTGTACTACCAGGTGATCGACGCCAAGCAGGCCGTCTACGCGGTGGAGAATCTCGTGCAGGCCATTGAAGTGCTCGCGAAGACCTCGTTGCGCAACGAGATCGGCAAGATGGAACTGGATACGCTGTTCGAATCGCGCGACCTGATCAACCAGCGGCTCGAAAGCATACTCGACGAAGCCGGTGGCAAGTGGGGCGTGAAGGTCACGCGTGTCGAAGTGCAGGACATCGAGTTTCCGAATGTCGTCGAGGAAGCGATGCGCCAGCAGATGGTCGCGGAGCGCGAAAAGCGCGCGAACATTTTGCGTGCGGATGGCGAGCGCGAGGCGGCCATTCGCCAGGCGGACGGCGAGAAGGAAGCGGCGATCCGCAAGGCGCAGGGCGATCGTGAAGCGGCGCGCCTGGAAGCCGAAGGCCAGCGTGCCGCGATCGAAACGGTTCTGCAGGCGGGTGAGGGCAAGCTCTCGCCGAAGGACGTCACGGCGTACCTGATCGCGCTCGAGTACCTGCGCACGCTGCCGCATATCGCGAAGAACGGTGACCGCGTCTTCCTGCCCTACGAGGCGAGTGCAATGCTTGGCTCGCTGGGTTCCATCGGCGACATGCTGGGCAGCAAGCTGCCGTTGCCGAAAGCGTAAGCGTTTATCCGCGAACCGGAAAACCCGCCGAAAGGCGGGTTTTTTCTGCAGCAGGACTTGTCACGAAAGCGGGTACAGCCTCGGGAACAATGCATCCAGTGTATCGACAGGAAAACGCAACGACACGGCTCCCTTCGGTGTCTGCGATTGCAACAAGCCTGCATCGACAGTATCCACCAGCACGCGCCGTGCCGTGCGTTCCGGCAGGCCCGTGATGCGAGGTGCCTCGCCGCGTTCGAACTCGCCGCGGCGCAGCGCTTCATCCAGCAGTGCGGTGGATTCCGCGCGCAGGTGTTCGGACTGTTTAACGTAGTTCGCCAGGCGTCTGGAAAGATTGTCCAGATCGAATAGATTCGACATGAAGTCCACCTGGTCGATGCACACGTCGAGAAACCATTCACTGAATTCAATCAATGCGCGCAGCGACAGGTTGCCGCGTCCATCGAGATCGCCTGCGCGTGGCGAATCGGCGCGATCCATCATGGTCTTGTACTCGGTCCGGCTCGAAAGTCCGCGTGCCAGTCCGCGTGATACCGACCACAGGCCATGCGCGGCAACGCCTGCGTGCAAGGCCATCGCATGGCTCATCAGCCGGCTGACACGGCCATTGCCGTCCGGAAACGGGTGGATGTAGTTGAAGCGGTGATGCGCGCTCGCCATCGCCAGCACGCGCGCGGCTGTACCCATCTTTTCGAAGCGATAACGGTTTTCGAAGTACGCCATGAATTCCGCAACGCGTTCGCTCGAAGGTGGCACGTGCCGCCCGACCATCACATCGTGTTTCCTGCTGTTGCGCCACTCGCCCGGCACCATCCGGAACTCGTGTGTCGCGTCGTGAATATCCAGCATGGAATCCGGCGCGTCGCGATAGAACTCGCGGTGTATCCACCGCAGGAACTCCCTCGACGCCGGTTCCGGCAACGCGTTCGTTTCCGCCAGCCGTTCGATTTCCTTCTGCACGCGCACGTGGGCGGCGGCTTCGAGTTGCAGATCGCGGCGCTCGCCTTCCGGTGAGAGCTCTCCCGCAAGCGCATTTTCTATGTCGCGCGGCAGCGTGTGGTGGCCCTCGATCAGGTTGCTGTAGTACGTATTCATCACGCAAACAACGTCAGCGAGACTGGCCGCCGTCTTCGGATGCAACCGGCGGTCGAGCAGGACCGTTTTCGTTGCCAGGTCGGCCACCCGGTCTGCCAGCGGACCGGGAATAGGCTCGATCCGTGCTGGTTCGATACGAGCGGACGTTTCCTGTACACGCATTTGGCCGATTTCTCTCTGATTAAAAAGGATTGGAAATCAGTAAATTAAAATGGGATTTGCACGGTATTGGCCGATTCATTGGCCGATCTTGGCCTAATCGCGGAGCAAGTGCAATGGCCGATATCGATTTCTTAAAAATTCTTCTATTTCAAAGGCTAAGCGTAAAATTTCTAAAAAAATGGCCGATGCCCTGGCCGATCACCAGACCGGCAGGCTCGGCACGATCAACGGCTTGCCTGAGAAATACAGGGGTACGTATAGCGACAGCAGCAGCAACAGGAACGAGAGGAAGACGGCCAGACGGGAAGCGCCGCGCCTTTGAGACTGTTTTGTCGCATTGATCACGGCGACCAGCCCGGCAAGCGAAAAAGCGACGAACAGCAGGCCAAGGAAAATGCCGGACACGCGCGGCACGAAGAACGCGCGCGACAGGAAGTTCAGGCACAGCAACAGGATGACCCAGAGCCCGGCATCGAACAGCCAGAACGTTATCGGCAGGCCGAGTTCGCCGGCAAGTAAGCGCCGCATCGTTTTCGTGAATCGTTTCATTGGAACGTCCCTGTTCAAATGATGTCTGCGCCCATCGAAATCCGGATTCCGCCGTTCGTTTAACGGCGGAATCCAGACGTTGCTCGGCGAGCTACCACGTACAGCCCGGACATCTCCCGTACACGGTTCCCGTTACCTTTGCGTTCGAGATCGGCGTAGTCCTTGGGGAAGCGATGCCGGTCGCCGGCTTCATCCAGGAACACATTCATCCCGATGCGCTTGATCGCGCCCGGCCCAGGCGAGACCTTGCAGGTTGTCCAGCCAGCGCGCGCGCGCCGGTTCCGTTTCTGGTATGTCCGCCATCATCGCGTGAATTGCGTCGAGCACGCCTTGCACGGCGTCGGCGGCGAGAAAGAGATTAAAATCCGACGAAGGGATGTTGCGATTGTCTTCCATGATGGTCTCCATTTTTTCTCAAGTTGAAGATGATCGGGCGTTTGAGAACCGTATGGAGAAACGGCGGGCTTATTTCCCTTTCGAGTGTTGCATTCACCCCCACCCGATCAAAACGAGTCCTGTGCTTCCAACTCTCTCCACGGGTTCTCACGCCCTGCCTCGTCATGAGGCAGGTTGATGATAATGATCTGCGGAAGCTGGTCCGATCAGGAAAGCCCGGAATCCACGCGCAGGTTCCCGGGCATTTTTTGTGACAAGGGTCAACGAAGCAAGTCAGGCGGCGATGCGCGGGCAACGAAGGTCAAGTTCGCAAGGCGTGTCGGGCCGCGTTTCGTTGCACTCCACTTGGCCCGACCGACAAAAAAATCCTGCTAATCCTGTCGATCCTGTCCATTGCTCTTGCTCTTGCTCTTGCTCTTGCTCTTGCTCTTGCTCTTGCTCTTGCTCTTCAAAGCTGCCGCAACGCCGTCGCTACCGGCAGCCTTACCGCGCGAAACGCCGGCAGCAGACCGCCGATCAGGCCGAGCAGGATGGCGTACGTCGTGCCGTTGATCAGCAGTTCCGGCGTGACTCTGAACGCAAACGTTACCTGGCTGAAGCTCGACCACGACAGCGTGGACACCTGGTAGCCATTGAAGATCAACCATGCGAGCAGACCACCGACGAGCCCGCCCGCAAGACCGAGCACGATGGCTTCGACGAGCACGGAGATAATGACGGAACTCTTGCCGAAACCGAGCGCGCGCAGCGTCGCGATTTCGCGCGAGCGATTCGCGACCGCGGTGTACATGGTGTTGATGGCGCCGAAGATCGCACCGAGTCCCATGAGCATCGCGACGCCGATGCCGATGCCGGAAACGAAGCCCGACAGCAACCGTGATTGTTCTGCGTAGTATTCGGTTTCGCGCATGACGCGCACATTGAGACGCGGATCGGTGGTGAGCGCGTCCTTGAATTCGTCGAATGCATCCGCGGCGTCGAGTTTCACGCGCAAGGTCGAGTAGAAATTGCCACGCCGATAGGCATCCTGCACGGTCTTCACGTCCGCCCAGATTTCGGAATCCGCCGCGCCGCCGGTTTCGAACACGCCGACGACCTGCCAGCTGTTCTGTCCCCACTTGACGCTGTCGCCGACATTGAGTCCTGCGAATTGTCCGTTCGCGCCGCGCCCGACGATGATTTCGTACATGCCGGGTTCGAAGTTGCGTCCGTCGACGAGGCGGAAGGTTTCGCGCACCTTGAACGCTTCGGGTGCGACGCCACGCAACGGAACATTCGAGCTGGTGCCGGTGGATTTGCGCGGCACGTCGACGACCACGAACAGTTCGGCGGATGAAAGTGGCTTGCCGTCCGTATCCTTTGCGACGCGCACCGCTTCCGCGATCACTTTCGACTGGTCGGCGTCGACGCCGGAATCAAGTTCCGATGTCGATGACGAACGCATCACGATGACGTTTTCCGGCGCGGTGCCGTCCGTGAGCGCGGCCTTGAAGCCGTTGGCAATGGAAAGAATGCCGACCAGCACGAGCACCACGCCGCCGATGCCGGCCACTGCAACGAGTGCGGAACCCCAGCGCGCGGGAAGGTTGCGCAGGTTCATGCCGCTGACGGTTACCGCCTGTAGTATCCATGCAATCACGTCACACCACCTTGCGGAATGCTTCGACGGTATTCAGCCGTGCGGCCTGCCATGCGGGCAGCAGTCCGGCGGCGAGACCGAGGAAAAGAATCATTGCGATACCGGCGACAAGGTCGCCGCTCGCCACGAAGAATGCGGGCAGGTAGCCGCCGGTCGGATCGCCGCCGGCTGTCACCATCCACCATGCGAGACCGAGTCCCGCGCCGCCGCCGAGCACGGCGAGCAGCAGCGATTCGGCGAGCAGCATGGTGACGATGCGCGGATTCGAAAATCCGAGCGCCTTCAGCACCGCGATTTCCGGTGTGCGCTCGCGCACCGATTGCGCCATGGTGTTGCCTGCCACCAGCAGCAAGGTGAAGAACACCACGCCGACGACCGCAATGAAGATCGCGCCGATGTTGCCGATCTGACTCATGAAGCCCTGCATGAACGCTTTCTCGGGCGAGGTCTTGGTTTCATACGGCGAGTTCGCGAACAGCGCGTCGATCTCTTTCGAAATTTCTTCGGCGCGATCGGGATTGTCGATGCGCAGGATGTACCAGCCGACCATGTCCTGGCCGAAGGCGCGCGCTTCGTTGAAGTAGTCGTAATGGAAGATGATCGCGGTCGTGTCGACACCTTCCTTCGCGGCGTCGTAGGTCCCGGCGATCGTGAACTCCCAGGTATCCGAGCCATTCTTGTTGCCCCAGATGCTGGTCGTGATCGGCAGCTTGTCGCCGACCTTCCAGCCGAAACGATTCATGCTCGCCATACCGACGAGCACGCCGGTGCGGTCCCTGCGCCACGCCTGCATATGCTCGTCGCTGATGCCGATTTCGGGATAGATATCGAAATAGGCTTCCGTGGTCGGGAACACGCCGAGCTGGTTGCGCGGATCCTGGTAGTAGCCGCCGAACCACGTCGCATGCACGACTTGCTCCACGCCTTCGACGTTTGCGATGCGCTGCGCATAACTCACGGGCAGCAGTTGTATCAGCGACACCTTGTGGATGGTGACCAGACGGTCCGCGCCGGCGATGTCGAGGCCGGACGTGAACGCGGTCTTCACCGCGGAAAGATAGGTGTACAGGAAGAACGCCACGAGTATGGACAGCAGCGTGACGATCAGCCGCGTTTTTCGCCGGCGCAGGTTCGCCCACAACAGGCCGAGGAACTTCATGCCTCGGACGCGTCGGCGAGGACGCCCTTGTTCATGTGCTGGATGCGTGAGGCGCGGGCAGCGGCATGCGGGTCATGCGTGACCATGATGACGGTCTTGCCCTGCTCGCGGTTCATCGCCTGCAGCAGGTCGAGAATCTGGTCGCCGGACTTGCGGTCGAGATCGCCGGTCGGTTCGTCGCACAAAAGGAGATCCGGATCGGTGACGATTGCGCGTGCGATGCCGACGCGCTGTTCCTGACCGCCGGAAAGTTCCGCGGGCTTGTGCTTCGCGCGATCCGACAGGCCAACGAGCTCCAGCGCGGCATGTACACGCGTCATCCGTTCCTTTCTGCCGAGGCCCGTCAGCAGCAACGGCAGCTCGACATTCTTTTCCGCGTTCAGCACCGGCAGCAAGTGATAGAGCTGGAACACGAAGCCGACATGCCGTGAACGCCAGCGCGCCAATGCGCTGTCGGAAAGCGTATCGATGCGCTGCCCGCCGATATGGATACTGCCGGAAGTGGGGCGGTCGATGCCGCCCAGCAGGTTCAGCAAGGTCGTCTTGCCGGAACCCGACGGCCCCATCAACGCGAGAAACTCACCGCGCGGAATGTCCAGCGTAAGGCCGTTGAGCACGTCGAGCGTCTCCGCGCCGCGCCGGAACTGCTTGTGAAGATCGGCGACGCGCACCAGCGTGGCGTCATCGGATAGTCGTGTGGCTTGCTGCATGCGTTGTCCCTCGTGAAGGAATACCAAATCTAGTTCGTTTTCACGGAAATGCCATCGGCCAGTTCGCCGTCCGCGGAAATGACCACGCGTTCGCCCTGGTTCAGTCCTGCAACAATCGTCACGTCGCCGCGATCACGCGCGCCGGTGCGCACCGCGCGGCGTTCGAGTGTGTCGTCGCGGAGAACATAGACGAAGCGCCGTTCGTCATCGCCATGCAGTGCGGTTTCCGGAATGACCAGGCGCGGGCCTTCGGCGGTCGTCGCCGGCGCTTCATCGAGGAAGCGGACCTGCACGCCCATGTCCGGCAGGATGCGCGGGTCGAGTTCCCGGAAACCGATGCGCACTTTTACCGTGGCTTTCTGGCGGTCCGCGGTCGGCACGATGCTGATGACATGCGCGGGTATGCTCCAGCCGGCATAGGCGTCCAGCGTCGCCGTCACCGGCTGGCCGTTCTGCACACGGTTGATGTACGACTCGTTCACATCGACTTCGATTTCCAGCGATTCCATATCGACGATGGTGCCGACGCCCGTGCGCGTGAAACCGCCGCCCGCGGAAATCGGGGAAATCATTTCGCCGGGCTGTGCGTTCTTCGCGACGATCACGCCCGCGAACGGCGCGCGCACGAACGTGTCCTCGACGCCTTGCCGCGCCAGCGCGACATTGCGTTCGGCGACTGTGACGTCGCTGCCCGCGACGCTCAGGCGCGCGGTAAGCGCGTTGAATTCGGCTTCGGCGGCATCCAGCGCGGCGACGCTGACGAGGTTGCCGGTGCGCAAGGTGCGCGTGCGCTGCAACTGGCGTTCGGCTTCCGCGACGCGAACGCGCGTCTCGTCCATGGCCTTGCGCGCACGATCAAGCTGGCTTTCGGTGAGTTCAAGCTGCTTGCGGGCGTTGCTGTCGTCGAGACGCGCCAGCACTTCGCCGGCTTCGACGCGCTGGCCTTCCTCGATCAGCACGGCCTGGATCTGCCCGGTGATTTTTGCCGATGCCGTGGCGATACGCCGCGCGACGACGTAACCCGATGCGGTCAGCACGGCGCCGCCGTTCGAGGGCGCCGCCGTGGCATTGCGCACGCCGGCGACTTTCACTGTGACGGGATCCGCGCGCAGCATCGACCAGGCGGCAAAAGCGGCAGCGATGGCAGCCAGCATCAGGCCACCGATTACCCATGGGCGCGCACGGTGTTCCGCTGCGGATTCGGATTCCGCGCGGTTCATTTTCAGGGCGTCCAGTGCTTTGCGATCCAGCGGCATGATGTCTCCCCCAAGCCCGCAGCAGTTTACCTGTTGCAGTGCGTCGTCGTAAGTATGCAGCGCGTCACGTGGGCGTCATACCGCAGAGGTCCCGCAGCAGTGCGTGTGTGTCTATCGCGGACTGGCGTTCGGCCAGCAGGGCGATGAACAACGCCGGTTCCGTCAGCCCCGACCGCGTGACGATTTCCCACGGCTGGCCGGTCGCGTCGATGATCTGCAAGGCGTGTTCGGAACGTCTTCGGGACCGCAACTCACCGGTTCGCACGTCCGCGAACGACGCCCATCCGAGCACACGCTTGCCGGCGTGCAGGCCCGCGCTGCTCATGCCCAGGTGTCCGAACTGCAGCCGGCTGCCAGCGTCGATTGCCTGGCGTGCATGCGCGAACCGTTGTCTTAGCGCGCCCTGCTGCATGAGCGCGATGCACTCACGGATATTCTCCAGGTGTTCGTTCACGACGAAATGCCGGCGCTCGATGCGCGTCACCAGCCCGAGGTGCTGTATCCGGATGAAACCGAACGGAAACGGAAAGCGCCACAGCTGGTCGATGAGCGAGTAGCCGGCAAGCGCCTCGTAGCGGTAACGGCGCACGAGGCCGTGCCGGCGATCAACAAAACCGTGTTCGTAGAGTTCGAAAACCGGCTTGCCATGCCGCAGCCGGCGGAACGAGCGCAACGCGAACCAGCCAAAGAACATGAAACCCGGCAGCCCGATGACCGCGAACGCGAGCGGCAGGTGCAGCAATGCCAGTGGAAAGTGCGTCCAGAAGAGCGTGCGGGCGCGCCGCCGGTCCCAGCCGAAGGCGGCAACGGGTGTTTCCTTGTCGGTTGAATGGCTTGCCATGTGCGGTCGTCCGTGAAAAGAAAGCGGCCATTCTGAAAATCAGCCATCCGCATGCCTATCGGGCGGAAGCGGAGTCGAAACGATGCGGTACGGAAAAGCGCGGCCGGCGGCAAAAAAAGTTTGCGCATGCTCGGGCGAAACGCCGACGCGATCAGTTACCCTGTGCGCCTCTTCGGAGATCAATATGAAGCGCATCGACCTGAACCACGTCATCGAACCGGGCATGATCACGTACAAGGGATTGCCCGGTCCCGCCGTTTGCGATTTCTGGTCGCGCGAAAGCACGGCCAGCAAGTTCGACGATGGCAGCACGTTCCAGATGGCGCGTATAGACATGGTGGCGAATACGGGTACGTATATCGATGCGCCGTTTCACCGGTTCGAAGAAGGCCACGACATCGCCGGTTTCGATCTCGAAAGGATTGCCGGTGTACCGGGGCTCGTCGTCCGCGTACCGGAAACAACACGCGTGATCGGCGTGGAGCCATTCGCAGGACGGCAGGTTCGCAACAAGGCCGTGCTCGTGCACACGGGGTGGGATCGTCACTGGGGAACGGAACGATACTTCGAGGCAAATCCCTGCCTGTCCAGCGAAGCGGCGGAGTGGCTGCGTGACGAAGGCGCGGCACTGGTCGGTATCGACTCGTTGAATATCGATGACGCGACGACGCGCTCGCGTCCCGTGCATACCGTATTGTTGGGCGCCGACATTCCAGTCGTTGAACATCTTTGTCATCTCGATGCGCTGCCGGAAAAGGATTTTCTCTTTTATGCGGTACCGCCGCGCATGACCGGCGTCGGCACGTTCCCGGTGCGTGCGTTCGCCACCGTAAGTTGAAGATCCTGATGCGCGACGCTGTCGCATGGCACCCGTAATGCGTGATTCCAGGTTTGCTCCTCACCTCTCCAGCCTGCTGGTGGCGATTGCGTTCGGGCTGGTCACCTATGCCCTGTGGGCACTGCTCAACCAGCCACAGCACGAACCGGCATGGCCGGACGTCATCCAGGGATTCGCGTTCTCTCCGTATCTCGACGGGCAGGACGCCGTTGCCGGCGACATGCCGTCCGTCGACAGCCTGCAGAGCGACCTCGCGCTGTTGTCAGGCAAGACGAACGCGATTCGCACCTATACCGTGGATGGCACGTTCGCGGAGATTCCCCGGCTTGCCGAAGCGTTCGGCATCAACGTTGCGCTCGGCGCATGGCTGGACCAGCGCGACGCCGTCAACGTGGAACAGGTTGAAAAAGCCATCAACATCGCGTGGCGACACGAGAATGTCGTTCGCGTCATCATCGGCAACGAAGCCTTGCTGCGCGGTGACGTTTCCGAACGCGAACTCGCCGCGTACCTGGATCGCGCCCGCGAGCAGTTGTTCCAGCCGGTCAGTACCGCCGAACCGTGGAACGTATGGATGGCGAATCCGGAGCTCGCCGACCACGTGGATTTCATCGCCGTGCATCTGCTGCCGTACTGGGAAGGCGTGGACGTCGACCATGCTGTCGCGTTCGCGATCGGCAAGTACGAACTGTTGAGCGCCACCTTCCCCGGCAAGCCCATCGTGATCGGCGAAGTCGGCTGGCCGTCCAACGGCCGCACGCGCGAATCGGCCATGGCGACGCCGGCCAACGAAGCGCTGTTCCTGCGGCGCTTCCTGCACGAAGCGGAAAAGCGCGGCTGGGTGTATTACGTGATGGAAGCGTTCGACCAGCCGTGGAAGGCGCAGACCGAAGGCGCCGTCGGTGCCTACTGGGGCGTGTGGGACGTCGAGCGCCAGCCGAAATTCGAACTGTCGCAGCCATTGGTGCGCATCCCGGACTGGCCGGTGCTCGCCGCGCTGTCGGTGCTGCTCGCGACCGGCCTGCTGGCGATTCTGTACATCGACAGCAGCGTCCTTCGCAAACGCGGCCGCAGTTTTCTGGCGTTCGTGGTCTACGCGCTGACGACCATCGTGGTTTGGGTCGTCTACGATTACTCGCAGCAGTACCTCACGTGGCAGAGCGTACTCGTCGGCGTGCTGCTGCTCGCCGGCATGCTGGGCGTGATTCTCGTGCTGCTCGCCGAAGCGCATGAATGGGTCGAAGCGCATTGGGCGCGGTCGCGCCGCCGCGCGTTTGTGCCCGCGCACCGGCGTGACCGCGATCTGCCGTTCGTTTCCGTGCATGTTCCCGCGTACAACGAACCGCCCGACATGCTCATCGAAACACTCAACGCGCTCGCGCGTCTCGACTATCCGCATTTCGAAGTCCTGGTCATCGACAACAACACCCGCGATGAAGCGGTCTGGCGTCCGGTCGAGGCGCACTGCGCGCTGCTTGGCGAACGCTTTCGCTTTCAGCACGTCAGTCCGCTTGCAGGCTTCAAGGCGGGCGCGCTCAATCATGCGCTGCGTGCCACCGATGCGCGCGCGGCGATCATCGCGGTCATCGACAGCGATTACGTCGTCGATCCGTTCTGGCTGCGCGACATGGCGCCGCTGTTCGAAGATGCGCATATCGCCATCGTGCAGGCACCACAGGATTATCGCGATGACGGCGAGTCATTGTTCAAGGCAATGTGTTCTGCCGAGTACCGCGGCTTCTTCTACATCGGAATGATCACGCGCAACGAGCGCAACGCGATCATCCAGCACGGCACCATGACCATGACCCGGCGCAGCGTGCTGGAAGCGGGCGGCGGCTGGGCGGAGTGGTGCATTACCGAAGACGCGGAACTCGGCTTGCGTGTGTTCGCGTCCGGCCATGCGTCGGCGTACATACCGGCGAGCTACGGCAAGGGACTGATGCCGGATACGTTCACGGATTACAAGAAGCAGCGTTTCCGCTGGGCGTACGGCGCGATGCAGATACTGCGTGCGCACGCGGGACGCTTGTTCGGCGGAGCGCCCGCTCGGTTGAGCGCAGGGCAGCGATATCATTTTCTTGCGGGCTGGCTGCCGTGGCTGGCGGACGGCTTCAATATCTTTTTCAACATCACGGCGCTGGCGTGGTCCTGCGCGATGATCCTGTTGCCGCAATCGTTCGACCCGCCGTTGATCGCGTTTGCGGCGCTGCCGGTATTCCTGTTCCTGTTCAAGCTGGCGAAGATCCTGCACCTGTACCTGACGCGCGTCGGCGCGAATGTGCGACAAGCCGTTGGCGCGGTGGTTGCGGGCCTCGCGCTTGCGCATACGATCGGACTTGCGGTGATCGCCGGGTTGTTCACGCGCGGCATGCCGTTCGTGCGCACGCCGAAACGCGCTGCCCGTCACGCCTTGCTGCAGGCGCTCTTTTCGGATGCCCGCGAGGAAACACTGCTCATGCTGGCCTTGTGGCTGGCGGCCTGGGGCGTGGCCCGCGTGCAGGTCATGGACAGCCCGGACGTGCTGGTCTGGGTCGTGGTGCTGCTGTTGCAATCCGTGCCGTACGCGGCGGCGCTGGTCATGGCGACATTGAGCGGCCTGCGACTGCCGGCGCGATGGCTGGGCTGTACCGCGAGCATGGATGCCGCCGCAAGGCGCGTACTCGGTACGCAGGGCAGCAGCGCGGAGTGAGGAAAAAGGCCGATTGCGTACGATGGCGTTCCGGCCTAGCCTGAACGCGTTTCAACTGTCCGGAATTCTTCAAGAGGTAATGACCATGTTCGCGCGCTTCGGAATGCTGCTTGTAGTGACGCTGTGCCTTGGGGCCACGGAATGCAATCTCGACGACGATCTTGGCCCGGAAGAAGACATCGTATTCGAAACGCTCGAGTACACGAGCGGCGCGGATGTGAAAGGCACGAACAGCGGCATAAAGGGCAAGCGCCTGCTCGTGATCCGGGATACCGGCGAGTTCACCGACTTCTGGGCGGATCATGTCGCCACGCTGGCACCGCAACCCGCGCAGCCGGACGTCGAGTTCGAGACAACGATGATCATTGCCGCGTTTGCGGGCGAACGCCCGACCAGCGGTTATTCAATCACCATTGAAGACATTCGCGAGAACGATGAATTCATCATCGTCGAAATCGAAGTCGAGACACCCGGCGACAATTGCGAAACTACGCAGGCCGTCTCGCAGCCGCACCACGTGGTGACGCTGGACGATTCCGACAAGCCGGTGCAGTTCAGTGAGGCGACTGTCGAGGCGCCGGCGTGTGCAACGTGATTCATCGAAGTTGAATGAAAAAAGGGCCGGCGAATGCCGGCCTTTTTTTTCTCGAACGGTTATTTGCCAAGCTCCGGCGGATTCTCGAGATAACCGGTAACGAGCGCGGTCATTGCGCGAATACCTACCGGCACTGCGGCGTCGTCCGCGCGCATGGTCGGTGTATGCAACGCGCTGTTGGTCTTTCCTGCGGGCGTCACGCCCAGCCAGAAATAGAATCCCGGCACTTCATTCGCGAAATACGCGAAATCCTCGGCGCCCATCACCGGCGGGAAGTGTTGCGCATTCTCCTTGCCCAGCGCGGCGGCGAGTTGCGTATCCGCCCACGCGGTCAGCGCGTCGTGATTCACGGTCGCCGGCGTGTGACGCTTGTACGTCATCTCGTAGCCGCCGCCGTAGGCCGACGTGATTCCCTTGAGAATTTCGTGCATGCGGCGTTCGACCATGTCCTGCACGGCGACGTCGTAGGCGCGCACCGTGCCCTGCAGCTCCACACTCTCGGGAATGATGTTGTAGCGCTGTCCGCCGTTGATGATGCCGACGGTCACCACGCCTGGCGCCTGCGGATCCATGTTGCGCGAGCGAATCGTCTGAAAGGTCTGCACGATGTCGGCGGCCATCATGACAGGATCGACGGCGCGATGCGGCCAGGCGCCATGCGCCTGCGTGCCTTTGAGCGTGATGATGAATTGATCGGAAGACGCATAGGCCGGACCTGCCGTGTAGCCCACTTCACCGACGTTCAAATCCGGCTGCGAATGCAGCGCGAACATGGCAGAAGGCTTCGCGATATCGAACACGCCCTGTTCGAGCATGTATTCCGCGCCGCCTTTCTCGCCCGGCGGCGTACCTTCCTCGGCCGGCTGAAAAATGAACATGATCTTGCCGCGCAGCCGGTCCTTGATGTTCGCCAGCGCCTGCGCGGTACCGAGCCCGACGCTCATGTGGATGTCGTGGCCGCAGGCATGCGCGACAGGGAGTTTCTGTCCCTGGTATTCGCTGGTTGCCTTCGACGCGAACGGCAGGCCGCTGCGATCTTCGACCGGCAGCGCGTCCATATCGGCGCGCACGGCGACGGTCGGGCCCGCCCGTCCGGTATCGAGAATGCCGACAACACCCGTGACCGCGATACCCGTCTTCACGGCATAGCCCATTGCGCGCAGTTCTTTCGCAATCCGCTTGCTGGTCTCGAACTCCTGGTTGCTGAGTTCGGGGTTCTGGTGCACCCAGTGACGGAACGCCATCACGTTCTTCATCTGGTCTTGCGTGAGGGGTTCGGCGGCATGCGCGGCGAGCGGCGCCAATAGAGTGGCGACAATCAGCGTGATCGTGAAACGTGTCATGACGAGACTCCGGAACGAGTGAAGCGGCAAGAGTAACAAATGGTGATCATCAAGGAAGTACACGCGGAGAATTCCCGATCAACCGCGTCCGTATGCCGCGTTATTGTCACCGGTCTTTTGCTGCGAGGCTGGCGCATGATCCTCAAGGAGTCGTTTTCCATCGACGCGGGCGATCCCGTTCTGATTCACATCGGGCATGTGCAACTGCTCGATACCGGCGTCGATCTGGGCGGACGGTTGTGGTTCGAGCGCAGGAACCTCGGCTGGGCCGTCGCGGCGCTGAACGCGAACCTGCGCATCTACGGCTTTCCCGAAAGCGTGCTCGCGCGCGGCGATGACGCCTTGAAAGTGTTCGAATCCGGACCCGAGCAGGCGCCCGTCATCAACCTCTTCAACCGCCGGGAAACCAGTGCACGCCATGGCGGCATCTATGCGCTGATGTTCAGCCGCGAGGTCGCCCGGCAGCTCGTCGCCGAACTCACCGCGTTACGCGACGCAGCACCGAAGGGCTGACGTCCAGGTCCGAAAACGGCGAGTTTTCCGGTACGGGGCGGGCTATGCTTGCGCGCATGAAAACCGTATATGCCATGCCGGATCCGGAAATCTGCGAACGCGCCCGCCACGCAAGGGATGCGCGTTTCGACGGGCGCTTCTTCATTGCCGTCCGATCCACCCGCATCTACTGCCGCCCCATATGTCCTGCGCCGACTGCGCACACCAGGAACGTCACGTATTTTCCGACGGCGGCGGCCGCTGCGGAAGCGGGCTTTCGTCCCTGCCTGCGCTGCCGCCCTGAAACCGCGCCGGGCACGCCAGCCTGGCAAGGCACGTCCACGACCGTCGCACGCGGTCTGCGCCTGATTGCGGCGGGTGCGCTCGATGTCGGCTCCGTGGAAGATCTTGCCGCGCGCCTCGGTGTCACCAGCCGTCATCTGGCGCGGCTGTTCCACGAACACCTGGGCGCGAGTCCGGTGACCGTCGCGCAGACGCGCCGCCTGCAGTTCGCGAAGCGCCTGATCGACGAAAGTCATCTGAAGTTTTCCGATATCGCGCTCGCTGCGGGCTTCGGCAGCCTGCGCCGCTTCAACCACACCTTGCGCAACACCTGGGGACGCAGTCCGAGCGAACTGCGCCGCCTGCGCCAGCAGGGCCGGGAATCCGCCGCTCGTGCGCGTGAACATCCCGCGGGCGGCATCGGCCTGCGCGTAGCATTGCGCGAGCCGTTCGACGCTGCGCACTGGCTGGATTTTCTCGCGAGGCGCGCGATTCCGGGTGTCGAACAGGTTACCGGTGGCGCGTACCTGCGCGTGCACGCGATGGCCTCCGGTGCAGGGCTGATTCGCATCGAACCGTTGAAAAACGAAGCCGCAGCAATAGTTACCGTGCGCGAAGTTCCACCGGATGCATTGTTCGATGTCATGCAACGTGCGCGTGCGCTGCTCGATGCGGACGCCGATCCCGCCACGATAGCGGCTACACTCGTTCGCGATTCCGCGCTGCGTGCATCCATCAAGGCGCGGCCCGGCATGCGCCTGCCGGGTGCGTGGGATCCGTTCGAACTCGCGGTGCGTGCCGTGCTCGGCCAGCAGGTCAGCGTCGCCGCCGCACGCACACTTGCGGCGCGGCTGGTGAAGCGTTTCGGCGACGTGCTGGAGCATCCGCTTGCGCCGGAACTGACACACCGGTTTCCGTCGGCGCACACGATTGCGCGCGCCGACGTGCAAGACATCATCAATGTGGGCATGCCCGCGAAACGTGCCGCGGCGCTGCGTAACCTCGCGCAGGCCGTGAGTGGAGGGCAGGTGGATTTCAGTGCTGCGCCGGAAGAACTCGTCGCCGCGCTGCAGCTCTTGCCGGGCATTGGCGCCTGGACCGCGCAGTACATCGCCATGCGCGCATTGCGCGATCCGGATGCACTGCCCGCCGGCGATCTCGTGTTGCGCAATGTGCTCGGTGGTGACACGCCGCTGACGCAACGTGGCGTCGAACAACGCGCCGAGGCGTGGCGGCCATGGCGTGCGTATGGATTGATTCACGTGTGGGCGAAGGCGAGCGGGAAATCAAAGTGACGAGTGAAGAGTGAAGAGTGAAGAGTGAAGAGTGAGAACGATTGGCAACCGAAGGTGGCGTCATGTCAGGCGATGATCTTGCAGTAACACCCAAACCGCCGTACTACGCGGTGATTTTCACGAGCCAGCGCCGCGATGACGGTGACACCGCTTACGGCGAAACGGCTGACCGCATGGTCGAACTGGCCGCAACCATGCCCGGCTTTCTCGGCGTCGAATCCGCGCGCGACGCGAACGGATTCGGCATCACGGTTTCCTACTGGCGTGATGAAGCCGCGATACGGCATTGGCGCGAAAATGCCGATCACACGGCAGTCCGGGAGCGCGGCCGCCGGGACTGGTACGCTGATTTCGAGGTGCGCATCGCGAAAGTCGAGCGTGCCTACCGCATGGCGGCAAGCCCCTTCGTGAAAGCGAAAGCGCCGGTCACGGAGAATGAATCATGAAGCACTGGTGCCGGATGAAGAGTCTTATCGGCGACCTGATCGTCGTCGAGCAGGACGGGAAACTGCTGGAAATCGGTTTCTCCACAGGCCGGCGGCCAGCGAAGCCGCCTGCCGATGGCAGTGAAAGTGCCGCGCCGTTCGAGGATGTCATCCGCCAGCTGGAAGAATATTTCGCCGGCACGCGCATGGTGTTCGACCTTCCACTGGCGCCGCAGGGTACGGCGTTTCAATTGCGTGTCTGGAAGGCGCTGCTGGAGATTCCATTCGGCAGAGCGGTGTCGTACTCGGATATCGCGAACGCCATCGGGAACCCGAAGGCCGTGCGCGCCGTCGGGCTCGCGAACGGGCGCAATCCGATTCCCGTCGTGATTCCGTGTCATCGCGTGATCGGCAAGGACGGTTCGTTGACGGGTTATGGCGGTGGCTTGCCGATCAAGGAGAAATTGCTGGCGCTGGAAGGGATTGCGACTGATACGCGCGGCCGAAAGAATTTTGCGTTGTTCGAATAAGGAAAGAGAAATGGGCAGGATTGACAGGATCTTCAGGTTTAAAAAGCTGATTTTTCAGAAAGCGTTTTAAATGCATGCCATGGAAGAGGCTGTAAAAAATTCATCCAGAAATCCCGTCAATCCGCTTTTTGCATCCTGTTGATCCTGTCCATTGCTCTTGTTATTAAACGACGCGATTGAATGCTTCGCCGCGGCGAAACGCCCCGATGCATTCCGCCATCTGATTGATCGCCCGCTGCCGTGATTCCGCAGCCGCCCACGCAATATGAGGTGTGACGATGAGGTTCGGAATCGTCGCATCGAGCAGTGGATTGCCGTCGATGGGCGGTTCCTGTGAAAGCACGTCGATTCCCGCACCGCCGATTTCGCCATCGCGCAGCGCGCGCGCAAGCGCCGCTTCATCAATAATAGCGCCGCGTGCCGTATTGATGAGAATCGCGCTCGGCTTCATTTTCGACAGCGTGTCCGCGTCGATGAGCTTTTCGGTTTCCGGTGTCAGCGGGCAATGCAGGCTGATTGCGTCCGACTCGCGCAGCACGGTTTCGAACGGCACGCGTCCCGCGCGCGGTTCCCTGCCCTGATGTTCGGCGACCAGCACGTGCATGCCGAACGCTTGTGCGACATGCGCAACGGCGCGGCCGAGTTCGCCGTAACCGACAATGCCGAGCGTGCGTTCTGCAAGTTCGTGAAAGGGATAATCGAGTAACGTGAACTGCGGCGCCTGTTTCCACGCGCTGTCCGCCAGCAAGCGGCGATAGCCGTCGAGGTTCTGATTCAGTGCGAGCAGCAGCGTGAACACGTGCTGCACGACGGCGGGCGTGCAATAGGCGCGAATGTTGGTGACGGCGATATCGCGTTCGCGCGCCGCCGCGACATCAATGTTGTTGAAACCGGTGGCGGCGAGCGTGATCAGTTTCAGTTCGGGGGCGGCGTCCATTTCGGCGGCGCCGATATGGCATTTGTTCGTGAGTATCACGTCGGCGTCACGCACGCGTTCCGCGATCCGCACGGCCGCGGTGACGTCGTGCAACTGCAGGTTGTCCAGTGCACGCTCCAGCGGCGCCGTATCGATGTCGTCGTTCGAAACGGTGGCGAAATCGAGAAAGACGCCTCTCATGAATCGCCGGGTTCCGATTCCTGGCGCAAGTTGTTCTTGCCACCGGAAAGTCCCGCCGTAACGACAAAGCGCATGGCGGTTTCCATGCTCATGTCGACGGTCTTGACGCGGTCGCGCGGCAGAAAAAGCGTGTAGCCGCCGATCTGGTAGCTCATCGGAAAATACACGCCGATCCGGTCGTCTTCCCCCAGCGGGCTGGGCAACTCCTGCGAATCCTCGCAGGTCACGAATCCGACCAGGCGGATGCCGTCGATCTCGACCATGACCACGCGATCGAAATTCTTGCCGGCGCCGCCCGAAACGAACTTCATGAAATCCTGCACGGCGCCATAAACGGTCTTCACCAGCGGTATGCGCGAAAACGCCGCATCCCATAGCGTGAATATCTTGCGGAACAACCACGCGCGCGCCAGCAGTCCGATGGCGAATATGAGCAGCAGGCCCAACAGGATGCCCATGCCGGGTATGTACCAGGAGTTCGGGATCAGTCGCAGCAGGGCTCCGCCGAGTACCTGTTCCATGCCGGACAACAGCCACCAGAGAATGGCGATCGTGACGGCCAGCGGCAGGACGGTAACGAGGCCCGTGAAAAAGATTCGGCTGAGTGAGCGAAGTTTCATGACATGCACATCGTGAGGGAAACTCACGTCATCTTACACTGACGGACCTCAGGGCTGGATGGATCAGCTGCTCGCAATGTCCGGTGTTATGACAAGTCTGCTTGAGAGGAGTGAACAGTCCACAGTTCAGTGATCAGACAGGAGGGCTCATGCCTTTACCGCTCACTCACCTGTTTCGCCGTTCCCCGCATGCCCGTCGGAATCCAGGTCGAGTTGAATCGCAGCCCATGACAGCACGCGCTGCACGCGCGGCGATACCATCCGCCAGGCTTGTTCGAAACTCACCCAGCGGTACTCGACGTGCTCGAGCCGGCCGGTGACTGGATTGGGTACGATGCTGATCGCTTCTTCAAGCGTGTGCGCGAGGTAGTAGCGCGCGACCTTGCCGCGATTGTAAGGCGGGGTTTCGTAGAAGTTGTCGCCCCAGCGGAAGTCGAGTTCGCTGATGCCGGATTCTTCCTGCGTTTCGCGTTGTGCGGCTTCGAAGGGCGTCTCGTCATCCTCGACCATGCCCTTGGGAAAGTCCCAGTGCTTGAAGGCACGCAGCAGGAGGAAAAGCAGGCCGTGTTCCGACTCCCTGACGACGACGGTCCCCGCGCTCAGGCGCTTCTGCGGATGTCGTTGGCCATGGTGCCGGTTTGCATTCATCGTTGTCGTAGTGTCAGCAAGGGCGGTTGCCGCACGACTCGCCGGGTGGCGAGGACGCCGGTCGCTCCGACGAACAGTGTGCCAGCCGCGAGTCCGATCAGCCAGACCCCCGGACTGGTCCGGTACTCGAGTTCGAAGACTTCCGTGGCCAGCAGCCAGCCCGATACGGCGGCCCCGACGACGGCGAGTGCTGCGGCCAGCAGACCCAGCAGCGTGAATTCCGCGACCACGCCCGCGAGTACGGTGCGTTGCCGCGCGCCCAGGGTGCGCAGGATGGCGGATTCGAAGCGGCGCTCGTCGCGCGTCGATTGCACGGCGGCGAGCAGCACCAGCACGCCGGCGGCAAGCGTGAACAGGAAAACGTATTCCACCGCGAGCGCGGCCTGGTCCATCACGCTTTTCACCTGCTCGATAATGGTATCGAGGTCGATGACCGTCACGGCGGGATATGTGCGCACGAGATCGAGCAGCATGGACGCCTTTTCCTTCTCGAGGTACACGCTGCTGATGAACGTCGCCGGATAGCCTTCCAACACCTCGGGCGGCACGACCATGAAGAAATTCGGCTTGAAGGAATCCCATTCGATCTTGCGCAGGCTGTCGACGGTGAACGTGAGCGGCTCGCCGGCGAGATCGAATGTCAGCTGATCGCCGAGCCCGACGCCGAGCCGGCCCGCTGCTTCTTCCTCCAGCGAGATCAGCGCAGCGCCGTATTCTTCCGGCGTCCACCATTCGCCGGCCGTGAGCGTGTTGCTCGCGCCCAGTTCACCTGCCCAGGAAAGATTCTGTTCGCGTTCCGCGAAACCGCGCGAACGTTCGCCGTCGAATTCGATCTCGGTGATGGGTGTGCCGTTGATCGCGGACAACCGCGTGCGCACCATCGCCTGCAGTTCCGGCACTTCGACATTCCGTTGCCGGAAGAAATCCCGCACGCCGTCGCGTTCATCCGGCTGGATGTTGATCATGAAATGATTCGGCGCATCTTCCGGGAGCATGGCCTGCCAGCTGTCGAGCAGATCGGTGCGTACCACGGCGAGCAGCAGCAGCACCAGCATGCCGAGCCCAAAGGCCATCACCTGCACGATGGAATCGCGGCCGCGCCGCACGATGCTCGCAACGCCGAAGCGCCATGCCACACCGACGCCGCGACGAAAGCGGTTGAGCCCGAAGACCAGCGCCGCCGCGCCCAGACCAAGCAGAACAGCGCCGCCCGCCGCGCCACCGAGCACATACAACGAGAGTTTCAAGTCGCCGGTCTGTGCGACGAGGATCATCGAAATCGCCGCCAGCGCAACGCCATACACAATCCAGCCGGTGACCGGCACGCCGCCCGTGTCACGTCGAAGCACGCGAATGGGCGCGGTCCGCACCAGTCCGAGCACCGGCGGCAGGCCGAAGCCGGCAAGAATGATCACGCCCAGCGCGAGCGACCATGGTGCGGGCGCCAGCGAAGCCGGCGGCAGCGCTTCGCCGATGATGTCCTTCACCAGGAACAGCAGCAGCGACTGCGCAGCGTAACCGAGCACGATGCCGGCGATGCCCGCGACTATTGCGATGATCAGCAACTGCGCGAGATAACCCCACAGCACATCGCGCCGGCGCACGCCGAGACATTTGAGGATAGCGACTGTATCGGTTTCGCGCGTCGCATACCGGCGCGCGGCCATGGCAATGGCAATACCCGCGAGCAATACCGCGACCAGCGCGGCGAGATTCAGGAAACGGTCGGCGCGTTCGATCGCGCTGACGAGTTCGGGACGCGCATCGCGGATGTCGGAAAGCTGCTGGCCGGGTTCAAGGCTATTCTCGATCGCGCTCTTGTAATCATCCACCCCGCCGCGGTCCCCGGCGATCAGCAGACGATGCGAAACGCGGCTGGCGGGGCCGAGCAATCCCGCGCCTTCGAGATCGTCCATGCGCATGATCAGCATCGGTGCGATCTCGACGAACGAAAAGCCCTGGTCCGGCGCGAACGCGATTACGCGCGTGAGCGTGAAGGTGTTCGCGCCGACGCGGATCCGATCGCCCGTGTCCACGCCGAGCGCGCCCACGAGCCGCGGCTCGGCCCAGACTTCGCCGCGCGCGGGCAGTGCGTCCGTGGTTTCGGCAGGACCATACGCGCGATCCGAAATTTCGAGTTGTCCACGCAGGGGATAGCCCTCCGTGACCGCGCGAATTTCCGCGAGCTGGCCGCGTTCGCCCGTCGTGACAACACTCGGGAACTCCAGCGTGCGCGCCGTTTCGAGGCCGTGTTCACGCGCGATAACGGCGAACTCTTCCGCAATTACGTTACGCGAGCGGATCACGACATCCGCGGCGAGCGATTCGGACGCACGCCGTTCCACGCTCTGGCGCACGCGGTCCGTCGCGAAACCGACGGAAGAAAGCGCACCGACCGCGATCACCAGGGCTGCAATCAACACGGCAAGTTCGCCGGAGCGCCATTCGCGGCGCAACTGCCGCAATGCGAGCGTAAGCGGATTCATGCGGCGACCTGCAAACGACCGGCGTCCAGCGTGAGTGTGCGGTTGCAGCGCGACGCGAGATGTTCGTCGTGCGTGACCAGCACCAGCGTCGTGCCGCGGCGCGTATTGAGATCGAACAGCAGTTCGATGATCTTGTCACCGGTGCGCGTGTCCAGCGAACCCGTGGGTTCGTCCGCGAACAGGATCTTCGGCTCGGTCGCGAACGCGCGCGCGATGGCGACGCGCTGCTGCTCGCCGCCGGAAAGCTGGTTCGGATAATGGCCGACTCTTTCGCCGAGTCCGACTTCCTGCAGCACGATGCGTGCGCGTTCGCGTGCATCCTTCGCGCCAGCCAGTTCCAGCGGCAACATCACGTTTTCCAGCGCCGTCAACGCGGGCAGCAGGTGAAACGACTGGAATACGAAGCCGACCAGTTCGGCGCGCAGACTGGCGCGGCCGTCTTCATCGAGGCCGTTGAGATCGCGGCCCGCGATCACCACCTTGCCGGAGCTCGGTTCGTCGAGCCCGGCCAGCAGCCCCAGCAGCGTCGACTTGCCGGAGCCGGACGCGCCGACAATCGCGATGGTCTCGCCCGCGGCAACGCCGAAACTCACATCGCTTAGAATGGTCAACCGTCCTTCCGGACTGGTGACAGCTTTGCCGAGGTTATCGACGATGAGCAATGCCTCTTTCATGGAGTCCGTCATGTTGCGTACCTTGCTGGTGTTGATCCTGTTGCTGCCGGCTTTCCCGGCGGCGGCGCTTGAAGATGCGGCAGATCGCGCGCCTGTCGTGCTGGTGCTCGGCGATTCGCTCTCCGCCGGCTACGGCCTGCGACCGGGCGAAGGCTGGGTCAGCCTGCTCGAGCAGAAGCTCGGCTCGCAAGGCTATCCGCATCGCGTGGTGAACGCGAGCATCAGCGGGGAGACCACGCGCGGTGCGCTGGCGCGGCTGCCGCGTGCGCTCGAAGTCCATGATCCCGATATCGTCGTGATCGAACTCGGTGCGAACGATGGCCTGCGCGGCTTTCCGCCGGACGTCATGCGCGACAATCTCCGGCAGCTAGTCAACCTCAGCCGCAAGTCGGGCGCGCGGGTGCTCCTGCTGGGCATGCATCTGCCGGTCAACTACGGGCAGGCGTACACCGAACGCTTCCATCAGGTGTTTGTGGACATCGCGAAACAACAGGAGGTTCCATTCCTGCCGTTCTTTCTCGATGGCATCGCCCTGCAGGCGGACATGATGCTGGATGATGGCATCCATCCGAACGCGAGCGCGCAACCGAAACTGCTGGAGAATGTGTGGCCGTCGGTTGCGCGGTTGCTGGATATTCGAGAGGTGAAGTAGGTTGCCGTTGTAGCCCGGATGCAACGGCGCGTCAGCGCCGTGAAATCCGGGAGACAGCACAAATGAATTCCGGCCGTATCGACAAGCTCCCCGGATTCCACTCGCGATGCTCGTTTCATCCGGGCTACGAACCTTCCATGCCAACCAGTGTCGGTTCCAGTTGTGCGAAGAACGGTCGCACGCGATGGCGCGTCAACGTCTTCTTCACCACCGTTTGTTCGCCAGCATCCACGCCGTGCACCTGGAATACCCGCTTT
>Ga0299914_10000121_pt1 | contig 45065 bp, 38 predicted proteins | sample RVTome_10_FD_201361 | JGI IMG/M metagenome (GOLD analysis project Ga0299914, IMG submission 201361) | Soil microbial communities from uranium-contaminated site in the Upper Colorado River Basin, Wyoming, United States - RVT153D57 (version 2) ... | reverse complement strand
CGATGACGTTCCCGGTCGCCGGCCACGTGATCGGCGACGTGATCACCTCGTCCCCGGGCCCGACGCCGGCGGCGAGGAGTGAGAGGTGCATCGCCGCCGTGCCGGAGGCGAGCGCGATCCCGTGCCCCGCCCCGACGTACTCGGCGAAGCGGCGCTCGAGCTCCTCGGTGCGCGGCCCGCTGGTGAGCCAGCCGCTCCTGAGCGTCTCGGCGACGGCCTCGATCTCCTCGTCGCCGATCGCCGGAGGCTGGAACGACAGGAAGGTGCTGCGCCTCGAGCGGCTTTCAGACGAGAGCTTCGGCATCGGCGGTCCTGAAGCGGATCAGCTCGGCGGCCCGGTCGGCCCTGGCGAGCGCCTCGTCCCGGCTCTCGCCGCGGGCGAGGACGTAGCCGGCGCGGTCGTTGCCCCGGCGAAACGGGCCGAACTCCCAGCCGGGCGGGCGGTAGACGCGGGCGTCCACGACGCCGTCCAGGGCGAGCGCCTCCTCGAGCCCGCCCACGTCCTCGAGCACGCCGGGCGGCGGGACGAGGAAGCGGACGACAGCCCCGCCGGACGGGGCCGGCTCGGGCGTCTCGAGCGGCTCGCCGAGAGCGGCGGCGAGCGCGAGCCCGTTGAGGTCGACTCCGAGCGCGACGCGGCAGAGCTCGGCATCGTGGCCGCCGCCGAGGCGCGCCGCGAGCTCCATCACGCGCGGCCCGTCGGGGCCGAGGACGATCTGGGTGTAGGTGGGCCCCTCGGTCACGCCGAGAGCATCGGCGGCGAGGCCCGCCGCCTCGACCGCCTCCTCGACCGCGTGCTCGCTCGGCCAGACGTGGGCGAGGGCGACGCCGAAGGCGGGCGCGCCCGCGGTCAGGCGGTCGGTGACGGTCAGCGGGTGGAAGACGCCGCCGACGGAGAACGCGTTGACGGTGACCTCGGGGCCGGGCACGAGCTCCTCGACGAGCGCGAGCCCGTTCCGGGAGGCCTCGACCGCGGCCGCGATCGCCGCGCCCAGCTCCTCGCGGTCGCGGACGACGGCGAGCCCCTTCTGGCCCTGGCGGTCGACCGGCTTGACGACGGCCGGGAGGGGCAGGCCCTCGACGACCTCGGTCGTGACCTGCCAGCGCGGCTGCGGGACCTCGTGCTCGGCGAGGCGCTTGCGCTGCCGGTGCTTGAGGACGGTGAGCGACGCGGTCTCGGGCGTCACCGGGTGCGGGAGCCCGTTGTGGGCCGCGATCCTGGCCGCGATGGCGACGGGCCAGTCGATGCCGGGCGCGATGATCCCGTCGACCTGCTCGGCCCGGACGAGCTGGCCGATCGCCGCCTCGTCCTCGACGGAGACGACCGCGCGCCGGTCGACGTACTCGAAGCCGACGGCGGTCGGGTCGCGGTCGCAGGCGATGACGAAGAGGCCGCGCTCGCGCGCGGCCCGGTGCAGGCCGAGCTGAGCCGGCCCGGCCCCGAGGACTAGGAGGCGCTTCAGCTCGCGGTCTCTACCGCTCGGAGAGCTGCTTCCCACCAGAGACGATTCTGCTCGTACCAGGCGATGGTGCGCTCGAGCCCGGCCTCGAAGGACGTCCGCGCCCGCCAGCCGAGGAGCCGCTCCGCCTTGTCCGTCGAGCCGACGTGCCGGTCGACCTGGCCGGGCCGCTCCGGGACGTGCACCTTGAGGCCCGCGGGCTTGCCCAGCTGCTCGAGCACGAGGTCGGCGATCCGGTCGACCGAGACGTCGACGCCGGTCGCGAGGTTCAGCACCTCTCCCGCCACGTCGTCGACGTCGGCGGCGAGGATCGCGTCGATCGCCTCGGCGTGGTCTTCCACGAAGAGCCAGTCGCGGCTCGCGTGGCCGTCGCCGTGCACCGTCAGCGGCAGGCCGGCGAGCGCGGCCGTGACGAACCGCGGGACGACCTTCTCGGGGTGCTGGTACGGGCCGTAGTTGTTGAACGGGCGCACGATCACGATCGGGAGCCCGTAGGTGACGTAGTAGGAGTACGCGAGCCGGTCCGCGCCCGCCTTCGTGGCGGCGTACGGGCTGCGCGGGTTCAGCGGGTGCTCCTCGGCCATGGGCTCGCTCTCGGCCGTCCCGTAGACCTCGCTCGACGAGATGAGGATGAAGCGCTCGACCGGATCCTCGCGGACCGCGTCGAGGAGGATCTGCGTCCCCTCGACGTTCGTCGTCACGAACTCCCGCGCTCCCTCGACGATCGACTTCTCGACGTGGGACTCGGCGGCCGCGTTCACGATGACGTCCACCTCACGGACGATCTCGCCTACGAGCGCCCGGTCGCGGATGTCCCCGTGCACGAACGACAGCCGCTCGTGGCCCATGACGTCGGCGAGGTTGTCGACGCTCCCCGCGTAGGTCAGGGCGTCCAGGGAGACGACGTCGTACGGCGTCGCCGTCAGCAGGTGGCGGATGAAGTTCGACGAGATGAACCCCGCGCCGCCGGTCACGAGGATGCGCTTGCGCACGGGCGACGATTGTACCCGCGGCCGCTTGGCTACCCGCCGATCTCCTCGCCGATCGTGTAGAGCGGCCGCCCCTCCACGTCGCGCTGGATCCGCCCGAGGTACTCGCCGACGAGCGCGAGGATGAACCCCTGCACCGCGAGCACGCCGAGGACGAGGCCGCCGAGGAAGAGGAGCCCGGGGAAGTCGCCCCTGGCGACCCAGACGACGATCCCCCAGACGCCGACGGCGAGCGTGAGGAGGCCGCAGATCGTGCCGATGAGCACGCCGGCCCACTGGATCGGCTGCGGCCAGAAGCCCGCCAGGACGTGCAGCGCCAGGCGGACGAGCCGGAAGGGCGAGTAGCGGGAGCTGTCGGCCCGCGCCTGGTGGGTGAGGTCGACCTCGACGACGCTCGCGCCGGCCGAGAGAACGAGGGCCTTCGTGAACTTCTGCTTCCCGATCACGCCGAGCACCGGCTCGACCGCCGCGCGCGAGTACGCGTTGAAGGCGCAGCCGAAGTCGGAGACCTGGGCGCCGGTGAAGCGCCGCAGCATCCCGTTGATGAGCCGCGAGGGCAGCGTGCGGCCCCAGGAGTCCTCGCGGCCCACGCGCCGGCCGCTCGCGACGTCGGCGCCGCCCTCGACCGCGGCGATCAGGCGCGGCAGGTCCTCGGGGACGTTCTGGAGGTCGGCGTCCATCGTCACGACGATGTCGCCCCGCGCGCGCACCAGCCCCGCGTGCATCGCCGGGTGCTGGCCGAAGTTGCGCTTGAAGCGGACGCCGCGGACGCGCGGGTCGGCGGCGGCGAGCCGCTCGACGACGGCCCAGGTCCCGTCGCGCGAGCCGTCGTCGACGACGATGACCTCGAACGGCCGCCCGCCCTCTTCGAGCGTCGCGATCGCCCGCCGGCAGACCTCCTCGAGCGTCGCCTCCTCGTTGAAGACCGGGACGACGAGGCTGACCCCCGGGAACGGCTCCTCGAGCGCCCGGGGAGCGGCCTCGGCCACGGGGTTCGCCTCCGCCATCGGCGCCAGGCTACCACCGTCACAAGCGCGCGACGGCGGCCCGGCTCCCTCCCCGCGGCACGCCCGTAGGATGACGACCGGTTTGTCCAGAGTCGTGATCGCGCTGCCGGCCTACCGGGCCGAGCACACGCTGGCGAAGACCGTCGCCGACATTCCGCCGGGGATCGCCGACGAGGTGATCGTCGTGGATGACGCGAGTCCCGACCACACGGTCGAGGTCGCCGAGGCGCTCGGCATCCGCGTCTTCGTCCACGCCGAGAACCGCGGCTACGGCGGGAACCAGAAGACCTGCTACCTCCGGGCGCTCGCCGACGGCGCCGACATCGTCGTCCTCCTCCATCCGGACTACCAGTACGACCCGAAGGCGGTGCCGCTCCTGATCGCCCCGATCCTCGCCGGGCAGGCGGACCTGACCTTCGGCTCGCGCTTCGCCGGGCAGGGCGACCCGCGCGGCGGGGGGATGCCGCTCTACCGCTACGTCGGCAACCGGGCGACGACGATCTTCGAGAACGCCGTGCTCGGCTCCCGCTTCACGGAGCTGCACAGCGGCCTGCGCGCCTACACGCGCGACTGCCTGCTCTCGCTCCCGTTCCTCCGCTACACCGACGACTTCAGCTTCGACTCCCAGATGCTCGTCGACGCCGCCACCGGCGGGCAGCGGATCGTCGAGGTGCCCATCGCCACGCGCTACACGCTGGAGTCGTCGTCGATCGACCTGCCCCGCTCCTTCCGGTACGTGGCCGAGAGCCTCGGCTACGCCTCGGCGCAGAGCGCGAGGCGGGGCCGGCGCGGCCGCCGGAACCCGGCCGCCTGGCGCGAGCCCCGTCCCGGGCCCGCGCTCGGAGGCTCCCGCAGGGTCGAGCGGGCGTGCGCGCTCTGCGGCGCGACGGCGCAGGCGCTCGTCTATCCGGCGAGCACGTCCGGCCCGCCCCTTCCCGGCGAGTTCAGCTGCACGAGCGGCGCGCTCGCGCTGCACGACGACATCGTCCAGTGCAGCGCCTGCGGGATGGTCAGCTCCGTACCCGCCCTCGACGCCGAGGGGATCAGGGAGGCCTACGAGGGCGTGGTCGACGACGACTACCTGGCCGAGGAGGAGGGCCGGCGCGAGCTCTTCGCCTGGGTGCTCCGCTCCCTCTCCGGCTACGTCGTCCCGGGCCAGCGCCTGCTCGAGCTGGGCGCCAACGTCGGCCTGTTCCTGGACGTCGCCCGCGCGGCCGGCTGGAACGCCGTCGGCTACGAGCCGTCGCGCTGGGCGGTGGAGACGGGCCGGCAGCGGTTCGGCGTCGACTTGCGGGAAGGCGTGCTCGAGGACGTGGACGAGCCGCCGGGGAGCTTCGACGCCGTGGTCTCGCTCGACGTGCTCGAGCACCTCGTCGACCCGCTCGCGGCCCTCCGCCGCCTGGGCGCGCTCGCCGGCCCGGACGGCCTCGTCACCCTTTCGACCGTCAACGTCTCCAGCATCCACGCCCGCCTGCGGAAGGAGCGCTGGCCGTGGCTGATCCGGCCGCACCTTCACTACTTCAGCCCGGAGACTCTCCACGCCATGCTGCTCGCGACCGGCCTGCGGCCCGTCGAGTGGAACGTCGTCCCGCGGTCGTTCCGCGTCTCCTACGTCGCCGGCCGCCTCGGCTCGAACCTGGGGCCGCTGGGGCCGGCGGCCACCGCCCTCTCACGCGTCGCGGACGTCCGGGTTCCCGTGGGCCGGCTCGGCGACGTCGTGCTGGTGCACGCTCGTCAGGACCGGCGCGGCGGCTGAGCGCCGCCGGCGTCCGTGGCGGACGCCGTGGACGTTCAGGAGCAGGCCGCCCGCGACGAGGAACGGGAGGGTCGTGGCCGCGTGCAGGACGAGCGCGTAGGAGAGCGCGTCTGACTTGGGCACGCCGTAGGCGGCGAGCGCGACGATCGTGGCCGCCTCGAAGACGCCGACGCCGGCCGGCCCTGCCGGGAGCGCGAGCGAGAACCCGGTGGCGATGACGACGAGGAGCCCGGCGCCGACCGGGAGGCCGAGGTCGAAGCAGAGCGTCACGAGCCAGAAGCAGACCGCGAAGAGGAGCCACGAGACGACCGTGAGCGCGAAGCTGATCCCCCCGAGGTGGGCCCGGCGGAGGCCCATCAGCCCCTCCGAGAGGTTCGCCGCGGCCCCCTCCAGCCGGTCGGCGTGGAGGAAGGGCAGGCGGCCGAGAGGCCTGAGGACGACGTGCAGCGGCCGCTCGCCGTAGACGGTGAGGACGACGACGCAGGCGGCGAAGCCGATGCCGAGGACGACGGCCACGATCGCGGCCGCCCGCACCCAGGTCACCTCCGGCAGCCACGGGAGCGCGACGAAGAGGAGCAGGAGCAGGGCGAGGACGTCGAAGACCCGCTCGACCACGACCGTGGCGAGCGCCTCGGCCTTGGAGGTCCCGGCCCGCAGGCTGATCGCCCCCACCCGCGCCAGGTCACCGGCGCGCGCGGGGAGGACCGTGTTGAAGAAGTGGCCGACGAGGAGCGCCTCGGAGAGGGACCAGAGCGCCGGCCGGCGCTCCGCCGTGAAGAGGTAGCGCCAGCGGATCACGCGCACGAAAACCGCGAGCGCCATCACCGCGATCGCTGGAAGAAGCCACCAGTAGTCGCTCGAGCGAAGGGTGCTCCAGACCTCGGCGAGGTCGACGTTTCTGAGCGCGAAGTACGCCGAGACGAGCGTGACCGCAACGCCCAGCACGGTCATCCTCCACCTCATTCCGGGTACGCTAGCCGTCGCGTGGACGCCGTACCCGAAGCGCAGGTGGAGCGAATCGCCGCCGACGAGATCCACGGGTCGAGCTGGCTGGCCCGGAAGGCGGTGACCGCCGTCGTCGAGGCGGCGCAGCGCGGCGAGGACCCGCTCGCCCTCGCGCGCGAGCTCGTGCGCGCGCGCCCGGACATCGGCGCAATCCGCGGCGCGCTCGGACGCGTGCTCGCCGCCGGCCGGACGACCGAGCAGCTCGTCGAGGAGGCCGAGGCCCTGCTCTCCTCGCGCGAGCGCGCGGCGGCGACGATCGCCGTCCTGCTCCGGCCCGAGCTCGAGGAGAAGGTCGTCATGACGCACTCCGCCTCGGCCACCGCGCGGGAGGCGCTCGTCCACGCCGGCCCTGGCCGGGTCGTCTGCACGGTCTCCGAGCCCACGGGCGAGGGCCGAGTCTTCGCGGAGGAGCTGGCGGAGGCCGGGCTCGTCACCGAGGTCGTCGCCGACGAGGACGCAGAGCACGCGGTCGCCACCGTGCAGCTCCTCCTCCTCGGCGCGGACACGGTCTTCCGGGACGGCTCGGTCCTGAACAAGGCGGGGACGAGCTCGCTCGCCCAGGCGGCGGGCAAGGCGCAGGTCCCGGTGGTCGTCGCCTCGGAGATCCTGAAGATCGCGCCGGCCGACCCCCGGAAGCCGACGGAGGACCGCGTCGACCTGACCCCGGCCGACCGGATCACGCGGATCGCCACCGAGGAGGGCGTCTTCGCGCCGGAGGAGATCGCCGCCCTCGTCGACCGCACGCCCTTCCTCGCCGAGGGCTACGCGCTCCTACGCGGGTAGACGCTCCGCGGCCTCGGCCGCCAGCTCACCCGCGGTCAGGCAGACGCCGCCGCGCTCGAGCACGCCGTCGAGGATCCGCGCGTAGAGGCGGTCCCAGCCGGCGGCCGTCGGCGGGTCGAAGCGGTTCGTGTGCCAGAGGAGCGCGAACCCGCCGCCGCGCTCCGCCGCGAGGTCGAGCAGCCCGAGGGCCCGCGCCTCCGCCTGCGCCGCCGAGAGGCCGAGGTACTGGGGCTCGGCCAGGGTGGTGTCCATGAGCGCGAGCGGGATCTCCACGAGCGGAAGCGGCGCCCCGAGCTCCTCGCTCCAGGGCCGGAAGGGCTGCATGACGCCGGCGCGGAAGCCCGGCGCGTCCGCGAAGCCGAGCGTGCAGTCGTAGCCGAAGCCGAGACCGGCGAGCGGGGCCAGGTTGACGTGCGGGTCGACGCGGAGGAAGTGGTAGCGCTGCCCGGCGAGCGGGCCGGCGAGCGCCTGCAGCGCGTCGCGCTCGGCCTCGAGGCGCAGCGGGTCGCGGGCGCTCAGGTAGCTCCCGTGCAGGCCGATCTCGGCGCCGGCGTCGAGCAGGGTCTCGACCAGGCGCGACCGCAGGCGGTCGTAGACCTCGGGCGCGAACCCGTCCTCCCGGTGGCCGTGGCCGGCGAGCACGAAGTGCGTCGAGCTCGAGCCCCGGGCCCCCTCGACCTCGGCGATCCGCCCGAAGCGCCAGTTCGGGTCGGTTCCGCGCAGGCGGTGCACCGGCACGGCCGCGAGGCCGCGCGCCTCCCGCAGCGCCTCCCGCCCCTCGCCCGCGAGCGCGCGGGCGCGGAGGCGGCCGGCGGCGTTCCGGATCCCGCGGCCCGTCCAGCGCCAGGGCCGGTCGACGTCGTGCGTGAGCGCGACTGCGAAGCGGGCGCCGCGCCAGCGGGGCGGCTCGACCCCGAGCCGTGCCCGCAGCCGCTCGAGCGGCGGGTCGAGCGGGTCGAGCGCCGACTCGGCCGCCGGAAAGCGGCCGTGCCGGTCCCGCTCGGCGTTCCGCTCCTCCAGGCGGGCCAGGTGCCAGAACGCCTCGGCGACCTCGTCGCCCTCCGGGCGCTCGCCGCGCTCGACCTGGGCCCAGGCCTCCGCGTGGAAGGGGATTCCGTCGCCGAGAGCGAGGTCGCGGGCGCCCAGGGTGTCGAGCACCCAGCGGGCTCGACACTCGACCCAGGCGGGGATCACAACCGGCCACGCTATCGTCTCGTCGCATGCGAACCGGCGTGAAGCGGGCGAGAAACGGCTTGCAACGGCGCTCGCGTCGGGCCCTGAACCACTCGCTCGCGCGCCTGGACGGCGGGGACGGCGGCGACCGGCCGCTGCCCACCCGGCCCATCCTGATCGTCGGCGCGCCCCGCTCGGGCAGCACCCTGCTCCAACAGCTGCTCGTGGAGGCGTTCGACGTCTGCTATCTCTCGAACCTCCACTGCACCTTCTACGGATCGCCGGCCCTCGTGCAGCACCTGGCCGGGCGCTGGCTCTCTCCGCCCGGCGATTTCAGCTCGGCCCACGGGAGGACTGAGGGTCTCGGCGGCCCGGCGGAGTGCGGGGACTACTGGTACCGCTTCTTCAGGCGCCGGCCGCAGTACGTTCCGCTGGCGGAGGCCGACCCCGAGCGCCTCCGAGCGCTCCGCGCCTCGGTCCGGGCGCTCGCGGCGGCAGCACGCCGCCCCGTCGTGTTCAAGAACCTCATCTGCACCCTGCGTCTCGAGCCGATCGCAGCCGCGCTGCCCGAGGCGCTCTTCCTCGTCGTGCGCCGGGACCTCGTCGACAACGCCGCCTCGCTCCTGCTCGCACGCCGCGCCGTCCACGGCGACGAGCGACGCTGGTGGTCGGCCGAGCCGCCCGGATTCGACGAGCTGCTGGCCCGGCCGGCCCACGAGCAGGTGGTCGAGCAGGTTCTCCGCATCGAGGCGCTCGTGGACGCCGAGCGAGAGCGGCTCGGGACGGGGCGTTTCCTCGACCTCGACTACGCGACCGTCTGCGCCTCGCCGGCGGACACCTTGCAGGAGATCGAGACCTTCGCCGCGGGCGCCGGCCTGAGGCTCGCCCGGCGCGCAGGGCGGATCCCCCCGAGCTTCGATCGTCCTCCGGCCGCCGAGCTCGAGCCCGAAGCCCTCGAGCGGATCGCCGGCCACGCGCGGAGCGCGGCCGGCTCGTCATGAGGGCGTACGACGAGCTCGTCGCCCGCTCCCCCCAGGGCTCGGTGTTTGCCTCCTCCTGGTGGCTGGACGCCGTGGCGCCGGGCGCCTGGCGGGCGCACGAGATCGAGGACGGCGGCGAGCTCGTGGCCGCCTGGCCGACCGTGGTCAAGCGCAACCGGTTCGGGCCCGTCCACACGGGCGCGCCGCTGACGCCGTTTCTCGGTCCCCTCTACGCGGCCCGCGGCAAGCCGCTCAAGCGGCGGGCGCAGGAGATCAACCTCCTCGAGCTCCTGCTCGAGCGCATCGGACCGTTCGCGTACCTCGAGGCCCGGTGCCATCCGGCCTTCGACTACTGGACGCCGCTCGCCTGGCACGGGTTCTCGCAGACAACTCACTACACCTGGCGGCTGCCGCGCGGGCTCGACGCGGAGTCCGTCTGGGGGGACCTCCGTGAGAACATCCGGCGCGAGGTGCGGAAGGCCGAGAAGCGCGGCGTCACCGTCGCCGAGAGCCCGCTGGGCGAGTTCGAGGAGCTTCGCCGCCGGAGGGCCACGCACGATGCCGGGGGAGGCGGAAGCGCGGCGCTGGCCCGGATCGAGCCGGCCGCCGCCGCGCGCGGTCGCCGCACGATCCTGCTCGCGCGGGATGCGGACGGCCTGGTGCACGCGGGGGGCTACTTCGTGCACGACGACGACTACGTCTACTACCTCTCCGGCGCGAGCGAGCCGGAGCTGCGAGGCAGCGGCGCCGGCTCGCTCGTGCTCTGGAAGGCGATCGAGATCGCGGCCGAGCGCGGCCTCGGGTTCGACTTCGAGGGCTCCATGCTCCCCGGCGTCGAGCGCTTCTTCCGCGCGTTCGGGGGCGAGCCGGCGCCCTACTCGATCGTGCGCAAGACCGCCTCGCGCGGGCTCAGGGTCGTGCGGCCGTTCGCCCGGATGGCGCGGTCGCTGGGCGCCTGAGAACGAGGACGTTGTTCTCCGGGGTCCTGATCCGCCGGCTCTTCACCGTCCGGCGGAGAGCCTGGACCTCGAGCCCGGCCTCCCGCGCGCACCCGCGCCACGCGCGCAGCGAGCGGATCCGCTTGTTGACCAGGACTGCTTCCCCGGCCGGCCCGGTCTCATGGAACTCCTTCCAGCTCGCGAACCCGTCGCGTGCGTGGAACTGGACGTTCTGCGTCACCCGCCCGAACTGACCGCCCACGACGAGGAAGCCTCCGGGAACGAGCCGGCGGGCGAGGTTCGAGACGGCTCGCCTCCAGGCGTCGTCGTCGACGATGTGGAACATGACCCCGATGGCGTTCACCACCTCGAACTCCTCGTCGAGATCGAAGTCCGGGCTCGAGACGTCGGCCTCGACGACCTCCACGGCCTCGGTGTGCGCGTACCTGGCGCGAAGCGCCGCTGCCGCCGGGCGAGAGATCTCGACGCCGACGAGCCGGCGCGCGCCGAACACGTCGGCGTAGAAGTCGAGCCAGTGCCCGGCGCCCGAGCCGACGTCCAGCACGCGCGGCCCCTCGGGCAGCTCTCCGGCGAGGCAGTCGAGGATGGCGCACTCGACGGCGTCGTAGTGAAAGCGCGTCGCGACCGCGCCGCGACCGGGCGCGAGCGTGTCCGCGTCCGAGAGGTTGTCGGCCGGACAGGCGGCGTGCCAGGACTCGAAGAAGCGCCTCGCGTCGTAGGCCGTCTGCGTCCCGCGCACGCGGCGGGGCTCGACGTAGTGCTTGACGACGGTCGGCCCGAAGACGCGCACGAGCCCACCGTGAACCGCTCGGCGTACCCGCATGCGGCGATTGTACGAAAGGCCGAGCCGGCCTAGACGCGGCGGTTCAGGTCCGCGTCGTCGAGGCTGTAGCCGAGCTCACGCACCCGTCCGCCGAGCTCGCGCCGGATGAGACGGTGCTCGACCCGGCCCCGGAGCGAGCGTCCCTCGGCCCGCCAGCGCTCGAGGTAGTGATCGTTCGCCTCCGGCCGAACCTCGAGCGCGGCCGGGACCGGCGGCAGCCCCAGGAAGCCGAAGACCTCGGCGAGCACGGCGTCCGCGTCCCGGACGAGGTCTTCGAACCGCACCTCCAGGAGCTTCGCGATCCGCGGCCGATCGCGTCGGTAGATCTCGTGCGCCACGACCCAGTGGCGCACCATCGTGCGGAGCGAATGCTGCCAGCGCCACTTGTTCGTCGCGTAGGCGACGGGAATCGGGTGCCGCGTGATGACGACGAAGGCGGCAGCGGGAAAGAGCGCCTGCAGGAACCGCAGGTGAATGAGGTTCGGCGGCGACTTCTCGACGAGCACCGGTTTGGCCAGGTCCCACCAGGGCGACCAGTCGGCCAGGAGCTGCTCCCGGCTCGCCGCCGAGACGAGGGGCGAGCCCTCCGTCAGGTGCGCTCTCGCGTCGAAGGCAAAGAGGCCCGGGCCGCCGTAGACCTTGGCCACCGGATAGACGCTTTGCAGGTGCTGGCCCTCGTCGGCGGGAGCGCCCGTGTTCTCGAAGCCGGAGACGTCGGGATGCTCGGCGAGGCACCGGGCGAGGAGCGTCGTGCCGCTCCGGTGCAGGCCTCCGACGAAGACGTGCCGGTGCTCGGGCATCGGGCGGATGCTACGGCGGTCGGGCCGCAGCCCGCGGGTAGTATCAACGCCCGTGCCGAAAGAGCCGCTTCGCGTGCTGGGTGTCGGGGACGGGCGCTCGCGCCACTTCATCAGGTGGGCGCGCCGCCTCGTCGACGGCGGGCACGAGGTCCACATTCTCTCGAACCGGATCTCCGACCGGCCCAACGACCTGGACGGGATCACCGCGCATCGCCTGCGCGACCTCGATCCGCTCCTCAGGGTCCAGGGGATCCGCCGTTTCCGCATCGTCCCGGCCGTGCGCAAGCTCGGCGAGCAGGTGAACGCGGACGTCGTCCACTCCCACGACCTGACGCCGTACGGCTGGTGGGTCGCCCGCGCCGGGCTGCAGCCGCTCGTCGTCAGCCCCTGGGGACGCGACGCGCTCGTCGAGGCGCGCGAGGACCCCGAGACCCGCAAGCTGGCCCGCGAGGCGGTCGCTCCCGGGAAGCTCTACGTCGTCAACTCCGCGGCGCTCGAGCGCGCGACCGTCGAGCTCGGAGCCGACCCGGCGCGGATCAGGCGCAGCTTCTGGCACGCGAGCATCGACGACTTCTCGCCGGAGAAGGCCGATCGCGCCGGGCTCCGCGAGCGGTTCGGCTGGCCCGAGTCCACGCCGCTTCTCCTCTCGATCAAGAACTTCCGGCCCTACTCGAACATCGACATCGTCCTGCGCGCGTTCTCGAAGGTGCGCGAGGAGGAGCCGGAGGCGCGCCTGCTGTCGACCGCGGCTGGCGGCTGGACGCGCGACGCGACCGAGGAGCTGGTCGACGAGCTGGGCCTCCGTCCCTACCTCGCCATCCACGAGTTCCAGGGCGAGGAGATCCCCATGGTGCTCGCCTCCGTGGACGCGGTGGTCATGCTCGCCGAGGTCGAGTCGTCGCCCGCCGCCCTGCTCGAGTCGATGGCCAGCGGCGCCCCGCTCGTCTGCGGGATCGCGCCCTCCATCGACGAATGGGTCGCCCAGGACGAGGGCGCTGAGGTCGTGCCCTGCCGCGACGTGGACGCCGTCGCCGCCGCCATGTTGCGGCTGATCCGCGAGCCCGAGGTAGGCCGCCGGTACGCCGAGCGAAACCTCCGTGAGGTGCATGCGCGCTTCGGCGACCCGAGCGTCGAGATGGAGCAGGTCTACGAGGAGCTCCTCGCCGGCGTATGAGGGTCCTCGCCCTCGGCCTGGACGGCGCCGACCACGAGCTCGTCAGCCAGCTGCTCTCCGAGGGGCGCCTGCCGACGCTGGCCAGGCTCGCGCAGGAAGGGTCCTTCGGGCCGCTCCGCTCGACCGTCCCGGCCTTCACGCCCACCGCGTGGTCGTCGCTCCTCACCGGCCTCAACCCGGGCCGCCACGGGATCTTCAACTTCTCCGTGAACCCGAACCGCGGCCGCGCGCGGCTGGAGAGCGCCGCGAGCCGCGGCGGGGCCCCGATCTGGCGGGCCCTCGGCGCCGCCGGCCTGCGCTCCGCGTTTCTCTTCATCCCGTTCACGTACCCGGCGGAGCAGATCGACGGCGTCGTCGTCACCGGCTACGGGGGCCCCGAGCAGCCGGAGATCCTCCCGGGCGCGGCGCGCGAGCGGATCCTCGCCGCCCATCCCGACCTGGTCACGGCGCACCACCCGATGAAGGAGCGCTGGTGGGAGGACTTCGAGGGGTACGCCGGCAAGCTGCTCCGACACGTGGACGAGGTGGCGGACGTCTGCAGGCTGGCCATGGAGCTCGAGCCCGACCTCTCGCTCCTCTGCGTCGACTTCATGTCGTCGGATCACATCGGGCATCTCGCCTACAACCGCTTCGACCCCAAGCACCCGGCCCACGACCCCGCGCAGGCCGGCGACGAGCTCGTCCAGGTCTACGAGGCCGTCGACCGCGCCTGCGGCGAGCTGATCGACTTCGCCCGCGAGCTCTACGGCGAGGAGCCGACGGTGCTCGTCCTCTCCGACCACGGCATGAAGCCGATCTACTGGACCTTCCACCTCAACCGCTGGCTCGAGGAGAACGGCCACCTCCGGTACCGGCGGCGGTCGCTCCAGCCGCTCAAGGGGGGGCGGCTCAACTCGCTCGCGAGGGTTGACCAGCGGCTCGCGCGCACCCGCCGGGGCTACGCCCGCCGGCTCGACCGGCTCCCCTTCCTCCCACGCCCGGGCGCCCGGCGGACGTTCGCCGACATCGACTTCGGCTCGACGGGCGCCTACGCGTACGCGAGCGGAGGCCAGCTCTACCTCGGCGAGGCGAGCGGAGCCGTGCGCGATCCCCGCTACCTCGACCGGCTGGCCGGCGAGCTCGCCGAGATCCGCCACCCCGAGACCGGCGAGCGGGCGTTCGCCGTCAAGCGCAAGGAGGAGCTCTTCCACGGGCCCTTCCTCGGCAAGGCGCCCGAGCTGACGCTGCTCCCGCACGACGAGAGGATCCACGTCGACCCCTCGCGCCGCTCCTGGACGACCCCCTTCGAGCGGCACGAGCACCTCGACCCGGCGGTCTCGTACGGCTACTCGGGCAACCACGGCCTGACCGGGATCCTGGCGGCGGCAGGGCCGGGCATCGCCTTCGGAGCGGTTCCGGACACAGCCGAGATCACGCAGATCGGGCCGACGCTCTGCCGGCTGCTCGGGATCGAGCTCGATGGCGTGGACGGCGCCCCCATCGTCGAGATCCTCGAGGGCGGCGGCGAGGGCCGGCGCGTCGCGGCGGGGACGACCGCGGGAGCCGCCGACGAGTCCGCCTACACCGCCGACGAGGAGGCCGCCATTCTCGAGCACCTCCGCGACCTCGGCTACGAATAGCGCCCAGGGCCCACCGGCCTGGGCGAGGGGCATGATCTCACCGTGAGCGAGGTCCGCGCCGAGGAGGGGCTCCAGGCCGACGCGCGCGAGGATGCGAACGTCCCGCGGCGGCTCGGCATCAGCGCGCTCGCCCACGACGCGGCGATCTACGGCGGCGTGCGCGTCTTCCTCAAGTCGCTCGCCTTCCTGCTCGTCCCCCTCTACGCCCGCTTCCTGACGCCGGCGGAGTTCGGCGTCATGGAGCTGATCCTCGCCTTCGCGGCGTTCGTCGACGTGTTCATCAACCTGAGCGGCGTCCTCGCACGCTTCTACTTCGACCGGGACGACTCGCGCTGGCGCAAGCAGGCGATCACGCTCTTCTTCCTCATCGAGTCGATCTACCCGGCCGTCCTGATCGGCGGCCTGCTCCTCTTCGCCGGCCAGATCGCCGACACGGTCGCGGGCGATGCCGTCTACTCGAGCCTGATCGTGATCGCGCTGATCGACCTGTACCTCACCAACATCGTCGACATCTCCATGTCGCTCACCCGACTCCGGCGCAAGCCCTGGACGTTCGCCGCGTACGCCCTCACCCGCGGGCTGACGTACGTGACGCTGGCCATCCTCCTGGTCGCCGTGTGGCACCTGGGCGTCAAGGGGATCCTGATCGCCTCGCTCACGGCCGCCTGCCTCGTGTTCGTCGTCAGCGCCAAGGAGTACGTCTTCGACCTCGTCCGGGGGGCCGACTGGAACGTCGGCCGCGAGATGATCTCGTTCGGCTGGCCGACGGTCATCAGCGCGTTCGCCTTCTACGCGCTCAACCTGCTCGACCGCTTCTTCGTCAAGCACTACCACGGCGCCGCCGAGACCGGCCTGTACGGCGTCGCATTCCGGTACAGCCAGATCGTCCTCATCGGCGTGTTCGCGTTCCGGATGGGCTGGCCGCAGTGGCACTACTCCTGGCTCAACACCGACCGCCATCCCGAGATGGTCGCCAGGGGCGCGCGCTGGTTCTTCGGCGTGCTCGGGCTCCTGGTCGTCGTGGTCTCCGCCTGGATCCTGCCGCTCTTCCACCTGCTCATGCCGGAGCGCTTCTGGGAAGCGGCGCGGGCCGTCCCCCCGCTCAGCATCGCCGCGCTCGCGACCGGCGCCTACACGGTCACCGTCGTCGGGCTGAACGTGACGAAGCGCATGCGGCTGGTCCCGGTGACCGCGCTCGCGGCGGCGGCCGTGGCCGTCGGCCTCTACTTCCTGCTCATCCCTCCCTACGGGTTCGTCGGCGCGGCGTGGGCGACGGCGGGCGGGCTCTGGGCGATGGCGCTCTTCGTCGGCATCGCGTCGCAGCGGATCTACCCCGTGCCGTGGGACTGGTCGCGCCTCGGCCTGGCGATCGGGGTCACCGTCGCCCTCGCGCTGGCCTCGCTCGCGGTGGACGCGCTGGTGCCCTTCACCGCCTCGCTGCCCGTCCGGCTCGCGATCACCCTCGCCTACCCGGCGGCGCTCCTCCTCGGCGGCTTCCTCCAGCCCGGGGAGCGCCGGGCGATCCGCCGGCGCCTCCGCCGCGGTCAGCCGGGCTCGTAGAGGCGCCAGAGAGCGGAGCGGGCCGCCTCCCGGCCCGGAGGGAGCTCCGCGCCCCGCGCGTCGCGTCGCTCCTGCCGTTCCGCGAGGACGAGCAGGACGCGGACGAGGTCGGCATCGACCTCCCCGCCGACGGCGCGGACGGGCACGATGCGCTGCCTGGGGACGTCGCTGTACACCGCGAGCGCCCCGCCCCAGTCGAGCTCCGTCCCCACCAGGCCGCCGCCCGCGAGCGCGCGCTCGACGACCGGCGCCAGCTCCTCGTCGAGCTCGGCCGCCATGCGACCGCGCTGCTCGAGGAGATCACGGCTGTCGCCCAGCGGGCCCGCGAGGAACCCGAGGCACGCCGCCGTCCCGGCCGCGAGCACGGGCAGGCGGGCCCGTCCCGGCGCCTGCGCCAGGACGATCGCGGCGCCGGCGGGCACAAAGAGGAAGACGCCGAGCGCGTACCGGCCCAGCGGCTCCTCTCCGATCAGGCCGAGCCCGATGTCCACGAGGAGACTCGCCAGCACGGCGAGCGGGAGCACGACCGCGGGGTCGAGCGGGCACCTCCTGAGGCCCGCGCCGAGGGCGACGAGGCCGAGGACGAGGAGCGGCCAGCCGACGAGCTCCGGGACGAGGTCGCCGACGATCCCGGGGAGGTCCCGAAACGGCACGGCCACGACGCCGAAGCGGTCGGTGGCGTGCGCGCCGTACAGCGGGTCGCCCGTGGCGATCCAGTCGAACGAGAGCCAGAGCGCCGGCGGCACGACCACGGCGGCCACGGCGGTCGCGCGCTCGGCCCTGGCGGCGCCGCGCCAGGCGAGCGCCGCGTAGACGGCCGCGAGCCCCCAGGCCTCGGGGCGGAGCAGGCCCGCCACGCCGAGCAGCACGGCCGCCGGCCGGACGCGCCCGGGAGGCAGGGCGGCCGCGCCGACCACGCACGCCGCGTACGCGACGGTGGCATCGCCCGCCCAACCGCCGCGGACGAGCGAAGGCAGCGCCGCCGCGAGCACGCCGGCGGCGACGGCTGCCGGCCAGCCGGCGAAGCGCCTCGCGAGCGCACCCGCCGCCAGGACAGCGCCGAAGGAGGTCAGCACTCCCCACGTGCCGAAGAAGGCGACCGGGATCCCGAGCGCGTCCCCCACCGTCGCCACGGCCAGGGCGAGCGGCTTCGGCGCCGTGAAATCGTACGGCGTGTGGCCGAGCTCCCCGTCGGCGAGGAACCGCTCCGCCCAGGCGAGATACGAGTACGAGTCGCTCGAGAGGCCGACGCCGAGCCGGCGCTCTGCGAGCTGGAAGCCGATCCCCGCGAGGACGACGAGGCCGGCGACGGCCGCGATTCCAAGGGGCCACCGCGCCCGCCCGGCCGCGAGCGGCCGGCCCGAACGCGCTCTCGCGACCATCGCCGCGATACTACCCGCCGATGAGCCCGCTGACCGTCCTCGTCACCGCGGCCGGGGCGCCGGGGACGGCTGCCCTCCTGCGCGCGCTCAGGGAGAACGGCGAGCGGGAGCTGCGGCTCGTGGGCTGCGACATGAGCGAGCGGTCGGTGGGACGCTTCCTCTGCGACACGTTCGCGGTCGTCCCTCCCGGCGCCGACCCCGGCTTTCCCGGCGCGGTCGTCGACCTGTGCGCCCGCGAGGGCGTCGACGCCGTGATCCCGCAGTCCTCGCACGACCTCGCCGGCCTGGCCGCCGCGCGGGGAGAGCTCGAGAGCGCGGGGGTGGCGGCGCTGGTGAGCTCCCCGGAGACCGTCAGGCGCGCGAACGACAAGGCCGAGTGCTACCGGCTCCTGGACGAGGCGGGCGTGCCGGTGCCTGCCTTCCGCCGCGTTCGCGGCCGCGACGCGTTCGTCGCGGCGGCGGCCGAGCTCGGCTATCCCGGGCAGCCCGTCTGCTTCAAGCCGGTCGCGAGCTCGGGCTCACGCGGCTATCGCGTTCTCGACCCGACCGTCGACCGTGCCCATCAGCTGCTGCGCGAGCGGCCCGGCAGCCTCGCCCTGCGCCGCGAGGACGTCGCCGAGCTCCTGCCCGAGGAGGGCGGCGACGAGCTCCTCGTCATGGAGCTGGCCCGCGGGGGCGAGCGCACCGTCGACGGGATCGCGAAGGCAGGTCGCATCCTCCTCGGCCATCCGAAGACGCGCGAGGCGATGCGCGCCGGGCTGGCCATGTACTTCCGCACGCTCGACGACCCCGAGCTGCTCGCCGTCGGGGAGCGGGCCGTCCGCACCCTCGCCATCGAGCACTTCTTCAACGTGCAGCTGGTCGGCGACCTCGTCATCGAGGTCAACCCGCGGATCTCGACGATCGTCTACCAGGAGGATTTGAACCTCCCGTACCTCGGCCTCAAGCACGCGCTCGGCGAGATCTCCAAAGAGGAGCTCGCGGCCCTGCACTCCCGCGTGCGCACGAGCCGGCGCGCGCTTCGCTACTTCGACCAGGTCGAGTGGGACGGCGACTAGCTCGTCAGGCGCTGTTGAGCCAGGCGAGCACGGCGAGGACGCGCCGGTGGTCCTCCTGGCTCGGAGGCAGGCGCAGCTTGGCGAAGATCGACGCGACGTGTTTCTCGACCGCGCGGTCGGTGACGACGAGGCGCCGCGCGATCGCCGCGTTCGTCCGACCCTCGGCCATGAGCTCCAGCACCTCGCGCTCGCGCGGGCTCAGGTCGTCGATGGCGCGCGTGCGGACGAGCAGCTGGCGGACGACCTCGGGGTCGAGGGCGGTGCCGTTGGCGGCCACGCGGCGCAGCGCGTCCACGAACTCGGCGCCGTCGGCAACCCGGTCCTTGAGGAGGTAGCCGAGGCCCTCGCTCTTCTGCGCGAGGAGGTCGCGCGCGTAGCGCTCCTCGACGGCCTGGGAGAGGAGGAGCACCTTCGCCTCGGGGTCGCGCGTTCGCAGGTCGGCGGCCGCGCGCACCCCCTCGTCCGTGAAGGTCGGCGGTAGGCGCACGTCGACGACGAAGACGTCGGGGGAGTGCTCCTCGGCCGCACGGCGAAGCTCCTCGGCGGTCGGCACGGCGGCCACGACCTCGATGTCGAAGTCCGCGAGCAGGCGGGTCAGCGCGTCGCGCAGGAGGCCGGAGTCCTCGACGATGACTACGCGCACGGAAGCACCGCCGTGATCGCAGTCGGCCCGCCGGGCGGGCTCTCGACGACGAGCGACCCGCCGAGCGCGCCGACGCGGTCGCTCAGCCCGGCGAGGCCGGAGCCGGGCGCCGCCTCGGCCCCGCCGACCCCGTCGTCCCGCACCTCGACGAGGAGGGCGCCGTCGTCGCGGACGACCGAGACCGCGGCGTGGGTCGCCTCGCTGTGGCGGGCGACGTTCGTCAGCGCCTCGGCGACGACGAAGTAGGCGGCCGACTCCACCTGCTCCGGCGCCCGCTCCGCCCCTAGCTCGGCGCGCAGGGCCACCGGTACCGGCGAGCGGGCAGCGAGCGAGGAGAGCGCGGCGTCGAGGCCGCGGTCGGTGAGGACGGCAGGATGGATGCCGCGGGCGAGGTCGCGGATCTCGGCGAGCGCGAGCTTCGCCTCCTCGTGCGCGCTTCTGACGAGCTCGGCCGCCTCGTCCTGCGAGCCGCCGTCCTCGAGGCGCCGGCGCGCGCGGCCGAGGTCGACCGCGAGCGAGACGAGCCGCGCCTGGGCCCCGTCGTGCAGGTCGCGCTCGATCTGCCGCCGGTCGCCGCTCGCGGCCGCGACGGCCAGGTCGCGCTGCTCGGCGCTGCGGGCGGCCACGCGCTCGAGCTCGCCGCGCGTCGGCCCGAGCAGGGCGCGCATGAGCAGGGCGTCGAGCGAGACGAAGGCGCGGACGAGCCAGGGGGTGAGGAGGAGCAGGAAGACGCCGAGGCCCAGGATCGCCCCCCACTCCCAGCCCGAGTCGAGGTGGTTCCCGTCCCAGAAGACGTCGCCCCGGTCTGCCTCCGGAATCGCGAAGTACCAGACCGGTGCGCTGAGGAAACCGAGCGCGAGCGACCAGAGGACGACAGCGACGAGGAAGCTCGCCAGCCCGAGCGGGAAGGCGAAGAGGAGCAGGTAGACGAGCGCGCGCCAGGTCGAGAGCTGGAGCAGCGGGTCGAGGAAGCGCCGGAACGGGCGGGCATCCGGCGTGCGGAGGAGCGGCGGCTCCGGGATCCGCAGGCGGAGGAGCGCGCCCGCGACCCCGCGCTGCGCGATCGCCGCCGCCCAGGCCGCCCAGAGCGTGAGCGCGAGGAGCGGCACGCCGACGACGAAGACGATCAGGCTCAGGCTCGTCGTCAGGAGCGTGAGGAAGGCGCTGAACCAGAAGACGCCCAGGGGCAGCGACACGATCGCGTAGGCCGTCTCGCGCCAGGTGCGGAGGCGGAAGGGCTCGGTGAAGGCGGCGGGAACCCGCATGGTTCCTCCACTGTACGCCGCGCCTGCGGCGGCCGCGATGGCGCCACCCGGCGTCTTCCGGTTCGTGTTCTCCTCACCTCCGCGGCGGGACGGGACCGCGGTTCTACCCGGCGGGTACGGCCTGCGGCACACCCAGGAGCTGGAGGAGGAGGTCGCGCACCTCGACGGCCTCCAGGCGGTCGCGCCGCACCGACGCGTCGGAGGCGATCAGCACCGGGCCGTCGGCCGGGTCGGCAGGGAGGCGCCCGTGGGTGCCGCGCACGCAGGAGGGGTCGAGCGGGATCACGCTCAGCGTGTAGCGGAAGCCGAGCTTCTTGCGCGCGAGCGCCGCGCCGGCGCGGAGCTTCACCCGCGGATCGGCAGGATCGAAGAAGAGCTCGGCGGGGTCGTACCCCGGCTTGCGGTGGATCTCGATGGTCCTCGCGAAGTCGGGGGCGCGCTCGTCGTCGAGCCAGTAGTAGTACGTGAACCAGGCGTCCTGCTCGGCGACGGCGACGAGCTCGCCGGCCCGCGGGTGGTCGAGCCCATGCGCGCGCTTCCCCTCGTCGTCGAGGACGAGGTCGACGCCGTCCAACCCGGTGAGCAGGTCGCTCACCGCGGGCAGGAGCTCCGGCTCGCGGACGTACAGGTGCGCGAGCTGGTGGTCGGCGACCGCGAAGGCCTTGGACGTCCACGGGTCGAGGTACTCCATGCCCTCCTGCGTGAAGACCTCGAGCAGGCCCTCCCGCCGCAGGAGGCGGTTGACGTCCACGGGCCGGGCGGCCGGCGTGATCCCGTACTCGGAGAGGACGACGACCTCGGCGCCCCGGGTGCGCGCGACGCCGATCAGGCTCCCGGCGACCTCGTCGACCGCCCGCGCCGCCTCGTACGCCTCGGGGCTCTCCGGCCCGAAGCGCTGCAGGTCGTAGTCCAGGTGCGGCAGGTAGACGAGGGTCAGCTCGGGCTGCTCGCGGGTGAGCACGCGCTCCGCCGCCCTGCCGATCCACCGCGACGACTCGATGCTCGCTGTCGGGCCCCAGTACTGGAAGAGCGGGAAGGGGCCGAGCTCGGCGGTGAGCTCGTCACGGAGGGACGCGGGGATCGTGTAGCAATCGGGCGACTTGCGACCGTCGGCGTGGTAGACCGGCCGCGGCGTCAGCGTCAGGTCGGTCGTGGCGCCCATCGCGTACCACCAGCAGAGGTTCGCGGCGCGCAGCCCCGGCTCGGCGCGCCTGGCCGTCTCCCAGAGCTTCTCGCCCTGGACGAGCGCGTTGTGCTGCCGCCAGAGGAAGACCTCGCCGAGGTCGCGGAAGTACCAGCCGTTGCCGACGATCCCGTGGCCGGAGGGCTTGAGGCCGGTGAGGAACGTCGACTGCACCGAGCACGTGACCGCCGGCAGGACGGTGCCGAGCTCGGCCTGGAAGCCCTCGCCGGCGAGCGCCGAGAGGCGGGGCATGTGGCCGAGGAGCTTGGGCGTGAGCCCGACGACGTCGAGGACGAGCAGCTTCCGGCTCACGAGCTGACCTCCTCCAGCCCGAGCTCGAGGAGCCGCTCGCGCGTCCACCCGACCTCGCGGGCCAGGGCGGCCACGAGCGCGCCGTCGTGGCCCGGCCGCCTCTCCTCCGGGAGGACCGTCCACGTGTAGGTCTCGATCTCGAGGTGGCGTGTAAGCGGCGCCTCGCTGCCGAGCAGCGCCTCGAGGGTCGCCGCCAGCTCGGGTTGGGTGGTCTCGCCGCCGTTGGCGTGAACCGGGACGTGGAAGTGCACGCGCCACTCGCCGTCCCCGGGCAGGCCCCCGGCCATGGCGTCGCCGAGGTCGTCGACCCCCGTGACGACGCCGCCGCGGCGCTCCCGGGTCTGGTGGAGGAAACGGGGCTCGGCGAACGCGGCGAGCCGCTCGGCGGAGGCCCGGGAGCGCGGCGAGGAGACGCGGAGGGCGCTCGAGACCTGGGCCTTGACGATCGGGACCCCGGCCGCGCGCAGCGAGGCGACGGCCGCCGCGGGCTCCTCGAACTGGACGGCGAGATGGCAGGCGTCCAGGCAGACGCCGATCCGTTCCGGCTCGAGGTCGAAGAGGAGCGCGCCGGCCTGCTCCGTCGTCTCCACCACGCAGCCCGGCTCCGGCTCGAGGCCGATGCGGATCCGCCGGCCGGTCTCCTCCTCGAGCTCGGCGAGCGAGCCGGCGAGGCGGGAGAGCTGCGCGCGGGCACGGGCCAGCTCGCCGTCGCCCCAGGGCGAGCGCCAGCCGAGCGGCAGCGTCGAGATCGTCCCCTCCTCCGCGTCCTCCGGCAACAGGGCGGCGAGGAGGCGGGCGAGGTCGAGCGTGTAGGCGAGCCGGGCCGGGTCGGTCCAGTCCGGCCGGTACACGCGGCGCTTCACGACGGGCGCGTGGAACGAGCTGTACGGGAACCCGTTCAGGGTGACGACCTCGAGCCGCCACTGCTCGAGCTCCCCGCGCAGACGGGCGAGCGTCTCCGCGTCGCGGACGAGGCCCGCAGCCGCATCGGCCGAGATCCAGAGGCCGATGCCCAGCCGCGGCACGTCGAGCTGCCGGCGCACCTGCCCGGCGAAGAGCCGCAGCTGGGAGAGGATGCCGTCGACGTCCTCGGCCGGATGGACGTTCGTGCAGTACGCGAGGTGGACGACGCTGCCGTCGGGATGGCGGAAGCGCATCGCCGGCCTACGTCTCCACCCGCTCGCCGCGCAGCACCGAGCTGCCGGCGAACGTCTCGGCACGGTCGTACTCGACCTCCTCGAGCTCGAGGCGGCCGCTCTGCCCGAAGAACTCGCAGGGGTTCAGCCAGACGAGCCTGTCGACGTCGTCCTCCGAGAAGCCCGCCTCCTGCATGGCGGCGACGGTCTTGGCGACCTTGAGCGGGTCGCTGATGCCCCAGTCGGCGGCCGAGTTGACGAGCATCCGCTCGAGCCCGTGCTCCTCGAGGATGCGCACCATCCGGTGCTCGTCCATCTTCGTGAACGGGTAGATGGAGAAGCCCGCCCAGCAGCCCGACTCGAGCACCATGCCAACCGTGAGCTCGTTGTTGTGGTCGACGACCGCCTGGCCGGGCGGGAAGTCTGCCTCCTCGAGCAGCTCGAGCGTGCGCCGCGTGCCCGCCTCCTTGTCGCGGTGCGGCGTGTGCACGAGCACGGGAAGCTCGTGTTCGCGGGCGATGGCGAGCTGCTCGACGAACGCCTCCTCCTCGGCACTGGTCATCGAGTCGAAGCCGATCTCGCCGACCGCGACCACGCCGTCCTTCTCCAGGTAGCGGGGCAGGACGGCGAGCACCTCGTCGCGGATCGCGAGGTCGTTCGCCTCCTTCGGGTTGAGCCCGATCGTGCAGTGGTGACGGATGCCGAACTGCGCGGCGCGGAACCGCTCCCAGCCGATCAGCGACGAGAAGTAGTCGACGAAGCTGCCGACCGAGGTGCGCGGCTGGCCGAGCCAGAACGCGGGCTCGACGATCGCCTTCACGCCCGAGGCGGCCATGGCCTCGTAGTCGTCCGTCGTCCGCGAAGTCATGTGGACGTGCGGGTCGAAGATGCGCATCACGTGCTCCTTTGGTTGCGGAGGGCGAGCGCCGCGCGGGCGGCCTCGCGCCGCTCGGCGACGGGGTTGTCGAGCTCGGCCTGGATCTCGGAGAGCTCGTCCTCCGGGGGAAAGCGGTCGATGACCGGCCAGACGTCGGCCGGGACGGTGCGGCCGGCGGCGACCCGCTCGTGGACGAAGGCGGCGAGCATCCGGGAGACGTGCGGGGTGATCCGCGGGCCGAGCCCGTCCAGCCCGCCGAGCGGGATGCCGACGAACACGCACTTGAGCACCGCCTGCGCGACGGCGTCGTCGTCCAGACGAGCGAAGGCGTAGGGGCCGAGTGCGGCCGCGATCAGCCCGAGCTCGTTCGTCCTCACCGCGTCCTCGACGAGCGCGACGCCCGCGTCGCCGACCGGCAGGTATGGCAGCGCGCGCAGGATCCCGCGGCGCTCGGCCGTGTCGCCGTGGCGGTAGAGCTCGTCGAGCTCGGCGCCGGCGTCGTCGCCGAGCGCGAGGAGGAGCAGCGTGCGCCCGGCGTCGTCCACCGTCCAGGCATGGACGTCGGCCGGGTCGGCGGCCGGGTCGAGCGGCGCGCGGCCGGCACGGCGGCCGACGGCCGGGAACAGCCGGCGGATCGACTCGGGCTCGCCGAGCACGGAGGCCACGGCGTCCTCGAGCCAGCTCACCTGCTCGGGGGTCGCCCGGGTGCGAACCTGCTCCCAGAGAAGCTCTTCGGTGGCGATCATGGGATAAGCACCTCCATTCGCTCCGCCTCCCGGAGGACGCGGATCGCCCGCGGAACCACCGTGTCCGCGGCGTGGCTGTGACGTGAGAGCTCGACCGCGACGAGCCCGCGATAGCCGACCCCCTCGAGCGCGGCCAGCGCGACGGGGAGGTCGAGCTCGCCCTCCCCGAAGTCCAAGTGCTCGTGGACGCCCCGGCGCATGTCCTCGACGTGGACGTGCACGAGGCGCGGCGAGGCGCGGCGGACGCAGTCCGCCACGGGCTCGTCCTCGAGGCAAACGCAGTGGCCGAGGTCGAGCGTGAGTCCCAGCCGGTCCGGCCGGCCGACGGTCGTGAGCAGCGACTCGAAGGACTCGAGGCGGTCGACGAGCATGCCGGGCTCCGGTTCGAAGCCGATGACGACGTCCGCGCGCTCGGCCTCCTCCAGGACGGCGAGCATTCCTTCCACGAGGCGGCCCCAGGCCTCCGCGCGGCTCGTGCCGGCGGGGATGGCCCCCGACCAGAGGGAGACCGCCTCGGCGCGCAGCTCGGCCGCGATGTCGACGGCGCGCCGGTAGAGGTCGAGACGTCGTTCGCGGCCGAGGTTCGAGACGAGGGTCGGCTCGTGCTTGCGGCGCGGGTCGAGCAGGAAGCGGGCGCCGGTCTCGATCACGACCGCGAGACCCAGCTCCTCGAGGCGCCCGGCGAGCGCGGTCACCCGGGCCGGCAAGTCCCTGGAGAACGGGTCCAGGTGCTGGTGGTCGAGCGTCAGCGCGACGCCGTCGTAGCCGTTCTCGGCCAGGAGCCCGAGCGCGTCGTCGAGCCGGTGCTGCCCGAGCCCGTTCGTCACGTAGCCCAGGCGCAGGCTCACGTGACCGCCTTCTTCCGCGAGAGGCGGCGGGCGAGGGGCCACGCTCCGGCAGCGGCCACGCCGGCGGCGGTGCCGCCCGAGGCGACCAGCATGGCCGCCTGGAGCGGCAGCAAGCCGAGGACCCCGGTGCCGACGATCCGCTGGACGTTCGCGGCGCTCGGCTCGCGGGCGGCCGTCCGGGCCGCCCCCGCGAGCACGGCCGCGTAGGCGCCGAGGAGCGCGCCGGCGGCGAGCAGCCGGGCCCCGCCGCGGCCGCGGGCCGCTGCGTACGCCGCCGCGGCCGCCGAGACGGCGCCGGTGGCGGCGAGGGCGCCCTCCCCGATTCGGGCCGACCCTCCCTCTGCCTCGCTCCGGCTGACGACCGTGACCGCCAGCGTGTGTGCGCCGACCACGGCAGCGGCGGGCAGAGCCGCGCGCGTGCGCGTGCCGCTGCCGATGAGCACGTCGGTGAAGCGGGCGGCGGCCATCGCCACGGGGCCCGCCCTGCCCTGCTTGAGGACGAGGTCGTACGCCCAGACGGCGCCGGCCAGGGCAAACGCCCGGCGCCGCGCAGGCTGGCCGCCGGCGAGGGAGGCCGCGGTGATCCCGGCGGCGGTCAGCGAGCCGGCGAGGCCGAGGGCGAAGCGCGCCGTCACCCGGCCCGAGGGAACGGGCCGGTGCGGGCGCTCGACCGCGTCGACATCGCGATCCGCGTAGTCGTTGAGCGCCATCCCGGCGAGATACTGGAGCGCCGAGCCGGAGCCGATTCCGAGCGCGGCCGCGCGGCCGTCCGGCCAGCCCGCGGCGGCGGCCCCGAGCAGGACGTCCCCCGGCACCGTGAGCACGGCGGGGAGCCTGACCAGCTCCGCGACGTCCCGGAGCGCCGGGCGCGGGCTCACGCCGGCGCCTCCACGGGCAGAGCCGTCGCCCACTCGCAGAGGAGGGCGAACTGCTGCCCGAGCCGGTGCTCGCTCGTGCCGAGCGGATCCTTGAAGAAGAAGGCAAGCTCGGCGAGCGGCCCGCCGAGGCCGGCCTCGTGCGCGCGGGCGACCAGCCGCGCGAGATCGAGGACGAGCGGCGCGGCCAGCGCCGAGTCGCAGCCTTCCCAGATGAACTGCATCCGCATCCTCGTCCCCAAGAACCCTTCGAAGGAGATGTGATCCCAGGCCGTCTTCCATTCCCCCATGTCGGCGACGTACTGGATGCTCACGGGCAGCTCGACGTCGTCGCCGAGGATCCCCTCCAGGGAGCGGCGCTTCGAATCGAGCTTCGTCCGCGCGCGGCTGGGGTCGGCGAGCGCGGCGCCGTCACCGCCCCCGAGGATGTTGCTCGCCGTCCACGAGCGGACCCGGAGCGCGCGACTGACGAAGACAGGCGCGAGGGCGGTCTTCAGGAGCGTCTCGCCGGTCTTGCCATCGTTCCCTGCGTACGGAACGCCGCGGGCGCGTGCGAGCTCGAAGAGTGCCGGGACGTGCGTCCCCAGCGACGGCGTGAAGTCGACGTATGAACAGCCTGCAGCGAGTGCGGCGTAGGCATAGATTCCGGTGGCCGAGAGGACGGGCTGACCGCGGGCGAGCGCGTCTTCCAGCGCCGGCAGCCTCTCATGGGCGGGATCGGGCGCGGCGAAGGCCTCGGTCGAGGAGACGTTGACGACGACGACACGCGAGAGGCCGTTCCGCGCGCGGAACGCCTCGAGATCGCCCTGCAGGCCGCGCACCAGGCCGAGCGGCGGCCCGCCGAGCTCGTCGGGCGAGATACCCGGCTGCAGGTTCGACTCCGCCTCGGCCAGGCCGTCGGCGACCGCCTGCGGGAGCCAGGGCGGGATCACTCCCGCCTGCGCGAGCGCCTGTGCCCGGTCGGTGAGCGGCGTCTCGGCGAGGTCGTGGCCGCCGAAGACGAGGTCGGCGACCGCCGGCAGCGCGGCCGACGCGAAGGGAGGAAGCTCGGTGACGAGCCCCGTCGGCTGGACGAGGCCGTCCCGCAGCGCTGCGGCGCCGACGATCGTCGTCGTTGCGACCGAACCGCGGCCTCCGATCAGCCAGAGGCCGGTCTTGTCAGCCGAAGGCATCGGGGGACGGCGCTCCCGTTGTCGAGCTGGACTGGGCGTCTGTCTCTGACTCATTGTGTCCTACGGGAGCCGGGAGAAACAGGTTTCCCGGCGGACGTCCAGCAGGCGACCGTGCCGCCCGCCGGCCGGACTGCGGCGGGAGGCGCAAGCGCCCCCGGCGACCTGGCGCACGGCCAGCGGTGCCGGCCGGGCGAGGTCGTTGCATCTCCCCGCTCCTCCTAGCCGAGCGGTCCGGCCGGGCCGGCGAGGGGCCGGGGCGCCGGGATGCCCGGCGCCCCCTGTCTCGAACGCGAGGTCTCGCGGGACCTCATCTGACCCCCCTGCTCCTCCGCCCTAGCTCGACCCGGCCCGCAGGCCGAGCATGTACTCGGCGCTGCGCTGCGCGGTGCGGAACGACCTCCCCGGGTCGGACGAGCCGCCGGGTGCGTTGTCGCGCTCCGCGATGTACAGGTGCCAGCCCTTCCTGGGCGCCTCGTCGAAGAGCGTCCGGAAGTTGGCCGGCGCGTAGAACGGGTCGCCGGCGGCGATGATGCCGTCGCCCACGTCGGTGAACGTCAGGTTCGTACCCGACGAGTTGGGCACGCCGTCCTTCACGTGGTAGAGCGGATACCGATCCGGGTAGGCCTGCAGCTGCGCCAGGACGTCGAGCCGCGATCCGTCCACCGGATTCGGGAACTGAAGCCGGGCGACGTACGCCCAGTAGATGTCGATCTGGGAGGCCACCCACTCGGGATTCGTCCACTCGAGGAACTTGTCGTAGCGGCGGATCCCCGGGAAGCCGTCCGAGAAGAAGTTGTACTCGTTCTGGTGCGTGTGCTGGTAGAAACGCAGGCCGCGGGCGGCTGCCGCCTCGCCGATGATGTTGAAGTTCTCGGCCGCCTGCTCCCACGCGGCGACCGTGCTCGAGTTCGTCGGCGCGTTCGCGGTGCCCACCCATTCCAGGCCGAGGATCTCGGCAATGTCGAACTCGATCTCACGCTGCGTGGGGTTGAGGAAGTTGTTGAGCCCGCGGTGCGTACCCATCGCCGTCAGCCCGTACTCGTCGAGCAGCGCGCGGATCTCCTCGATCGTGATCGGCCCGTTCGCGCCCTGCGTGTACCCGGCGAACTCGACGCCCTTGTAGCCGTACGAGGCGAGCGTCTCGAAGACGCCGCGGAAGCCGCCGCGGAGCAGCTCCCCGGTCATCGGGTCGACGACCGAGTTGTCGAGCCGCGGCACGGCGTCCCGCACGGTGAAGAGCTGAATGCCGAGCTTGCCGGGCGGGATGAGGCGCTCCCCCTGGCCCGCGCCGAACGCCTTCGACGGGCCCCACGATCCGATCGCGACGGCCGCCGCCGTTCCGGCGGCGGCTCCCAAGAAGTGCCGCCGGCTCAGCTCGGTCTCGCCTAGCCGAAGCTCCCCGTTCTCACTAGCCATTCCCTTCGTCTCCTCTCTCCGCCGGGTGAACCTCGCCGACGGTGTCTCGCGGCGCCTGGCCGCCCTTTGTCCCGAGTCGCACGTTGTGCCTGGACCTGGACTCGATGCTCCCTCCCTTCTCTCGCGGACGAGGTGGGGGCGCCGCGACCGGCGCGACGCCCCACACTGGGCCCCCGCGTGTCCCTTAAGGCGTGACGCCCACCCCCGCTCCGCCGAACTCGGTCCAGTTCAGGTTGAAGAAGAAGTTGCCAGGCCCGCCCGGCACCGAGTTGAACGCCAGGTAGATGTCGTGGAGTCCGCCGGGGTCGACCAGCGGGAACGTCTGGCTGTCGTAGGTGCTGTTGCTGCCGGTGCTCAAAATCGTGACAGTGCTCACGATCGTCCCGGTGTTCGGGTCGTCCAGCCTGATCTCGACCTCGCCCCGAGGCGTCCCGGCCGTGCCGGTCGAGGACGTCCGGAACGTGATCGAGTCGATGTTCGTCAGGTTGAACGGGCCGTTGAGCTTGATCCAGTCGTTGCCGCCCAGGCTGCCGCGCTGCTGCGGCCATTCGCCGACGTCGGAGCCGGTCGAGACGTTCGTCCCCTGCTGCTCGAGGACGAACTCGACCTCCTGCCGCTTCTGGCGGATGTCGACCTGGTCGACCGTCGTGAGCGCCGGCACGCCGCCGGCGCCGCCGTGGTCGGTGTACTCGGCCGCGACGATGCCCCAGACGTTGCCGCCGTGGGCGGTGTCCGTCGGGTCGGTGGGCAGGACGCCGGAGCATCCGTTCACCGTCACCTCGGCATGGCCGTGCGTGTCGTGGCCGAGGACGAATGTGACCTCGACCTCGCCGCAGTTGATCACCCCGTCCTCGGGATCGGTCACCGTGACCGTGAACGGGATGTTGTCGCCGAAGGCGAACGTGCCGCCCTCGGTCGGGACGTCGATCGTCACCGTCGGGGCGGTGTTGCCCACGGTGATCGTCGTGTTGGCAGAGGACGAGAGCCCGTTCGAGTCGGTCACCGTCAGCCGCGCGACGAAGGAGCCCCTCGTCGTGTACGTGTGCGTCGGGTTCTCCTCGGTCGAGTCGGTCGTCCCGTTGCCGTCGAAGTCCCAGGCGTAGCTGAGCGCGTCGCCCGGGTCGGGATCGTTCGTGCCTGCGCTGGAGAAGCTCACGACCAGCGGATCCTGGCCGCTCGTGGGCGTGGCGGAGATCACCGCGATCGGCGCCCGCTGGCCCTTCACGTACTCGAACCGCTCCATCGCGGCGTCGGCGTTGATGTTGAAGAACCCGTCACCGTAGGTGAGCAGGTACAGGCTGCCGTCCGGCCCGAACTCCATGTCCATCGGGTTGTCGCACAGGAACGGCCGCGCGGGGTTCGTCGGCGCGGGCCCGCAGTTCAGAGCCTGGTTGATCTTGAAGACCCTGCCCTGCGAGTCGAGCTTGACCTCGCGCATGGTGTCCTGCGTGAACTCCCCGATGATGAATGACCCGTCGTAGTACGGCGGGAACTTCGTCGGGCTCGGGTTGGCCGGGTCGTAGTCGTACGGCGCGGTGCCGTGCGGGCCGACGCCGCCGGTGAACAGCTCGGGGAAGAGCTGCGGGCACGGGCTCGGCAGCACGTTGTCCCACGAGCCGTTGTAGTACTCGAAGCAGGGCGTCCCCAGCGGGCCGTTGGGCGGCCCCTGGTTGTCGCGGTACGAGTACCAGATCTCCGACCGCTTGATCGGAGGCGTCTCCACGAGGCCGGGCTCGACGGCCGGCCCGCCGTTCGCCACCCAGTGGGACGTGTTGTCCGGCCCGCGGGTCGGGTTGTCGCACTCGTGCGTCTCCGGCGCCGCCGCGCTCGGCAGCGGGCTCGACGTGTTGAAGTCCCACTTGTAGTACGGCAGGTCCGGCTGGTAGCAGAGCGGCCAGCCGTAGTTCGCCGGCTCGTCCACGACCTGGTACCGGCCGGTGCCGGCGGGGCCGCGGAAGTTCGACGGGGTCTGCGAGTCCGGCGAGTAGTCGCTGATGTAGGCGACGTCGTCCCTGTCGAGGGTCAGGCGGAACGGGTTGCGGAAGCCCATCGCGTAGATCTCGGGCCGTGTCCGCGCCATGCCGACCGGGAAGAGGTTCCCCGCCGGAACCGTGTAGGCGCCGCCGAAGGCATTCTCCTCCGCCGGCGTGATGTCGCCCGCCTTGACCGTGACCCGCAGGAGCTTCCCGCGGAGATCGGCGGTGTTCAGCGCCCCGCGGCGAGCGTCGACGTGGGGCGCGAAGTAGAGGTTCCCCTGCTGCGTCGTGTTGAGCGTCAGCGTCGGGCTGGTGCCGACGAGGCCGGAGCCGTCGCCGGTCATCTGCGCGACGTCCGTCTCGGCGTTCACGCCGCGGAAGTTGACAGTCCGCGTTCCGCCGCCCGAGACAGCGACGTCGTCGATGTTCGAGAGCGCCTCGAGGGCGGCCTCGATCTCGGTGTTGACCATCGGAAAGGCGATCGGCGCCGTCGTCTGGCCGTCGAACGTGAGCGTGAACGTGCCGCCGGTCGCGCCGGAGATGCCAATCGTCTGGTTCTCGTTCGTCCTCTGGCCGTTGAACGGGCCGAAGCCGCCGGAGTTGCCGCCGCCGGCCGGCGTGTCGTCGCCCGTGACCATCCACAGGTTGTTGTGGGAGTCGAAGTCGATGTCGCCGGCGACGTGGCAGCAGGCGCCGCGGTTGTTGGAGACGCGGAGGATCTGCTGCTCGCTGGCGAGATCGAGATGGGCGGGCTCGGTGGCCGTCGCCTCGACGAACTTGAAGCGCGACAGCTGGAAGTACCCGACCCACGGATCCCACGCGCTCAGGTCGGCGGCGGTGTTGGGCGCCGCCCCCGCGGGCGTGGTCTGCGTCACCAGCGAGCCGTCGGACAGCTTGACGTCCTCGACGGTCGGCGGCGAGTAGTAGAGGTACACCCACTTGTTCGAGTTGAAGTTGTTGTCGACCTCGGGGCCGTACATCCCGTCCTCGTTCGTCGTATAGACGGGGATCTGGGCCAGGAGCGTGGTCGAGTTGGTGGCGGGGTCGTGGAGCCTGACGCCGCCGCGGCGGTCGGTCTGGATGACGCGACCGGTGCCGTCGGGCAGGACGTCGAAGCCGATCGGCTCGCTCAGGTTCGGCGGGGCCGCGACGAAGCTCATCTGGTAGTTGGCGAGCACCGTGGCACCGCAGTCGCTGTAGACCGGATCGGCGACGCCTGCCGTCCAGCGCAGTGCGCCGTAGAGATGCTTCTTGAAGTTCGAGTCGGAGAAGCTCGATTCAGAGGACCCGAGCGCCGTGTAGAACGAACGCCCGCCCTGGTAGTCCTTGCACCAGGCGACCGGATGGTCGGCGCCCATCGTGCCGTCGATCGCATTCAGCACCCGATAGTCGGGCTGCTTGGCGAACGGCTCCTCGACGACGGTCATCAGCACGTGGCTGACGCCGCGGACGTTGGTGTCGAAGTTGTACCAGCGGTCGGTCCAGTCCCAGTACTCGGGCAGGTCCTTGCTGGCATCGTGAACCCTGTCCGCGACCTTGATCGTGCCCAACGCGTTGTCGGTCCGGCTCGCGGCGCGCGCGCCGAGGACGTTGGTCAGGAACCCCCACTCGGGTTCGGTCTCGATCGCCGAGCCCAAGCCCATGAAGCCGCCCCCTGCATGGAACCAGTCCTCGATGGCCTGCTCGTGAGCGGGCCCGAGCAGCGTGGCACCGGTGTTGAGGAAGAGCATGGCCTCGTACCGCTGGAGGCGGTTCTTCTCGAACTCTTCCGGCCGGTCGGTGACGATGATGTTGAAGTTGTTCGCTATCGCAAGCTCCCGAATCGTCTTCACCGCGTTGCCGGCGACGGGCGGCGGCGTCCCCCCGGTCCCGGTGAAGACGAGCAGGTCGAAATCGGGCGCCTTCGCCTGCGCCGTGCCCGACATGACCAACGCCAGGCTGGCAACGACCAGTGTCGCCAGCCAACGAATCGTTCTCATCTGAGCATCCCCCTCCCCTGGTGGGATTTCTCGTGGACGGGACGCGGGCGGCCTTGGCTCGGCTCCCCGGCCGTCCCGTCAGGAAGTGCTGCGGTTCGAGCGTCCCTTCACGCGCTGCCTGCTCGTGGGACTCACGGCGGGGTCGGCTCCCCGCCTCCTGGGAACCTCAGAGCGTGCACCAACCCGTCACACCGATGATCGGGCACGCCGCGAGCTCTCTCGCCATCCATACCTCCTGTCGTGTCTCGTCTCGTGAGAGACCGCTGTCCGTGCGCCCGCAGTCGCGCGCGGGCGCAGGCGGCTCGAACCCGGGAGCGCACGTCCCGCACGCCGGTCCCGGGAACCTGTGGGCCATGCTCGGTTCCGCCAGCAACGGCGGAAGAGGCACCGTCGTCGGAGCCATTGCGCGAGACTACGACATCTTCTGCTGGTTTGCAAGAGAAGTCAGACTCTTGGAGAACTATGTGTTTCGCGTTATCGTAAGAAGTCGATCCCGCCGGGATCGACATGCGACTTCAGTACTCTTTTTGCTCGAGGAGGTCGAATGGCGCGAACGGTGAGCGGCCCGGCCGAAGAGAGCCTGAACGGCCTCGTCACCGTGCTCGACTTCGTGCGGACGCACGGGTCCTCGACGCGTCCGCGCCTGATGCACGCCACCGGCCTCACGCGCGCCGTCGTGACGCAGCGGGTCGCGGAGCTGGTCGAGTACGGGCTCCTCGAGGAAGGCGAGCTCGGCCCGTCGACGGGCGGCCGGGCGCCGCGTCTGCTCCGCTTCCGAGCCGACGCAGGCCACCTCCTCGTCGCCGATGTCGGAGCGACGAGCATCGACGTCGCCGTGGCCGACCTCGCGGGCTCGATCATCGTGCACGTCGAGGAGCCGTACGACATCGCCGCGGGCGCGGACGTCGTCCTCGACCACGTCGACGAGCTCTTCCAGCAGTGCCTGGCGGAAGCCGACGAGGTCCCCGGGAAGCTCTGGGGAATCGGCATCGGGCTTCCCGGCCCGGTCGAGTTCCACTCCGGTCGGCCGATCGCGCCGCCGATCATGCCCGGCTGGGACCGCCATCCCGTGCGCGAGCGCTTCTCCGACTACGACGTCCCGGTCTGGGTCGACAACGACGTGAACGTGATGGCGCTCGGCGAGCTCCGCGCGGGCATCGCGCGGGAGCACGAGAACATTGTCTTCATCAAGATCGGCACGGGCATCGGCGCCGGCATCGTCGTGGAAGGACGGCTGCACCGCGGCGCACAGGGGTGCGCCGGCGACGTCGGCCACATCCAGATCGTCGACGTCGACGGCGACGAGGTCGTCTGCCGGTGCGGCAACGTCAACTGCCTCGAGGCGTTCGCGGGCGGCGCGGCCCTCGGGCGCGACGCCGAGCGGCTCGCCCGCAGCGGCCGGAGCCAGTTCCTCGCCGCGCTGCTCGACGAGAAGGGCTTCCTCGACGCCCGCGACCTCTCGCGCGCGGCGGCGCACGGCGACCCGGCGAGCGTCGAGCTGATCACGAACGCCGGGCGCCTGATCGGCCGGATGCTCGCGGGCATCGTCAACTTCTTCAACCCGTCGCTCATCGTCATCGGCGGCGGCGTCTCGGGCGCGGGCGACCTCCTGCTCGCCACGATCCGCGAGAGCGTCTACCGCCGCTCGCTGCCGCTGGCAACGCGCGATCTCGTCGTCAAGCGGTCGACCCTCGAGGGCCTCGGCGGCGTCATCGGAGCCGCCGCCATGGTCACCGACGAGCTCTTCTCGCCGCACCGCCTCTCGCAGTGGCTCGACGCCGGCACGCCGGTGGGGCGGCGCGAGCTCGCCGCCCTCCGTTAGTCGCCCCTCCGAGGAACTTTGGGCTTGACGCGGCAAAGTATTGCCGCTATTCATCCTTACGCTCCTTGAGGTCCCGGCCTTGGACGGGCTGGGTGAGGGGCGTTCACCGTGCCCCGCTCCGTGACCCTCTTCACCGGCCAGTGGACGGACCTCCCCCTGGAGGAGCTGGCCGCGAACGTGGCCGAGTGGGGGTACGACGGTCTCGAGCTGGCGTGCTGGGGCGACCACTTCGACGTCGCGCTCGCGCTCAGCGACCCTGGCTACTGCCGCGGCCGCCGCGAGCTCCTCGAGTCGAAGGGACTCGGGTGCGAAGCCATCTCCTGCCACCTCGTCGGCCAGGCGGTCTGCGACCCGATCGACGAGCGCCACCGGGCGGTCGTCCCGCCGGAGGTCTGGGGCGACGGGGAGCCCGAGGGCGTCCGGCAACGGGCCGCCGAGCGCGTCGCCGACACCGCCCGCGCCGCGGCCGCGTTCGGCGTCACGCAGGTGAACGGCTTCACCGGGTCGGGAATCTGGCACATGCTCTACTCGTTTCCCCCGAACGACTGGGGAGAGGTCGAGCGCGGCTACGAGGACTTCGCCGAGCGCTGGCTGCCGATCCTCGAGGTCTTCCAGGCCGAGGGCGTCCGCTTCGGCCTCGAGGTGCATCCGACCGAGATCGCGTACGACTTCGTCACGACCGCGCGTGCCCTGGAGGCCGTCGACCGACACCCCGCGTTCGGGATCAACTTCGATCCCAGCCACCTCATCCACCAGTTCCTGGACCCGGCCGAGTTCGTTGCCGAGTTCGCGGATCGCATCTACCACGTGCACGTCAAGGACTCGAAGCGCCGGCTGGACGGCCGGCGCAGCATCCTCGGCTCGCACGTCGACTTCGGGGACCGCGCCCGCGGCTGGGACTTCGTCTCGCCGGGACACGGAGACGTCGACTTCGGCGAGATGGTCCGCGCGCTCAACCGGATCGGGTACGAGGGACCGCTCTCCGTCGAATGGGAGGACTCCGGCATGGACAGAAACTGGGGTGCGCAGGACGCGCTCGCGTTCGTTCGCCGCATCGACTTCGCACCGTCCGCCGTCGCCTTCGACCAGGCGTTCAAGGCGGACGCGTCGTGAGCGGCCTCGAGGCCGGCGTCACCCCGACGTTCACCCGCGACCCCGCCGACCTACCGGACACGATCGGCGTCGGGATGCTCGGCTACGCCTTCATGGGCAAGGCCCACGCCCACGCGTATCGTGCGCTCTCCTACATGACGTGGCCGCCGCCGCTCCGGCCGCTGCTCGTCGCGATCGGCGGCCGGTCGGAGGACGCCGTGGCCGAGGCCGCGCTCCGCTACGGGTTCGAGCGGTACACGACGGACTGGCGTGAGATCGTCGCCGACCCCGCCGTCCAGCTCTTCGACAACTCCGGTCCGAACGCGCTCCACGCGGAGCCGACCATCGCGGCCGCGGAGGCGGGCAAGCACGTCGTCTGCGAGAAGCCGCTCGCACGAACCGCAGACGAGTCCTTCGAGATGTACCGGCGCGTGAGCGCGACGGGCGTCAAGCACATGTGCGCCTTCAACTACCGCTTCGTTCCGGCGGTCCGCCTCGCGCGCGAGCTGATCGAGGCCGGCGAGATCGGCGAGATCTACCACTTCCGCAGCTCCTACCTCCAGGACTGGATCCTCGACCCGGTCTTCGCCAAGGTGTGGCGGCTCGACCGCTCGATCGCCGGCTCGGGCGCGCTCGGCGACCTCGGCGCCCACATCATCGACCTCTCGCGCTTCCTCGTCGGCGAGGTCGCCTCGGTCTCCGGCGCCCTGCGGACCTTCATCGAGGACCGCCCCGGCGGCCGCGTCGACGTCGACGACGCCTTCGAGGCCGTGGCCGAGTTCGAGAACGGCGCCGTCGGCACGCTCGAGGCGTCGCGCTTCGCCACGGGGAGGAAGAACTCGCTCCGGTGGGAGATCAACGGCTCGAAGGGGTCGCTCGCCTTCGACCTCGAGCGTCTGAACGAGCTGCAGGTGAGCGCCGGGCCGGACGCGTCGAGCACCGAGGGCGGCCAGCGGACGATTCTCGTCTCGGAGGCGGATCATCCGTTCTGGCAGTACTGGTGGCCGCCCGGCCACGTGATCGGCTGGGAGCACACGTTCGTCCACGAGCTGCACCACTTCCTCGCTGCCATCGCCACGGACGGCGACGTCGCTCCGTACGGAGCCACCTTCGAGGACGGCTACCGCACGGCGGAGATCTGCGACGCGATCGTCCGCTCCCACGAGACGAAGGCCCGCGAGGAGTTGAGCTACCGGACCGTGTAGGAGGGCTCAGGCCCCGGCGTTCCAGCGCCGGCGCCAGCCCTGCACGTAGGAGACGAACGACCCCGGGACCATGCTCGGGATGCGGACGGCGGTCGCGGCCACGCTCAGCGGGGCGAGCGCGATCGAGACGGCCGTGGCCACGACTCCGGGCTTCGCCGGGACGGGCCGGTAGCCGCTGCTGCGCATCGCCCGGCCGGCGACGAGGTTCATCCAGAAGACGTCCGTCGCGCGGAGCGTCCGGGACTCGCCCTCGCGGAAGCTGGAGTTCGCACCCTCGGCCCCGCGCAGGTCCTGCTCGGGAAGCTCCAGGAACGCCTGCACGCCGGCGAGCGTCTCGCCCGTTCGGTCCCGCAGGTCCTCCGTCCTGACGAGCAGCGTCCGCTCCGGGTAGCCGGCGAGCGCACGGTTGATCGACCGGGCGTACGAGCGCCAGAAGAGCGCGGCGATCAGCGGGTGACGCCAGGAGAGGTCGACGGCCTTCTTCGCCCGTCCCTCCAGGCGCCTGCCCAGCCGCTTGTACGAGGCGGTGTACTCGTAGGGACCTCGCAGGGTGATGACGAAGCGCGCTGAGGGGAAGGCTTCAGCCATCCGGGGAAGCCAGTGCACGTGCTGAGGCGTCTTCTCGACCGCGCGTGGCTTCGACGAGCGGGCGGCGACGGCGGTCGCGATCGCGGTGAGCACCTCCTCCGGACGGACCGGCGGCTGCAGGCCGGCGAACACCTCGTCGACGAGCTCCGCGTACTCGCCGGGCCGCCAGGGTGGATTCCCCCCCGTGAGGTCGCTGGTGGTCGTCTCCCAGTCCCGGGCCCGCTGGATGCACCGGAGGCGCTCGAGCTCCTCCTCGCCGTACAGGCCGTCCTCCCTCGGCGGGACGTAGAGCCGGCCGTAGAAGCACGTCTCCCCGAAGACGGCGACGGCGGAGTGCCTGTCCAGCGCCCGCCCGAGCCACGTGCTTCCGCTCCGCGGCAGCCCGACGACGAAGTCGAGAGGCGGCGGCGCCTGGGCCGTCAAGCCAGCGGGCGCACCTCGGCCACTGCCGCCTCGGTCGGAGTCGACAGGCCGGCGAGGAAGCGCCAGGCGAACACGAGGAAGACGCCGACGGCAATGCCGAGCGGAAGGAGCTGCAGGCCGTCGAGGCGGTGCACGAGGATCGCCGCCATGCCCAGCATCGCCCCGCCCATCCAGATGACCACGTCCGTCATCCAGACGGAGAGCCCCGCGGCCTGGAGCCTGAGGGCGGCGTGGTCGTCGCTCCCCAGCCACCAGGAGAGGCCGCGGCGATAGCGCGTCCACACGAGGAAGACGAGCTCGAACAAAAAGACGCCGAGCACGAGCACGACGGCCGAGAACTCGGCGAGCGCGTCGCGGCCCGCGACCGTCTGGAGCGAGAGCGCGGCGAGGAGGAAGCCGATGAAGTGGCTGCCGGTGTCCCCGAGGAAGATCGAGGCCTTCGGAGCGTTGAGGACGAGGAAGCCGGCACAGGCCCCGGCGGCGAGGACGGCGGCCCCGGCGTGGGACGGGTCGATCGCCGCCAGCGTCAGGAACGCGAGCGCGGCGAGCCCCGAGACCAGGCCGTCGCAGATGTCGGTCAGGTTGACCGCGTTGACCAGGAGGAGAATCCAGAGGAACGCGCCCGCGGCGGCGAGTACCGGCTGGTCGGTCAGCTCCAGCCGCACGCCCAGCGCGACGACGATGCCGGCCGCCACGCACTGGGGAACGAGCTTCCAGCGCACGGACAGCTTGAGCAGGTCGTCGACGATCCCGATCGCGAGGAAGAGAAGCCCGCCGACGGCCAGCTCGAGGGGGATGACGTCGCGGATGCCGACGACGGCGGCGCCGGCGAGGCACCCCAGGGCCACCGCGATCCCTCCGAGGGTCGCGACCGGCCTCGTGTGCGCACGGACGATCGAGCCGGGCGCGTCGAGGATTCCCGCCCGGTGGGTCGTGGCGCGCACGATCGCCGCTCCGACGGCGGCGATGATGACGGCCGTCGCGAACGCGAACGCGATCGCAAGGGCGTCGGCACCGGCGAGCCCGGCGGTCCTAGACACGCGCCATCTCCCGGATCGCCACGCCCGCCCGCCAGCCCGACTCGAACGCCTCCTCCATCGACAGGTAGTCCCACGTCCCATAGCGGCCGGCGACCTGGACGCCCCGCTCGGCGAGCGAGTCGTGGATCTGCTCGAGCTCCTCTCGTCCCGGCGACCGCTGGACGACGTACGCGGGCGAGATGAGCCGCTCGGTGACGGTCACGGTCTCGTGGAGATCGAGAAAGCCGAGGTCGTCCAGGTACTCGAGCGCGGCGGCGGCGACGGCCTCTCCGGAAAGCGGCTCGCCCGTGCTCGGGTAGGTGTACTCGACCGAGAGGCTCGCGCACCCGGGCGGGCACGTCAGCTCGTTCACGTTGCCGGGGAAGCCGATGCGATGGAACGGGAACTCGGCGTCCGGGACGTAGACCCAGTGGTGCGGGATGCGGACGGCTCCGCGAAAGCCGATGCGGATGTTGAGGATCTCCGACGCCGCGAAGAGCTCGGGCGCCGCCCCCTCGCCCGAGAGGGCGAGCAGGTCGTTCAGCGGCAGGGTCGAGATGAGCGCATCGTATGCGATCGTCTCGCCGTCCTCGGTCTCGAGCACGCGCTCGTCCAGGTCGATCGACCTGACGGCACACCCGTAGCGGATCCGGTCCGCGAACGGGGCCGAGAGGGCCTCGGCGGCCTCGCCGATGCGCCCGCTCGCCGGGTAGAAGAACGTCCCGTTGTAGCCGCCGTAGGAGGTCGGCCCGCGCGCGCCCGCCGCCGCCAGCTCGACGTCGGTGGTCGGCAGATAGGCCCCGACGCAGTCGGCCGGGAGCTCCGTCAGCGGCCGTCCCCAGAGCTTCTCGTTGTAGGGCCGGAAGAAGACGTCGTAGAGGGTCTGGCCCCAGCTCGAGAGCAGGAGCTCGGCCAGGGTGTCGGGCAGGTCGGCGAGGCCGCTCTCGTCCTCGAGCTCCGCCAGCGCGGCCCGCGCGCGCTCGTCGCCGAGCGCCCACAGGTTGTACTGGATCGGATAGGGAACGACCGTGTCCCCGACGAGGACGGCGCTCCGCCGCTCGATGCAGTCCAGCGAGACGCCCGCGCCGTCGAGGCGCCCGTTGAGCAGGTCTCGCTTGAAATGGAGGAAGTGGCCGGTTCGGTCGAAGCTGAAGCCGTCGACCTCGTCGGTCCGCATCAGCCCGCCGGGCCCGTCCTCGAGCTCCAGGAGAACCGCGTCTCTTCCTTCCTCTGTCAGCGCCAGGCCGGCACCGACGCCGGCGATGCCGGCGCCCAGAACGAGTACGGTCACACGACCGAGCCTTCCTCAAGGGACTGCGTGCTGGCCACGACGGCGGCATTCTAGCCACAGGGGCCCGACGATCCGCCGGTGAACCGAACGCTCAGCTGACGACCCGGTACACCTCGAAGACCTCGGCGTACGCGCGGTTCACGTTGATCCCGTGCGTGCGGGCGAGGTTCCAGGTGTACTCAGGGTTCGCGTAGTTCCGGTGCTGCTGGGAGGCGTAGTGCGCGAGGGCGGCGACCTTGCGCTCGACGTGCCGCTCCTCCAGGCCGACGTAGGCCTGGTGGTCGAAGTTGAAGTTGTTCCAGGGGATCTCGTAGCCGAGGACCGTCGTCCGCTTGAACGCGCGCAGGCCTTCCTGGGCGATCACCTGGTGGTCCTGGTGGATGTCGCGCAGGCTCGGCATGAAGACGGCGTCGGGCGGCCACTCCTCCCAGAGCGCGATCAGGAGCTCGAGGATCGCCTGGCGGTGGTCGGGGAAGGCGCGCACCTCGATGTCCTCGACGGTGAGGTGGCTCTCGGGGATGCCGAGCTCGGCCGTGGCCGCGCGCACCTCCCGTGCGAGCGTGTCCGGAGGGAAGCCCTCGGGCAGCGACTTCGTGGCGATCGAGAAGGCGACGTAGCGCACCTCGGTCCCGGTCTCGACGAGGCGGGCCATGGTCCCGCCGCAGCCGAACTCGCCGTCGTCGGTGTGCGGAGCGAGGACGAGCGCGCGCTTCCAGGCGTCGATCACCGGCGCACCCTACCGCGGGCGGCCTCGGCGAGGCTCGCGACCACGAACGCCCCCGCGGCGACGAGGACGATCGCCCCGCCGGGAGGGAGGTCCGCGTAGTAGGCGATCGTGAGCCCGGCGAAGACGGACGCGAGGCCGATCGCCATCGCGATCACGATGGACGAGCGCATGCTCCACGCGATCCGGCCCGAGGCGATCACGGGCAGGACCATGAGCGCGGCGACGAGGAGGATGCCGACGATCTGCATCGAGAGGCCGATCGTGAGGCCGGCGAGGCCGGCGACGAGGACGTTCAGCGCCGCGACGGGAACGCCGGCGACCTGCGCCCCCTCCTCGTCGACCACGACGCCGACGAGCGCACGGTAGAGAAGGCCGATCGCGGCCAGCGCGCCGGTCCCGAGGGCGGCGACCACCGCGAGGTCCTCCCGCGTGACCGTCAGGAGCGAGCCGAAGAGGAAGGCGAAGAGGTCGACGTTCAGCGCCCCTGCCGTCGAGGCGAGCACGACGCCGGCGGCGAGCCCCGTGTAGAAGAGGAGCGCAAGCGCCTGGTCGCCCGCGGTCCGGTGGCGGGCACGCAGCCACTCGACGCCGACCGCGCCCGCGACGGCCGCGACGAGCGCGGTCAGCACGGGCGAGACGCCCAGCAGGTACCCGAGCGCGACGCCGGCGAAGGCGGTGTGGCCGATCCCGTCGCCGACGAGGCTCATGTTCCGCTGGACGAGGAAGAAGCCGACGGCCGGCGCCAGCACCCCCACGACGGCGCCCGTCGCGAACGCGAGGCGCATGAAATCACTCTCGAGCATGGGCGTGCGAGGGGTCGTGCCACTCGGACGGCAGCGTGCGCGGCGGGCCGTCGAAGACGATCCCTCCCCGGACGAGGACGAGACGGTCGACGATCGACTCGACGGCACCGAACTCGTGCGAGACGTAGAGCGTGGTCACGTGGCGCTCGCGGTGGAGGCGGTCGAGCAGGCGGGCGAGGGACTCCTGCGAGGCGGCGTCGACGCCGGTCGTGGGCTCGTCCAGCACGAGCAGGGAGGGTTGGCCGGCGAGGGCCTTGGCGATGAACGCCCGCTGCTGTTGGCCGCCGGAGAGCTCGGCGAGCGGCACGTCGCCGAGCTTCCCGAGGCCCACCTCGGCGATCGCCTCGTCGACGATCGCCCGGTCACGGGCGCGAAGTGGCCCGAGGAGGCCGCCCTGCGCGAGGCGCCCGGCGGAGACGATCTCGCGCACGGTGACGGGGCCTTGCCCGCCGATGCGGGCGCGCTGGGCGACGTAGCCGAGCGTCTCCCGCCGGGAGAAGCGATGCGCGGGCTCGCCGAAGAGCCGCACCGACCCGGCCGCCGGCCGCTCGAGCCCGAGGACGAGGCGGATGAGCGTGGTCTTCCCGCCCCCGTTCGGGCCGGCGACGGCCACGAACTCGTTCTCGGCCACGACGAGGTCGACGTCCGCGAGCACCGGCTGGCCCGGCCTGTACGCGAACGAGACGCCCTCCAGCTCGGCGACCGGGGTCACCGACAGCCGAGTCCCGCGCGGAGCGCTTCGAGGTTCGACCGCATCACGGTGAGGTAGTTCTCCCCGCGGTCGAGCTCTTCCTCGGTCAGCCCCTCGAGCGGGTTCAGCACCGCGGTCTCGACGCCCGCCTCGCGGGCGACGGTCTCTCCGATCTCGGGCGAGAGCAGCGGCTCGACGAAGACCGTCGTCACGCCCCGGTCCTCGACGAGGCCCGCGATCTCCTCGAGGTCGCGCGGCGTGGGCTCCACCTCGGGAGCGAGGCCGGCGATGGGGATCACCTCGAGCCCGTACAGGTCCCCGAGGTAGCCGAACGCGTCGTGGGCCGTCACGAGCTCGCGCCGCTCGCAGTCGGCCAGGCCTTCGCGATACTCCCCGTCGAGCGCGCGCAGCTGGGAGGCGAGCTGCCGGGCAGGGGCCTCGCCTCCCAGCTCCGCGCCGATCCGCTCCACGACCTGAGCGAACCGAACGGGGTCGAGCCAGACGTGCGGGTCGACGGTGCCGTTCTCCTCGCGGACGTCGACGGCGTCGAGGACGTCGACGGCGCTACCGTCCGCGCCGGCGGCCGCCTCCGCGAGCGCGGGCTGGAAGCCGCCGCCCACGTAGAGGACGAGGTCGGCCGAGCGGATCCGCTCGACGTCCCGCGGGCTCAGCTCGACGTCGTGCGGCTCCGCTCCGGCCGGGGTGAGGTTCGCGACCTCGACCCCGTCGCCGCCCACCTCCTGGGCCGCGAAGGCGAGCGGGTAGAAGCCCGCGACGACCTCCGGCCGGCCGGAGGAGCCCGGCGCCTCGCCGCCGCAGCCGGCCGCGAGCAGCGCGAGGGTCACCGCTGCAATGAGAACGATTCTCGTTTTCATTGGGTGCTAGCATAGCCTGGTGCCCGAGAGCGAGCAAGCGCGCGCGGCCGAGCTCCTGGCCGGCGTCGGGGTCCGCCCGACGCGACAGCGCCTGACGGTCCTCTCCGAGCTGATGGACGAGGACGACGACGTCACCGCCCAGCAGCTCCACGAGCGCCTGCGGCAGCGCGGCGAGCGGCTGGGGCTCGCCACCGTCTACCGCACCCTCGGGCTCCTCGCCGACGAGGGCGTGATCGACGCCCTCTCCCACCGGCAGGGCGAGCTCTGCTACCGGCTCTGCGGGCACGGGCACCACCACCACCTCGTCTGCTCGAGCTGCCACCGCGTCGTGGAGCTCGAGGACTGCGCGCTCGAGCCGTGGCTCGAGCGCGTCTCCGCGGCCCACGGCTTCACCACCACGGGCCACAGGCTGGAGGTCTCGGGCCTCTGCGGCACCTGCCGCACCGCTTGAACGGCGGATTCACGCGGCCCGGCGTCTAATGTTCCGCGCTGAGACGTGACGGTGCATGGACGGAATCGGCACAGCTGAAGTCGGCGCGCTGTTCGGCGCCGCGGGCGTGCTGCTCTTCCTCCTCGCCGACCGCCGCAGCCTCCTCCTGGGAGGGCTTGCCGCCCTCGGCACGGGCGAGGCGCTCCTCGTCGCCCCCTCCGTCTCGGGAACGGTCCTCGCCGGGCTCGGCATCGGCGGGCTGGCCGTGCTGGCGGCGGGCGCCACCGTCTTCGTCCGCTACCCCGCGGTCGTGACCCCGGTCGTCCTCGCCGCGGCGCCCTTCCGCTCGCCCTTCGAGTTCGACCGCGACAACCGCTTCTTCATCGCCGTGGCCGAGCAGGGGGAGCTCGGCCGGCTGCTGCCGCTGTACGCCGTCCTCGGCGCCGCCGCCCTCGCGCTCGCCTGGCGCACCGCCCGCGGCGCGCCCGTGAGGGCGCTCCCCCGGCCGCTGGCGATCCCGGCGGCCACGTTCCTCGCGCTCGCGTGCGTCTCGCTCCTGTGGACGGTGGACCCGCGGGCCGGAATCGACGTCCTCGAGTTCTTCCTCCTTCCGTTCGCCATCCTCCTCGGCACGGTCGCGCGCGCCCCGTTCCCGAGCTGGATGCCCCGGGCCCTCGCCGCGATCGCGATCGTCCTCGCGTCGATCTTCGCGATCATCGGCCTCGTCGAGGCGGCGACGCAGAGAGTCCTCTTCGGAGCGACGGCGGTCGACGTCTCCAACTCGTTCCGCGGATTCTTCCGCGTCACGTCGCTTTTCCGCGACCCGAGCATCTACGGCCGCCACCTCGTCCTGGCGCTCGTGGTCGTGATCGCGGCGCTGCTCCTGAGCCGCGTGGACGTCCGGCTTGCGGCCGGCTTCGCCGTCCTCTTCGGCGCCGCCCTCTTCTTCACGTACTCGCAGTCGAGCATGGCCGCGCTGTTCGTTGCCGCGCTCGCGCTCCTCATCGCCGCCGCGCCCACCCGCCTGCGGGTGAGCCTCGCGATCGCCGCGGTCGCGCTCGTCGCGGTGACGGCCGTCGCGATCGCGGCCGACGTCCGCGACGAGTCGACCCGCCGGGTGACGAGCGGCCGTTCCCTGCGCAT